>Ga0326733_1000476_pt1 | contig 11578 bp, 11 predicted proteins | sample 14_GP2_308_FD_207946 | JGI IMG/M metagenome (GOLD analysis project Ga0326733, IMG submission 207946) | Glacier ice microbial communities from Ngari, Tibet, China - 14_GP2_30.8 | ecosystem: Environmental > Aquatic > Freshwater > Ice > Glacier | place: China: Ngari, Tibet | collected 2018-07-17 | reverse complement strand
TAGAACCGTTCACAATCTTGCTTTGCATCTTCACTGCTGAGCATGACATGTCGACCACCAAGGATTTGAGCTCTGAATCCGATCTCCCGCTTCCAGTAAGCTTTGAAATCGAATAGATGCTTCAGATAGCGGTGTTGAAAATCGGGAATCCAAGCCACCGCTGGCACAGGAAAACGCCAGCCGTAAAACTGCGCAGGTTCAAAAACAACGTTTATGTCCTGCGCAGCAAATGCTGTCGCCGCCGCTCGATCGCAGCCCGTCAGCAACGCCTGTAGCAAACGCTTTCCTCTGCGGGTTTCATTGAATACTGAATTGCGTGTAACCACGGCTCCCACGATATGCTCGAAGGGCGCTGCATCCTTTTCATCGATGTCAGTGCCAAAAAACAATACCGGCTGCACGCGGCCAGAAGCGTGGTCGGACAGCGCGCGGACGAGGTTGAGCAGATAGTTGTAGCCGCCGGTCCAGTCTTTCCCTCCAATCAGGGTGAACGCAACCCGGATCACTGCGGCGCTTCCCTCTGGGCCTGGAACCACCGGACATAACCCGCCAGCCCGTCGTCGACGGGTATCTCCCAGGTAAAACTCAGCTTGCTGAGACCGGCGGCGTCCGCAACCAAGCTGAACGGATCGCCGGGCCGGGACTGGCCTGAGAACTGCAGTGCATCTGCAGCGTCCGGCAGCGGCCAGTGACGTGCGATGCCGGTTGCAATTTTCCGCACACTGCTTCCTATCCCTGTGCCGATATTAAAGACTTTCACCTCGTCGCATGCCTGAGTGGCCAGTAAATCGAGCGCGCGGGCCACGTCGCGTACATCAGTCCAGTCGCGCAGTTCGTTGCCGGTTCCGCCAAGCACGAACGGCCGCGTAGCAGCGGTAAGGCGCGTGCACAGGTCCCACAGCAACTGTTTTTTGAGTTCAGCACCAAACACCGAAAACAGTCGCGCGATGCTTATCTTCAAGCCATAACTGCCCGCATAGGACCGGCACAACTCCTCCATGATACGTTTGTGGTGGCCATAGGGCGAGTACGGTGTGAGCGTAGCGTCTTCGGCGATCAGGCCATCATGGCCCGAGCCATAGACGGCTGCACTTGAAATCGCCACCAGCCGGGCGTGGGGGGCATCGACACGAACCCATTCCAACAGCTCAGCAGTGGTGGCTACAGTGCGAAAGAAGTCCTCACGCGGGTTGGCAATGGCTACGCCGACGGACGATCCACCGGCGAGGTGATAGACCGCAGCCTCGGCAGTCGGCCAGATGCCGTGGCCGAGGCCCACGACTTGGTGGCCTTGTTGCGCCAGCCAGCGTGCCAAATGCTTGCCGATGAAACCGTGGGCGCCAGTGATGAGGATATTCGACATCGTCAGGGGCGCTGGGCAACAAAGGAATAAAGCCGCCCGGGGCGGCGGTCAACGCGCTCCAGCAAGCGACGCGCCACCGCCCACAGCGGCGGAACGCCCAGCAAGCCGGCCACAAACTGCTTTGCGCCCGGCAATCCGTACGAGATCCGCGTTGCAAGTTCAGCCCTCAGGCTGACCTCAGTGTAAGGGGCGTAGTTGATGGCACTTTCAAGCGGCGCAAGCACGGTGTCGAGCCGAAAGCCTGCAGCACGAATGGCAGCTTTGTACTGGGGCAACAAGAAAGCATTCTCGCCACCATAGAGCTTGTGCAGCGGATGCAGGTCGAGGAAGGCGGGCAGGTCCTGTGGCCTTGAGATCACGTGCTCGCGCACCGCCAGCAGGCGACCACCAGGCTTCAAGACGCGCAGGAATTCACGACAGGCAGCGCCCAAATCGCTTGTGTGATGCAACACGGCCCGGGCGAAAACTACGTCAAACTGAGCATCCGCAAACGGCAACCGCTCCGAAAATTCCTGCGTGACCACGATGGGCAAACCACTGGTTACCGCCAAGCTGCGAATCGCTTGGGCGCCCACAAGAGCGCTGGCATCGGGCTCTAGCGCCGTCACCGCAAAGCCCTCTTTAGCGAGCGCGTAACTCGCGATGCCGCGGCCTGCGCCGACATCCAGCGCCTGACCCCGCGCAGGCGGCAATAACGGTCGGATGGCCTGCCATTCCTCGCTGTGCCAATAGCGGTCCGCCGCAGCATGCAAAGGGTCGTCGTAATAGGCGGCCAGCACCAGTTCCTGCTGCTCGGGCTGCTCGCGCAACCATTGGACGGCTTGTTCCCAAGTATTAAATTCTTTTCCCATTGATACTCTCGTAGCTGTTATTTAGACGGCGCACGATACGAGCCGGGTTACCCACTACAACCACATCAGCCGGCACATCTTTAGTAACTATTGCACCAGCGCCAACGATTGAACGCGCGCCTACTCGTATGCCGCGCATGATCATCGCACCCGCACCAATCCAAGCATCCTCTTCAATCACTGTAGGCCTTCCACCTAAATCAATTTCATTAGGATGTCCACGAGTTGCAATTTCAACGAACTGCTTGTGCCGCCGAATCGGATCGATCGGGTGTGTTAAGGAGTCAAATATATTCACATTATGAGAAATCAAGACGCGATCTTTAATCGTTATCTTGGCAGCGGACCAAATTCGTGTGCCGGGGCCAATAAAACACCAATCACCAATGCAAATTTGGCCGCCATGGGCAAAAACAAACAATTCCCCTTCAATGCGGGTATTTTGACCAATGCGGATTCCAAAGCTGTGTTGACCGGCGTTGAGAATTTTTGCTGACGAGGCAACCGTCGATTGCCGACCCAACACACAAGTAGGCCTCCCCACAAGACGCTTGATGTAGAAATGCAAGTTCACTTTTAAATCCAAAAGAAATAGACAGGTTGGTGCCAAACTTGACTACAGATCAATGTCTCCATCGCAGGTTAAAGGAGCCCCACGAGACCACCGAAGTCAGCCCATTGTTTAGTCTTGCTGTAATGTTCACTCACCATTTTTTTTCCCCGCGAGGCAATTGTGTGCGAAGTACCGGGGTTTGCCAAAGCACGTTGAATAACCTCCTTGGCTTCGCCCCCCCCCTCATAAAGCAACATTGTTTTTTTATTCTGCATTCCCCCGGGATACCTGCCCTGATCGGACACCAGCAGCGCGCCACACCCCATAGCCTCAAAACAGCGCATGTTCCCACGGTCAGGACCTGCCATATCAACAGCTCCGTTCACAACGATCTTAGCTCTCGAAATCATCGCGTACAGTTCGCGCCCAAATACCGGCTCATGACTTACGGCACGAATATCAGATGGGCGGCGATGTGATGTAAGTGGTAAAAAATAGCCGATTGGCGACTCCGCCAAACGTGTTAGCTTGGAGCGATCAAGACAGAAAGCGACATTGAAACGTTCCCGCAATGAAGAGACGGCCTCAAGAGTCACTGCGCGTTGGCGGTGGTGGCGTGAGTAGCCGCCAACAAACAATACGTCGATCGGCCGGTCAATGTTCGCGGCATAAGCATCCATCTCAGAATCGTGCGCAGGTGAAAAAAACTCGGCCCGCCAGCCAAGCTGCCGGTAGCTTTCGAGGATGCTCGGAAAATTACACACGACCGCATCGTAAGCCCCAAAATCTGCTTTGGGGGAAGGCGCAGCCCTCCAGGCAATAGACTTTTTCACGCAGCTGGGTAGCTTTTTCACGAAGTCGTTCTGGTAGCGCATCGGGTCTAGGTTGTAAAACACCTCGGTCTCATGTTCTTCAATTTGTGCAAGCAGGATTTCGGTGAGCTGTGCGTCAGACCGCATCCCGCGCTCCCGAGCCCACTGGCGCTGAAGCTGATCGTCGTCGCCGTTGGTGAAGAAGGCCTTAGCATCGCGATCGAGCACGGGTTTTAGGAAGTGACAGGCCCCGAAGCGGTCATCAAGAAATGCGCCCACCTGGGCATTGAAGCCCTTGTTTCCCTGCGTTAATCTTCGCAAACGGGGCAGATAGGCGGGATAGATGCCGGAATTTTGAAATAGTCTCATGAGGAAGGCGAAGGACTGGACACGGCAACACCGGATGCGATTGCTCCAAGGAGGATTGCAGGTTGTACCTTGATTTTTGGAGCGGCGCGCCCCGCACAAAAAAGCAGGACCATGGTGGCCCACAAAGCTGCGTTACCGTAAATAGCCCCCGAAAGTTGGGCCGCAAGAAGATACTGAAAAAACAACAATGGCAGCAGCAATTCGCCTTGACGCAATCGCTTCAGCGCGCGAAGACAGGCGCTGATGATCACGAACATCAAAACTCCAAGCCCCATGATCCCCAAAGCCATGGCTGTCTCTATGAACAGGTTGTGCGGATAGCTCAGCGCCAGCGGCTCTACAAAAGCGCTCCCAATGAGAGGGTTATTTTTGAATTCTGTCAGGGCACTGCTTTGAAGCATGAGCCTCTCCATACTTGATTCATCCTCTTCAATGTTGGTGAAGCGTGATTTCATTTCACTGACATTGCCGTATACAGCAGGCAACACCAACAATGCCAGCAAAACCATTAGCCGCCACCGACCCGTGAACATCAAGAATGCGACTGTGCAGACCACAAGCGCTATCAAGGGACCGCGTGACGCCGTCAACATAAGACATGCAAAAGATGCGAGTGCGCCCATAACCATTGCCGCGCGATGGATAGGCCTCAAACGATACGTAATCAGGCAAAGAGCTGAAATCAAGGTGGTTGTGGCCACATATCCCAGTGTGATCGGATTGACGGCCTCAAAAAACAGCCGGCCGGTTTGTTCGATCAGCGATCTGTCTTGCCCCAGCTGAAAATAATACATTGCGACACCCACGGTACAGATTGCCCCGCCCATGTAAAGTAGCAGCAAGGCGAACGAAAATTCCTGGCCTTCCACAGTTGATCGTGATAGTGCCATACAGGGAATCAGCACGGTGAGCGCGAAGAAAACGAAAGCGTCCATGGCGCCGGGTATGCCAGCCACAACGGTATCCCACACAAGACGCAACAGGTAGAGCAGCCAGAAAATCCAGAGCAACACCTGGCCAGGCAATGGAGGCCGGGCCTGAGAGGCTTGCACACAAAGCACGGCGGCTAGCATCACCACCCCGATACGAAATGGAATGGTAGTCCACATGCTGTCCAAATTCAGCAGCGCGGCGACCAGCCCAAAAATGGGATAACCAATCAAGGTGAGCGCAAATAACCAACATGTCAATACCCCCTCAGGGCCGGGTGCCGAATGCCGCACCATTTAGTGCGGCTTGGCAACCGGACGAATAAATCGTCGCGCAAAATTTCTGAAGGCCATCAAGCGGGTGTGCAGCACCATTTGATTTGGATAGTTTGCATGGCTGACCGGCGGACTGTCGATTAAAGACGCTAGCCCCAAAACATCAAGCCCAAGTTTTTTGGCGACAAACTTGATGTCACGCCGGGCCTGCTGCTCCGAAATGATGGGGATAGTCAATTCCGCAAGCGCGTCGCTGCGAGTCAATTGGCCTGAGACAATAAGGCTCGATAAATGAAGTCTGCGTTTGTCAAAGCCAAATTTTCGAGGCAGGTAAATTTCTTGGTAAAACTTGGTGAAACGCGACTCGCTGTGTTTTCCGCCGTAGTCGCGCCAGCCGTATTCCCGCGTGAGGTCAACGCGCGCGTGTTCTTTGTCATAGTTCAGGTAATTTAGTGGACGATGCACCGTGAGAACTTTGCGCACGCGAGTAAGCCACAGAAACTCGAAAATGCTCATGAAGGGATAGGTTTTCAACGGCGCCGCACCAAACCGGCGGTGAATGGCGCGCGCGTGCATTCCATCCATTGAGGGATAGCCGAAGCCCGGCGGAACAACGCTTTCAGAGGCGAAATTCACACCACTGAGAAAATGCTTGATGCCAAACTTGCTGGCTGTGCGGTATAGCGTTGCGAAAAAAGCGTGGTCTTGCGGCATGTCTTGATTGAGCACCGAGGCCTTGAGGAACGCCACCTGCAAGTCATGCATTTCCTGCCACTCAACCACGTAAGTATGCAAATCGATGTCGAGGCCGCGCACCATGGACTCAATATTGCGCACGGCGGGCTCGGAATTCCAGCCGCCGTCGACATGTACTGCCAGTACGCGCAGCCCATACTTGCGGCTAGCCAAGTGCGCGAGATAAGCACTGTCGATGCCGCCGCTCAGACCCAGCATTGCGTCGTAACGCTTGCCTCTGCCCTCCTCCTTAAGCATGTCTACAAGTTGCCGCATTTTCACATCGCCTTCCGGTCCAGGCCACCATTCGTGCGGTTGGCGCTGGATCGCGTCACGGCAGCAGTTGCACTGACCGGCTTTATCAAACTGGATAACAGGATTGCTGTCATCCATTACGCAGACTGTGCAGATCCGGCCGGTGGTGGTCATGCATGCTCCTTGACCAGCCGGTCCATCTGCTCAGGGTTGGGATAACTCACAAGCACCGCTCTCAGCTTTCCAAAGAAAACAAAGGTGCTTCCTGATGCTGCCGCAGACGCACCGGCCTGTAGACCTTGTGCGAGGTGCTGCGCCTCCCCGGCCCCACCCAAGGCGACCACCGGAACCGAAAGATCAATCGACACCTCGCGGATCAACTCCAGATCGTAGCCGCAACGCGTCCCGTCCAGATCGACTGACTGCAGAATGATTTCGCCCACGCCCAAGTCCTGGAGTTCGCGACAAAACTCAAGCGGCTTTCGACCAGTATTGTTGCGAGCCGACTGCGTGACGCAGCGCGCCAAAGTGCCCTGCCCCGTGACGTCAACGCAGACCGCGACGGCTTGGCTGCCAATATCCCGACTAACCGACCTTACCAGTTCAGCGCCAAGCGCTGCGTGTCCGAGCACAAACTTTTCCACGCCGGCACGATTGAGTTGCTCGCAGTGAGCAAGCTGCGTGATACCGCCGCCATATGCTAATGGCATGAAGCATTCACTGGACAACTCGCGGATAAAACCAAAATCCGGAGCGCGCCCGTGCGCGCTTGCGTCGATGTCAAGCACGCAGATCTCATCAACCTCTTTTTCGTTGAAGAGCCGGACGACGTTGAACGGGTCGCCCACATAAGTGCGCTCACCAAATTTCACGGTCTTGACCAGGCGGCGATTGCTATCTAGCAGCAAGACGGGGATCAGACGTTTTCTCATGCTATTGCGCCCCGAATTCGCGAAGCAGGCGCATACCAAAACGATGGCTCTTCTCGGGATGAAATTGCACGCCGCTGACATTGCCCACATGAACGGCGCAGCACAACGGCATGCCATAGTCAATGACGGCGCTGACGTCTTCCTGCCGATCGCAGGTCACGTGGTAGCTGTGATCGAAGTAGAAACGCTCTGCAGCAACATCTGGATTAAACAAAGCGCTGGGACGGGTCGGCAGCACCTCCATCCACCCGATGTGCGGCACCTTTAAAGGCGACCCTACCGGGAGCGTGATACGGTGCACATCGGCGTCGATCCATCCCAAGCCGACTTCGTTTCCTTCCTCACTGCGGCGTGCAAGCAGTTGCATGCCAAGGCAGACACCCATCACCGGGACTTTGCGCTGAAGCACGGCGCAACTGAGCGGCTCGATCAAGTGCCTTGAACGCAAAGTGGACATTGCTTTGTCAAAAGCGCCCACGCCTGGAAGAATCAATTGGTCAGCCCGCGCCAGCACGTCAGGGTCGCTACTCGCCTGCGCGTCGATACCGAGATAATCGAGCATGTTGAGGATGGCACCGATATTGCCAACGCCATAGTCCACCACTGTGATCACGAAAATCCTTTTTTCTGCTGGCAATTGGTTGCCGCTGCCCGAAGGCTCAAGTTCAACGCCTCAAGCTGCTGCGCAAGGACACATAGGTTTGCAGCAGGATTTTACGCCCGCTCCCGGCGAGGGCAGTCATCGCGACGGTTGCGACCACCACCGCTGTGCCCAGTGCTGCATAAAGCGCAATCAAGTGAGCCCAACTCTGTGCGTTCCTTACTCCGATTGCCTGCGCCGCTAGAGCGATAGATATCCCGACAGCCAGAGGCAAGACAGAGCTGACGACCAACTCACCCCAAGGTAACTGAGGGAAAAATTTGCGCTGCGTAATGACAAGCGCGACCGCGACCCGCATCACACTAGCAACAAGGAGCCCCATCCCGGCCGCAAGCGGGCCGAAGGTTTTGATCAGCAGCACCGTGAACACCACTGTAATCACAGAATACATCACGGAAATGAAGGCGACCGGTGCGTTTCGCCCGATGCCCATGGCATAGTAAACAAATACATTCGATCCCGCACCCACGATGCCACCCAATACCAGCGTGCTTAGCAGTTGCGCACCTCCATTGGCGGCCGCGGCACCCACCCAAAGAGTCAGTACGGCGCCAGCCAATGGGACGAGCGGCGCAAGCAGTGCGGCGCTGAACGTACCCATCACCCACGACGCCGCCTGGAAAAAACGGCAGCGCTCTTGCACGCTGTTAGTGGACAGGCTGCCAAAACGCGGAAATAACACTTCTCCCGCCTTGACCACGCCAATATAGGCGGCTTCCTGCAGGCGATTGGCCACGTTGTACTGGCCAACAATGGCGACGGGCGCAAAGACCGCCAGCGCGTAACGGTCGATTTGGTTGCCAAATGCCCCGGCCAATTGCGCAAGCCCCTGCCATTTACCAAAATGTAGCAGTGCTGCCTGCTCCAGCTTTCTGTCTCCACGAAACACATTGCGCCAACGCACGACATGGCGCAACGTGAATAGCCAGCAGCCCAATGACAGGCAAAAGCCTACGGCCACTCCGCATAGATAACCTTCAAGCGTGGGCAAGGTCCATGTGATACCAAGCGTTGCGGCGATACCCGCAAGCGCTGAAAATGCAGCGACCTTGGCGATTGACCGAAAATCCTGTCGCGCTGCGCAAGTGCCTTGAAACACCAACGCAATCTGCTGGGTAAACCACCCGGTGGCAGCGATCAGAAAGGCGAGCTGCAGCGTCTGCGAACGGGCTTCCTTCTGCGTCAATAAATTGGTGATCCACGGACCACATACAACCAGCAGCACCCACCCAAGCGCAGAAGCCATCAGGCAAAGCCGCAGAGCAGCGTCAAGCGTCCGATCGGCGACGTCTTGCTCACCTGCGCCCAAGCGCGACGACATTTCTCGAACCAGCGCCTGGCCCAGCACGGTGCCGATCAACATCAACGGCGCGCACACCGCCAGCACAAGGCCGGCCTGGCCAAAAATCTCCAGGCTGGTCCACCGCACCACGAATGGAATGGTGATGAAATTGGCCATCAATCCGCAGGCGAACGCCAACAGGTTCCAGCGCGAATTCTCTAAAAGGCTGGTCCCTGCCTTGCCAGACGCCTGCTCAATGGGTTCATTCAAGCAGCAAAACTCCGGACGGCCTCTGCCACCGTCTGCTGCTGATCATCTGTCATTTCCGGAAAAATCGGAATCGACAGGATCTGCGACTGGTTGCGGTAAGCGTTGGGAAAGTCGGCCGGCTGGTGCCCGAAGCGGGCATACGCAGGCAGGAACGGCAGGGCCGTGGGATAGCTGATGACAGTCTGGATACCCAAGCCACCCAAATACCGCGCCAACGTATCGCGCTGTCCATGCTGGACAACATAGAGGTGAAACACATGCTCGCGCCCTTGCGCGGTCAATGGCAAACCCAAGCCATCAATGCCTTGCAACAGTATTTCGTAATTGGCTGCAAGCTCCTGGCGGCGGCGCGTCCAGCTAACGAGATGCGGCAGCTTGACCGAAAGGATGGCGGCTTGCAGGCCGTCGAGCCGACTGTTGATACCTTCGATGTGATGGTCGCCTTTAGTCAGACCGCCGTGGCGGGCAAACATGCCCATGCGCTGGGCTAGAGCGGCGTCGTTGGTGCAGACCGCGCCGGCATCCCCCATGGCACCCAGGTTTTTGCCCGGGTAGAACGAAAATGACGCAGCGTCGCCAAATGTGCCGACCTGTTGACCCTCCCAGCGCGCCAAGTGCGCCTGCGCACAATCTTCAATGACCCACAGCTTGTGCTTGCGAGCAATAGCCATGATGGCACCCATGTCGGCAGACTGGCCGTAGAGGTGGACGGGGATGATGCCAACGGTGCGGGGCGTAATCATGGCTTCGATCTGGACGGGATCGATGGTGTAAGTGTCAGCGTCGGTATCGCAAAATACCACTGTTCCGCCTGCTTGGGTAATGGTCTCAGTGGTTGAAATCCACGAGTGAGCTGGTGCGATTACCTCGTCGCCGGGCTTCACGCCCAATGCATGCATGGCAATGTAGAGCGAATCGGTGCCGTTGGCGCAGGAAACGCAATGCTTAAGCTGCATTGCTGTGGCAAATTCCTCCTCGAACTTCTGGACGTATGGCCCGCGAATAAATGCTGAGGTACGGATGACATTGGCGATGGCAGTGTCAATGCCGTCCTTGATCGTGAAGTACTGGGCGTGGAGGTCTGCAAACGGGACGATCATGACTAATTATCTTTTATCTGGAAATAGTTGTGAGGACAGTTGCATGTAAGTTTTCATAACGCCATTTGCGGCTTTAAAACCACACAACATTCGGGGAGCCAAGCGACCGTAGGACGAAGATCAAGCAGGCATTTACAAGAACGTGAGATCGGTATGACCCCTGGTAGCCACATTCCGTACTGAATTATCTGCCATTCAGTTACGTAAGGCTGGGGAGGAACGCCAAAAAGGACACAAGGCGCGGAAAGTGCCTTGGTTCGGTAGGTCGAGGCATTACCCAAGGTTGATGTGCATCCTGCTTGGGATTGGCGCAACGAGCTTATGTAGCACAACCGATTTACAGTGAGAGCAGATGTCAGCGTCTACCTCTGCGAACCGCGAGGTGCATGGCAGCGCGGCACGGCCCGCTTGCGGCGCGATTCCTACCCGCGAGGAGCTGACCCTGTCGCCGTTCACATAAGAGCAACTCCGGGCCATCGCCTTGAAACTGAACACCAGACCTCGGAGGACCATAGGCTACACCACTCCGAGCGTTAAACTCGCGCCCAGTGATGGATCAATAGGCCAAACTCGAGAGTTCCAATTTTTGACATCCTTGTCACGAAATATTTGATTATTCATAAATAGATGCCCTTCATTTCAATTGAGTTTTTGGCTCTTGTTGTACTGACATTTACTTGTTACTACTTTCATTCCCTTCGAAAACTTCAAGTTGCAATACTCGTTGCAGCAAGCCTTATTTTTTATGCTTGGGATCAGTGGCGATTGCTTCCTCTGCTGGTGCTTGCGGTGGTAGTTACCTACTTTTCAATGGGTGGAGCCATCCGCGGTAACAGAACCTTGGCAACATTGGGGGTTGTAAGCAACTTGTTGATATTGTGCTTTTTCAAGTACAAGTTTTTGATTGCTCCAAATCCTGCCAATTTGCACTCGGGAAGCGATGTCCTAGACCTCTTGATGCGTCTACCTTTGCCCATTGGAATTTCGTTTTTTGTATTTCACAATATCAGCCTAATCGTTGATTATTTTAAGTACGGACGGGATCGGGAGAAGCCAACAGCTATTCAAGTCATGCTTTATATCCTTTTCTTTCCCCAGTTAGTTTCCGGACCAATTACAAGGGCGATCAGCTTTATTCCGCAGATCGAGCTCAAATTGTTCAAGAACGTTCCATGGATCCAGGCAGGACA
>Ga0326733_1000475_pt1 | contig 11583 bp, 23 predicted proteins | sample 14_GP2_308_FD_207946 | JGI IMG/M metagenome (GOLD analysis project Ga0326733, IMG submission 207946) | Glacier ice microbial communities from Ngari, Tibet, China - 14_GP2_30.8 | ecosystem: Environmental > Aquatic > Freshwater > Ice > Glacier | place: China: Ngari, Tibet | collected 2018-07-17 | reverse complement strand
TTCTTGAGTAAATGATATGACCAAACTTAAATTGATTGACGGATGGAAGAACGCTTATAAGTATATCAGTGTGCAGCTTGCGGCTGTCCTAGTATTCCTTCCAACACTCCTCCCGTACATGGGCGACGTGGCTCTCTACATCCCTTCTAACTATGTTCAAATCCTTGGTGCAGCTATTCTCGTAGCACGTATTGTGCAACAGAAGAGTTTGACACGTAAGGAATGCCCAAAGGAGGAATGACATGAGTATCATGTTCTGGCAAGCTAAACTAGCAGCACTCTTGCTCGTGCTGGCAGGACTGTTCTTTGCGTATGACTACGTGGGGGATAGTGCGGTTAATTCCTACAAGGCCGAGCAAGCCATTGTGCAGGCTAAGGCTGACAAAGCCCAGCAGGAACGTTATGATACGCTGTCTGCTGAGTATGAGGTGGCTAAGGCTAGCAGGGAGATTGTCTATAAGACGATTGTAAAGCGTGTGGAGAAGATTGTAGACCGCCCTGTGTACTCCACAAGTTGCGTTGACGCGGACGGCTTAGATGCCGCTAATAAGGCTTTGGAGGGGGTGCTATGAAGTGGCTTATCGCGCTATGCTTGGTAACTCTGACAGGTTGTGCTACAGTAGTGCCAACCCAAGTTAAACCGCCCGCTTCGCTAATGACAAAATGCCTTCCCCTAAACAAGCTGGAAGGCATTACGGGCAAGGATATGTTGCAGAACATTGTGGTGAATGCTTCTGTGTATCACGAATGTGCTGATAAGCACAGTAAACTAATTGAGGCTTTAACTAAGCCCTAACCGCTCACCTTCCGGTAGAAGGAACTCTCGTGCGAGAGTTTTGTGCCCCTTGTCTCGAAAGAGCTTGGGGCTTTTTGCTATTCACCCACAGCATTATCAATAGCTTCGAACAAATCTGCCTGAGCCTTGAACTCTTTGTTAGCACTCTTGAAGTGGTTCTTCAAATACTTACTGGCCTTAGCCTTTGGAAGCTTCGTAGTCTCTGAGACAGTTTCTACCAACAGCTTAAAATCTTCATTCAGAATTTCAATCTTACGAAGATAACCATGAGCCTCTTCAGTCCAACCTCGCATCAGTGCCAAGTCAATAGTTACGTTGGTTCCGTCTACGTCTACAGTTAGTACAGTCATTAAATCTTCTCCGTCAGTTGTTTGCGACCATGCTTAGTTTTGTTCAGCTTGGCAATATATGCATCTTCACTTTTTACATAAGTGCCATTCATGAACGAGTTGTGAAACATCTTAGGCTTCAGAGCCTGCTGTGTTTGATAGTTATCTTCCTCACGACGCTCTTTGAATGCTGCGAAGGATTCACCAGTATTTCGTGCAATGCTGCTCATTTCATTCCTTTAATCTGTTCATAACAATTATGGGCACTATACCCAACACAACCTACAAATACTAACACCACTACAGTGATTACAGCAGCCACTGGAATGACAACCATCCAGAGGAACAGTCGTACAACAATCATCACAGCGCACCAGAGGATTGCTGCTAGGGATTTTAAAGCCTTCATTACATCCTCCTAAATAAGCTTCAATAACAGAATTGTACAGTGTTATTGAAGCTGTTGCAAGCGCTATTTAGTATTCCCACTCACCTGTAAGACTGTCCTTGCTGTATGCAGTGATAGTGCTCTCAAAGAAGTTGCCAAGGATACCATCGCCAGTGATTTCCTCAATGAACGGCAGAGGGTTCTTAGTGATGCCAAACTGAGGCTTGAAGCCCATCTGCTGCATCCGGTAGTCGCAGATAAGCCGCAGGTAGTTTTTCAAGTCCTGCTTCTCCAGTAGCTTAGGTGCATGGATAGAGTAGCACAAGTCAATGAAGTCATCCTCCAGCTTAATCACTTTACGTGCTGTCTCGTAGATAGTAGCCTTCAATTCCTCAGTAACCACTGAAGGATTCTCTTCCACATAAATACGGAACATAGATGACAAACCCTCTACGTGGAAGCTCTCATCAATAATACTCCACTGGTTCACACTCACCATACCCGGAAGCTGATTCAAGCGGGAGTAGTTAAGCAGCATGGCGAATGGGCCAAACAGATTAACACCCTCCATCAAGATTTGCTTTGCCAAGTATTCTGCACGGCCCTTGTTAGAGCGCAGGTCAGTAGACTCAATAAAGAAGTCATGCTTATCCTTCATCTCCTTATATTGCAAGAACTCTGACATGAACTCCTCGCTGTCGTAGCCGAGAGTGTCATTGAGCCGCTTATATCCAAGCATGTGCGTAGTCTCACGACTAGCAAACGATAGCAGCATAATTCGAGCATCAGCATTCTTAAAGATTGGCAGCAACTTCTCCACATACCCTGCACATACATCTGTGTCGGCTTGAGTGAACAAGCGAAGAATCATCTTAATGTAATCCTTGTCACCCTTACTGATAGTGCCATCTTTCCACTGCACCACATCCTGAGACATGTCAGCCTCTTCCGGCACCCAGTGGGCGCGTTCGTGCTTAGCATAAACCTCTTGCAGGGTGTGATAACGTGGAACAAAGATTTCAGTGGCTGTCGTAATATTACTCATCTATTTCCTTATCCGCTGCAACTAACACAGTCTTCACCTGACCAATCAACAAGAGCTTTCCTCTCAATTGCCTTAGCATTATCACTGCTACCCTCCCTTTCCGAACGATAGTAATACATCGTAGTGGCATGCTTGCTTTTCAGGAACTTCATATGCACGCTATTAACATACTTACGGCTGCTACCAAATGGGAAGAATACATTCAAACTTTGACTCTGAAAACCTCTACCAAGCACTTCAGCACGCCCATCAGCTTGCTCAATTACCCAGTGCATGTCAATTTCCATAGCTGTCTTGAACGTTAGCTTCTCAGCTTCTGACAAGAACTCCAGCTTGCCAACACGGCCTTCATCAGCCAAGATAGCATCCCAAACTTCGTCAGTGTCTTTGTCATAGCTCTGCAACACTTTCTGAAGGTGGCGATTCTTCACCTTGAAATTACCAGCCCGCGTACTCTTAAGGAACACGTTACGGAAGTATGGCTCAATGCTAGGCGATGTGTCAAGCAAATCCGCACTGTTAGCATTTGGAGCAATAGCTGTTACACGGCTGTTACGCACCCCCGTACCCTTCATATCCTCTGGCTCGCCCCGCTCAATTGCAAGCTGTCGGCTAGACGCTTCTGCACGTTTAGCAATCAATCCATAAATCTTGAACGTTTCCTGCATAGCACTGTTAAAGCCACCACTCTCAAATGGGATACCCTTGCTTTGCAAGTAGCCGTGCCAACCTAGTGTCCCAAGCCCCACAGCACGCTCACGGCTTGCCGAGTATTTAGCTTTGCTCAACGTCATTGGTGCTGTCTCTATAAAGCTTTGAAGCACATTATCTAGGAAACGTATAAGGTCTTCTACGATAGTTGTGTCTTTCCACTCTTCGTACTTCTCGATGTTCAGGCTACTGAGGCAACACACGAATGTGCGCTCTGCGTCTGTTGGAAGCAGGATTTCCGAACACAAATTACTTCCTTTAATCTCCAACCCTAGTTCCTTCTGACTTTCAGGCATCAACCGATTAGCCAAATCAATCTTCAGCAAATACGGCTCGCCTGTCAATGCGCGAGTCTCAAGAATCTCTTCCCACACTTTACGAGCACTAAGTGTTTCCCTTACATCACCGCCATGAGGGCACACCAAATCGTAATCTGTATCATCAATAACAGCTTGGATAAACTTATCAGTGAGGTTGACAGCATTATGAAACTGCTGGCGATTATCACTACGGCGCTTGGTGTCACCTCCCGGCTTACGGAAACGGATGTGCTCAATGATATCAGGATGGTCAACACGTTGGTATGCTGCAATAGCGCCCTTACGAGTCTTACCTTGACGGAAGTATCCAATAGCGCTATCCATAACTTTCATGTATGGGATAGGGCCAGGAGCTTTGCCACCAATAGCACGAATACTCATGTGAGCACCTGTACCACCGCCTGACAAGGACAGCCGCGCCAGCTCCTGTGTCACTGCTACCTGTTCCTCTACTGTGTCACCTACATCGAAGGCGAAACAGCTAATAGGTTGGCCTTGGCGCTTCTCTTGCTCTACAAACAAATGTGTCTGCCAAGCCTCTACATAAGGTAAGTCTTCTTTCTGCCAAACACCCTTCGTAGCGTTAGACAATACAGGACTAGCATACATGAACCAGCCGTTATAAACGTAGTCATAGATACGTTGGGCAAGAGCATAATCACCATAGCAATAAGCCACAGCAGGGCGAGAGAGCGCCTGAGAGATAGTCTCGTCATCTCGCTTATAGAATCCGTCCAGCAGCGTCTTTGAGAATTCCGTGATATAAGCGGGGTCATCCTCATAAATCTTAATTCCTTGATATTCAATTCTTTTCATATTCTCCTAATGCTTATTTTACTGAGGACGATAATTATATCACGTAAGGTTGTTTTTGTCAACCCTATCACTCACCCCGAATAGCAATCTTCAAACTCTGCAACGCAGCAATCTGAGAACTAATCATGTCACAGTCGCTCTCAGCCCCGCCATGCTCTGCTAGGAAGGAGTCTTCTGAGTTGTCGTCTTCAAATCCTGTGAAGCCAAGCTCTTTCAATTCGTCGTCTGAATAGTAGCGTGCATCTGGGACTCGTGGGCTACGTACGTCAGTTTCGTCATCGTTAGTGTAAGTGAAGCGCTTTCCAGCAATCTCAGCAAGCTCTCGTGCAAGGGATGGGTCAGTCATACCTGCCACCACGATACGGTCAAAGCTGTCTAGGAAGCTCTTAAACTTAGGGTCAGTGGAATACTCCCCAATTACCTGAAAGCCTACTGCTGCCTTGTTCTGACGGTCCCGGTGGAAGCTTGGCACGTAGTCAATAGTTTTGGATACATCATATCCGATAGCTGCCAAGACATCCTTTACAGTAGAGTCATTAGCAGGGTTAATCATGTCTAGCTCTGACAAGTGCGAGAGTGTGTCGGCTAGTTTCAGGTCACGCAGGGATGTGTTACGCATTAGTTACTTTCTTATCTGTGCTACCGAATCCACCTTCACCCCGCTCTGTCGTTTTGATTTCTGTCACAACTTCAAACTCCGCTTGAATCACTTCCTCCAAAGATGCTTGGCAAATTCGCTGACCACTCAAATCGTCCATTCGCTCATCACCATCATAAGTCAGTTTAACCATTAACTCTCCTGTGTAGTCGCAGTCGATAATTCCTGTGCAATTAGCAAGTCTAATATTTTTATTAAAGCCATGCCCGGAGCGTGAGTGAACTACAATCTTGTAGCCTTCTGGAATGTCGAACTTAAGCCCTGTGCTGTAGGTTGCAGTGCGATTAGTGGATGTCACACACTCATACGCAAAGATATCAAAACAAGCACTACCCTTTGTCGCGTACAAAGGAAGTTCTACATCGTCATACATTTTCAATACTTTAAGCTTCATATTATTCCTTTTAATTAAAAATTGGCATTTCCATGTCCAGCGACCCCAGATAGGCCAGCAACTCTGGCATTTCCTTGTATCGGTAGCGCATGCCATATTCTATCACAGTGTCAGCACCAATAGCAATATCTTCTGTAGTGATAATTGCTTGCAGGCCATCCCCCGGTTGGTCTACGATGGCCTTGAACAATCCTAGCTTGGCGAAAGCCACTGTACCGTCTTGGTAGCACTGGAGTTGTATTGGTAAGCCTTTTAGAGCTAGTCCGATGCCGTTCATAGTGGCATTGCCTCCATAATAGGTACACCGTCAATCAGCACACAAGTCCCAATAATAGGGCGCTTCAAATTAGTGTTATTGTAAGCATATGCATAACTATCGTCATCAATGAGACACCCCGCATTAACCGCAAAGAACAAGTCCGTGGGATTAGCCCAATATCGTACACCGAAACTCTCGTGAAAGTGCCCACACACATGTGACATACTCATAGCTTGGCTGGTCTTAGTGGCCTCTGCACTCTTACCGTGATGTACAAATACTTTATGCCCACTAGGTAACGTAAGTGTCAAGTCATGACTCCACTTCCAACCCGGACCCACTTGCAACACATCATTGTAGCTCTTAAGATAGTGGCGAGGGATGCCGTGGTGCTTAGCTTTACGGAACACCATGCTGCCGTGGTTACTATCAATAATATCCATAACTGGGAAAATGCTGTGCAACTCTGCAATCACGGGTAAAGATGCTTTAAGCTCATCGCCAGCGCTCATCAGATCAGGATCACTGTCATGAAAGCTGAGGGCATGTTTGTCCAACTCATCCCCAAGGCAGATGATGCGGGTTGGGTTGTACTTCTCCTTAAGCATCTTCAAGAACGGGATAGTGTTCTTGTGATGATACGGGATGTGCATGTCAGAGATAAACAGGATACGGGAATTGTTATGCTCTGGAACCTCGTCAGGCTCATTAGTCTCAGCCAAGCTCCCATAATAACTACGCAAATAATCTGAAAGTGTACTCTTACTAACACCCAATTCCCGCGCAATGCCCCTCCAGCTTACAGCACCAGTGGCTGCGAGGAGAATTGCATCTTGTTGCCAATCGTTATTGCTCATTCGTTTCCTTTTTAAGAGTTACAAACTCAATCTTACCAGCCCCACCAGACTGACAATTCAGCCAAGACTGCTCATTAGGTGGAAAGCCTCCCCACGTACCGTAAAGCTTATTAGAGTTCTCCACCTTACGTTTCAGTGCTTCTAGCTCCCGCTCAGCCGCTGCTAAGCGCTGTGTGAGCACTGACACTTCCATGCGTAAAGTTTTAACATCTTCAATATCAGCGTGTTGCACAACTCGTGTTCGATTATCCATTCGTTTCCTTGAATTCGCCAAAGACTAAACAATTAACTAGAGACCCATCCGTGTAGTCCTCACGAGCTTTTCCACCAAGCCCCATTTCTGCCATGAGCTTCTGCATACTCTCAAGACCAATGTTGACAGACTCGATAGCTTCGGCAAGGGCATTCATAGCCTCTGTGGCAGCTTCTGTAGTGATGTTGATAGTGAGAGCGCTAACAATGGTTTCAGAGGCGCTAGGGAGCTCTACGGGCTTCTGGTTGCCTACTGATTGGACAAGCCATACACCCTCCTTTATAAATTGCTTGCACTGATCGTAACTCCATAAGTCGTAAGTTGTGGAGTCAAACTCAACATTGTAGCAATCTACCCTGTCGCGCTCAGTACCATTAGTAATAGTGTAGATGCCTCCTGTAGTTGCACTACTGTGCTTAACAGTAAAAGGGAACACAAGGGACGGCTCCTGCGGAGCCTCCTCTGGGAAGATGAATTCATAGCCCCCTGAAAGACTGTCCATGTATCTTGCAGTGTAGTTACCTATGTTTAGGCAATTCCCAACAGTAGTCCAAGCATATTCGTCGCCGTCTCTCACCACATTCCATTCGTATTTTGCTGTGGGATTCTTAACAACAAACTTCTCTGGGTAATTTCGTTTCATGTGACACTCCTTAAAATAGATTGAACAGCTTGCTTACGCTTCGCCGCATTAGTCAGCGTACTAACATCATACTCGTAGTCTTGACAGAAAGCAAGGATAGATTTAACAGGTTGCTTCATAATTGCTATAACTTCTTTTTCGATGGCTGCTTCGTTAAAGCTAAGACCTTGCTTCTGAGCGTAGGATCGTATTTTGTGGCACGGTAAGCAGCACACTTCCAGACTATCAAAGTCCACCAGATAAAGGTGCTCAGCGTACCCTTGGATATCGTCCATACTGGTAAACTTACCTTGCACATCCCCAGCGTGATCGACTTCCACCTTTGGCACTTCTTGATTACACTGCTCACAAACCCATCCCCAAACCGTAGGGTGTCCCTTCTTGGACTTAGGGTTAGTGTTGACAATACGCCTACGGGCCTTGTTAAGGTACTCTAATTTTACCGGGTGGTTACTCCAGCCTTTGCGAAGTACTCCCCTTACCCATGTGATGAAGCGTGCTTCAGTGGGCCAGATAGCGGGGAAGGATAGCCACGGTTGTTTTTTAGCCCCCATTAGTCAAAGTGATTCTTAGCAAGCCGCAGAGCTTGAAGTTCCGTAAATCCCGCTCTGATATTGGCATCATACGCAATTTTGTACAAAATTGCACCGTGCTCAGCGGCCTCTTCAAACATAATTTTATTGCTTGGGAAGTCATCAATCATTTTACGAGTTTCTTGAATCATTCTTACACGTTCGTTGTCAGTCATAGTTTACTCCTAATTTATCTAATAGCTTCTTCACATCCAACCTGTCACCTTCTGGTTTTCTCAACATGTGTGCCATGTCAAAATTCTCTTGCATAACATACAGCCAATCAATATCGAACTTATCACCACGCCATCCCGTAATCTCAGTCTTAGTGGGATAGAGCATCCTGTACCCTTCAACAAGAGCTTCAAGGGCTTGCTTATCATTGCTACATTTGCTCAACAAAGCATAGCTACTCTTATCGCCCCACTTGACGGCACTGGCACTGTTAGCAAAATACCCATCAGAACTATCGCCACTCAAAACTTGGTGGTACAAAAACATCCTACCATCGCCCCGAACTTTCTTGTCGGAGCCAATGTAGAGCCTACCAAATCCCCCACGTTGCTCCCAGCGATCCATCTTATCTGGATTGAATAAGCGAAGCTCGCAACCGTCATAATCCTTGTCAACTCCCACTAAGATAAGCCGCTTGTTAGCCGTGCAGTCAATCACGCATTGGTCATCGGCCTCAAGCTCCCGTACAATGCTTGCACCGTGCTTCTTTTGCAAGTGTTGCTCAATAGCGTCCAAGTGAATAGGGCGAAGGTTATCTACACGATTACCCTTATACTTGAGGAGGGTAGAAGCCTCGACACGCCAGCTATCTCCCTTACCGATGTACCCGTAATAGTCATTAGTACCAATACGCTCACACACACCCTCAATGTGTTGATTAACTGCACGCAGAGCAAACTTCTCAGGCTCTGGCGTCTGTACATCTACAATATCAAACTCATCTGGCAGCAACGGTGTAAGGCGCTTCTCATTCTGCTCTGCAAGCCAGCCGCCAGCCTTCTTAGCGTAGTGGCCGTAAAATTCTGTCCTAGTCTTAAACTCTTTTTGATTGCCACTTTGCTTGTGCGTAACCATGATAGTACGCTTCTCAGAAATACTTCCGATGGTGTACTTAATATAATCGAAATCCCATACGATGTCTGCCATCAACCCCCCCAAAATAAAAAATCCCCACAAACCCTAAAGGCTTGCAGGGTCAGGTTACAACTTAAAACGGGGGCTGATCTTCGTCAGCAAGTTCTACCTTCTTTGGGGGTGCCTTTTTAGTAACAGGCTTATCTTCAGGTTCAACTTCTTTCTCGGCAGCTTTGTTAGCACGAGCCTTAACAACACCATCTTTAGCAGGCTCAACCTTGACAGGCTTGCGCTCGCCAAACTCACTACCCGCACCACCCGACGATTTGTACTCGATAAAGTCATCTTCGTCCATCAAGATAGTTTGCAGTTGACCGAACTTGCCGAAACTATTTTCAGTGATGTAGTAGCTAACCTTCCCCTTACTGCCATTACTCAGGAGGCGCGATTCTGTGATGTCCACGCGCTCGCCATCATTCGTGTCCAGCAGCACACGGGGCCGATACTTGGTGTCAAATACTTCACCGTCTTTACTTGCAGCTTTACGCAGCTTCAGAACAAAGATTTCATCGCCAGAGTAAGGTGCGTCAATCTTGAAACGTGCTTCAAAGTCTTCACGATCATATTCCTTACCCTTTTGCTTAGGGAACTCTTTATTCCACGCCTTGTACTGGTCCTTACTTACGATGCAATCAACTTCGTACGTAGTGTCTTCCGACTCGTACTTCTTAGTCGGCTCCGCGATCTTTGCGAAAGCGAAGGTAACATTCTCGATAACACCGTATTTACTATCAGCCATTTTATTCCTTTTAGATTTATGTCAATTAATTGTTGCGCGGTACATTTGTTATAGCCTCCGCACAGGCTATCGCCATTACTGGCAATCCCTAACTACTTTAAAGTTGCAAAGTGCATTGTACGCTACCTCAGATATTTTACCTCTAAATTTCTCTGCTAAAGCTTTTGCCATTTCCTCCTTGGCATCACGGTAAGCACTTGCCGCAGCCTCCCTAGTTTCGTAATACCCTAAATGTATACGCTTGCCTCCGCTACCCCCATTAATCTGTGCAACATAATTGTCGTTTTTCTTATAGTACTTGCCACCTATAAGAGAGTGATCTGACTCTTTTCTGTATATAGATAAAAAGTGATTAACTTCTGTAGGCAGCAGCACACAAGTGGTAGGGGAGTAAACACGGTTGCCGTAGCTGAGTAGGTCTTTATCTAAATGATAACCCTCATCAAAGAACCCTACCTGCTTTTCTCCCCACAAACAAAATAATTGGAAATTAAGAAACCTATCAGACACAGTACAACCTTCGTAGCTCCTAAGCCTTTCAGACTTATTAGTCCTGTAACACCTCTTAATCATATCACACCAACGGTTATACTCCCTAGACTTTTTATCCCCATCTCTGGACGAATACTTACCTTTGCTGTAATAGCCTACACCGCACACTATACCCATACTATTTTTGATAGCTTGGAATAGCGTAGCCCGGAACAAGGGGCTGAAATGGTTCTGTAGGAAACACTATCCCACCGCCGAACGTAGTCTTCCACCAATCTTTAAAAAATTCCCAAGCAATCATCATCTGTGCTCCGTAAGCCATCATCGCCCCTTCACAACTTCGTCCATACCATCATAAAATCCCTCAAGCCACAACTCATGCTGGGGAGCCATTAAAAATTCATCGTAAGGGTTATCCTCTGCGAAACCCCCTTGCCAGAAGTCTGTGTAGCCCTCTGCAATAATCTTATCTTTGCTAGTCACCAATTTATTCCTCAATAACGTCATTATATAGATATTTGCTGTCTATGTCAAGCAATTTCTCTAAATCATTTTCCATACTCGTTACACTAGCTACAATCCCCTGCCTAGCTGCCATGATATCACTGCCACTATAAGTGATATACCCGTTAGCGTAAAACCAATTTAGCAGCACCTTACACGAGTGCTTACGCTTGCTAGTAGTCTCAGTGCGCTCAATGACATACCCCTTTGGGAAGCCCTCTGGCATGTCTGGAGTGCTCCCACCACGTTCTGTCAAGGGCCACACCACTACCACCTGTGGATAAGCCCCAGCGCCCTCTGTAGTGGGTCCAGAGAGGATTAGCCCTCGTGTGGCAGCGTCTATGAGGGGTTTTAGCTTGCGGCGTAGGGCTAGGGAGGGGCGCTTAGGTTTGACCATAGTACAAGTCGTCCAAGTCTCGTAGCATGTCTAGGAACACTTCATAAGTAATTTCCTTGTAAATAAACTTATCCTCTATCTCACTTAATAGGTTTTGGTAGTCGCCGTTAGTCATTGTGCGCCTTCCCTAACGTAATGCTCCGTACACCTGTAGCCACCTCATCAGCGTAATTATAAACTACGTCAAAGACTACGTGTGTAAAATCCTCCCAGCTTTTAAGCGACTCCATAGTAACGTCAGGTAGTGTGGGAGTCTCGTGA
>Ga0326733_1000474_pt1 | contig 11589 bp, 9 predicted proteins | sample 14_GP2_308_FD_207946 | JGI IMG/M metagenome (GOLD analysis project Ga0326733, IMG submission 207946) | Glacier ice microbial communities from Ngari, Tibet, China - 14_GP2_30.8 | ecosystem: Environmental > Aquatic > Freshwater > Ice > Glacier | place: China: Ngari, Tibet | collected 2018-07-17 | reverse complement strand
GTTTTCTTATCAAACCGAGTAAATCCATCGGCAGCAAATAATAAAATTAATACCTTGAAAATCAGACGAAAGGTGATGGATTTGGTTTATGAGGCTTTGGAGTAGAATTTAAAGATATATGGAACATAGATTGAACGGATTGGGTAGACCTTACGAACTTTACAATTTAACTGTGTTCAATTCGTTCAGTCCGTGTTCTGCTTTAACACATTATTTGAAAAATTTTAAATATGAAAACACAAAAAACAGCCCTAATCCTTCTATCAATCTTCGTCCTATCTGGCGTGGCTTTTTACTTCAAATCTTGCCAAAAACCTACTGAAACACCAACAGAAGACGTTTCTTTAATTCCTTCGCCCGATTTTAAGGCTGATTCTGCGTATGCTTATGTGAAAGCACAAGTTGATTTTGGTCCACGAGTTCCAAACACCAAAGCCCATAAAGAATGTGGCGATTATCTCATCGCAAAATTGAAGCAATTTGGTTGTGAAGTTATCTCGCAGGACTTTGTGGCAACGAAATATGACGGTACAAAAATGAATGCCCGCAATATTATTGGGAGCATTAATCCCAAGGCTGAAAAACGCATTTTATTAACCGCACATTGGGATTCTCGTTCAGTAGCGGATAAAGATTCGGTTGATAAAGATAAGCCAATTGATGGGGCGGATGATGGTGGAAGTGGCGTTGGTGTTTTATTAGAAATTGCACGTTCAATTCAATTGGCTCAGCAAAAGCCAAACGTGGGCGTGGACATAATTTTCTTCGACGTGGAAGATTATTTTGAACCCAAAGGATATGAAGGAAAAACCTCCGCCTCTGGACTTGGTTTAGGTTCGCAATATTGGTCAAAAAATAAGCATAAAGAGAATTACACGGCATATTATGGAATCCTCTTAGACCTTGTAGGAGCAAAAGGAGCCGTTTTTCCACACGAAGCATCATCTATGCAATACGCTCCGATGATAGTGAGAAATGTTTGGGATATTGCTGGAAGATTGGGTTATTCAAACTACTTTATTGATGCGGATGGTGCCAATATTAATGACGATCATACAGCGGTGAACGAAACTGCTAAAATACAAATGATTGATATTATTCACCTAATTCCAAACAGTGCATCATCTTTCGGGGCTTACCATCATACGCACAAAGATAACATGAGCATCATTGACAAAAATACGCTCAAAGCGGTTGGACAAACAGTTTTGTCGGTTTTGTATCAGGAATAATTTCAAATTAATGATTTATAACCTGATAGCCGTTTCTGACTATCAGGTTTTTTCTTGTATTTTTGCATCATCAACAACCAACATTTCACAAATGGAACAGACTGAACAATTACAATTCGTACACCTTAACGATCTTCACGTAGCTTTGGGAGCAAAAATGGTATCTTTTGCGGGTTATTCAATGCCCGTTCTGTATACAAATCTTATCCAAGAACATTTGGCAGTTCGTAATTCAGTGGGTGTTTTCGATGTCTCTCACATGGGTGAATTTGTGATTAAAGGTGAGCGTGCTACGGAATTTTTGCAGTATGTGACCTCAAACGATGTTTCGGCTTTGGTGGATGGAAAAGTGCAATATTCGTGTTTGCCTAATGATAAAGGTGGTATTGTGGATGACCTCTTGGTTTATAAGCGCAACGATAATGAATATTTCTTGGTCGTGAATGCTTCTAATATTGAAAAAGATTGGAATTGGATGACTTTGCAAAACTCATTTGGCGTAGAAATGAAGGATATCAGCGAAGGCATGAGTCTCTTTGCCGTTCAAGGTCCAAATGGTGTTGCCACCATGCAGAAACTGACTGATTTGGACTTAACGTCTATGGAATATTATACTTTCAAAGAAGGAAAAGTGGCAGGAATTGATGATATTATAATTTCAACAACGGGTTATACAGGTGCGGGCGGTATGGAAGTTTACGTACCAAATGAACATGCCGAAGCATTATGGAAAGCCATTTTTGAAGCAGGAGTAGCGTTCAATATTATGCCCGTTGGTTTGGGTGCAAGAGACACATTGAGAACTGAAATGGGTTATTGTCTTTACGGACACGATATTGACGATTCTACCTCACCCATTGAAGCGGGTTTAGGTTGGATTACGAAGTTCAATAAAGAATTTATTTGTTCTGAATTACACAAAAAAATCAAAGAAAATGGTGTTACCAAGAAATTAGTTGGCTTTGAGATGATTGACCGAGGTATTCCACGGCAACACTACGAAATCATGGATGCCGCTGGAAATATTATTGGTGAAGTAACCTCTGGAACGCAATCGCCATCGATGAACAAAGGCATTGGAATGGGTTATGTGGCAACGGAATACGCTAAAAATGGTTCTGAAATTTATATCAATATTCGCAATAAATATTTGAAGGCAGTTGTAACAAAAATGCCTTTTTTGAAGTAAAAATGAAAAAAATAGACGTTTGCTTAACCCCTGAATTACTACATCTGCACGACATCGAAAACTCAATCGTAGTAGTTGTAGATATTTTTAGAGCCACTTCTTGCATGACAACCGCCTTCGCTTACGGGGTGGAGGCTATTATTCCCGTTGCCACGCTTGATGAGTGCGTTTCTTACCAACAACAAGGCTATTTATCCTCTGCAGAGAGAGACGGCAAAACGCCCGAAGGCTTTGATTTCGATAATTCTCCATTTAGTTATATGACTGAAAAAGTGCAAGGTTCAACAATTTGCGTAACCACGACCAATGGCACTTTGGCAATCACAAAATCAAAATCTGCCGTGAAAGTAATGGTAGGTTCATTCCTAAATTTGGGAGCTTTAGCAACCTATCTGCGTGACCAACAATATGATGTTTTGATACTTTGTGCAGGTTGGAAAGGCAAACCAAATTTGGAGGATACCTTGTTTGCAGGAGCCTTGGTGGAACGTCTGAACGATGAATTTATTATTGAAGAAGATGCCGCTCTAATGGCACAACGATTATATGCTTTGGGGAAGGACGATTTACTCTCATTTGTAGCCTCATCATCGCACGTAAAAAGACTGCAACGCCTTGGTATTCAAAAAGATATAGCCTATTGTTTGCAACACGATTTGTATGATGTATTGCCTGTTTTGAGGGGAAATTCATTGGTAAAGATGTAGAAATTAGGTTTGGAAATTAATGAAATAAACTGAAAATTGCCAACGTGTTAATTACTCCTCATTTAATGAAATTAGCATTTCTGTTAGATGTTCGAAGTTGATCCAAAATTTCATCGGTAGCTAAAGGAATTTTAACCGAAAGCAACAAAGCATTAATTTGAGCCATCGCTTTATTAATTTCCCAATTTGTTCCAAGCCTTTCTTAAAAGTTAATAAATTACCTTGCGTTTTTTGTAGTTTGGGGTGTGAAAGCATATTAGTGTTACTTGATATTTCTAATATTTTAGGAAATAAAAAACTTTATTTCAAAGGAATTCCCCGTTGAGTCAAGAATATCGCCGCATTTTTGTCGCCTTTTGTCACGGCACTTTGCATGGCTTTTATACCATTTGGCAAATCTCCGTGTTGTCCGTATTCCAAGCCAATATTATAATCAAAACTTCCATCTTTTTTATCTGCTACAATTCCTTTTTGCCAAGCCTTCACCGCATTTTGCCAATCGCCTTTTGCTTTGTAAGCAACGCCTAAATTTTTGTAGGCAACGGTTGCTTTTGAGTCAATTTTTATGGCTTTTTCTAATTCCTTAATTTCGCCTGCATGATCACCTTTGTGGTTCAAAACCGTACTGATGTTGATGTGTGGGTCGGCAAATTTTACGTCTAAATTCATGGCAGTTTGATAGCGTTTCATGGCTTCATCTTCCTTCCCCTGTTTTGCCAGACACAAACCCATAATATTGTGGGCAAATTGGTTTTTATTATCCGATTTTTCTAATGCAATGTGCGATTCATCAATGGCAATATTATATTTTCCTGTGTAATAATATGCTGCTCCAAGCATCCAATGAAGGTTTTGCATTTCTTTAGGTTTAATTTTTAAAGCCGCCTCAAAATTGTCAACCGTTAAATCGTACTTCTTTTCATCAAAATAAATCTGCCCCAAAGCTGTATGAACATCTGCTGTTTTGAAGGTAGTTTTATGAGTTTCTTCAAAATAAAACTTGGCTTTTTCATTGTCCTTTTTTCCAAACCAGTACCAACCCATATTACTCGTAACCATCGGGTCGGTGGGGTGTTTTTCGTAAATGGGCGTAAACAATGTTAGCGTATCTTTCCATTTAGTTGATTGATTAAAAGAAAGGAAAGTAAGTCCCAATAAAAGTACCATTCCAATGCCAAGCATGAGTTTATGGGTAGATGCTTTTTGATATAAGCGATTGGCAAAAACGGCTAAAATTACCAAAGGTCCAATCGAAGAAACGTAGAAATAACGGTCAGCCATCAAGGCACTACCCACGGGCAAAACTTGCGAAACCGGAAAAATTACGATGAGAAAATAAAGTCCTCCCCACCAAACCAATTTATTCTTTCGCCCCGCCCAAAATAAGGTAATTGCTAAAACTAAGACTCCCGCAAAGGCAGAATAATAAATGGAAGGAATTGCTCCCGTTGGTTTTTGTGGATATGGATAAAAAGCAATTAAATTGGTGGGTAAAACCATTTTTATCCAGTAATAAAGTACCCCATAATTAATCATGAAAAAGCGTTCTGAAAAGGAATAGGCATCAGAAATTACTTTTGTGGCATTCGCTCCTGCATCACTTTGAGCCTTGATGGAGATGATACCCGTTATCAAAGAAACGACAAAAAATGGAGTTTTTTCAATCCCAATTTTGACGATTTGTTTACGATTTAACAAGAAATAATCGGTAATTAAAAATACGACTGGCAAAACTACCGCCATACCTTTTGACAAACATGAAAGGATAAATAAGCCCAAAGCATACCATAAATGCTTGTTTTTCCAATTTGTTCCGTAGTCAGTGTCCCCAACGACCACGGAAGTGTATTTCAGATATTGCCAAAAAGACAAAAGCAAAAATAAAGTATAAAGCACGTCTTTACGTTCAGCCGCCCAAACCACCGACTCCACGTGCAGCGGATGAATGGCAAAAAGTACCGAAGTAACCGCTCCAATTAAGAAGTTTTTGCTCAACTTTTCAACTACTTTAAAGACTAAAATGCTGTTAATGATGTGAATAACGGTATTATTGAAATGATAAACCCAAGCGTTATCCTTCACAAGCGAGTATTCGATGTAATACGTTACCATCGTAAGTGGGTGCCAGTTACCGAGGTAATAATCTGAAACAAGGGTCTTGAAATTTTTGAAAGAAACTTGTCGTAAATCTTCGTTATTTACGATGTAAAACATATCATCCCAGACATAGCCATTCTGAAAACCAGGCAAAAAGGCAATTAAAGCACAAACCGTAATAATGCCTATCACAATCCAAAAATTACGTTCAGTATAAGCAATTGGAGGTATTAAAACTTCGGGTTCTTTGACAATTTTTGTAGCCTGACTAATAGCTTGGGGCTTTTGGTTGATATTCTTAGAAGTCGGAGATACTTTATTCTTTGCCATATTATGCGTAAGGGAATTTCGGGTTTCTTAATTACAAGCAAATAGTATGCAAAACTAAAAAAAAATGGAGACTTTCCACTTCCTCAAAAGTCCCAAATAAAAGAAATTCACCAATCCTTTCAATAAATTCTAATGGATTCTCATAAATTTTGTACTTTTACAAGAGAATTGATTTAGGGCAAAACCAATGCCCAATTATTGAACCCCCGATAACAAAGAACTAGTCATAAAAATGGGATTATTTAGCTTCCTAACATCAGACATTGCGATTGACCTTGGTACTGCCAATACGTTAATCATTTACAAAGATCGCATTGTGGTTGATGAACCATCAATTATCGCTCTCGACAGAGCTACCAACAAGGTTTTGGCAATTGGAAATAAGGCGATGCAAATGCATGAAAAAACCAACGAAAACATCAAAACCATTCGTCCATTGAAAGATGGAGTAATTGCTGATTTCACCGCTGCAGAATTGATGATTCGTGGAATGATAAAAATGATTGATACAGGAAATCGTTTTTTTACGCCTTCGCATCGTATGGTTATTTGTATTCCTTCGGGTATTACGGAAGTTGAAAAACGTGCCGTAAAAGACTCTGCCGAACACGCTGGTGCAAAGGAAGTTTACATGGTTCACGAGCCAATCGCTGCAGCAATCGGTATCGGAATTGACATTGAACAACCAAACGGTTCAATGATTGTGGATATTGGTGGTGGTACTACTGAAATTGCCGTTATTGCTCTTTCTGGCATTGTTTGTGAGGCTTCTGTACGTATCGCAGGAGACGTTTTTACCCGTGATATTGTTGATTATATGCGTCGTGAACACAACCTTTTGATTGGAGAGCGTTCGGCTGAATTAATCAAAATTTCAGTTGGTTCGGCTTTACCAGAATTAGAAAATCCACCCGCAGACTATGAAATCCGTGGTCGTGATTTAATGACGGGTATTCCAAAAGAAATTAAAGTTACGTACTCAGAAATTGCGTATGCATTAGATAAATCAATCTCCAAAATTGAGGAGGCGGTGATGAAGGCTTTGGAGGTTTCTCCACCAGAACTTTCGGCTGATATTTACCACAACGGCATTCACTTAACGGGTGGAGGAGCTTTGTTACACGGTTTAGACAAGCGTTTAGCCAATAAAACAAAACTACCAATCCACATTGCCGATGATCCTCTTCGTGCGGTTGTGCGTGGAACGGGCGAGGTTTTGAAACATTTAGACCACTTCAAACCAATTCTTATTTCTTAAAGTTACCAAGTTGATGAGTTGTTAAGTTCCTGAATTGATATTCAAGAACTTAACAACTTATTAATTTAAAATTTCCACAATGTACCAACTCTTCCAATTTATATCCAGACAAAAAGCCTTCATTTTGTTCACATTTTTGGAGGTATTGAGTCTTTGGTTTTTTTATTCCTACAATAATTATCCCAACGCAATCTTTTTTAATACCAGTAATTATTATGCCGCAAAGGCATTAGGTACTTCCAACTCAATAAGAGAATATTCAAATTTGAGAGATGTAAATACTGAATTAGCTTCTGAGAACAGTCGCTTAAATGCAACAATTGCTAAATTACAAGCCCAGCAATTAGACAAATCCATTGTAAATTACAAAGCTGATTCGAATGTTGCCAGCAGATTTAAGTTTGTTGTTGCAAAAGTTTTAGGATTAACAACAACTCAATTCAACAACTACATTACGATTGATAAAGGTTCTGCCGATGGACTTACTCCTGGTATGGGCGTAATGTCTTCAACGGGGGTTGTGGGTAAAATCAAATCGTGTAATGAACATTTTTCAGTTTTAATTTCAATTTTACACTCCGAATATTCAGTTTCTGCCAAGTTAAAAAGCAACAATGAAATTGGTTCTGTAAAATGGAAAGGGGTTAATCCTGATATTGTTGAAATGACGGAAGTCTCTCGTTATAAAACAGTTAACATAAAAGATACCATTGTAACTTCTGATTTTAATTACGTTTTTCCTCCAAATATCATCATAGGATACGTTAAAAAAGTGGGCGTAAAACCTGATCAAACTTTCCATGAAATTGACGTGCAGTTAGCCACAAATTTCCATACGCTCGCTTACGTATACGTGATAAACAACAAATTATTAGGCGAACAAAAAGCGTTGGAAGAGAAGAGTGGAGACGTGAAAATTAAGTAAGCAAGTAAAAAATAGGTAGTTTACAATATTCAGTGACTAATTTTAGATAACTCAGAGCTATTAGCTCAAAGTTCAAAGCTAATAATAAATGACCCCAAAAAGTATAGTCTCACAAATTTTGATTTTTGTATTTTATCTTTTGTTACAAATATTTTTTGTGCGACAACTGGTACTTTTCGATTATGCCTTTTGTTTTGTGTATGTTGCCAGTATCATACTCTTACCCTTTGAAATTAATAAAATGACCTTAATTTTATTGGGATTTGTGGCAGGAATAACGGTTGATATTTTTTATAATACCATAGGTGCAAATGCTGCTTCAATGACCCTGATCGCATTCGTGCGTCCTGCTGTCATTGGTGTATTAGCACCCCAAAGGGGCTACGACGAACGCCAAACTCTAAGTCTAAACTCTATGGGTTTATCTTGGTTTATTACTTACGCAACCACCCTAATTTTCATTCATCATTTTGTGCTTTTTTTATTAGAAGCATCTGACTGGGAATTATTTTTTCCAGTAATGTTAAAGGTAATTTGCAGTACAATTTTTACAACAATAATTGTGGTGATTATTCAGTTTTTTAGGAGGGATTAAGTTTTCGGTGTTCGACGTTTTTTTTCGTTATTCGGTTTTGATCTTACTAATTGAAACTTAATATCAAAACTGGGTCACTAACATTGAAATCCAAACATTTAAAAACTTTTTACCAACGCCACGCACTTCTTTACAACGTTTTCAATTTGTTGATAATTCTTAGTGGCTAAAACGTCTTTTGGGAATAATTGCGAACCCATTCCCACGGCAGTTACACCCGCTGAAAACCAGCCTTTTATATTTTCTTCGTTGGGTTCAACACCGCCCGTCACCATCACTTTTGCGTGAGGCATTGGAGCTATAAGTGCCTTTATAAATGCCGTTCCAAGAACATTGGCAGGAAAAATTTTGATAATGTCGGCTCCCGCTTGTTGGGCATTATAGAGTTCAGTAACCGTCATGACACCAGGCATCCATGCAATTTTATGTTTATGACAAACATCCCCTACCGTAGGATTCATGATGGGTTGAACAATAAAATCTGTATCTAAATCCACAAAATATTCGGCTTCTTCGGCATTGAAGACCGTTCCGATTCCAATAGCCATCTCGGGTAATTCTTGACGAATATATTTTACTAATTCTGCAAAGATTAAAGCGGCACCTTCGCCACGGTTTGTATATTCAAAGACCCTGATTCCACCATCATAACACGCTTTAACGGCTGCTTTACTGACTGCTAAATCGGGATGATTGAACAAAGGCATGATTGGCACTTCATTAATTTTTGCGTACAGTTGTGCTTTTGTGAATTTCATATTTGTTTACTTTTATCTTTTCAACTTTCCACTCACATCACCATTCATTACTGCTTCTACTTCTTGCACACTCACAAGGTTAAAATCGCCTTCGATGGTGTGTTTTAAGGCGGAAGCCGCAACGGCAAATTCGAGGGCTTTTTGAGTTTCTTTGTAAGTTAATTCTCCGTAAATATAACCCGCCATAAAAGCATCGCCACCACCAATTCTGTCTACAATGTCAGGAATATTAATGGCTGCTGTTTCAATCATTTGAGAACCATCCCAACATCTTCCCAAGAGCGTGTTGTGTGAAGCTGATAGTTGCCCTCTTTTTGTATTGAGTATTTTTTTAACCTTCGGAAAACGCTCTGTTATTTGCTTACAAACAGACTTGAAACTACCTTTTTCATCATTCGGAATAATCCTGAACATATCAGAAGCATCACCTTTACTACACACAATCACATCACAATTTTCAACTAATTGTGGCATTATTTCGCTTGGATTTTTGCCCCATTTCCAAAGATTTGAACGATAACCAACATCGGCAGAAACCGTAATTCCCATTTTACTGGCAGTCTGTGCTGCTTCCAAACAAGCCTGAAAAGCACCTTCCGAGATAGCAGGAGTAATACCAGTAAAATGAAACCATGATGTATCTTTCAAAATCTCTTCCCAATTAAAATTAGCAGGAGAGAGGCTGGCAAAGGAAGAATTCGCACGGTCATAAATCACTTTGCTTGGACGCATTGCCGCACCTTTTTCAACAAAATAAATGCCGATTCTGTCACCTCCATAGACAATATGGTTTGTTTCGACTCCATATTTTTTGTAAATAGTGGTAGCCGAGCGTCCCAAATCATTATCGGGAAAACGAGTAACATGACTGGCATGAATGCCCAAAATTGATAAAGAAGACGAAACGTTTGCTTCGCCTCCGCCAAAATTTATATCAAATTGAGTCGCTTGTGGAAATCGGGAGAAATTAGGCGTGCTCAACCGCATCATAACCTCTCCGAAGGTAGTAACTTTCATGGTTTTTCTTATAAATACTTCCGAACAGCATCAGCGAATCCTTCTAATTGCATTAAGTCTTCGCCCCAAAGGCTGCGATTAGCTAATATTTTATCCAAATTAAAATCTTGCCATGCTTCGTAAAAATAAGGGGCAAAATTGCAATTAATTGGATAATAACTTCCGTTTGATTCTCCGTAATACGTTCCATTTACCTCTTTTTCTCCTTTCATAAATTGTAAATAAGCCGCAAAACCCATGGCAAAAAGTTCAGGAGGCTTGCCAAATTCACGGTAATATTGGAGCAAAATTGGGATATTTCGCATCTTCATTTTTGTGGTATATTGAACTGAAATATCCAATAATTTATGGTTCAAAAATGGATTACGGAAACGGTCAAGTACCATCCTTCCAAACCTATCTTTTACTTTTAAATCTATTTTATAAGGAATTGCCAAGGCAATTTCTCCCAACATTAAATTCATAATAATTCCATTCAAATAACTATTCGCCATCACATCTTTTACCGTTCTGAAACCCAAAAGATAGGACATCCCACATTGTAGAGTATGGGTACCATTAAGCATCCTAAGTTTTAATTCACGATAAACTTCAATGTTTTTTTCAATGATTATACCCGAATCAGCTTGGGCGAATGAGAGAACTTTACGAACGTGTTCATCGCCTTGAATTGCCCATTGACGATAGACCTCCGAAAGCACCATCAGATTATCCTCATAACCGAATTTAGATTGTAATTCAAACACCATTTCTTTCTCAGGTTTTCCAGGTACTATTCTGTCAACCAATGAATTACAAAAATTATTATGCGTCTTTAGCCAATCAATAAATTCCAACTCGAGGCTATTCTTTTGGGCTTGTTGCAACACAATATCTTTCAATAAATCGCCATTTCCTACCACTAATTCGGTTGGAACGATCACCATTCCGCTTGCTGCCGACCCTTCAAAAAACTTCCAACGTTCATGCAAAAATGCTAAGAGTTTCACGGGATAAGATGAAGGAGGATTATTCGTAATTTTATCATTTTCCAAAAGCGCTATGCCAACCTCTGTAGTATTTGAGATAACAATTTGCATTTCGGGATTTTTCGCACAATCCAAAATTTCCTGCCATTGCGTTCGGGCAGAGATTGTGCGAGAAATAGAGGCATTCAAGATATATTCCTCAATGGCTTGGCCGTTTTCAATGCCTTTCACGGCGTGCGTGAAGAGTCCATCTTGCTCATTAAAATCATCAGCATCGCCTTTATCGGTTGATTTTACCACCACTATTCGTCCATTGAAAATGCCCTTTTTGTTAGCTTTATCAATAAAATAATCGCATAAACCACGAAGCAAAACACCCGTTCCGAATTGCAAAACTTTTTCTGGTAAATCAAAAACTGATTGGTCAGGTAAGTTTAAATGTTTGCTTAAATTGATTGAATTAGAAGCTAAATGTAATTTGTTAAGTTTAAGAGTCATCGTATAGTAGTATTA
>Ga0326733_1000473_pt1 | contig 11591 bp, 10 predicted proteins | sample 14_GP2_308_FD_207946 | JGI IMG/M metagenome (GOLD analysis project Ga0326733, IMG submission 207946) | Glacier ice microbial communities from Ngari, Tibet, China - 14_GP2_30.8 | ecosystem: Environmental > Aquatic > Freshwater > Ice > Glacier | place: China: Ngari, Tibet | collected 2018-07-17 | reverse complement strand
GTATGGCCTAATTTAAAGCGCAGCGATTCAAAGTTGCCGAATGGTTCTTTGATCAAGCCATCGATATCGAAACGGGTTTGCTTCAGAGTAATGAAGGATCGCTCTTCGGTTGGGATGCCATAGCGATAGTCGTTGACACCGACGGAGGCGCCGATGTGACCCCAGCTCTGAATATACGATACGCCGAAACCGAGGCTGTTGGCGCGCGCAAACGAGTTAGGCAAGCGACCGGAACCGAGGCTGGGATCGCTCAGGCTGACATCGCCTGGAATCTTGTAATCGTCAGAGTCACGCAGATTGCCATCGATATGCAAGCCGATATCGCCGGCCGCACCGTCAACCGACAGCGACATATTTTTCGTGCGATCTGCCGTGCCATATCGCACTTCGGCTTCGCCGGTTGGATTGGCATTTAATATCGTTGGAATGCGGTCATTGATGATATTGACCACGCCACCAATCGCGCCTGAACCATATAACAATGCTGCCGGTCCCCGCAGAATTTCAATCTGGCGTGCGGTCGAAGCTTCGCCGCCGACTGCATGGTCGTTCGACAGGCTGGATGCATCCAGTATGGACATGCCATTTTGCAGAATTTTGACGCGAGGTCCTTCCATGCCGCGAATGATAGGGCGCGACGCACCAGTTCCAAATGCGGATGCAGACACGCCAAGTTCTTGTGACAAAGTATCACCTAGTGAATTGCCGAGTTTTTCGCGCAGCTCATCGCCGTAAAGAACTTTGGCGGGCGCGAGGATCTGCGCACCTTCATCGCTGTTGAACGGGGTGGAGGTGACGACGACGGCAGACAATGTTTGTTCTTGCGTTTGCGCAAAAGCAGAGAGTGACAATGGGGCGAGCGCAGACAAAACGGCGCTTGCCAAAAGGGTGCGTTGGGCGATCATGAGACTTCCTTAAAATTCAAATAGGAGCCGCTGGTTAAATCGCGATGCGATCAAGCAGGGCAGTACAAGCAGGAAAAATCAGTTACGCCGCTGGAGGTGCGCGTGAAGAGAAATAACGGAGGAAGGGCGCGTCCCACGAAGCATGGGCAGTCCACAGCGCCAGAACTTGCACGCTGGTTTGTAGTAGGGGAATAAAGGAGAGTGCAGTTACGTTATCGGCGAGCGCCATGCCGTCAAACAAGGTACAGGAATGCGACTTGTCGCCTGCGTATTCAGTTGTTAAACCCTGCGTTGGATCAAAGCTTGAATCGCAGGCCTCAGACGATTGCTTAGCATTCTGCACTGCGTGCTGATTATTTATTTGGTCAGCATGTTCGATGCTATGCCGCAGCCCCATCCATTGCGCAAACAGCACGGCGATCGCCAACAATGCGGCGAAGCAAAGCTGTGTTGCTGTTGGTGTGCGGGATGAGTAAGCGAGTTTCAAAATTATTCGTTTTGTCAGGGACGGCTATATCAAATCAAATGAAGTAAAAAAGGGGCGGTTTCACTTTCTGAGCCACGTCTCAGGCTCTGACTCAGTCTTAGAACTTGTTAAGCTAAAAATCGATGTAGAAGTTTGTATATTGCAACAGAATTGCATTCTACAAAAAAACAAAGCGCGCGGAAAGAGGGCCGCGCGCTTTGTTTTTAATGAATAGCGATTTATTCTTGTGAGATTAGTCGCCGTACAATTTTTGTTTCAATTCGCGACGTTGCTGCGCTTCCAGCGACAGCGTCGCAGTCGGGCGTGCAAGCAAACGCGGTACGCCGATAGGCTCGCCGGTTTCTTCGCACCATCCATAATCGCCACCGTCTATGCTGGCGATCGATTGCTGTACTTTTTTCAGCAGTTTGCGTTCGCGGTCACGGGTACGCAATTCCAAAGCGTGTTCTTCTTCAATCGTGGCGCGATCAGCTGGATCGGGAACAAGGACTGTTTCACGCAGATGTTCAGTCGTTTCATCCGCGTTTTTCAGCAAGTCTTTTTCAAGTTGCTGCAGACGATTTTTAAAGAATGCGAGCTGTGCCGCACTCATGTAATCCTTTTCGCCCATCTTCATGATTTGCGCTTCGGTTAACACGGTGCCGTCATTGTCGACGGTCGGGGTTGTTTTTGATTTAGTTGCCACTTCGCGTACTTTCGAAACTACAGATTGTTCAATTTTATCTACTGGTTCGGAGATGGCTTTTTTTACGCCGCCTGCTCCAGACCGAGATGCGTCTTTTTTTGCGGTCACTGCAGTTGCTTTGGGAGCACTTGCAGTAACTTTCTTGATTGGTTGTGCCGCTGCGTTATCAGTGGCTTTTACTTTGACTACAGGTTTGGCTGCAGGTTTCACGTTTTTTGCGACGGCAGCTTTCTTTGCCACGACTTTTGTTTTTGCGGAGACCTTGGTGGATTTTACCGCACTCTTCGCAGGCGCTTTTTTTGCGACTTTAGCTACCAATTTTCCTGCGGGCTTGGGCGCCGGTTTGATCACTTCTTTCAGTGCCTTGACGATTTTCCCTGCGAGTGTTTTTGTCGCTGACTTTGCAATGGATTTCGCCGCAGTCGCTTTGCCTGCCGGTTTGGAACGACTAGGTGCAACAACTTTTTTAGGGGCAGTTTTTTTTGCGCTTTTTGCAGATTTTGTGACGGTTGCGTTCATAGTCCCTTGTCCTCAATGAACTTTCCCACACTCGGATCATATCGTGCTTTGCGTGCGATTTACTCTCTCTCGCATCGTCCCGGCCGCTCTATCCTGAGCTAAAAACTGGGCTAGTTTATACCAAACATTGTTCCAATCCGTAAATAAAAGTTTCTTTTGGCAGATTCTGTCCGATAAATACCATTTTGTTCGAGCGAATTTCGTCCTCACCCCACTTGCTGCCTATGTCGGTGCCCATGATCTGGTGCACGCCCTGGAACACCACCTTGCGGTCTGCGCCATCCATCCAAAGCACACCTTTATAGCGCAACATGCGTGGCCCGAATACCTGCACGATACCGCCCAGAAATTCATCCAGCTTCTCGGTATGGAACGGTCGGTCACTCTTGAATACAAAAGCGGCGATGTTGTCGCTGTGATGACCGTGATGGTGGTCCTGATGATCGTGCTGATGGTCGTCGCCGTGATTGCAATCTGCATTGCAGGCGTGGTCGTGGTTGTGTGCTTGTTCTTCCACGGCGATGAAATCGGGATCGATTTCCAGCTTGTCGTTCAAGTTAAAGCCGCGCAGGTCCAGCACGTCGGCGATCGCCACCTTGCCAAAATCATTAGTGCTAATAGGAGCGCGCGGATTGATGCGCTTGATACGCTCGGTCAATGCCTTTAATTCATCTGCATTGACGAGATCGGTTTTTGATAGAAGCAACTTGTCGGCAAAACCGATCTGGCGTTGCGCTTCTTCATAAGTGTCGAGCTGATGCATCGCATGCTTCGCATCAACGACGGTGATGATGGCATCGACCAGATAGTCGGATGCGACTTCTTCATCGACGAAGAAGGTTTGCGCGACGGGGCCGGGATTGGCGAGCCCGGTTGTTTCGATGATGACATGATCAAACTGTAGTTCACCGTCGCGGCGGCGTTGCGCCAGCGCAGTCAAGGCAACGATCAAGTCGCCGCGCACCGTGCAGCAGATGCAGCCATTGTTCATCTCGATAATTTGTTCCGTGCTGTCCTGCACCAGGATTTCGTTGTCGATATTTTCCTGGCCGAATTCATTTTCGATGACGGCAATCTTAAAACCATGCGGTTCTTGCAAAATACGATTAAGTAGCGTCGTTTTGCCTGCGCCTAGGAAGCCGGTCAGGATGGTAGTAGGAATGAGTGCCATAAGTTTAAGTCTTGCTTAGTAAGCGTAGGTTGAATTGCAGCGTTGACTCTTTAATGTGCAGCACAATCGGCGCAAAAGCCCTTGATGGTAAGTTCGATCTCGTGGCTTTGAAAGCCTTTGCCCAACGTGCTTTGCAACACCTTTTGTAATTGCTGGCGCAAGGTCGCAGCCGATGGGTTGATATTCTGTTTCGCGTCGGCGGCGAGCAATTGCTCATCGACGTTATCGATGCAAAATACTTTGGCGCAACGCGTACATTTGAAGTGGCCGTGTTGATGTTGCTGCGCCTGATGCTTGCCGTGTTCGATGGCTTCTATCCCCGCGTTATAGCGGAACACGCGATCGTCACCGGCGATCTTGTGCGCCAGCCCGGCATCGGTCAGGCTATCCAGCGCGCGGTATAGCGTGACTCTGTCCATGTCTACCAACGTGTCCTGGATGTCCTGGTGCGAAAACGCATAACGCGCACCGAGTAGCGCGGCCAGCACCTTGATGCGAGCATCTGTGACGCGTACCGATGTGGTGCGTAACTGGCTTTCTGCCAATGCCAGAAAATCTGGGGAGGTGGATTTTTTCATGATGATGCAGTGACGAGTTTTGAGTCGATGTGACGACTGGATTATGCCGCAATTTGCAATTCAGTTGCAATGTATCCGTTTATTGCGAAACCTTGTGGATGCGCATTTGTGCAGTTCAGGGCTTCTTTTTTGCGCGTGGATGCGCCGTATCGTAAACCTGAGCCAGCCGCTGGAAATCAAGAGATGTATAAATTTGCGTGGCAGCAATCGACGCATGCCCCAGCATTTCCTGCACGGCGCGCAAGTCGCCCGATGATTGCAAAACATGCGACGCGAAAGAGTGTCGCAATACATGCGGATGCACATCCATATGCAGACCTACGGCTTGGGCGTGCTTCTTTAAGCGGAGTTGAACCACACGTGCTGAAACGCGCGTGCCACGCTCACTCAGAAAGAGTGGATGCGGGTCGAGTTTGAGTAAGGTAGGGCGCACGGCCAGCCATGATTTGAGTGCATCGACCGCGGCTTGTCCGACAGGTACAGTGCGCATCTTATTACCTTTGCCGGTGACCATTACCTCATGGGCATCGAAATCTATCCAGCCAGCCGAAACGTAGCGGTTTTCCTGCACATACCTAACGTCGAGCCCGACCAATTCAGAGACCCGCAAGCCACTCGAATACAGCAATTCAAACATCGCGTGATTGCATTGCTGCATCGCGGAGTCTGCGTTTTTGCCAGGGCTGGTTTCCGCTACCAGGCGCACTGCATCATCGGCCGCCAATGCTTTCGGCAAAGGTTTGCTGCGCTTGGGAGCCTTGATGCCGTCGACCGGATTGGACGTAATGGCATTTTGTTCGGACAGCCAGTTAAAAAAGCCGCGCCAAGCGGAGAGCTTGCGCGCAATGGAGCGCGCGTTCAAGCCGTGCGCATGCAATTGCGAAGCGAATTTGCGAATTTGAAAATGGCTGACTGCGCAGAGTGACGCATTGCTGTTAGTTGCTGATGCGAACTCGATCAGTTCAAACAGATCACGTCGATAGCTGGTAACGGTGAGCGGCGATAATTTCCGCTGGCTGCTCAGGTTATCGAGATAAGCATCCAGATAAGCCTGATTACCAGCAACGCTCACGATGCTGATTTAGTCGAGAAAACTTGACAGCGCGGCGCTGGCAGTCTGGCCGATATTTGTCAGGAAATCAGTTGCCATATCCGAGGTGAAACGATGCGGGTCAGATGAGCCGAGTACCAGCAAACCAAACGCTTCCGGTGCGTCGTCCAGACGTAAAGGCAATAAGGCCAGCGATTGAATCGACGGCGCATCTTCCAGCCATGAAGCTGCTTCAAAATCATTGTTGCTGCCGCAGAAAGGCACGGTTAAACCATTCGAAAACAAACGCGAATCGGCAGAAACCGGCGCGGCAAACCATGTATGCGCAAATTCTTCCGAAACGCCCCACAGCCGCAAAGTAACGTGCGGCACCGAGAATGCGTTTTGCAAGCCTGAGCTTAATGTGTGCGGCAGGTCGACATCGTTGCGCGCCAATAACAATGAACGCGTCCATGTATGAAACTTGTGCGTGATCTGATCGTTTTCCTGGCCGATACGGATTAAATCAGCCATGCGCATTTCCATGATCTTGAACTTTTCGCGCATTACATCCAGTTGCCGTTCTTGCAGAGACAATGTGCGCCCGCCAAGTGGGCTCGATAGTTTTACCTGCGCCAACACTTCCGCATGTTCTTCAAAAAAATGCGGATTAGTCAGCAAATAATCGGCGACGGTATTGGAGTCCAGTGGAGATGTCATGTGTCGTAATGAAATTTAAAAAACGTAAGGGGGGGGGCGTAAGAACACGATATGGTTGAACGCGCGCAATCGGTATTGCGTCATTTGCTTTCATCCAGCCATAAATTGCTCATGATTCTAACCGACATCGGCGCCTGACAAACACTTCTGCAGCGCAGACAAATGCCGGAGTTAAAGCTCGATTTCGCCTTCGAATACTGTTACAGCTGGCCCCGTTAGAAATACTGGCGACGAGTTACCCGCCCATGCAATTGATAATTCGCCGCCGCGGGTTTGTACTTTTACCGGTGATGTCAGCAAACCACGGCGCATGCCGGAAACTACCGCGGCGCAAGCACCAGTGCCGCAGGCCAGTGTTTCGCCGGCACCACGTTCAAATACGCGCAACTTGATTTGGTGCGCATCGATGATTTGCATGAAGCCGACGTTGACGCGTTTTGGGAATCGTGGGTGGTGCTCGATCAACACGCCGTCTTCGCGCACGGGCGCAGTTTCTACATCGGCGACGACTTGTACTGCATGCGGATTACCCATCGACAATGCCGCAATCCAGTAAATGTGGCCGTTGATATCCAAAGGCCACAAGGTTTCTTCGCCCTCCGGTTTGCACAGCAAATCGGTGGTGTCGAAAGGCACATCTTCCGGCGTCAAAATCGGCGGGCCCATATCAACAGTAATCTGGCCGCTCGCTTCCAAGCGCGGCTCGATAATGCCAGACATGGTTTCTACCTTGATGGCAAGTTTGTTCGTGAGTTTTTTGTCAGTGACAAATTTAACAAAGGCGCGCGCACCGTTGCCGCATTGTTCGACTTCGCCGCCATCAGCGTTATAAATGCGATAGCGGAAATCAACGTCCGCCGCTTGCGGTTTTTCCACCACCAGCATTTGGTCGGCACCGACGCCGAAGCGTCGGTCTGCTAAATATTGCCATTGGGCTGGCGTGAAATCGATGGGCTGATTGATTGCATCGATCACGACGAAATCGTTGCCGGCACCATGCATTTTTGTAAATTTGATTTTCATGTGGAGATTATAAAGCCGCTAACTCTGCATGGTAAAAATGCCTGCACGTATTCGCTTTTATGCATCAGTAAGCAGGAGGAACTTCATTCGCTGCAATGGATTCGTAGAAGCCGGACTCGCCTGCAGGACGTGTTTTGAAGCGTTTGTGCGTCCAGAAGTATTCGGCTGGCGCTTCGCGCGCCCTTTCTTCTATGAATGAGTTCATCGTGCGCGTGGCTGCGATCATGTCGTCACCGGGAAAGTTTTCCCATGCAGGATAGAACTTGACGGTCCAGCCGCGGTAATTCGGTAGGTAGGTGGCGACCACCGGAATCACCTTTGCATTCGTTGCAGCAGCGATACGCGCTGGGGCGGTAAGAGTCGCAGCGGGTATGCCGAAGAACGGCACGAACTCAGCATCCTTCTCGCCGAAATCCATATCTGGCAACATGAAGAAAGGCAGATTTTCGCGCATAGCGCGGATGATAGGTTTGACGCCATCGCTGCGCGAAAATAGTTTGACCGGACGAAAGCGCGAACGTCCTCTGCGCAAGACTTCATCAAATACCGGATTCAATTGTTGTGTATAGATAGAACACAAGGATGATTCCAGCATGACTGCGACACCTGCAACATCCAGACTGACGAAGTGCGGGCACAAGAGTATGGTCGGACTGGCATTGATCGCATCCAATGGAACGGACGGCTCAACTATGATCAATCTGCGCAAACGCGCTTCGGATCCCCACCACAGAACGCCGCGCTCCAAAACGCTGCGGGCGTAATACTGAAAATGTTTTGTCGCAATGCGCTGGCGTTCTTCGGCCGTCCATTCGGGGAAACATAATTCGAGATTAATCAGCGTGATGCGACGACGCTTCTTTTTGTATATGTACAGCAGGCTGCCGATTACTTCGCCCAAGCGTGCAATCACAGGCAAGGGAAACCAGTGCAATAGCCACATCAAGATGACCATCATCCTCATGCAGCGTCCTTGTCTTGATCGGAAGTATCGGACTTGCTTGGCGCCGCGACGCCTGCAGGAACTTTGTAGTGGTTATAGCTCCAGAAATACTGTGCCGGGCAAAGTGTGATTAATTTTTCCATTGCTGAATTGATGGCGCGCACTTGTTGTTCTTGAGTAAGTTCGGCTTCCATCGTGAATGCTTGAAACTGCATGCGATAGCCTTGACCGCGTGGCAAACGTTCGGCGAAAGCCAATATGATTGCCGCACCGGTCATCTCCAGCATCTTGGCCGGCAAGGTCATGGTGTAAGCAGGTTTGCCGAAAAAATCCGCCCACATGCCTTCGCCATTTTGCGGGACTTGATCGGGTAATATACCGATGGTGCCATTTCTTTTCAATACTTTGAACAGGCTGCGCACACCGCTTAGATTTGCAGGCGCCAGAGACAGATTGTGGCGCGCGCGCGCACCTTCGATCAAAGGCTTCAAGGCTTCCTGCCGAGGAGGGCGATACAGCACAGTCAGTGGTAGCTTGGATGCAACAACCTGAGCCGATATTTCAAAACAGCCTAGGTGCGGCGTCATAAAAATAATGCCGCGTTTGGCATTTATCGCGGCTTCGACTACATCCCAACTATCGACGCTGACGGATTTCAATACGCGTGCTGGTGAAGCGCACCATATGAATGGCAACTCCAGCATATTCTTGCCAGCCTCGGCTACCGCTGCAGATAAATGATCATCAAAACCCGCCTGACGAATATTTTCCTGCAAGCGGCGACGATACTTTGATGAGGAAAGATAAACAGCCCAACCAACTGCGCTGCCGATGGCATGCAAGAGTGGCAAGGGTAAAAAAGACAGCAGTCGGAAAATGAGGACGAGCATGCGAGTTTTTGTGCGATTCGAGCCAGTCCTGAAGGGACTTTACCGATTTATTTCAAGAGGCGTAAAATAGCACAAAGAAGTAACCGCCGAGTTAATGACAACTTGCGAGACGGTATATAAATTTCGCTAAAGCGTCGCAGGCTCATTCAGTTGGCCGCGGCATCTAACCAACTATAGAAAGAACCTGCGATGGCTAATGACTTCCTGTTTACCTCCGAATCCGTATCTGAAGGTCACCCCGACAAGGTCGCCGATCAAATCTCAGATGCGATCCTCGATGCGATCTTCCAGCAAGATCCCAAAGCACGTGTAGCTGCTGAAACTCTTTGTAATACCGGCTTGGTCGTTTTAGCTGGCGAAATCACGACGTTTGCCAATGTCGATTACATCGAAGTCGCGCGTCAAACCATCAAGCGTATCGGTTATGACAACGCTGACTATGGTATCGATTACAAAAGCTGCGCGGTGCTGGTCGCTTACGACAAGCAATCGCCGGACATCGCTCAAGGTGTTGATGAAGGTGCCGGGATTGATCTCGATCAAGGCGCTGGCGATCAAGGCCTGATGTTTGGCTATGCTTGCGATGAAACGGCAGAATTGATGCCGGCTGCGATTCACTATGCCCATCGTATCGTTGAGCGCCAATCAGAATTGCGCAAAGACGGTCGTTTGCCATGGTTGCGACCCGATGCAAAATCACAAGTGACGTTGCGTTACGTTGATGGCCGTCCTGTTTCTATCGACACTATTGTGCTGTCGACGCAACATGCGCCGGAAATGCAACACAAGGACATCGAAGAAGCTGTCATCGAACACATCATCAAACCAGTCGTGCCGGCTGAATGGTTGAAAGACACACGCTTCCTGATCAACCCAACAGGTCGTTTCGTCATCGGCGGTCCGCAAGGCGATTGCGGTTTGACCGGTCGTAAAATCATCGTTGATACCTACGGTGGTGCAGCTCCGCACGGTGGCGGCGCGTTCTCTGGTAAGGATCCTTCTAAGGTTGATCGTTCCGCTGCCTATGCTGGTCGTTATGTTGCTAAAAACATCGTGGCAGCTGGTTTGGCTGAACGTGCGCAGATTCAAATTTCATACGCAATCGGCGTGGCCAAACCGACATCGGTGATGGTCACCACATTTGGCACGGGCAAAATCAGCGATGAAAAAATCGCCCAATTGGTGCTCGAGCATTTCGACCTGCGTCCAAAAGGTATTGTGCAAATGCTGGATCTGTTGCGTCCGATTTATCAGAAAACCGCAGCGTACGGTCACTTCGGTCGCGAAGAGCCTGAATTCACATGGGAACGCACCGATAAGGCTGCAATACTGCGTGCAGCTGCCGGTTTGTAATTAATTTCATATTGGCTCGTTGCCAACTAAGTTGTAGATGTGCTTTGTGGTCGGATGGAATTCATGCAGAATTCATCCGACCATTTTGTTTTGAGAAGTGAATGTCTATCGTGAATACCGTCAGCCGCTTCGTGTTTCCTTTATTGGTGTTGCTTGGCACTACCGTTTCGGCACATGTTGCTGCGACTAATGTCATTGCGCCGAATAGATCGGTCAAGCTCGAGGATTGGTGCCGGCGTCTGGTGGTTCGTCTGCCCGGCATCACCAACCCTATGTGTAGACTCAGTGAGTTGGTGCCGACTGGGGTGAACTCCTTGCAAGGTTTTCCCTTGCTGGCGAGCAAGGCTAATCGCGTCAACGCAAATGGCGTCGATTTGAATCGTAATTTCCCTACACCAAATTGGCAGCAGGATGCGCCGCGTTACTGGGCTAAAAAAACCAAGAGCGACCCGCGTCGTTTCCCTGGTCATGCTCCTTTGTCCGAGCCTGAAAGCCGTTGGGTGCATGACGAAATGGTCAGGTTTCGCCCTGATGTAATTATTTCTGTCCACGCGCCTTTTGGTGTGCTGGACTTTGATGGCCCGGCGCAACCGCCGCGTCGTTTTGGCCGCTTGTTGCTTAATCGCGTGGGGGTATATCCCGGATCATTAGGTAATTACAGCGGTGTACACAAGAATGTACCGGTCATCACGATCGAGCTACCGAACGCGCAAAAAATGCCATCCGAAGCAGAAGTAAAACGTATCTGGTTGGACATGCTGGGTTGGATAAGAGACAACGTTGAACCACAGAGTGAAACGGCCAAGATGCATGCTGTGTCCTTGCCAAACTCAGGTCCATCCAAAAAATAATTTTAACGACAGCAACAGACAGTAGACTTATTTTTCGATTAAAATAGTATTCGTATCAAGGAGCGTTGCGATAGATCGTTCGATCTGCCAGGCTTGATGCGGTCAACACCAGCAACTGCGCTCACGTTTCTTTTTTTCTAACGAAAGGAAGGCGTGATGAACGCCGCAGACCATGACTACTACTAAATTTACCGATTACGTTATCGCCGACTTGTCCCTGTCTGTTTGGGGTGACAAGGAAATCAAGATCGCCGAAACCGACATGCCAGGTTTGATGGCGATTCGCGAAGAATTCGCTGCTGCTCAGCCTTTGAAAGGCGCGCGCATCACCGGTTCTATCCACATGACGATTCAAACAGCAGTACTGATCCACACTCTTGAGGCGTTGGGCGCACAAGTGCGTTGGGCATCGTGCAATATCTATTCGACACAAGAT
>Ga0326733_1000472_pt1 | contig 11617 bp, 14 predicted proteins | sample 14_GP2_308_FD_207946 | JGI IMG/M metagenome (GOLD analysis project Ga0326733, IMG submission 207946) | Glacier ice microbial communities from Ngari, Tibet, China - 14_GP2_30.8 | ecosystem: Environmental > Aquatic > Freshwater > Ice > Glacier | place: China: Ngari, Tibet | collected 2018-07-17 | reverse complement strand
GTCATCTTGCTCACAGCGAGTGTGGCGTTTTGCACATCAGCGGCATTGGCGCCGGCTGCGATGGCTAATGAGGCGAGAAGAACAGCGAACGATTTCATCGAAACCTTAGTAAAACATGGGTGCATAGATAGGTGTGGACATCAGCGCAAGCGCAATGACGGAGACCATCCAGAACAGCAATTTTTGACGCTTGCGCGTGTTTGGCACGGCGCACGCGTCGCCAGGTGCGCATTCGGCCGATCGCATGTAGAGACGGTAGAAGGCGAAGCCAAAGAACGTGACTGCGGCAGCAATGAAGTACGGCTGGTACGGCTCCAGAGCGACTAGACGTGAGCCCCACGCGCCGCCGACTCCGAGCAGCACGAGCATTAACGGCCCTGCACAGCAAGCAGACGCGCCAATGGCGGCAGCAGCGCCTGCCAGCAAAGTCGCAGCGGTGCTCCACGATGGGGTGCTCATAGCTTTTAAGGCGTTTATTTATGATCAGTCTAAGCAGTTTCAGTGTCCACGATGCTCTCCTTAAGTTGAGGGGAGTGCAACTGTGAACCAGCCATCCGAAATGTCAATTCGGGGCCAAGAACGGCCGTTCGCGAATGACCAGTAACCGGAAGCCAACCCGCCATCAAATATGGGTTGGTGAAATTCTAATTTTCATCTCCTCCGAAAGTTCCAAGGCATCCTCGACCTCGATGCCAAGGTGATCGGCCAACTCGTACGTTTTTCAAGCATCCCGGCAGAACCTGCGAGCCAAGGGAATAACCGTCAAATTCCAACCTGTCCGCGATGTAAGTCACGGCGTAAACGCCTCGCCCCTCAGTGTCCTCGGCATACAGCCAGAGGTGCCGATAGCGGCGACCGGCCAAATAACGGCCCCTGAGCTCAGGCTGCTTGTTCACCGTCGTGCGTCTTTTGCTGCGCGCAGGTCCCGCAGCGCTATGCCCTGAGCCCACAGAAAGATGGCGCCTACGACGGCAATGCTCAGAATGTTCGCCATCTCGACAATCAGCACCATCGCGAGCGCTGGCTCGGGAGTGACGCCGAACAGGCCGAGCGCAAACACTCCGCCGACCACAAAGCTGCCGATAAAGCGGAAGAAGTGGCCCAGGATCATCAGGAAGCCAAGAAACGCCACCAGGAAAAAGTATTGCGCCGGTTCGAGCACAATCCCGATCGACAGCCCTGCCCACAACAGATGGGTAGCTGCGAGTAGCTTGATCGCCACGCTAGCGAACACCACGCCCACCCCGCGCCAGACTCCGCCAGGCCACGCAATGCCCTCGGCGAAGGCTTTAGCGACACGCTGAACCACTGGTACGAAGCGCTGCGGCAACCGCCCAAGCAGCGCGAAAAGCGGGCCGTCGGTGCTTAACGCATCGCGACGGTACGCCAGTAGAGCAAGCAGTACCGCGGCGAACAACACAAAGCTGCCGGCACCGCCCCAGATTAAGCCCTTACGAACACCGCCGGTGGGGTCGTCGAACACGACAGATAACAACGCGAGCGGCACCAGGCAAGCGAACACGATCCCGTCGGTCAGCCGATCGAGCGCAACCGTCGCCAGGACGCTCGCGAGCTTCAATTCCTCGCGACGCGCAACCAGCCAGGAGCGGGCAATGGTGCCAAATCCAAGCGGGATCAGGGCCGCGAGCAGATAGCCGGCCATGATGGCCCCAAACAGGCGAAGCACGGAAATCGGACGCAGGGGGTACAGGAGCTGGCGCCACTTCCATGCGCGCACGAGTTGCTCGATCAGGATGGACAAGGGCACCAGGACCAGCCAGCGCAGGTCCGCGCCTGCCAGGATGCTGCGAAAGCGGTTGACGTCAAAGCTGCGCAGCACCCAGGCCAGCGCCAGGAGGCCGATCAGTCCGCCAACCCACGGCAACCAGCGCCAAACCTCGCTCAAGCCCAGCGAGGTGGCTTGTCCGCGTTTCACTTCAGTCACCGCATGAGTGATGGCCCTAATTGCCGTTTGCAGAACCAAATGGTCAACGGCGGAAGGACGATCCACTGCAACACAGGTGTGATGCCGATGCCGAACACCGTAAACATTCGCTCCGAGTAGGACCAGCCTTGCACCCAAACACCGGAGACTGCCAGTTTCTCAATAAGGATGGTGATGCCCACACCGACGGCAACAAGGGATCCGATATGCGCGAACTTGGGTCGCAAAAGCCAATACCTTCCCGCAAAGGCTGCAACGCACCAGAAGGCCACCAGCATGATGACGGCGTCGCCAATGGTGGCCTGCGTGCACGACTTGACGCCCTGCCAATGCTTTACGGTGGGCATGCCCTCAAAGAAAGGGACCTGGAGAAACTCCCAAGGGAAATTTAGCAGGAGGGCAAAAATCACGATATTGAATTCGGGCAGATAAGTCAGGCCCTGGGTCTCTTGGTTGAGCTGTTCAGGCATGCTTTTTCCCCTTTTCACGCGTCAAACCATTTGGAGGAAGTGTAATTGCATACCTGCGGGGCCGGCGCTTCCGCCCGCAGAGAAACCGGCGCCTCTTTAGCTGCCGAGATGCAATGAAAGTAGGAGCGCGGCTAATCGCAATCCGACGCCGCGCCCCCACTAATCGTCGGCGTTTGCGCCTCAGCGGCCCTATTGTCCAGCCATCATCGGACACATTGACATGTCTTTCATGACCACCAGACCGTCCTTGTTCTTCGGCATCGAGTCGAACATGGCTTCGTGAGTTTTCACAAACTCTTCTTTGGAAAGCATCCCGTCGCCGTTCGCGTCCATGGTCTTCATTTGACTCATCATGTTCATCATGCCTTTCATGTCACCGCCCATCATTCCCCCACCCATCTTTCCGTCGGACTTCGAACCCTTTTCATTGGCGAAGGCGATTCCGCCGGCAAGAAGGGAACCGGCAATCAGTGCTGTCAATGTTTTCATGTCTAACTCCTAAAAATATGAAAGGTTTTGGTGCGGCGTCACGTTGACGGCGCTCCCTCTTTGGCTATCTGCGTCCAGTTGCGCCCGCCGTCTTTGCTGACGAAGACGTTGCGCTTGAAAGTCGCGATCGCTACCTCACCGGGCTGGACGGCGTTCTGGGCGATGTGGCTCACTGCGTCTTGCGGCAGCGGCGGCAGGGCAACCGGCCTGCTTTTCGCATCTCCGAAAAGACTGATCGTCGAGAGTACGGGCTTCTTATCAAAACCGCTGTACCAAAGCTGATTTCCGTTCTGGTCGAAGGTGGCGGAGAGCACGCGCTGCTTCCCGCCCAGCAGCGTGAAGCTGGTTCCGGCGTCACGCGACAGGTACAGCCCCACATCGGTCGCCGCCGCGACCACGGCTGGATCCGCGGGGTGCGCCGCCAGAGCATTCACTTGGCCGGTTAACCCGCGAGCTTGCGCGCGCTGCCAACTCTTCCCGTCGGTACGCGTGAAATACAGGCCAGCGGAATCCATCCGAGAGTTGGGCTGCGGGTTCAACACATAGACCGTGTTGGTGCCATACCCGGCCGTCATGGTGTGGAAATCCGACTCGCCCTCCAGGCCGAGCTTCTGCCAGGTGCTCCCACCGTCGGTGCTTTTGATCAGCCCGAACGGGTTCGCCAGGCCCGATCCCGGCGCTGGATGGCCGCTGCTGTACAGCGCGTCCCGAGTGCCCGAATAGCCCATGTAGTCGTGAGCCGGTCCTGGGGCCTTGGTCCACTTCCCGCCCTCGTACACGGCGAGGCCGACGTGGCTTGGGACAATCAGCTTCTTGCCGTCGGGGCTGAACGAAAGTCCGTGGACATGCACCAATACCGGCGCTTCTGCGTGCGCAGCAGTCATTCCGCCCGTGGCCATCACGAGAATAAGGGCGAGCGCGTTGAAGGTTTTTCGCCTCATGCGAGCTCCTGTCCCAAGCGCTTGTCGTCGCGACGCGGCGCTACCGCTTCCTCCGACTGATTGGCGCAGGCCTGTGCCTGGCCACTCGAATGCATGAATTTCATCATGACGAGCATCGAAATCGGGCAGAGCAGGGCCGCCAAGACAGGCAAGCTCGCGACGATGGCCACCCTCGCGTCCTCGAAAGCCAGATAGGCGAAAGCTGCCCCGAGCGCCATAACGAGGCCGACAGACAGCATGAGTTTGAAATTGCATTTCATGAATGATCCAATTTAAGTAAATAGATGAGTGAACGGGGGGAGGCGCGAAGTAGCGCAGCTCCGGACGAGTCAAAAGAGAGAGTGAGCGACCGGCATAGAGGTCGCACTAATCAGGCGTACCGAGGAGGCCGCTGCGGCCCGTCCGTAAGGAAGAGAAAGGTCGACAATGATGAGCTATGAAAGCTCTGACCCAAAGCGAACAATACGAGTTGCGGCTGGCTCCCCGGCAATACAACCGCGTGACAACTAAGCAGCATCCGATCACATTGATGGGTCGGTTCCGAGGCCGCTTCAGCGGGCGCCGCGTCAGCGTTTTCAGTGTGTGCGCTGACATCCACGGAACCAACTACCTGGTGGGTCATGGAACCGCCGTACTCGCACAAGGGCACCATCGCCCAGGCGGTCTGAAACGACAGCCCGATTATGAGCAGAACCGCAAACAAGCTTCGAAGCCGGGTGACCATGGTAGTTAGGGGCTTGTAATCGTAATAAGTTCAGTTCCAGGAAGCTTCCACTCCGCGGAAACTATCGAGGCAGCCGCTGCAGCAAACAGGACGCCAGCGCCAAGGGGTTTCCACCGCCCGAATATAGACCTTCCCACTGTGGGAGGGTCAAGCGCTGCGGGAAAAAAGTTGTTGACGTGACGTTCTCTGATTCGATTCAAAGCAGCGCATTCCCGCATCACAGCATGGATCCAATGTCGGACGCACCGGTCGGATAAGCGAACATCGTGGTCTTGAGGTCCTCGGTCGTCAGATCGTGCCGGATCGCCAACGCAAAGATGTTGATCACCTCATCCACATGCGGCCCCACCAAATGGGCACCTACGATGAGATCGGATTCATCGTCAATCAGGACCTTGTAGCCGTAGACTGCCTCTGCTTGTTGCCGGGCGTTAAACCAGGTGATAGTTTGCTCGGTCTGTGTGCGGACCTTCGTCCCCTTTTCCTTTGCCTTGGCTTCGCTCAGACCCACGGATGCAATAGGAGGAATGGTGAAGGCAACACTTGGAACACCCTTGTAGTTCGGCGTCTGATGGTTCCCCTTGAGTAGATTGGCCGCAACGACTTTCGCGTCGTGACTGGAGACAGGCGTCAGTTGAGGACCCATGCGGGCAGCGTCGCCCGCTGCGTACACCGACGGATTCGACACGCTCTGCAGGAACTCATTGAGCTTCAACTGCCCCTTTTCGGCTTCAATACCGGCAGAGCCAATATCTAGGTCATCGAAGGCGGGCGCGCGCCCTGCTGCGTGGACTACCAGGTCCGCCTCGATCATCGACTGCTTACCATCCATCATGGAAAAGACTTGATACCCTCCCGGCGCTTGCTCCATGCGTTCCACTGTGGTTTTAGTCTGCACATCGATGCCAAGCGCGTTGAATGCGGCCATTAACCAGCCCACCAAGTCGGGATCGAATTCTTTAGCATCCGGTCCGCATGCTGCAGGATGGTCACCTTGGCTCCGGCGCGCGCGGCGATGTGCGAAAACTCCGCGGCGATAAAACCGCCGCCCACCAGGGCGATGCGCTTGGGCAGCGTTTCCAGCGCAAGGAAACCCTCGTTGTCCATCAGGTGCTGTTCACCAGGGATGTTCAGCTTGATCGGCTCGGCGCCCGACGCCAGCAGGATGTGCTTTCCTTCGAGGACGTCACCTGCGACCTGCAAGGTGTTCTTGCCCAGGAATCGCGCTTTCCCGTGGTACGCGTCGATTCCTTTGTTCCGGTATCGCTGCTCCATCTTCTCAGGGACTGGGTCAGTGAACTTGCGCTTGAACGCCATTAGTTCCTTCCAGTCGATCTGGACGTCTCCCGTTGCCCCCTTGCCGTGCATGCGGCGTGCGTGATCGACAGCATCGGCACCGCCAATCAGCATTTTCTTGGGGTCACATCCCCGCAATGCCCACGTCCCGCCAAAGGGCCGATGGTCAATGACCGCGACTGTCCATCCCCCAGCCCGCACCCGCATGGCCGCGGTCATCGCAGCAGTCCCAGCGCCTATCGCTATCAGGTCATATCGCTTCGTCATGTCAGCTCTCCAGGGGTTAGTTGTCAGCAACCGGGCATCTTCATTCCACTCATCATTCCTCCCATCATGAGGAACATACCGATCACGGCAATCAGAGCCAGCGCACCAATGACCGCGAGCAGGGTAACGATGGGATGGGTATTTCTAGTCATTGAAGCCCTTTCTCATGCAGGAGTTCATCCAGCACAGCACGACAATTGCTTAACGTCTTTGAAAAAGGTCTGGGCACAAAGCTTCAGCCCTTCGACCATGGTCAGGTAGGGAAACAGCTGATCACTCAGCTCCTGCACCGTCATTCGGTTCCGAATGGCGAGCACCGCGGTCTGGATCATCTCCCCCGCTTCGGCCGAGAGAATCTGAGCGCCGATCAAACGCCCAGTTGTTTTATCGGTCACCAGTTTCACGAAGCCGATGGTGTCGAAATTCGCTAATGCGCGCGGTACGTTTTCGAGTTCCAAAGTGCGACTGTCAACTTCGAAACCCTCCGCCCTTGCCTGGTCCTCGCTCAGGCCAACCGTTGCCACCTGCGGGTCCGTGAAGACCACTGCCGGCATGGCCGTCAGGTCCAGCACTGCATCGCCACCCATCATGTTACGTGCCGCGCGAGTTCCTGCGACGGCCGCAACGTAGACGTATTGCGGCTGGTTAGTGCAGTCGCCGGCCGCATAGATGTGGGCAACCGAGGTGCGCATGTGTTCATCGATGACGACGGCGCCAGAGACATCGACGGCAACGCCCGCAAGGTCCAACCCCAAATTTGCTGTACTTGCTTGCCGACCCGTCGCTACGAGCAAGCGATCGCCCTTGAGCTTTTCGGCGCCGGCATCTATGTGGAAATCGGTCCCGTCGTGGCTCACGCTGTCGATCTGGGTGTGGGTGCGGATCCGCATGCCCTCTGCTTCTAGGGCGGCTTGCAGCCCGGCGCCGATGGCTGGATCTTCCTTCGACAACAGCGTAGAGCGTGCGATGAGCGTGACTTTGGATCCCAAGCGCAGAAATGCCTGCGCCAATTCGAGCGCGACCACCGAGGCGCCGTAGACAACCAGGTGCTCTGGTGTCTGCTCGGCGAGGAGCGCGGTGGTCGATGTCCAGTAGGGGGTCGCGGCCAGGCCCGGCGTGGCAGGAGCAATGGGAGAGCGCCCGGTCGCAATCAGGACGCGGTCGGCAGTCAGCCGCTTCGTGGCAACACCGGACTGCCAAACCTCGATAGTGTTCGCATCGACAAAGCGAGCCCGACCCTGCACGAGGGTGATGCTGGCATTCGACTCCAGGATGGCCTCGTACTTGGCATGACGCAATTCGTCGACCCGGCCTTGCTGCTGACGAAGCAAGGCAGCGCGGTCGATTCGCGGCGTGTGTTTGTCGATGGCAAGAAAGGGATGGTGCGCCTGCTGATACGCCATCTGGGCCGCGCGAATCAGGATCTTGGAGGGCACGCAGCCGACGTTCACACATGTTCCGCCCACCACGCCCGCTTCGACGATGGTGACCGCTGCGCCTTCTTCCGCAGCTTGCAGCGCCGCCGCAAAAGACGCCGAGCCACTGCCGATGATGAGGACCTTCAGGGTTGCTTTGCCCGAAACGGACGTCCGCGATGTGGAAAGGGAACCGGGCTCCTTGACGGTTCCGCTCTGCAGCTTGGCGTCGAACCCCTTGGCCCTGATTGCCTTGATAAGCGGTTCTGCCTGAACTCCTGAGTCGAGGGCGACGGTCGCCTGGCGCGCCGAATATGAAACTGTTGCACTGCGAACACCGCTCACTTCGCCCAGCGCGAACTGCAGCGTCGATGCGCATTGATCACAGGTCATCCCCGTGATCTGGAAATCAAGCGTTTCCATGCTTACTTCGCGACCTTGACCGTGGCCGGGTAACCCGCATTGGTGCTCGCCAGACTGAGTTTCTCGACCGAGGTTTTCTTGTCGTCGAAAGTGACCACGGCTTCGCGTTTCTCGAAGCTGGCAGTCACTTGCTGGACGCCGACCACCTTTTTCAACGCCTTTTTGACGGTGATCGGGCACGATGAGCAAGTCATGCCGGGCACGTCAAGCGTCACCGTCTGAACGGTGGCCATCGCCATGGACGAGAGGCCGGCGACGAGCACCAGTGCGAGGGTACGGATCGTTTTGAACATGGTTTTCCTTAATAGTTGAGAACAAGAGGGCAGCAACCGAAGCGTTGGATGGATAACAACAAACCCAGGATGCCCAGGTGAACAAACGAGGCTGCGGCCAGTGCGCCAACAGCCCAACGGAAAGGCGTGCTTTTGGTCATTGTCGGCATCAATCGAACAGCGTCACAAAGTACGGGTACGCCAGTGCAATGCCAACAAGCAGCGACACGCCCCAGAAAAGAATTCGGTTTCTGGCGTTGGTCTGCGGAAGTGCGCATGCCGAGCCGGGCGCACAGTCGGCAGCATCCGGTGCCCGATAGATCTTTCGGAAGGCCAGCGCCATGCAAAGCAATGCGACACCAATAAATAGCGGCCGGAAAGGCTCGAGCTGGGTGAGGATCGAAATCCAGGCGCCACCAACGCCCACGCTGACGAGCACCAGCGGTCCGAGGCAGCAGGCGGAAGCTGCCAGCGCGGCCAGCCCCCCTCCGATGAGCGTCGATTTTGCAAGCTTGTCTTGTTCCATAGGTCCCAAAATTAAAAGTCGGTACGGTACTATAGGTGCCGTAGTACAGTACGGAGTCAAGTGGTCATCACGACTTATTTGTAAGAGTTTATGAACCAAAAACTAACCATCGGAAAAGTTGCAGCTGCTGCGGCGGTGAATGTAGAAACCATTCGGTTCTATCAACGGCGGGGCCTGTTGACAGAGCCACCGAAATCGCCAGGAGGCTTTCGGTACTACGACGATGCAACCATCGCCCGCGTTCAGTTCGTGAAGCGAGCCCAGGCGCTGGGTTTCTCATTGGAAGAGGTGCTAGGCCTGCTGGCCCTGGAGCAGTCCAACGCTTGCGGGCCTACGCATGACGCAGCCGTTCGCAAGCTGCAGCTGGTCGACGAAAGGATCAAGGACCTGAAGCGTATCCGATCGACGCTAAAAAATCTGGTGCAGCAATGTGAGGCCGGTCCCGCCGCAGTTTGTTGCCCAATCATCCAATCCCTGGCGCACAGCGCAAGTATCAAATAAAAAGGCGTGCGTCCCGCGTTGCCGATTTCCGGGTGGGTCAGAGCCTGACGCCTTCGTGCTCTTGACACCCTATCTGACTACGGTCCTCTGCTTTCCGGTAAATAGGGATAGTGTTCAAAACCGGCGCAGCGAAGCCTGCTGAGCGCACGAATCTCGCGACATGAAGCTGTGTGCCCGGTTTTATCGATTTCAGCATTGCCGAGGTCGATTTCGCGGCCTTTCGAGGCCTCATCTCGTCCATCGGACCTGCTGCAGACGCACTCATCCCTGCGCCCTATGCAAAAGCCGGTGTCGCGCCATCCAGAGATTGCTCAGCGCGAACAGCGTGTGCAGTTGCGCCGTGTTCTGCATCAGCCCGCGGTAGCGCACCTTCACATGTCCGAACTGGCGCTTGATAACCCGAAACGGGAGCTCCGCCTTGGCCCTAAAGCCTGCTAAGTAGGCTGCGAGGTCCAGGTTGACTTTTTCGAGACCGTTGGACTTCGTCACCACGCAGCTTCATGATGGTAATGATCCTGAACGTGGACGCCTAGTGTGCAGCTTTCCTGAGTATGCTTACGACCGAGAAAAATCATCATTTCCTGGCAAGCGCGGGCGAATGACCGCTTATGAGCGCAGAATTCAGAACCTTAAAGGTCCGCTTTGTCGTCGATTGCTGCCATCCGTAGTGGCATACGGCGAACGCAGCAATCAGCCTGAAGCGCACAGTCAGCGGCACTGGCCTGATCAACCCCTCTGGCCACGATGTAAATCTCCCCAGTGCGGCCCGCAACGGCCGGTCGATTTTTCTCAGGGACGGCTATACAGCGCGCTCAGACAGCGCCGCCAAACGCTATACTTTTAATAGCTGTTTGCGCCCGTCAGATAGGGGCTTCAAGCCATTTTAATCACTAACCTTCGGATTCCTGCAGCGTACGCCACATCACCTTGCCTGAACCGCTTTTCGGTAGCGCATCGACAAACTGCACGACGCGCGGGTACTTGTAGGCTGCCATGTTTTCCTTGCACCAGTCAATGATGTCCCCCTCACTGACCTGCCCCTTGTGGCTTTGCCGCAGCACCACCACCGCCTTCACGGTCTCACCACGGTAGGCGTCTTTGGTACTGATGATGCAGGCTTCCTGAATCGCCGGGTGCCTGAACATCAGCGCCTCGACTTCCGCAGGCCAGACCTTGAAGCCCGATGCGTTGATCATGCGTTTAAGCCGGTCGGTGATGAAGAAGTAACCCTCTTCATCGACGCGCCCCAAATCGCCGGACCGGAAAAAACGCTTGCCATCGATCTCGATGAAAGCCGCTGCAGTGGCCTCCGGTCGCTTCCAGTAACCAGAGAAATTTTGTGGCCCGCACATGATGATTTCGCCCTGCTCACCGGGCGGCATTTCTTCAAGTGTCAGTGGGTCGATCACGCGCGAATCGACGTTCAAAAAAGGCACGCCCAGGCACTGCTGCTTGGTGGCGTCTGGCGGGTTGCTGTGCGAGGGTGCTGCGGTTTCTGTCAGGCCATAGCCCTCGGCAAAACGCAAGCCGTACTGCTCCCACAGGCGCTGGGCCACCGCCTGCGGCATGGCCGCGCCGCCACCGCCTATGTAGACCAGGCTGCTCAGATCAAAGCTCGCAAAATTCGGGCTGGCCAGCAGGTCGATCACCATGGTGGGTATGTTGGTCCAGTGCGTCACGCGCCAGCGCGAGATCAACTTGCCTGCAAGTTCCCGGTCCCAGCGCGGCATCACCACCAGCGTGGCCCCACCGTAAATCGATGCATGCATGACCGAGACCATGCCGGTGATGTGAAACATGGGAACCACAGAGAGCACAATATTTTCCGGCGTACTGCCTCCCCACAGGCTGCTGGCCACCGCGTTGTGCATGATGCTGGCGTGGGTGTGCATGCAACCTTTGGGCAGCCCGGTGGTGCCACTGGTGTAAGGCAGCACGGCCAGGTCTTGCGGCGTCGCGGTGTGTTCGGGCAAGCGGCCTGCCGCGTCCCGGCTCAATGCTTCGTTCCAGGCGATGACGCCACAGCCCGCCACAACAGGCGCGGGGTGCATGGTGCCCAGCCACTCCTGCCAAGCCGGCGGCAGGTCTGCCGCCGCGGTTTTCATATCGAAGGCATCGCTGTAATGGGTGATGACGAGGTGCTGCAGGCGCTCGGCGGGGTCCAGTTGCTCGTTGGCTTTGACCAGTTCAGACGCCAGATCGGCCGTGGTGATGGCGACGCGAGCATCGGGGTCGGTGATGTAGTGCTTGAGCTCTTCGGCGCGGTTCATCGGGTTGACCGGCACCACGACTGCATTGGCCCGCAGGATGGCAAAGTGGGCGATGACCCACTGCGGGCAGTTCTGCAT
>Ga0326733_1000471_pt1 | contig 11634 bp, 5 predicted proteins | sample 14_GP2_308_FD_207946 | JGI IMG/M metagenome (GOLD analysis project Ga0326733, IMG submission 207946) | Glacier ice microbial communities from Ngari, Tibet, China - 14_GP2_30.8 | ecosystem: Environmental > Aquatic > Freshwater > Ice > Glacier | place: China: Ngari, Tibet | collected 2018-07-17 | reverse complement strand
GGCGGCGCTCAGGATGAAGGTCGGGTTTCCAGAAACATCGTAGGAAGTCAGCGACCCGCTGGTCAGCTTGATGCCGGTGTTTGCCAGCTCCGAGGTCTGGATCGTGACGCCGGTGATCGGCAGGAGCGTGATGGAGTCACTGGCCGCGCTGGCCGACAGTGTCCCGAGCTCGTCGACAAGGATGATCTTCGCGAAGTACGGGCCGGGCGCGAGGCCGGGCACGACAATCTCGCCCGCGCCGTTGAGCGGCACCCCGGCCCGCGTGTAAATGCCGTCGACGGTGCTGCTGATCGCGGCGTAGGCGTACTTGATCTGCGGCACCATGCCGCCCCCGCCCCACTTGATCCGAAGCAGTCCCGCGTACTGGTCCAGCGTCGGAGCGGTCGGAGCGACAGCCGCCGCAATGGCCGCGTTAGCTGTCACAGTGACGGCGTTGGATGGCAGGGACAGGCCGCCGAGCGTCGAAGCCGCGCGCACCCGGAAGGTCCACGTCTCGCCGCCGCCCACCTTGACCCGAGCCCCGACAGTACCGACGGTCGTGGAGGCCACCACGCGCTCGATGGTCTCGCCCGCGCCGATACCGAGCACGTCGTATCCGGCGATCTCGACCGCCATGCCCTTCTCGTCGAGAGTCGGCGCGGTCCAAGTCAGGTCGAACCATGCCTCGGGGAAGAATCCCGAAGCGCCCCACCCCGCACCGGCGACAGCCGCGAGAGCGGTCGGCGCCACCGGGGAGACGACCGGATTCAGGCGCGGGTCCTCCAGGGTAATCAACTGCGAAGCCGAGGAGGTCCCGGGGTTGCCAAGGCGGTCGTAGGGGCGAATCCGAACCGTGAAGTCGCCCCACGCTTTCGGGTTGATGATGATGGTTCCCGCTGCCGTGATCGGCGTTCCGGCTGTGGTGTAGGTCGTGCCGCCGTTGGTGGAAATCTCGCCGGTGACGTAGGCCATCCGTTTCGGAGCGGCGGTGGTCCCAAGGATGCCTGCCCAGACGATGAAGATGGACCCGACGCCGTCGGTGTAGAGGTCGGTGATGATCGGGCCGCTGAGGTCGACCGCCGGAGCGAGCGTGATGTTCCCGTCGCTGTTGATCGAGAAGTCGCCGAAGATGTTGCCGGTGCTGCGCGCACGGACGCGGAAGTCGAGACTGGCGAGCACGTCCCAGTCACCGAGCTCGATGGTGAGATCGGTGGTGGAGCCGCGGAGCGACCACTCTGCGCCGATCCCGCTGGGCCGCCACCACACTTCGTAGAGGTTCACGCTGAGGCTTTCGCCGCTCAGCGCACTGCGCACGGCAGACCACGTCAGAGTCACCGCACTGCGGGCGGCTCCGTCGCTGTTCCAGTAGCCGAGGCTGGTGATGTTTCCGATGACCGGAGCGGCCGGGACGCGAGAGTCGACCGTCGACGGCGCCCGGCCACTGCCCGCGCTGATCGAGCCCCCGGCCTGAGCCGAAACGCGCTTGGCGAGTCCCGCCGTGCCGGACATGATGCGGTCGCCGGTCAGCACGGTGAGGCTGGTGCCGTCCGCGCCTTTGTTGATTGTGACCTGGCTGATCCGGTCGGTGATGTTGTTGTCCCCGTCAGGGATCAGCACCCAATCGCCCGGACGAAATACCGAGTACGGGTAGAACTGCGGCGCCACCGATTGAGCGTCGTACTCGAAGGTGCGCTCATGCGAGGGATTCGAGTTAGTGCGCAGCAGAATGTCGCCGATGGTGTCGGCGGCTCCAAGGCTCTTGAGTCCGGAAGCGGAAACCCACCCCTCCATCCGTCCGAACACGTTGGCGTCAAAAGGCGCTTTGGTGCGAGTGGACTGGATTTCTTCATCGCCGACCACGGTGACAGCCGTGATCTGGCCCTCCATCGTGGAGCGGCGAGGCGCGCGGCTCAAGTTGGCAAGGCGAAAGTTTACGACCTTGGTGGCGAGCTTCGCGGAGTAGTCCGAGCCGGTGCCCGGGTTCAGCAGAATCAGCCATGCCTTGTTGTCGCGGTACTCGGTGCGGTACTCGACCAGTCCGTCGTCAACGAGGGACTGAAGCACCTGCGATCCGGGGGTGCCCTTGTTGAACACGCGGTTGATGTCCTTGTTGGCCCACGGCTCACCGAGCGAGGTCTTGACGTCGTTGAAGGTGAAGCCGATGCGCGGCCCCCAGCCACGCGCCTGCGCATCCTGAATGACGCCGCGCATCATCTCGCCGGGCGTGGTCGGGCGCATCCCCGGCTTGGTCCCGGGAGTCTCGGTCGTGGTGGCCCGACCCTCGGAACCGTCCCAGCGGTAGTCCTCCTGGAAATAGGCGAAACCGAGCATGTAGTCCATGTACTCGGTGCCCGAGTAGTTAGTGACCCGGCTGGGGTCTAGGTCGTCGCCCTCCCGGCGCGACAGCACGAACCGGTGGTTCGTGAACTTCCAGCTCGTGCCGTTGAAGATGTCGATGTCGACGACACTGAAATCCTCGAACCGCGTTGAGATCGGGCTGAGCTTGCTCAGGCCAATGGTGCAGGTCGTGGTGGCGCTGTGCGGGTCGACCATCGTGATCGTGTTGGCGGGCAAGACTTCACGGGCCGACCAGTCCACGAAGGCGTCGGTGGTGTAGCGAACGAGCCGCGCGCGCACGTCGAACTGCTTGGCCGGGTTGACTGCCGGGGGAGCGGGCACGAGGTTCACCGGCGGGGCGGTCTCCAACGAAAGGAGCGTGACCTGCTTGGTCCCGAGGACGGTCGCGCCGGACTTGGTCGTGGCGGTGATTGCGATTGGAGCGCCGTCGCTGTCGAGCCCCGTCTGGAACTGAGTCTTGAGGGCCGCCGTGCTGGTCGAGTCATTCGCGGTGCCCGACCATGCGTAGTCGTAGGCGGTGGTGTCGAGAGTGGTGCCGGAGAAGTACGGCAGGAGCGTGGCGGTCTGCTCAAGGAGAAGACCGCTCGCATCCAACGTGGAGCCAGTCGGCCATGCGCCGCCGATGTCGTTCTCGAAGATCACCGCAATCTTTACTGCTCCGACGGGAGCCGTCGCTCCGATCAAAGCCAACCGCTGCCACGAAGAAGTGAGCGGCACAGCCGTTGAGCCGACGGCACTACCGATGGCTGCGTTCGCGCTGTCGTACCAGACCACAACTACGCTGCCGGAACGCCCAGTTCCGCTGGTCCTCATCCAGCCCGAGATCGTATAGACCTGACCTGCGACAATGCCAAGGATCACGTTGCCGTCGGTGCCGTTCGTAACACTGATGCCGGTGTCGCCCGAAGCGCCCAAGGGCGCACTGGTCCATGTCTTGCGGACGTAGGTGTCCGGGCCGTCCGGAATGCCGGAGCCGCTGGGATAGGTGTACGTGCCCGCCGCGCCCGAGCCGCCGAACCATCGAGTGTTCCAGCCTGACGTGGCGCCCGGCAGGCGGGCGATGTTGGTGCGTGAGCTCGGCTTCGCCGCGGTGGGCGTATTGAATACGTCCGGCACCGTCCAGAGCGCCTGTACTCCGACCCCGTTGGCGATCACGCCGGACAGAATGCCCGACTCCCACGTCAGGTCATGGGTGAACGTGGCGTCGGCGCGCAGCAAGTCGATGACCACGTCGGTATTGATGACAGCGGGCGACGGAGTCACGGTCGGCCTGGTTGCGCGAGGGATCGCGGGCAGCACGAGATTCAGGTTGCCGACCGTAGTGACCGTGCCGATCGCCCACCCCGAGTTCGCTCCGGCATAGGTCGCGGTGACAGGGACGGTCTTGGTGCCATCAGCGTTGTGCGTCACGGTATAGGCGCCGGTGGCAAGCGCGATGCTGGCCCAGCCGGTCCACGCCTGCGACGGGTTGACGGTGGTCTGGTCCCACACTCCGACGCCGTTGATCGAGGCACTGAACGTGGCGGTGTAGCCGAAGAACCCGTTCTGTGACCGGTCCTTTTGCAGCGACATCGACCAGTTGAGGGTCGTCTTATTGGCTGCTACGTCCTGAGAAGCGACATTGACGATGTAGTGGAGTCGGTATCGCGCGCCGCCGTTGGGCGGGGAGAGCCATCCAGAGTAGAAGTCAGCCATTTCAGTTCATCCTATAGGCGCGCTTGGCTTTGATTCGGAAGGTCACGGAGCTCTGCTGCAAGGTGGTCAGCGTCAGCTTGACCTGCCGGTTGGCCGGGTTTCCAGAAACCAGCTCGGGAGTGAGCTGGAAGCCGCCGTTGCCGGAGACATCGAAATACTGGCTGGCGTCGCTCTGCGGCACCCACGGCGAAGACAGGAGCGACTGGTAGAACTCCCCGGTCGCGCCCCGGTACAGCATCCCGTGGCTGACGGTCCCGAGAAACTGCCGCGCCGACTTGATGTAGGAGCCTTTGGAATCGGTGAGAGTCAGTTGGTTGAACACCCCGCCGATGAAGATTTCCATGTCGGTGATCGGCGCGCTGATCCCCGCCGCCATAGTGAGCACCTGCGAGGCACTGCCGATCGCCGTCGACTGTGCCCCGTCCAGCGAGGGGGACAGGTAGGCCACGTCGCGCCACGCGCCCTCGTAGGCGATCAGGGTGATCGAGACCTCAAAGCTCGCATCCATCGGGGCGTCGCCGGACGGGATCGCGCTCGCCAGTTCGACGTAGGCGACCTTGGTGGGGTCGTCGGTGCGGGTCAGCGTGGTAGCTGCGTCGCAGAGCGTCAGAAGCGAGTCCAGTCCTTCCCGGGTGCAGCTCACGACGAACACGAGCGCCTGCTCGGTGAACGTGCTGGGGCCGGGACGGTAGCCGGGTCGACCGGGCACCAGCGCCTTGCTCAGGGTCTTGGTGATGCCGCCCTGAGTGTTGGTCCCGGCCCGGAGGATGGCCCAGCCTCGCGTCCGGTCGTGCAGCGCGATTCCGTTGATGCTGTAACCGGTGAATGGCATGGTTTCCTATCCCCAGATTCCGGATGCGACCATCTCGGAATCTTCTCGAAGCTGCTTGAGCGGGTCGCGCGTCAGCGGGTTGATCTGGTTCACGTTGACGTTGGTGACACTGGACGGCCCGTTGTTGCTGCCCGCCGCAGCCCCCAGCATATTGAGGAAACTGGTCGGGAGCATGTTCCGGTTGAGGGAGTCGAAGAAGTCCGGCCCCCAGAAGCTCGTCGACTTCGCCGTGTTGATGTACTCCCCGGCGCTGACGCGAGCCAGGATGCTGTCGCTGGTGCCGGTGCCGGGGCCCTTGAACTGGCCCCAGCTTCCGCCACTGGCGAAAGCGGGCAGGCCGTCCTTGATCTGGCCGCCGGTCGCGTACTTCTTGGTAATGATGCCGCCCTTGGCCCTCTCGTCGTCTGGTGTCACCTTGCGGAGGTAGACGGGGATCGTGATGAACGGACTGACAATCGACGCGATGGTGTTGGCCGCGACGAACGTGGCCTTGACGTTGACGTTGCCGTTGATCGAGCGCCACGCGTCAAGTCCAGGGCTGAGTCCGGCTGTGTTGAGCAGCGAGGAAATTTCGGCCGGAGAGGCGTCCTGGTTTGCATCCCAGATGCCCAGCGCCGCCGTGAGGCCAGCACCGTCGAGCGTGGTCGGAAGCGTGATGGTGTTCCCGGTGATCTTGTCGGTGAAGACGTTGAAGACCTCATCCACCGGAATGCCGTTCGGGCCAACAAGAGTCGTGACGATTTTCGCCTCGGTGGTGATCCGCCCCGACAGGCGCCCCTGAATCGCGGCGATCTCTTCCGGGCTCGGGTCCTTGATGTCCACGTTCAACGGCAGGGTCGGGTTGTTGGCGAGCCACTGCTGTTCCCATTCGGCTCCGACGCCCGCCACCTGTGCGGCGATGTAGCTCTCGACGCCCGCCAGCCCGTCGACCTTGAAGATGGTCGCATAGGCGTCGTCGGTGTTCGCCATCTGCTCATTCAGCGCCTTGCTGAATGCCTCGCTGGCGAAGAATGCGGCAAGGCGCGCGCCCGCTTCCAGCTTTTGCAGACCGGCCGGGCCGAGCTCGGTTGCGCTGGCAAGAATGGCCTGCGCGTCGGGCCCGAGAGGCGCAAGCTGGGTTGCGAATGAGCTTGCGCCCTTGCCAGCGAGGTCGGTAATTCCGGTGAAGAACGTCTCGGCCTTGTCGTTTGCGGCGTCGAGCTGTTCGCCAAATACATTGGCGTTGATGAGCGAAATGTCGGTGCCCGCCGGGCCCTCCTCGCGCTCGTTGGCCTTATCCTGCGCGGCGGTGACTCCTTCCAGCACGTTCTTGAAATCGACGAAGTCGCCGAGTCCGGAAGAGATTGCGGCCTGATACTGCTCCAGAGAGTTGCGGGCGCCGTCCGTGCCGTCAGAGAGCACGATCGCTTCGCCGCTGGCGTTATACATCGCCTTGCCAAGACCATCGACTGCCGCCGTGCCCTCGACCGACGCCTCCGCTACGTCGCCAACTGCTGCCGCGACCAGTGCAGCGGTCTTCTGGCCTTCAATTCCCTGTGACAGTGGGTTGAGGTTTATAAGCCTGTTTGCCACGGAAGCGTCAACGGCGAACGGGTCTTCCGGGTCCGGGGCGGGAAGTCCCGCAGCCCACCCCTTCTGGTAGGCGTTTGCGGCGTCAGCGCCCTCGGTATAAGCGAGCTCGGCGAACTTGCCGATGTCGAATCCCGCCTCGATCATCTTGCCGAGCGCCTTGGACTGCTCGGCGCTCTCCAGAATGTCTCGCATCGCCTTGGACTGAAGAACTGCCGTCTTGATCCATTCCTGGGTGGCGTCACCAAGCTTGACGGTCTGCCCGTCGATCGCGTCGTTCGTTGCCTGAACAGCGTTCGACGCGTCGGCCTGCGCCTTGACGCCCGCGCTCACCGCCTGGCTAAGGGTCTTCACCCCGCCCGAGGCTGCTTCCGACTTCTCTCCGGTTTCTGAAACCGCATCCGAGAACAGTGTGGGGTTGTCCAGCTTCATTGCGGCCATCAGTTCCTCGGCGCTGGCGCCAAGTCCCTCCATGCCGTACTTGGTGGCGTTGACGGACTGATCGAGTGCGGTCATGGCGGCGATGAATGCGGCGATAACCACCCCGCCTACTGCGAGCGTCAGCCCGATCATTGCAAACCGCAACACGCCCGCGCCGATTGCGGTCTCGGCCATCGCGACACGAAGCCCGGTCAGCGAGATCGCGGCCTTGCGGGTTGCCACGTCGGTCGCGAACAGCCCGGCCACAACCGCGCGGAATCCAGCGCTGGCGGTAGTCCAACCCATCCCCTTCATGGCGAAAGCGAACACGACGAGGCTGGCCTTCCCGAGCGCCAGCGCGCCGATCAGTCCTGCCATTACTCCAACAACAACCCCGATGAGCCCCGCGATCTTCAGCATCGTCGTGCCATAGGGACTGTTCGCGAACTTCTCGAACTCGACCAGAAGTGACGTGGCTGCGGCGAGCGCCTTTTTTAGCGCGGGCTCCAGGGCGTTTCCAACGGCCGCTGCTGCGTTCTGGGCAGCGTTCTGGGCCTGGGCGATCTTGGTCGCCAGTGCCGCCTGCACCTTGGCGTACTGGTTCGACATCTCGACGTTCTCGGCGTATGCCGTCTCTGCGCCGTCGAGGCTCTTGGTGAGGAGCGGCACGTTCTGGGCCAGTGCGCGCATGGTCTGGTCGACGCGGATCGTAGACAGGCCCAGCTCGTCGAGGGCCGTGGTCTTGGCAACGGTGTCGAGCTCGCCGAGTCCGGAAATGAACGCCGTGAACACTTCCTGACCCTGCCCGGCCCGAACCAGTGCGTCGATCTGCTCGACCGTCTTGCCAGTGACCGTGGCGAAAGCGTCGAGCTTGGGGCCGCCCTCAGCGACGGCGCTGTTGAGTGCGCCGAAGTAGAGGCTCAACGCGCCTCGGGCGCGCTCCGGCGGAATGGCGAGAGACGACAGTGCGCCACCAAGTCCGACGATCGCCGCAGCCGAGAAGCCCGAGCCCGCGGCAAGCGCCGTGATTTCCTTGGCAGTGTTCTGGATGGTCGACTCAGACGCGGCGCTGGTGCGCGCAACGTAGGTGATGGCTGAGGCAAGGTTGGAATACTCCGACGCGGCGATGCCGGTCAGGTTGCCGATCTTGCCGAAGGCGGTCGCCGCCTCCTCGGCCGACACGTTCGAGATGGTGCTGTACTGGGCGATGACGGTGGTGAACTCTTCCACGTCCTCGGCGGCAATGCCGAGCTGGTTTCCCATTGCTGCGATCTGCGACAGGTCGACCATCGAGTTCGGGGTCGTCGTCGACAGCCCTGTCAGGGTCTCCCGAAGCTCGCGGAGCTGGGCTGTCGTGCCCTCGGTGGTGCGCTCCACATCCACGAAGGACCGCTCGATCTGGGAGGTCGCCGTGATGGCCGCCTGTCCCATGCCCAAAAGCGCGACCGCCGCCCCTGTCGCCAGCCCGGCGATGATGAAGTAGGAGTACGAAGACTGGAAGGCGTTGCCGTCGTCGTCTTTTGCGGTCTGCTGTGCATTCCGAAGCTGCTGTTCGGCCTGCGTGAGCTGGCGGATCGCGGCGGTCTGCGCATTACGGGCGGCAGTTTGCGCGTTGATCTGACCGGTTTCCCGCGCGATAAAGGTGCCGTTGGCATTGCGCAGCAGGATGTTCGAGGAGGCCACGGCCTTGTTCGCCGTGGCGAGGTCTTGCTTGGCCCGGGTCAGTGCGGTCGTTGAGCGCTGAACCGCAGTCTGTCCGTCGCGCTCGGCCTGAAGGTCTTCACGGGCGCGCGTGTTCGACAGGGCCGAACCCTGCAACTGAGCAACCGCAACGACGCGCTGCATGGCGCGGGCACGAAGAGTCTCCTGCTGGGCCGCATAAGCCGCAGCATCGCCTTGCATGGTGGCGCTCTTGGCCGCGTCACGCGCGGCGGCGGCGGCGGCGATTGCCAGCCCCGCCTGAAGCCCGCCCGAGCCGCCGAGCCGTGTCAGGCGACCCTCTGCTGTGTTGTTCGGGTCAACCCTGGACTGCGCCCGATACAGCTTTTCCTGTACGGCCAGTTCCTTATTCAGGACGCTAGTCGCCTGACTGGCCTGACGCATGGCGTTCCCGTAGCCGCTCATCTTCTGAGTGGCGGTGGTGCTTGCCGCGGAAGCGCGCGTAATGGAAGACATCGCTGTCGAAGCCGCAGTAGACAGGCCGCCCAGCGCGGAGCCGGTTTCAAGGCCAGCGGTCCTAAGCGAGTTGATGTTCCTGATTGCATCAGGGACGCCGAAGCTGGAAACTCCTACTGTGAGGTCGACATCTGCCATTCAGCCAGAGTACCTGCGAAACAGGGGTGGTTTCCGGAAACCACCCCTGTCACGCTACTGGCTTGGGGTGTCCGCCGGGATCAGCCCCATCTTCTTCGCTCGCTCGATCAAGTACGGCTTCCGGAAGTCGGAAAGCTCCAGCCCCTCCTCGACCGCAGCGTCGACCAGATATGGCTCGCCGTAGACATTGACGCCGTAGGTGCGCTTGTCGCCCTTGGTCATCTGCTCTTGCATCCGCTCGGCGGTCGCAGCGCTGGCGCACTCATCCCGAATCGCCTTGAACTGAATGCGGTTGTCGTCGGTGTGGCAGATGTACCGCGGCATCCCGCACTGCTTGCACAGCTCGTTGAGGAAGCGCTGGTACGCCTTGGCAAACAGAATGTCCCAGCGCCCCCACGGCTTGCCGGAGTCCTTCCCAAGGATGAGCGCCGACGGCCTGATCTTGTGCGCGATGGACGCCTTCATCAGGTCGACGTAGCCCGCCCCCGCCCTAGAGGAGAAGAACTCTACGAGAAATCCTCTTGCCCCTCGATCTCGCGGGAGATGGCATCGGTGTACTGCACCTTGCCCATCGCGATGTCCAGGCGCTCGTACTGTCCGGAGGGCAGGTACTTGATGTACTCGATCGCGTCCTCGTAGGTCGTCGCCTCGATCACGCCGCCACTCTCCGTGTCGGTGACGCTCTCGAACAGCACCGACATCAAAAACGCGGCGTGCGTCTCCTGAAACGCCTCCTGCATCTCCTCGGGGATGTTCTTGCTGGTGATCTTGAGCAGCGCCTTCGCCTTGCGGCGGCAGTCCTTCTGGATCACCGGAGGCACCGCGCGCATCTTGATGATGAGCGCAGTGGCGTTCATCTCCTCGATCAGCTTGTCGCGCTCGACGGTCAGCTTGGCGATTTCGATGTCGACCTGCTTCGTGTCGGGCTTCGCAGTCTTCTTGCCTCCCGCGATTGCGTTCAGCGCCGTGTGCTGGGAGACGATGTGATCCCGGTCGGCCTCCAGCTTGTCGATCTCGCCGATAACACCCTCACGCTCGCGGCCGACAACATTGCCTAAGCCGTTCGACAGATCGTGCGCCCAGCCGAGCTTCGGCCCCATCTCTTCGTTGAGAAAAAGCGTGATGGTCGCGCGGCGCAGGCCGCGGTTGCGCATCCGGGCGGCGGGGTCGAAGCCGCGCTTGGTGGTGGAGACGATGTCTTTGAGTTCGGCACTGATTTCATCGGGCAATTCGACGGTCGTGACGTCTGCGGTGTCGCTCATAGCGGTCTCCTTCGTAATCCCCCGCTGCTCGGGGTTTCTGGAAACTGAGCCTACATGCACAAAGGGCCCCAGTTCCGAAGAACTGAGGCCCTTTGTGTGACGCCCGCTAGGTCGTGGTGATGGTAAGAGCGGTGGAGGAGGTAGCGGCGGGGTACGCCGCGATGATCGTCGGCGTTCCAGCGGCCAGGACCCGGAAGATTCCCGGGTGGACCTGGACCAGCTTCGTCTCGTCGGAGACCGTGTAGGTCGCCGCCTTGGTGATGTCCCAGCCCTGGTAGGTCGCCGACACGAAGATCAGCGTTCCCGTGGCACCGGCAACAGCCAGAGCCGCAGTCGTGATCGCGGCGGGCGCGGCGGGCGGCACGATGTAGCCCGAGAGCACGTCGTCGCGGGGGACGAGAGTGAGCTGGTAGTACATCGAGACGTCGTTCTCGCCGAACATGACCGCGTCAGTAACGACGCGGAAGATGTTCCACTTGTCACCGGCGGCGGGCGCCAGAGCGTTCGACTTGCCGTGGCGCACAGCCACAACCAGCTCGACGCGGTTCGTCGAGAAGAGGTTGTAGGTCGTGCGGTAGATGCTGGTCGTGTCGGTCGGGATCGGGGTCACGAACTGGAGGCTTCCACCGAAGTTGGTGAAGCCGCGCGACTGCGCGCCTGCACCGTCGGTGATGGTCCGGTCGTCCTTCTGGTCGCTCGCCTTGATGTTGAGATCGAAGGCGTCCCAGTTGACCGCCTCGGAAACGCGAGCCAGCGCGGTCAGCTCGGCGAGGGTCGGGTTCTTCCAGTTCGAGATGCCCGAAGCGAGCCCCGCGATGACGGTGACGTTCTGGTTGGCGAGAATCTTTGTGCTTGGCATGGTCCTAAGCCCCCAGAACGTGCTTGAAGTTGATGAGGCCCTTGGGAACGAATGTCTCCCCGAGAACCATGTAGTCGCCGTCCGCAGCGGTCGGGATCGCGTGATCGGTCCACACGTAGTAGAAGTGCCATTCCTGCCCGACGGCTGCCGCCGCGGTGCGGGAGAAGCCGAGGCGGTGCGCCACGATGTAGGCCACGTCCGGCGCGTTGACGAGGTTCGCCGCGAGGTTGAACTCGCTGGTGGCGTCCGCGGGGTTGGAGTCCCGCAGGAAGTTCATCGACGCGTCGTAGTTGTAGAACGTGAGTTCCTGCGACTGGCCGACCGAGCAGAGCGTCCGGATGTCCTTG
>Ga0326733_1000470_pt1 | contig 11644 bp, 9 predicted proteins | sample 14_GP2_308_FD_207946 | JGI IMG/M metagenome (GOLD analysis project Ga0326733, IMG submission 207946) | Glacier ice microbial communities from Ngari, Tibet, China - 14_GP2_30.8 | ecosystem: Environmental > Aquatic > Freshwater > Ice > Glacier | place: China: Ngari, Tibet | collected 2018-07-17 | reverse complement strand
AGCCATAAGTGCCCGCATAGGACCGGCACAACTCCTCCATGATTCGTTTGTGGTGGCCATAGGGCGAGTACGGTGTGAGCGTAGCGTCTTCGGCGATCAGGCCATCATGGCCCGAGCCATAGACGGCTGCACTTGAAACCGCCACCAGCCGGGCGTGGGGGGCATCGACACGAAGCCACTCCAACAGCTCAGCAGTGGTGGCTACAGTGCGAAAGAAGTCCTCACGCGGGTTGGCAATGGCTACGCCGACGGACGATCCACCGGCGAGGTGATAGACCACGTCTGGCGTACCGCCGGCTCGTTGCAGCAGCCTCAGGTTGCCCGACTGGATGTCGCCGTTGAGCCAATGGGTCACACCCCACGACGCAGCCTCGGCAGTCGGCCAGATGCCGTGGCCGAGGCCCACGACTTGGTGGCCTTGTTGCGCCAGCCAGCGTGCCAAATGCTTGCCGATGAAACCGTGCGCGCCAGTGATGAGGATATTCGACATCGTCAAGGCCGCTAGACAATAAAGAAACAACGCCAGCCGGCCTGACCACAATTAGCAAAGGAGGCAAAACTAGGCAATCAAATCCCCAACGACAAGCGCCGCACCGGTTTTGACATCGACCAAAGGCATGTTCGCAATTGCTATTGCGCGTTCCGACCCTGAGAGAAATGTCAGTTCGCCATTGGGCCCACGGCTGTCGCGAAATGTTGCCGCACGGGCACAGGCCTTAATGGTCACCTCCTGCACGCAAGCATTCAGCAGATCCCGGCGAACAAAGAAGGCATTGCTGCCAACACTATTAGTGCCGACTAGTGCGTAGTTTCGCTGGTTAGCCAAATGGCAAAACGCGGGAAGGTTTGCACCGTAGTACTGATTCGAACTGTGCTTGCGTGTTCGAATAAACTGAGAATCGTAAGGTACCGTAACAGGTCGGTCAAATCCGAAAACCTCGTTATATTCAACGATCAGAATTGCTGGGTGCCATTGCTCAAGGGCTTCGAGCACGTAGTAGTCAACTCCATCGATGTCCACGGAAAGTATCCCTAATTCTTTCCCGAAGCCACTTTCGTCAAGCAGTGCACTGACGTTTTCGCGTGTGATAAACGAAGCTTTGCAATTCAAAGGATGTTGCCAATAAAAATAGGAAGACCGCAGCTTCGCCATATTCTTCTCAGAGCCGTCAATGACAAAACCTTGCCATTGATCCTTCATGAGGAGAAACCTGCAGTTTGATTCAAAAAAGTTCTCGACTCCGAACTCGATGAATGTTCGATTACGGATATCGAGGTGATTCACGAGAAACTGAATAATTCCATCCTCACCCCATTGGGAAAACACCTTAAACTCGTGTTGCCACAGATGGCCCGATACAGATGGTCGCTGCATCTGGGCAAGAATTCGCCCTTGATTAATTTTGATCTCATCGATGCGCCGGTTAATTTTTAAAAGCGACGGAATGGCATCGATCAAATGGTTGAGTTTAAAAAGCATCGTGTAAATAAGTTCATTGTCAAAAGGTGGAATGATGTGCTGGCAGGTCCGACATTACCGGTTTAGCGTTGCGTTCGGTCAATGTTAGAAAACGAATCACTCTTGCGGGATTTCCTGCCACTATTGAATAAGGCGCGACATCTCTTGTCACTACCGCGCCAGCGCCGACAATTGCGCCTTCGCCAACAGTGACTCCTCTCAACACTGATGCGCCCTGTGCGATCCACGCGTCATCCGCGATGCGCACTGGCCGCTCGCCTAGGTCAATCTGCCGCGGATGACCGGTAGTGGCGATGGCGCGGAAATGGAGGTGACGTAAAGCGGGGCTGACCGGGTGTGTGAGGTTGTCAAAGATATTGACGTTATGGGAAATCAAGACCCGGTTCCCAATATCAATGTGGGCGGCTGACCAGATTCGGCTTCCCTCTCCAATAAAGCACCACTCGCCCACAGTGATGCGCCCGCCATGGGCGAAGATCAATAGATCCCCGTCAACTATGGAGCCCGCCCCGATCCTGATTAGGGAAGAATCTTTGCTTATGTTGATGATGCGCGCTCTCGGACCGACGCGGGCCATTGCATGCTTGTCACAGGTCGGCTTGCCGACCAGCCGACGTAAGAGGTAATGAAAGTTGATGCCAAACACAGGAAAGTCGCGCTAGTTTGTTAAGAGAGACTGACAAAGCGTTCCCACTGGTACGCTTTGCTGTAGTCGCGGGCAATCATTTCATTACCTGACTTTGCGATCGCTCACGTTTATCGTCGTTTTTGAGGAGTTTGATAGATCAGGGTTGTAGTCATCACTGGCGAGAAATAGGCCACCAAGTCGACTCCTTGAATCATACTCTCAGGATAGTTGCTCTCGTCCGACAACAGCAGACAGCCGCACCACGTGGCTTCAAGACAGCGCATGTAGCCCCGATCATCTCCGGCCATATCCACCGCGCCATTCAAAACCACATCTGCCTTTCAAATTAACATTTACAAGCACTTTAGCCACCAATACAGCTGATAGGTGCATCATTATCACTTTCATGCCCGTCTGCAGGAATTAACAACTTCACCAAGTTTTCTTTGGTTCAAGAATCTTTTTTAATAATTCTGAAAGCTTGATATTTTATAATATTATCAAGAAGCAAATGTTAGATGTGATAATTTTAAGAGAAGTTGATATTTTAAAAATTTTTCTTACAGGTTTCGGGCATATTTACTGTGCCGACTGGCGTTCTATAAAAGGAATTTGCATTTTTTTCAACTGGCCATTTAGAACCAAATAAAACTATCAAGCAAACCCACAGCATGCTATCTGCGAACAATGCTCCTGACACTTGCGATATAACCAAAGCCTGAATATATAGCAGCGGTATAAGGTCATAAGTCTTATCTAATAGTCGCCAGCTAATAATGAGTCCACGCGCAAGAACGACAACAAGAACTGTCGTGAGGGGCAAACCAAAAGACATTGCGGCTTCGAGCAAAATATTGTGCGGGTAGTAGCCTGTATTTAACTCGACGGACGCACTGCCAAACCAAGGGGATGAGAGGATTTGCTGCAAGCTATCCTGAATCAAGACGATTCGATCAAACGTAGAAGGGTCCTCATTGATAGACATCAATCTTTCAAAAAAAGGATTGTTGCCATACAGGACAAAAACAGTAACTACCGAGGCAGCCAAGACGATAATACGACCAGCAATTCCTCGTCGGACTGACCACATCAATAAAGCGATAGCTAATGACAGCACTGGCCCTTTGGAGCCTGTCTGCACCACTACAAAAATTAAGCCCACCATCACGACAGCAATCGTGATCCGCCTCCAAAGCGTCGTCTCTCTCATCAGCACCAAGCCGCAGAAAAACCCGCTCACGGCCAAATGACCAAGTGAAACCGGGTTTAACGAAACATTGGACAATCGACCAGTTAACTCAGTTAAGTCAGACTCACCGAAAGCCCCGAGGTAATTGGCCGATAGGCTCATCAGACTGCCGATAGACGTTGCAATGAGGCCGGCAAGTGCAAAACGTTTTTGGTCATACGCATCAAGCTTCCATAAGGCCAAAACCGGCAGCACAGAACCAATGATGAAGAAGCCCAAGGCATAGTCGGCACCATCGATGTCCGTGACCAAAGTGTCAAAGCTCAGGCGCAGTATCAGCGCGCACCATATCACTAGGATCAACAAGCGCCAGTTATCTAACCACATTCGGCCCATCGTGGCAAATATAAACAGACTCATAGAGCCCACAAACAGGCGAAACGGAACTGAGAGGGACCGGCTTTCAATATTAAGCAACGAGACCAAATTACCAACTATCGGGTAGCCGAACAGCGCAAGAGCGAAGAGCAGAGCACCATAGCGCACACGTAGGTTTTGTTGGCGATCCAACGCCGATGCGACAGCGCTCACCTCTTGCCGCCAAGGGCCCAACGCGCCCGGCGTGCCCAGTCCACAGCATGGCCAAGCCAGCCGCCGTTCTGGCGCCAGACGGTGCGACAAACCGCGTCCCATACGGCAGGTTCGGGTAATTCCGCACTAGGGGCAACGAAAGGTACTGGTCCGTGGGGCAGAGTGGCGGTCTCAAAACTACGAAAGGTTCCGCGCCCATGCGTTCCGGTACCGTCCATACCTAAATTGACGACCATTGATCGTGGTGGGAAACAGGTGAGGCCACCGCGCGTAAACACCGACCAGTACCAACGGATACCCCAGGATTGGCGCTGTCCGGACATCTGTCTTTCAAGCATCTGGGCGTAGTCATATGCACCATTGAGGTTGAAACGCTTGCGCAGCTCGCGGTTTTGTCGCAGCGAGTCCCATCCACTTGCTTTGGGATCAAATGCCTTCCAGGCTCGATCCCAGGTCGCCCAGCCCCAAGTGGTGGTAAAAGGTAGTAGCAGCGCTTCGCGACGCTGAACAAACTCGCAAACGTCAAACATATGTCCGGAAATCTGGTAAACGCGCTCGTCGTCGGCGTAGCGGTCAAGTCCCTCGTTGAGAAAGCGTAGGAAGCCAGGCGCGAGCATCAGATCGTCTTCAACTACGATCACGCGACCGTGGTTGGCAAGCAATTGCTCAACACCATAAATAATGGAGCTGGCAAGGCCTTGATTGCTTTCCGACAGGCGGTATTCGGCCTGTTCGCCGAGCAACTCGTGCGCGACGCGGCGGGTCGCCTCGACGGCCGGCACGTCATGCGCACCGCGCGCACCGTCGCCAAAAACGATGATCGGTGTGTCTGCAAAGCCGTCGCAGAGCTTGAGGCTCTCGATTGTGCGGCGAAGATGTTCGGGGCGGTTGAAGACAAACAGCGCCACCGGGGCGAGCTTGGCACTCATGCGGCACCACCAACGGGATCAAGACAACGGTCGATCCACATCTGGGTCGAGACTATTTTGTACAGGTGGTGTTCCGTACCGATAACTCCGTGCCGGTTGAGTTCGAATAGCCGCACCAAGCGAGCCGGATCACACCATTCGTGCAACGGACTCCCAGGTTTGAGTACCATGGCTTCAAGCTGGCGGCCTTCTTCCGAAGCGAGCCATGCACCTGCAGGCGTAGGGTAACCTTTCTTGTCGCGGCGGTTACCTATGGCCGCCTGACCGTGCGAACGCAAGTATTCACGTAAAACCCACTTGGTCTGACCCTCATGCAGCTTTATAGATGTTGGGGCGCGAAATAACCACTCGACGAGCCGGTAATCCAAAAATGGGTTGCGTGTCTCGATCGAATGCGCCATGCTGATGGCATCACCGTAGTGCAATAGTCCAGGCAGAATGGCGCGCGAATGGTCCACCCGCAGGCGCTGACGCACTGTATCGCTGGCCTCCCCCTGATTCGGCCAAGCGTCTGGCAATGCAGCCCCCTCACGCAACAGTGATTGAAAACCCGCGCGTTTGCGATGCCAGGTCAGCAAGCCGGGAAAGCTTTCACGCACGATCCAGGCAAGAGCCCAGCGCCACGAGAAGGTGCCGCGCAGACCGTTTAAGCGGGCCGACATAGCGCCGGGCTTGGCCCACCCGCCTTGTCGCAGGAAGGACAGCAACTCGAGCACGGCGTACTGTGGGTAGCCAGCAAGCGCCTCGTCGGCCCCTTGTCCTTCAAGCAGAACCGGTACGCCGTCCGCCCGGGCCCGCTGCATAAGGCACCACAACGGATAGACGGCGGGCGAATAACCGGGCCCATCCATATGCCAGACCACTTGTCGCATCACCTGCAACCAATCGCCACGCGGTGCCGACACTGGTGTTAGCGGTGCACCCACGGTTTGGCTGGCCATCCGAGCCCAGTTTAATTCTCCTGCCCCTGATGCACCGCTGTCAGAGCCATACACCGAGGTGTAGCAGCGCAAGGGGTCGGCCGAATGGCGTGCAGCGGCTGTCAGTACAGCGGTTGAATCCAAACCACCACTTAGTGTGATCCCCACCGGCACATCGCTGCGCAGACGTATGCGAACAGCGTCGTCAAATAACGCATCAAACTGCTCGCGCGCCAGCGTCAGGTCGATTTGTTCGATGCATTCCGACTCGAGAGGGTAGTCCCAGTATCGGTCAACCCGCAGAGTGCTGGTGGTGGTATCAAACACCGCCACGTGAGCAGGTGGTAAAACTCTAATGCCGTCATAGAACGAGCGACCACTGGCGTAAAGGTCGTTATGCGCCAGAAACTCCAATAGCGTGCCACGGTCGAGTTGACGATGCTCAGGGAAGAGCGCCAGTAGGGCCTTCGGTTCGGATGCGAATGCAATACCGTCCGACCCGACGCGATAGTAAAGCGGCTTAACGCCAAAGCGGTCGCGGCACAGAGTTAAACGGCGTGCCGACGTGTCCCACAACGCAAACGCGAACATGCCGTTGAGCAGCGAAAGTGCCGATGCGCCGCGAGCTTCCAGCAGCTCGATCAGCACACCTGTGTCGGCCCCACCCCGGATCGGCACACCGCCACGCTCCAAGTCGCGCCGGAGCTCAATATGGTTATAGATCTCACCGTTGAAGACAATGTGGCTGCGGCCGCTGGCAGAGGCCATCGGCTGGTGACCGGCAGCACTGAGATCGATGATCGAAAGGCGCCGATGGCCCAGCATCACACCGTCGGCGGACCACACACCTTGGTCATCCGGCCCGCGGTGGGCGAGCAAGCGCGTCGCAGCGTTGAACGTCGCCGAGTCGAAGGGGGGGGAGCCGGGCCCGGCCCAGCCGAGAATGCCACACATTGGTAAAGGTCCTATCTAAAGTGAAGATTCGAAGGTCGGCCTAGATATGTTCAGATACGACGAATTAGTCGCAGCACATAGCTTGTGCTCGGCTCGCGAGCCAATAGCAATAAAGGAAGGAACGATCCAATTCCCAGTAAAGCCCAACTGTTTATGGTCGTGCTCGTCTGATGCAATGCCCAGGCGGCCATCAGCGACCCAGCCGCCAATGCCAAGCGATTGATGCGTCCACGGCATAACGCGTGGAGCCCTGCAAAACCGGCCACATGCCGACGCACACGCTGCCATGTGAGCGCGGTGTTGAAGGCCGATGCTACTAACAAGCCCCAAATCGCCCCCGTGATGCCCAACTGAGGAACAAGGACAAGCGCGCCTATTGAACTGCCTGCGGCAAGAATCAGTTGGTTACGGAGTATGAATCCAAGTTCGCCAATACCAATTAGGCTGACATACGCCGGCGCAGCAAGCACCATAGTCAAGATCGCACCGAGTGCGAGTAGCAGCACGGTGGCCGCAACTGCTGGCTGCGCACCGACCATCGAAGTGAGCAGCGGCGTGGCCCAGAGCACCACAAGGGCGGCTGCCAGAATTGCTGGCGCCCAGACATACTCAGCAGCCTTACTAAACGATGCAATTCGGCCAGCGTGGTCACCAGGTGCGATCTGAAGGAACAGCCGCGCATAGGCTGTGAAAGCACTCTGCAAGCCCCAGGCCATCTTCATCGTGAGATCGAAAAGCGCCACTGCTCCGGGCCCCAGCCACGCCAGAAGTACGCTCTTGTTGAAAGGATCAAGGAAGAAACCGACCAACGAAGACATTTGCAGCGCCGAGCCGCTGGCGAACAAGTTGCGCAACTCCGAACGAGCCGAGCGTAAATCGATTGACAGGACCCGGTGCCGACGGGCTGTCAGAAGCGCGAATCCCGCCTCAAGCCCGTACCCGATCGCGCATAGCAGTAAGAAGATCGGCAAATCGAAATGCCACCCGCTCGCCCACACGATCGCTAGCAGAACGCAATTAGTAGACACGCCGACAATCGGGAATAATATCGCCGGCCGCAAGCAGCCATGCCCCTCGAGCGCCGCACAGCACCAAAGGGTGACGAGTTGCAGACCGAGCAGGATTGCTACACCGAGGTACAACACAGGCAGCGGTGCTTTTCCACTACCCCATACCGACGCGCCTACACCGACCAAGACCAGTATCAGCGCCGATCCTAGCGTCAAGGAGCCGACCGCACCGCAAAGCTGCAGTGCTTCATCACCTGGACGGTCGCGCACTGCGACAACCCGAGCAACCAAGGCTGTGTTGACACCACCAAAGAAAAATAGCGTCGCCCCTGCAAGCGACCAGGAAACCGAGAAGTACCCGTACGTCGAAGCACCTAGTGTGCGTACGGCTAGCAGCGCAAATACGAAGCCCGACGCAGCGCGCGTGAGTGCAGCCAGCGTAATCAAGGGCGAAGATTTTAGCGACATGCGTTGGCGCCAGCATCACCCGATCGCCAGCGATTGCGAGAGTGCATCCGAGTCATTACGCACGAAGATCGCGTCGCTCCAAAGTAGGCGATCCCCTGTACTGTAATGCAACCCAACTAAGGTGTATAGCTCAAAGCCCCGTTCCTGCATGAAGGTACAGATATCCAAATAGTTCACAACGCCCGCGTATACCGGCGCGTACCATACCTCGACAATAACCACCTTGGCCGATTTCAGCGTCTTGTCCGCGCCGCGCAGGGCATGAAGGTCGTACGCCTGGAGGTCGAGCTTCACGATATCGCAATGGCCGATTGCGGCTTCTTCGAGAAGTTCATCGAGTGTGGCCACCCGGACGTCGACTTGCGCGGTCGTATCCATCATTGCCCCAAGGATTCCGGTATTGGCCTGTGACGCGGCGACGAGTGAATTGCACGCACGGCTCGCATTGAGGTTCAGGCGCGCCGAGCCGGAGGCTTCGCCGAGCGCCATCTCCATGACGCATACAGATCTATCGCCAATGAATCGCTCGCGCAAGATGCTGGCGAGCGTTGGATCAGGTTCGACACATACAAAACACGCCTGCGGGCAGATGGCACGAACAGCATCGACGAATGTCCCCTCGTGCGCACCGCCGTCGACGATCATCGGACGTGACGTGCCGCAAAGACGTACGGCGATTGTGGGTGTTTCTCCCTCGCCGATATAGATGCCAGTGCTACGTTTAAACATCACCACGCCCCATCGCGCGGCAATGGTCTTGATTATCTGTTTGAGAAATTTAATCATCTTGCGTCCAATGTGGTGCGGGCGCGCAGGCCGCGTAGCAGATAGGCCAAATGGCCATTGGCCAATGTGCACAACGCGCGTCGCAATTGATAGGCGCGCCGTTCGAACAGCGACGGGTGCCCCCAATGCTGCAGGATAGCTTCGTTTTGCTCAGTGAATTTGTGCGACAGGTTACTGGTCTTGGTTTCACCATGCAGGCGCAGGGCCCCTAGTGTTTTGTCGACATAGCACGCTTGTGTGTGACGTAGCAAACGCAAAAACCAGTCGTAGTCAAATGAGCAATCGTATTGCTCATTCATGAATCCAACCGTTTCGTGCAAACTTCTGCGCCACCACGCGCTTTGATTCGCGATTACCATACCTTCAGCCCGCAGGGACCGGAAGGTTGGGGTCACGTAACGCAGTTCGCGCAGCGGACGATCATCGGTATCGACCATCAGCATCGCACCGGCGATCACCCCAGTATGCTTTGGTAATCTGGCTTGCGCTGTGGCAGCAATGACGAGCGCTCCGGGCAGGTAGATGTCGTCGGAGTTCTGCCAGCCAACCCAAACACCGGTTGCTCGCTTTAACCCTTTGTTGATCGCATGAACTTGCCCGCGGTCGGGTTCGCTAACCCACCATGCGAGATACCGTTCATATTTGCGAATGATGTCAACAGATCCATCTTTTGAACCACCATCAACAACGATGTACTCAAGATTAGGATGTCCCTGCGACAAAACTGAATCGATCGTTCGCTCAAGAAAACTAGCTTGGTTATAGCTAGGCGTGATGATCGTTAAGCGCGGCGTATTAAGTTTCGAAAATTTCACAATAAGTGTCTTGCAATCATATAAATTTGCTTCTTCCGCAAATGCGCCCAAAGTAAAGCCTGGTTGACCATGTCATAGAAATGGTGAAGCAACGTTGTGATGGTTAGTCCTGCCCAAACAGATCGCGGCTATACACCTTGTTTGCCACATCGCTGAGGTCATCCGTCATGCGGTTCGCCACGATGACATCAGCCTCTAACTTGAACTGAGCCAGGTTGTTGACCACTCGACTGTTAAAAAATTTATCTTCACTCAAAGCTGGCTCATACACGATTACCTCTACCCCCTTGGCCTTGATGCGTTTCATGATGCCTTGGATGCTACTCGCCCTGAAGTTGTCTGAGCCAGCTTTCATGACCAGACGATGGATGCCCACTACTTTGGGCTGGCGTTGCAAGATGTTATCGGCTATGAAGTCTTTGCGCGTGGCGTTGGAGTCTACGATGGCGCGCACCAAGGTTTGCGGCACGTCGCTGTAGTTGGCCAATAATTGCTTGGTGTCTTTAGGCAGGCAGTAGCCGCCGTAGCCAAAGCTGGGGTTGTTGTAGTGCTGGCCTATGCGCGGGTCAAGGCACACGCCGTCAATGATGTGGCGCGTGTCTAACTCGTGGGTTGCGGCGTAGGTGTCTAGCTCGTTGAAGTAGGCCACGCGCATAGCCAGATAGGTATTGGCAAAAAGTTTGATGGCCTCGGCCTCAGTGCTGTTGGTCAGCAGCACGTCTATGTTTTGCTTGATGGCGCCTTGTTGCAGCAGGGCAGCAAAAGTTTGCGCCCGCGCTGAGACCTCGCCCACAACAATGCGAGAAGGGTGCAGGTTGTCGTACAGGGCGCGACCTTCGCGAAGAAATTCGGGGGAAAAAATGATGCCGAGTTCCGTGGGGGCGTGGATTGCCGCGTCTTGCTCGCAATGACCGGACCTATATTGTTCGCGGATTTTGGCGGTAAAGCCGACTGGCACCGTAGATTTGATGACCATCACCGCTTGCGGGTTGATGGCAATTACGTCTTGAATGACCGCTTCAACCGAACTGGTGTCGAAGTAGTTGCTCTGGGGGTCGTAGTCGGTGGGGGTGGCGATGATCACAAAATTAGCGCCCTCGTAGGCATCTTGCTTGTTCAGTGTGGCGCGCAGGTTCAGGGGCTTGTTCTGCAGGTAGTCTTCAATCTCGGCGTCTTCAATCGGAGATTGTTTCCGGTTAAGCATGTCCACCTTGGCGGGGACTATGTCTATGGCTACAACTTCATTGTGCTGGGCTAACAATACGGCGTTGGACAGGCCGACGTAGCCGGTGCCGGCTATGGTTATTTTCACAGCCTGTTACTCCACGCTCACATTTACCTGGTAGCCATGCCGCTTGAGCAGTGCGTGCTGTTTGGCCTGGGCCAGGTCGTTGGCGACCATTTCTCTGCACATCTCTTGCGCGGTGATTTCGGGCGTCCAGCCGAGTTTGGTCTTGGCCTTGGTGGGGTCGCCGAGCAGTGTTTCGACTTCTGTGGGACGGAAATAGCTGGGGTCAATTTTGACGACGGGTTGGGGCTCTGAGCTGCCGCGCTGCGCTCGCAGTGACGAGTCAGGGGGATTTAGCCAGTAGGCCACCTCAGTAACGCCCCGCCCTTCCCAGCGCAGTTCCATGCCAAGTTCGGCGGCGCTCCATTCAATAAACTGCCGCACGCTGAATTGCACGCCGGTGGCAATCACGAAGTCTTCCGGCTGCTCTTGCTGCAGCATCATCCACTGCATGCGCACATAGTCTTTGGCATGGCCCCAGTCGCGCAGGGCGTCGATATTGCCCATATACAGGCAGTGTTCCAGGCCCTGATGGATGTTGGCCAGGCCCCGGGTGATTTTGCGGGTGACAAAGGTTTCACCCCGG
>Ga0326733_1000469_pt1 | contig 11685 bp, 8 predicted proteins | sample 14_GP2_308_FD_207946 | JGI IMG/M metagenome (GOLD analysis project Ga0326733, IMG submission 207946) | Glacier ice microbial communities from Ngari, Tibet, China - 14_GP2_30.8 | ecosystem: Environmental > Aquatic > Freshwater > Ice > Glacier | place: China: Ngari, Tibet | collected 2018-07-17 | reverse complement strand
CCGCTGTTCGGTCCGGCCGTAACGCCGTTCGTGCGTGCTTCTAGGGGGTGTAGTTCCAGGTGCGGACGTAGTCGACCTGGAAGTCGAGGGGCTTGGTCCATTCCCGGTTGTTCGGGTTGGGAAGGCCCCAGTAGGTGGCCGAGGGGCCCACGTGCAGGTTGAGCCGCATGTGCAGGGGCGAGTTGAAGTACCTCGTGTCCCACAGGTTCGGGTGGGTCGCCGGTGTCGCCGTCGCGATTTTCTTGCCGTCGAAGAAGATCGCGGCATAGGTCGGCGTCAGCTCGAACGCATAGGTGTGGAAGCCGTCCCAGACGGGTTTGGCTGCCCCGTAGTCGGAGTGGTGCCAGATGTACTTCTGGTTGCCCGATCCCGAGGTCTGGGTGTGCACGGTGGTCGTGGCGGTGTCTATGCGCTGCCCGCCCGGCGCGGCAGTCTGGTTGTACCCCCAGGCCTCCATGATGTCGATCTCGCCCGAGTTCGAGTTCCTCAGCCAGAACGCCGCGAGGGCCCCATAGGTCTGCGGTCCCGTCGGCACCTTCGCGCGGATCTCCCACCGGCCCCACCGCTGCCCGGCCGAGACGTTGTCTGCCCCGAGGTTGCGCTGGTCCATGTACCCGGTCTTGTGCCACAGCTCACGCGGACCCGACTGGGTCGACGGTCGGATGACCGGAGTGTCGAGCCAGTCGGCCCGAAGATGGGCGATGCCGCTCGAGTCCACCGACACCTGACCATCATCGACAACGGCCGCGTCGAACAGCAACCCGAGGTCGCTTCGATCCCGCACATTCCACTTCTTCGGATCGACCGCCGGCTTACCCGTCACCGAATCCCGGTAATCAAACTCATCCCGCCAATCCGGCGTACCCCACCCCGCCAGATCCTCCGACCCCACAACAGGAGCAGGAGCACTGGTCGCATCGAGAACCCCCGTGAGTTTCGCATCGAAGGTGATGTTGTGGGTCGCCTGCCAGTTCGACTGCACCTGTGCGGACAGGATATTGGTGCCTGCCACGAGTGCGGACGCAGGGATCGTGACGTTCACTGGGTTCGCGATGGCCGTGCTTGTCTGGGGCGCCTTGGTGGCGTAGCTGGAATGCTTAATAGTGCCGGTGGGAAGGTTGGTTCGTCTCACCTCGGTGCCGTTGACGAAGAGGATGATCCCGTCATCCGCTCGCGTCTGGAGGGTCAGGCCGCCCTCCGGGACGGCGTTCAAGTCAAAAGACTTCTTGAAGTAGGTCGCACGAGGCTTTACCGTAAAGTCGTTGCTAATTCTCGTACCGAGCGTGCCGGTGTTGGTGCCGGACCCCAGCGGCGCGGCGCCGGTTCGCCAGTCGCCCTTGCTGGTTTTCCAGTCACTCGCGGGGGCCGTGGAACCGCGGTAATACGACCAGTCAGCGCTACCCGACCGGATAATCGTTGATTCTGCTGTGGCACCGAGTGCAGGGGCTGGGGAGACAAGGATAGTCGCCACTAACGAAGCAGCGAGAACTAGAGGAATCGATAGTGTTTTGCGAAGCAAGTTTTGCCGATCATTAGAGAGTCAGGTCCATCAACACCGAGCAAAATTTTGTTATACAACCGGTATCGACCTATCGTTTTTAGTGGCGTTTTCTGGCAATGTCCTGTGCACGAGAAAGATAGGGGTTGCTTTTGCCAGCAGACAAGGGGCCTCCGTCGGTGTAAAAAAAGATTCCCCATGTTGTTAGGAGAGGTCGGAAATCACCAATCGCGACTTGCCCCCGACATGCTCGACCCGGTCGACTCGCTCAACGCGCACAATCACACTGTCGTCGAGCATCCTGCTCACTTCGCTAGCCACGCCCGCGAAAACCGCGTCGTCAGCGGCATCACCGGGGACCACGCGCAGGATCACCGAATAGTCCGCCAGCTGGCGCAATTGGAACTGCCTGACCGCACCGGGCCACCGGTTGAAGAGCACCGAGAGACCGCCGGCCACAACGCGGCCTCCCGGCGACCGCAGCACGTCCACGAGGCGGCCCTGGACCGGATCCATCAACGGCAGCGACATTCCACACGCACACCGCTCGGCGCGGATCGCGGACTGGTCACCCATGCGGTACCGCAGCAGCGGGAAGACCGTGTTCCACAGGTCGGTGACGACCACTTCCCCCTCGACGCCCGGCGCGGTTCGACGTCCGTCCGCGCCGACGATCTCGACGACACGAGAATCGGACATCACGTGCAGTCCCACCCTCTCGCGGCACTGCGCCGCGATCCAGGGCACTTCGGCGCTTCGGTAGCAGTCGAATACCGGGGCCCCGAGGGTCGCTTCGATGAACAGGCGCTTCGATGGATGTAACACGGAGGCCGTGACGGCGATCGCCCTCGGGGTCGGCACGGTCACCGTCGCGTCGAGGGTGAACTGGGCGAACTCGTGGATGCCATCCACATACCCGCTGAGCAGCGCCGGTTTCACGGATCGCCAGTCCTTCGCGAAGGCGTGCATCGACTCCGCATCCATGCCTCGCGCGTTGAGCAGGATGTGCCGCGTGGGCCACCATTCGACCCGGTGCGCAATCTCCTGGACGTGCGTTCGCGACTCCCGGTAGATGTGCGCGACGTTGTCGGATGGCGAGATGCCCCACCACCGGTAGGCCCGCCACCACAGCGCCGCCGTCGGCACATCACGATCGTGATAGACCTTCAGCGGCTCGCCGGTGCTACCTCCCGTCGTCGACGGCAGGAGTCGACGCGAAATGGCGGTGTCCGCGAGAAGGTCGTCCTGCGCCCGGCGGATGTCGTGCTTGTCGAGAAATGGGAGATGCTCGAACGTCGCGGGCTCATCGAGGTCACGCTGCGCGATTCCCGCGTTCGTGTAGTGCTCCCGATAGAAGCGGGTGTGCAGGTAGGCGTGCTTGGCGACTCCCATGGCCCGCTTGATCTGGTCTGCGGCGAGGAGTTCCGGATCGAGCTTCTCGGCGGCCCTCATCTCATCGGCGGAGCGTCGCTCGCGCCTCTGGGCAATGCGGGTCTTGCCGGCGAATACGGCCTCCGCAAATGTGCCCGTCACGCGACCCCCTCATGGAACTCTGCGATTTCGGTGATCATAACGCATCCTCGGATAGCATTGCGCTCGAGCCGTCATACCGCAGATTTCCCACGCCTGAGGAGTCCCGTGATCAGAGTTGCCGTCGTTGGTGTCGGAAAGATGGGGATATCCCATCTCTCGATGATCAGAGCTCACCCCGAGGTCGAGGTTGTCGCCGTGTGCGACTCCGTCGGCTACGTGCTCGATGTCCTCGCCAAGTACACCGGCCTCAGAACCTTCACGAACTACCAGAAGATGCTCGACTCGGTCGAAGCCGATGCGGTGCTGATTGCGACACCCACCGCATCGCACGTCGACTTGGTTCGGGATGCGCTCGGCCGCGGCCTGCACGTGTTCTGCGAGAAGCCCCTGACGCTCTCATCGGACGACTCGTCAGAGCTGGCCGCACTGGCCAGCGCCTCCGGTCTGGTCACCCAGGTCGGCTACCACAACCGCTTCGTCGGCGCCTTCCAGGAGGTGAAACGGGTGCTCGACTCCGGCGCCATCGGCACCGTCAGCCACGCGCTCGCCGAATCCTATGGCCCGGTGGTGCTGCGATCTAAAGGGGCGACCTGGCGCAGCAAGCGAACGACCGGCGGTGGCTGCCTCTACGATTACGCGGCGCATCCGCTGGACCTCCTCACGTGGTATCTCGGCGAACCGGTGTCGGCCGGCGGCACGATCATCGGCAGTATCTTCTCCGCCGAGACGGACGACGAGGTCTACAGCACCCTGCGGTATCCCGCGCAGGTCAGCGCGCAACTCTCGGTGAACTGGTCGGATGAGTCGCACCGCAAGATGACGACCAAGGTGACGCTGTGGGGCACAAAGGGGAAGATCGTCGCGGATCGGCAGGAGTGCCAGGTGTATCTGCGGGACACCGCCGAACCGCCGGAAGGGTTCCGTCACGGCTGGAACGTGCGCTACACGACGGAGCTCACGAGTCCCGTCTGGTTCTATCTGAGGGGCGAGGAGTACAGCGCCCAGCTCGACCACTTCGTGCGGTCGATCTCGGGCGCCGGTGACACCCAGAACGACTTCACGAGTGCCGCTGCCACCGATCGCGCCATCGAGATGCTGATTCGATCGGCTGCTGCCGGTGACTCCGTGCAGGAACTGGCGGCGGAGTCCCCGGCGGCTCCTGCCGCGGCGCGACGCTGGCCGTTCGCCCGGCGCAACCTGTCGCCGTCTTCTCGGTGATCGTCCCCTCTTCGTGTCTGGAGTAGTCATGGATCGTCTGTTGTTCGGAGACAATCAGTTTTTCGGCGTCAACCATATGTCGGAGGAGAAGGCGCGGGCCCAGGCCATCCGGTTCCAAGATACGGACGCGATCGTCGAGGTGCTCGACATCGCCTACGCCGAGGGAATCCGCACGTTCATGTGCACGACCCATGAGCGCATTGCCGAGGTCTGCGACCACGTTCGGGAAAACCCCGACCGATACGACGGCTTCACGTTCTATCCGTGCATGCCGTACGCGCACAAGTATGCGAACGCGGTCACCGAGTTCGGCATGCTCGGCGCGCTGAAGGAGTTTCTTCCGGACGAGGGGTTCGTCAATGCTGCCCTGCGCGGCGGCAAGGCGCTCGCGACCAAGGACATCGAGGGAATGGTCACGCTGCTTGTCGACGCCGAGATGAAGATGTTCCACGGCCTGGCGACCCCGGTGATCTTCCTTCAGAACGTCGTGGTCGACCTGCTCCTCGGCCTGGGTTTCGATGACGCGTTCCGGATCTTCGCCGACCATGTGCGCGACAGGTACGGTGCAGAACCGGGCTTCATCACGATGAACCTCCCGCCCCTCCTCGACGCCCTCGAGCGGGTTGGGATCGACAATCCAATCGTGTGCTTCAACTTCAACAAGCTCGGGTTCCGCGTATCCGGTGGAATAGAGGCCTATGAGGACGCGCTCACGACGCGACACTTTCGACCCATCGCAATGTCGGTCTACGCGTCAGGCGCTATCGCTCCTCGTGAGGCCCTCACCTGGATCCACGATCGCTCAATCGAGTCGGTGGCTTTCGGCGCCTCCTCCGCCGGAAACATCCGTTCGACAGTCGCCCTGTCGAACGAGATCTGGGATGAGGCGCACAGCCGCGCCATCTGCTGACCAGGAATGCGGGCTAAGGCCGTTGCCCGCCGCGAGACGGCCGGCCGGCCCCCGGAGCCGACTTCTGCGACTTCGGCAACCGGTCCTGCGGCTGCGGCCGGTTGGTGTGCTTGTGCGGGATGGCTGTCGGCCGCTCGTCCGGCGGATCGACCAGTTGTGACGGTGACACGGGCGTCCATCTCCGAGCGGATTCGGTGACGCGGGCACGAATGAGTGCGATGAACACCCCGAGGAACACGCCCAGGAAGAGGCCGGCTGCAATGAACACGAGCACCGACGGCTTGGTCGAGTCAGCCGGAGCCACTCCGGGACTGACGAGCGATCCGGAATAGAACGCGGACGAGGCAAGCTCCGCCTGCTGCGCCCGCAGGCTCTCGATCTGGACCGCGAGACTCGACCGGATGGGGTCATCCTCCCCGAGCGAATTGAAGCGAGTGGTCAACTCGCTGATTCTGGTCGCGAGGTTGGCTGTCGCCTCGTCGAGGAGGCCCTGTGCTGTGGCGACCCGCTGATCGCCGTACGCGGTCGCGATCGCATTCACGCTATCGGCGGCGGTCTCCGGGTCGCTGGCGGTGAACTTGAACTCAAGCACGTCCGCGCCTCTCGGCACGAAGACCTCGATTGAACCTCGAAGCTCGGCCACGGTGGTGTCGGGCAACTTCTCGACGGCCAACGACAGGACTTCCGTCGAGGTCGCGACGACGCGCTCGGTGTCCATGTTCACATCTCTGCTGCCCAGGGACTGAACCGTGATGGGCTCGACCGTCATGACGGCGGTTGCCGAGTACCGCTCGGGCCAGACGAAATTCGCGGCCACCGCGATGCCCACGACGACGACCACAACAGCGACCAACGTGCGCCATTGGCGCGCGATGCTCTTGTACAGGTCTTCGAGCGACCACGTGTTGTTCATCTGACAAAACCCCCGGTTGAGAAGGACTATCTCATAGTGGAGGCAACTCGACCGTACTTCAAGGGTACGGCCACAAATGACCGCGGCAGCTGCGGCTGACGTACGACGCCACACACGCACGCAAGGTGAGAGACAATTGGGTGACCGGGGCGGTCTGACCAACGCGTCGGGCCGAAGGGAGGCACTCGTGCAGCGACGCAGCTTCATCGTCGGCGCCGCAACAGGCCTCACCCTCGTCGCGGTGAGCGCGTGCACCGGCACCGAGCCCGAGCCGCGGCCGAGTCCCATCCAGCCCACCGACGACATCCCGGTCCCCGAGCCAGCGGGCATGGTGCGGTCGTCGTGGTCGACCGATCCCTTCGCCCTCGGGGCCTTCAGCTATCTCGGTGTCGGCTCGAACCCTGACCAGCGGGATTCGCTGGCCCGGCCGGTTGCCGACAGGGTGTTCTTCGCCGGCGAGGCGACCTCGAGGTCGCAGCCGGGAACGGTCTCCGGGGCCTGGGCCTCGGGTCAACGCGCCGCGGAGGAGATCATCGACGCGGCGGATCCGACCGAGCGGATCGCCGTCGTCGGCGCCGGGGCCGCTGGCGCCGCGGCGGCAAAGTTTCTCGTCGACGCCGGATTCGACGTGACGGTGCTCGAGGCGAGCGAGCGTGTCGGGGGGCGGATCAGGACGGCCAGATCGGATGACTGGGCGGTGCCGGTCGAGCTGGGCGCCGGTCAGTTCGACTCCGCGACCTCCCCCGAGATCGTCGCCGAGCTGCGAAGGCTGGACATCGAGACGCAGGAGCTCGACCCCATCCGCACCATCCGCACCCCCGACGGTGTCGAACTCGAGGAGTCGACCGTCGGCGCTGACATCGTGGATGGCGCGGTCGCCGCCGCGACGGCTCTCCCGAGAGATGTCACGCTGGACAACGCGCTCGATCTGGTGCCTTCGGCCGAGCGGCCCGAGGACGCATTGGTGGGCGACGCTGATTGGCTGCAGAGCTACCTCCGCAATGATGTCGCCATCCGCTTCGGGGCGGACCCGGAGGAGCTGTCCGTGCGCTTCGGGCTCGTCGACGGCACACGGACGGCTGACACGATCGTGCTCGGCGGCTTCGATGGACTCGTCAGCGACGCCCTCGACTCCGTCTCCGTCTGGACGAGCAATGTCGTCTCGGAGGTCGCCTATGGCGACGACGGAGTGAGCATCCGGTTCGCTACGGGAGAGTCCCTCCAGGTCGACCGCGTGCTCATCACCGTTCCGTTGGGGGTGCTCAAGAGCCGGGATATCAAGTTCGAGCCGCAGCTGCCGCTCAGCCACACCATCGCGATGATCGGACTGGAGGTCGGCACTGTCGACAAGGTCTGGCTGAGATTCGACGAGGTGTTCTGGAACACCGAGGCGGAGCACTGGACGGTCGTCGGTGGGGATCTCGACATCGCCCGCTGGATCAATCTGGAACCGGCGACCGGGTCACCGATCCTGGTCGGCCTAGTCGGCGCGGAGCGGGCCGTTGCCCTTGCCAAGTTGGACGACGACGAGCTCGTCCTGCGCGCGCGGGCGAGCCTCGAGCCGTTCCTGCCTGCCTGATGCGCCCCGCCGGGGCCTGGCGAGATCGAGCCGGGGAGGGCGGCCCGGTCTGGGCAGGTACCGGCTGGCCAGAATCAGAATTGTCGCGACGAGCACGATGAACGACAGCACAATTGCCCCGTATGCCGCGAACTCGACTGGCCGGCTCACCTGGTAGGGGTCGAGGAAGAAGTACGGGTACCAGCCGACGAGCGCTCCGCGCACCATCGTGAACGCGCCCCAGGCGACAGGGAATGCGAGGACGCCACGGAGCGAGACCCAGCGGATGCTCGCCCGCCGCGGCGCGAGGAGCCAGTCGACGAGGGCGTAGGCGGGCATCCAGTAGTGCAGCACCTGACTCGTCCACGGAACCTGAATCGACACTCCCCTGGCGACGGCCTGCGCCACGATGATCGTGTAGACGACACCGGAGACCACCTGATAGGTGGTCATGAGCATCCTCGCGGTGAGGAGCCAGCGTGGGTCAGACGACTTCCGCAGGGCGATCACGCCGCCGACCATCCAGAGGATCACCGCCCCGATCGCGCTCTGCATGGTGAAGTAGCTGAAGAAATTGGGCAGGGCCGAGGCGCCGGATCCGAGGCTGTAGTCGAGGTGAAACGCGAGCACAACAATGCCGAGCCCGCCTGCGACAAGCCTGACGACTCCAAAGGCCTTGCGCATCCGCCCCTCCTCCGCCGCGGCCCAAGCGGCCGGGTGGTGGCGATCCAACCACACGCGCGCCGGGCGCGGGGCAAGGCTCGATTCTAACCCACGCGAATCGCGGTCACCCGGTCCGGGTCGCCCCCAGCAGCGCCTCACGGGCGCGACGTGGGCCGGTTCCGCCCGCGAGTGACTCCTCGAGCCTCGCGAGGGCCTGGCGGGTTGCGCCGGATGCGGAGAGGATTCGCTCGGCGGCGGCCCGCAGCTCGACGGGCGAGACGGAGTTCGGGTCGAGCGCCTCGCCGAAACCGACCGCCTCGATCCCCGCCGCACCGGCGAACTGGTCCGTCGAGAATGGAAGCAACAGCATCGGGACCCCCGCCGTCATCGACTCGGTCACCGAGTTGTTCCCCCCGTGCGACACGGCAAGGGACGAGTGCTCCAGGAGCCGCACCTGCGGGAGGAAGCCCCGCACAAGCCAGCTGTCGGGGATGGCGCCGAGATCCTCGGCGTGCGTCGACCCGATCGCGAACGCGACTCGCACGTCGAGACCGCGCAGCGCCTCGGCCACTCGGGCGAGAACGTCACCCCGCACCGAGAGGAAACTGCCGAAGCTGACGTAGACGATGGGGGTGTCGTTCTCGGCGAGCCAGCGTTCCACTTCCGCGTCGGGCGCCTCGGTGCGCACGGCAGACCCGAGGAAGGCGTGTGGTGGCAGGAGTTCGCCGCGGGCGGGATTATGCAGTTCCTCGGGATAGTTGAGCAGCAGGAGGTCGCCGCTCTCAGCGAAGGCGTCGGTGCTCGGGGCGGCATCCGGGGCAAGTTCGCGCAGCGCCTCATTCCACTGCGAGGTGAAGTCGTCGCGAACGCGCTCGCAGAGCCGACGCAGTGTCTCGAGCGCAGCCGTGGATGGATCGAAGGCACGCGGCCAGGCCGGCGGGAAGCCGTAGACCTCATCGCCCACCGGCAGCGCGGAGGGGTGGCCGAGCACGACGTCGGCGTGCGCGATTCCCGCGCTCGTGAGCGCGAGTCGGGCGCTGAACGCCAGGTGGTCGACGATCACCTGATCGGGGCGCACCTCGGCGACGATCCGCTGCACATCACGAGCGACGGCGACCGGGTTCCAGAGCAGGTCGTCGCTGCGGGCGGCGGCCTGGAAAGCGAGCGTCTCGACCATTCCGACGCGGGTCGCGTCGAAGAAGCCGCGCAGGGCATCATCCTCGCCGGTGGGCTGGTCCTCGGCGCGGATTACTCCGGGGTTGGAGCCGCGCCCTAGCTGGAGGTGCACCCGCTCGAATCCGAAGGACTCCACGATCGTGTGCGTCGCCGGTCCGGTCGCGACCACGACCCGCTCCCCCGCGGCCTGCCACGCAGTTCCCAGCGTGGCGAGCGGGTAGAGGTGAGAGGCGTAGTCCGGGCTGATGATCAGCAGGGTCACTAGGCGCTCAGCGCCCAATCGATGACCTCGTTCGCATCCGCGACGTCGCGGTAGACGGTGGCGAGCGTCGTGGCCATGGACTGTATGGTAAATGTCTCGGCGACCATGTCGCTGGCTCGCTGGGCGTTCTCCGGGCCGAAGGGTCCGACGGCGGCATCAAGCGCATCGGAGATTCCGGCGGCGAGAGCGGTGCGGTCGCCGGTGTCGACGAGGAAGCCCGTGACTCCCTGCTCGACATAGGTGGCTGGTCCGCCCGCTGCGGGCGCGACGACGGGAAGTCCCGTCGCCATGGCCTCGAGCAGCGCGATCCCGAACTCTTCCTTCATGCTCGCGCAGACGTAGACGCCGTGCGGTGCGGCGAGACCGGGGCGGCCGAACCGGGCGGCCGCGAGCCAGAGGGCCGCGGTGTCGTTGACGCGGTGGCCCGCGAGGATCAGCCCGCTTGCGGCGGCGTCGTCGTCGGGAACGGCTGCCGCGATCCGGTCGAGTTGTTCGCGCTCGTCGGCCGAGGGATGCTCGAGATCGCCCCCGATGATGAGCAGGTTGCAGCGTTCCCGGAGCTGCTCGTCCGACGCCCAGGTCTCGACGAGGGTCGCGATGCCCTTCACCCGGTGGAGGCGGCCGACCGTGACGGCAAGCGGGAGCGCCCGGCGAGACTCGGGAAGGGCAGACAGCAGCTCATCGAGCGTGTCGAAGGCGGGCGTCACGACGCCACCGTCTGCGGCCGCGGCCGCGGTGCGAGCATCGGCCCCGGCGGTCTCGATCACGCCGATATCGATGCCCTCGGCGACGACCGAATGCCGCTCGGGGTGGGCGGAGATGTCGATACCGACGAGGTCGCGCATCGTGCGGCCGAGGTCCGCTCGCGGGAACAGCACCGTGTGCGCGGCGTCGGCGGCGAGACGCTGCACGAGGCGGGCGCGGAACCAGAAGTGCTCACGCTCGTCGACCGTGCCGAAGTTCGCCCGGGTGAGGGTGCCGCTGGCCTCGAGCGAGTGGATGACCCCGTGCGGATCCGGCGCGACGGTGAAGACAACGGGGATCTCGAGCTCGCGCGCAACGGTCGTGGCCGCGAGCGTGCCGATGTCGGCCATCCTGAGATGGATGGCGTCGACGGTGCCCGCCGCGCGCAGGATCCGCCGGATGCCCCGCTGTGCGGCAATTCGACGCGGCCAGGCGTCGGCGAGCTGCACCGGCTTTCCGTGGAACGGCACCGAGGCGAAGGCGTGCCCCGCCAGGGTGGACCCCACCTCGGAGAGGCAGGCGAGCGCATCGGCGGAGCTGCCGCGCGAGAGGGTGAGCACACGGCTCACCTGCTTATCGCGGTCGAGCGCGGCCAGAACGTCAGATGCGGGGTCGCCGGCCACGAGGGCGTCGCCGAGGCGCACGAGGAGCGTCGCGATCCCGCCGTTGTCGCCCGCGCCGACCTGCGTCAGTGCGCGGTCGATGTCGGCGTGCAAGAACAGCTGGGCGATCGTGAGTCCCTCACTCCACGGAGCGCGGGGGTTCACTGCCGCCGTGAGGTCGAGCAGCGCGAGCCTGGCCACGTCGGCCAGCTCACCGGTGCCGCTGGCAAGGCTCGTGACCACGCGGGTGACCGCGTCGCTGGGGTCGCGGTCCCCGAGGCCGGCGATCGCGACCGTCCGCACCTCGACGGCCTCGTCGGTGTCGGCGGCGATGCGCCGGAGGAGTCGTTCGGGTATGCGGCCGGGGATGAGACCAATGGTCTCGACAAGGCGTGCCTTGGCGCTGGGATCGTCGACGCCGAGGATCGCGCCCTCCAGGGACAGGCCGACGTGGTCAGGAGCGGAGCTGCCCCACTGCTCGAGGGTGCGCTGGGCGAGCATGCCAGAGAAACCGCCGGCGATGACCATCGCGGCGAGGCCGGCGATCGCGTCGAATCGCGGCAGGCGCGCCCCGAACGCCCACGCCGCGTGCTCCCGCAGGAACATGT
>Ga0326733_1000468_pt1 | contig 11690 bp, 21 predicted proteins | sample 14_GP2_308_FD_207946 | JGI IMG/M metagenome (GOLD analysis project Ga0326733, IMG submission 207946) | Glacier ice microbial communities from Ngari, Tibet, China - 14_GP2_30.8 | ecosystem: Environmental > Aquatic > Freshwater > Ice > Glacier | place: China: Ngari, Tibet | collected 2018-07-17 | reverse complement strand
GCCCAAAGCCAGTAAAGGCCACCAATAACAGCCGCTTCACTTTGTTCAGTCAGGTCGCACAGTTTTGTCACCCGTGGGTCATCCCATAGGTTGGTGCGCATCTTTAGCCACTCGCCAGCCATTTATGCGGCCTCAACGTGATAGCTTTTCACACGTTTACCGTTCGGCAGATCAACCCAGCGATCCAGCACCAAAACACCGGCACGGCGAAATTCTCCGCAACGCTGGGACAGTGACAGGCATCCGGCGAGGTTCAGCGCGTCAACCGGCGTAATCCACTGCTGTTTCAAAACGATCAAAAGTCTGTCTTGCATCTTCATATCACTGTCCCGGTTGTCAGGTAAATCCGACTCTGCTGTTTAAACAAAAAAATTGGAGCGCTCGATTTGTGGTGCAGTCACACCCTTGGAAGCGATCAAAAGGTTGTCGTCAGCGTCAAGGCGGCTCGCTGTCATGCCGCTGCCGGTGTACGTGCCACTGAAAACAGTAGTCCGCGACGGTGCTGCGCGCGGGTCTTTGGCGGCTGCGTACTTCTTTTGTTCAGCCGATAAGTGCTGGTTTAGCTCTTTGTAGGTAAATGGCATGGCTTACATGGCCTTTGTGTTGAGGCGCATGGCTTTGCGCTGGTCTTCTACAAGGACACCGCCAGCCCTAATAAATGTCTTAGGAGCAAGGTCGGGCCATATCGCGGCGTAGTCATGAGGAAATAACTCTTTGCGAGTTGCAATCTTTCGCTTCTCAGCAATGAGTGCCAGCCGAATGAGCTTGTCATCGGGTATGCGGCCTGAGTCTTTCCAGCCTGAGACGGATGGAGATTTGACGTTAGCTAGTACCGCAACTGCTGCTGTACCGCCTAATTTTTCAATGAGAGTTTTGGCATCCATGCGCTTATTATTAGGCATACCTTACCGTCGTGTCAATAGGTATGCCTACTATATTTGTCGTTAGGATTACCTAATGAGTACACTTCAGGATCGGATTGCCGAACTAGCGAAAGATATGCCGCGTGGCTGGAAAACGCGGCTTGCGGCGCATTGCCGCGTCAAGTTGCCGTCTGTCTCTGACTGGACAACTGGCGAGACCAAAAAACTCGACGGGCAAAACCTACTTAGCACTGCCGCATTTTTTGGCGTCAACGCTGAATGGCTGAACACGGGGCGAGGGCCAAAGCACCCGAACGACTCTGGCGCATCAGTGGGTTTGGCAACGGAACCACCAGCAAGCTACGCGACGACCAATGACCTGACAATTCACCAATACACCGCCGCCGGTGGAATGGGCAACGGTCTACAGCTTGAAGACAAGCCGCCCGGCATCATTAGAAGCTGGAGCGTCAGCCGCGATTGGATACGGCTGAATGTGCCGCTCTACACCTCCACCCATAACCTATGCGTGGTAACTGGCTTTGGTCACTCCATGCGCCCGCTGTACAACCCTGGCGACCCGCTACTGATGGATAAAGGGGTCACGACAGTCACCGAAGAAGGTGTATTTTTCTTCCGGTTGGGTGATATGGGTTTTATCAAGCAGCTTCAGCGCATTCCCACTGAAAACGGCTTAGTGCTGCGGGCGAAGTCGCTGAACCCAAGCTATGACACTTTTGAAATCACGCAAAAAATGTGTCACGACTTCGAGTGCTTCGGAAAAATCCTAACGATTTGGAAAAGCGAGCAGGTTTAAACACACCGCCTTACAACCACCAGCGCCGCACTTGATGCGGCTTTTTTACGCCTGTGGGTTTGTACTCAGATTTATTTCACCTAATCATTAGGCTTGCCTATTGACAAATAGGTTAGGCGCGCCTATTATTCATACATCGCAGCAAACAAGCGAAACGACTCAGCCGGAACGCATACCCGGCTGTTAAAGCCAACCCGAGGGGCGCGGCAGTCTAGGCACTAAGTGCTGATGTTGGTTTGCAGCAAGTAACCAAATAACTGGAGCAAATGAATGACCACCGCAACCGGATCACGATTTACCGTCGCTGGCCTCTATGACTTTGAGGCAGGACAGACGCGCATCGCAGCAGCCCGCCGCGTAGCGCTAGACCGCTCGGATGACCTGACAAAGGCCTTAGCGGTACTGCGCACAACACGCTTATCGACTGATGACGCGGTGCGTGTCCTGCACGCTGTTTCTGCCGGTTTGCTGATTGGCAATCTGCACCCTTCGACATGCCAAGCAACCGCTGCCGCTTCGGTTGACGGGCTGGCTGATGAGATTCAATTTGGAGAAACGCTGTGAAAAAGACGATCAAAGGCTTTCTGCACTATTCAACTGCGGATTGGGGATACGGCGAGATTGCGTTTTATGGCTGCGACATGAGTGACTCGCCATCAATGCACGCTGTGATGATTAAGCCGCTTGAAATTGAAGTCGAGATTCCAGACGACTTTGACCCGCGCCCAAAACAGATCGAGGTCTTGAAGGCGAAGGAAAAAGCTGCTGCAGCAGCCTTCTACGCTTTGCAGGTAGACATCGATCGGCAGATCAGCCAGTTGTCAGCGCTGGAGGTTGCAGCATGAACAGCCGCACCTACTACCGCAACAGCACATTGGCATTCCCGCACACGGCTGAATACGGCGCTGCAGTAGAGCGCCCAGCAAAGCGGCCCAGCTTTAAAACTTGGACTTTCGTTTATGTGCTGGCAATCATTGCTGTCGTCTATTCGGTTGCTTACGTTAGCGCGCCATGACCGCCCTTTTAAACCGCTTCCTGCCCTTTATTTTGGTCGCCTTTGCGTGGTGCGTGGCAGAGATTGCGTCGAGGTTGTGGATATGAGCTACCGACATTTATGGCGCTGGTATTACAGCATGGAGCGCCGCTGTGGACGTGGCCGGATTGCATCGGCTTGGCGGGCTACCTGGGGCGCTCTATGAGCAAAACCACACAACACGTTTTCGACCTCATGGAAGCCGACGACAGCTTTGACTGCAACGGCTGGCTGGATGAAGTCACACCACGTAAATACATTCACACAACGCAAAAAGGAAACACAAATGAGCATTGCAACACTGGTATTAGGCAGCAGCGGATCAGGGAAATCAACCAGCCTACGAAAGCTTGACCCAGCCAAAACATTCTTGATTCAGTGCATTAAAAAACCGCTGCCTTTCAAAGCTGCTGGCTGGCATCGGCGGCTCAACATGAAAACGGCGGGCAACGTCTACCAGACTACCGATCCACTGGAAATTGAAAAGCTAATGCGCAGTTCACCGCATGACGTGTTTGTCATTGATGACTATCAGGCTGTGATGGTTGCTGAGCTGATGAACCGTAGCAGTGAAAAAGGTTATGACAAGTTCACCGACATCGGCAAACACGCATGGGACATTTTTAATGCGGCTGGCGCATTGGCTGACCATCGCCGGGTTTACATCCTTGCCCACACGCAAACCGACGACTTTGGGCACGTGCGCATGAAAACCGTGGGCAAGCTGGTTGACCAGCACATTGTTCCAGAGGGGTTTTTCACCATCGTTTTACGCACTGAGGTCGTGAACGGTAACTACAAATTTACTACGCAAACCAATGGGCAAGACTGCTGCAAGTCCCCCATCGGCATGTTCCCCGACCTGCATATTGATAACGATTTGGCGGCCGTTGACGCCTCCATAACCGAGTTCTACGACTTAACCACAACCGCCTGAACGGCACACAAAAGAAAGCACTTAAACCATGTACGAACTTGACACAAAAGCCGCACGCAAAGCCGACCAAACAGGAAGCTTTATCAGCGAGATCGGAAAGTATGTCGGCGTTTTCAAGCAGGCTGAAGCCATCACTGCAAGCACCGGCACCAAGGGCGTTGCGCTGACATTTGAATGCAACGGGCAAAAGGCAAACATCAGCCTTTACACCATGAAATCCAATGGTGAAAAGATTATGGGCTTTGATGCGTTGATGGCAATCCTGACTTGTTTGAGCATCAAAAGAATTGATGAGGTTGTTGGCACTGTGATGCGTTGGGACAAGGATGGAAAAAAGGAAGTTAGCCAGTCCGGTATGGTTTTTCCTGAACTTTGCAACAAGCAAATCGGCTTGCTGTTGGAGACAGAGGATTACACCAGCAATGCAGGCGAAGCGAAAACACGCATGGTGTTGAAAGCTGTTTTTCAAGCAAAAACCGAATTGACGGCTAGCGAAATTCTTGACCGCAAGACTACACCGGAACAACTGCCGCGCATGGTTGCAGGCCTGCGTCATCGTCCAGTAAGGGCAAACAAACAAACGGCGGCACACAGCCACGACAACGGCGCGCCACCGTCACAAGGCTTTGAGGGAATGGATGATTTGATTCCTTTCTAACCATGCCTGTTAAAGACCCAGCCGCCTATGCCGCATCTAAAAAGGGCAAGGCCAGCCGCAAGAAAGCTCGGGCCAAGTACCGGGCAAAGCTGAAAGCTGAAATTGCCGAAAACGCTGTGCCGGTATGGAAACCAGACCGACTCGTACAAGCCATGAACCTTTGGAGATAACCATGCATAAGTACCTCTACCTCGACATTGAAACCATACCGGCGCAGCGCCCTGATGTGATGGCTGAAATACGCGACAGCATGAAACTGACGCTTGAGTCTGACATTGCCAGCATTCGACCGCCTGGCAATTACAAAAAACAGGAAACCATAGACGAATGGATGGCGAACGATGCACCCAAACAAGCGCAGGCGCTGCGTGATTCCTGTGACAGCGAGATAGAGGCGGCTTACCGCAAGACCGGGCTGGATGGCGCTTTTGGTCAGATATGCGTGATCGGTTTCGCACTGGATAACCAAGAACCGCAAACCTACTATGAAGAACAGTGGGGCGAAGGCTGGGCAGAAACGGATGTGCTGGAATGCTTTTACAGCCACCTGACAGACCTTATCCCGCGCAGCAATGAAAACGCTATCTGCGTAGTCGGGCATAACGTCGTCGGCTTCGATCTGCGCTACATGGTCCAGCGCTCAATTGTCAAGAACGTGCAGCCGCATCGCGTCATTCGTGCTGCGGCGCAGGCAAAGCCTTGGGAGTCAGACAAGGTTTTTGACACGATGATTCAGTGGGGCGGTGCAGGCGCGAGAGCGGGCGGCAGTCTGGACAAACTCTGCCGGGCGTTGTCCATCCCATCGCCAAAGTCGGGCATTACCGGCGCGACGGTTTGGGATGCCGTGCGCGACGGGCGCATTACAGAAGTTGCAAAGTATTGCAAGGCAGACGTTGCAGCGACACGCGCAGCCCATTTGCGTATGACGTTCCAAACCGCACCCCAGCCCGCGCCAGAAATGGAAGACGTACCGGCCTAAAGGCTACCTTTTAAAGCCACACCGCAGCGGTCACATCGCGTACATCGGGGCGTAAACCTCGTTACTCCAGAGCACAAATGTACGGCTGAGTTTCCTGCGGCGACCTTTTTTTATACAAGGATTTATATGAACATGCCGACCCTATGCGCGACAACGATCACCACGTCAGCCGAAAACCTTCAATTTTTTTGCCACGGCCAAGCCAAGAAAAATGGCTGGTGGACGGATATGTTGACCGGCGCAGACCTGACCAGCAAAGGCTATCCGCGCATTCAGCCGACCAAGAATGTTGGCGAACTGCTTTGTTTGGTACATAGCGAAATCAGCGAGGCAATGGAAGGTCACCGCAAGCTGCTGGATGACGATAAATTGCCGCACCGATCAATGCTTGAGGTAGAGCTTGCCGATGCCGTCATCCGCATATTTGACATGGCTGGCGGGCTTGGTCTTGACGTATCTGGCGCGATAGCTGAAAAGCTACTTTTTAACAGCACCAGGGTAGATCACACGATTGAAAACCGCCGCGCTGTCGGTGGCAAACAATTTTAAGGGCTTGATATGACTGATATTGATATTGAAACTATTGCAGTTAATAACGGATTTAAACGCAAACAACAGCCCAATGGGTTGCTGGCGTTAAATCCGTATGTTTTTGATTTTGCTCGCGCACTTCTAGCCCATCAAGCGCAACTAGCCGCACCACAGGCTGTTGCACCCTACACCATCACCCCGATAACAAAGAACTTCAAATCCGGCGACAACCTTGCTTTTGCCGTTGCGACTGCGCAGCCGCTGCCGGTCAATCTGTGCGTGTTTTTACAGTCGCAACCGAGCGGAGCTGACGGTAATTTTATGTTTGGCCAGCCCGACACTGAAAACGGCAATTTGAGTGAACAAATAACGATTTATCAGCCCGTGCAGTTGTTTGTGACTAGCATCGTTTTCACCGACGAACATCGCCCCTTTGAACGCAAATTCAAGATTTTGCTGTTGCCTGAATTGATGTCGCCAGTTTCTGAAGCTGTAGGCGCAAGCGAAGTATTGACGCTGCCAAAGCCGACGCCAACATACACAATCCAGCGGATTGACCCCGAGGGCGACAGGCTGACGGTATGGCGCGGCAAGCAAGTTAGCTATGCCATCACTGCACAGAACCTGTTGGGCGGCGCTGGGACGGTTTACGTCACGATTGACGGCGGTCGAGTGCAGCCGACTGACATCACAGAGGGCGTTATTACTGCGTCAATTGAAATCGTTGGGCGCAAGGCGCTGCTGGTATTTTCAGCCAGTTATCCCGGCTTTGGCGACTTGCCGTTTGTTTTGAGCGTGAGAACGGGAAGCATTACCGGGCCTATCGTGGCGCAATGTTTGGATCAAGTAATTAGGAGCACGGAATGAGCACCAAACTTTCCGCAGCCGTTTTGCCTGAGCTGCCGACCTTCGCTGAGTTGTTATCAACAACCCACTGCGGGATAGGTTCCTATGCATTGGGCTTCACCGCCGACCAGATGCGCGAATACGCCCTCGCAGCTATTGCAGCCGCCGCTACCCCGCAGCCAGCAAAAACAACCACCCAGCAACTGAAAGATATTTATGCGTTTCTTGCGAGCACTGCGCCAGAAGGTATCGCTGATGAGGCGTTTCGTAACATCCCCAATTCAATACTGCCGGATTCGTGGAGAACAGAGCAGTTATCGTTATACGCTGTCAAAGGTGACGCAGATGGAGAGCGTTTGGGACTTGCGCAACAAGATAGGCGCGCTGGAGGAAGAATTGATGAATCTTTGACGCAGCCAGTACAGCCAGCCATCAGTAAACAAACAATTGAAAAGTTGCACACGTTTTTGGACGCATCAGCCGGTGACGGAGTGATCTCGGGCGGCGTGGATGCCGCCGACCTTTACATTGAAATATTCCCAGAACGATATGCGGAAGGTGCCTAATGACCGAATCAGACAAAGAAGTAATGCAGCAGGCGCTTGATGCGCTGAATTCGGGTGACTTTCTTGAGCGCACCGCCGCCGTGCGTGTGCTTGAAGCCGCCATCGCGCAGCCAGTACAACCAGTCTCTGACGAATGGAAAGAGGCTGTCCTAGACGAAGTAATTGTTGCGGGAATTTACACAGCAGACCACGATAACAACCCGCGTAAAGCTGTGAAGGATGCAATCTTGTGGAACTGTCAGGTGGCTCTAGATCCACGGGTCAGCTCGGATGCGCAAGCTCTTATTGATTACGGAAAGGCACAGCTAGTACAGCCAGCCCCACCAGAGTGTGAAACGGAAGGCGAGAAAAGGGCGTATGCCTTCGGTTGGTTTAAGGCGCTTGAGCAGGCCCGCAATGAAAAAACCGCCCAGCCAGCACAACCAAAGGAAACCAAATGATTATTCTCAACCTAATCCTGTTCCTAGTCATCCTCGGCGTGCTCTGGTGGATCGTCAGTCTGCTGCCTTTGCCGCCGCCTTTTCCGGTCATCATTCAGGTGCTGTTTGTCATCCTGGCTGTGCTGGCGCTGCTCAATGTTTTGTTTGGCGTGAGTTTGCTTGGGGTTTCTGTGCCTCGGATTGTGTAGCTATGAGCGATTTAACACGCCAGCAGTTATGCGCTGCACTCAGCATCAGCGAATCGACCGTAAGGCGACTAGAGCATGATGGATTGCCATTTACGCCGGTTGGCTCCCGGTCACACCGCTACAACCTTGACCAGTGCAAGTTGTGGCTAAAGGAAAATCAATGTCAGTTTGGGAAGATGCCAAAGGCCGCAAACACGTCGGCATCATGGTCGGGGGTAAAAGACTTCACCGAATCCTTCCGCTCGGCGCGTCTGCGGGTGATGCCAAGCACGTAGAGTCGGAAATGCGTGGAGCGATCATAAAGGTCGCAAAACGTGTAAACCTGCCAGGCGATCCCATGCTGACCGAAATCATGGCGCTCTACATCGAACACGCAAACACGCTGAAAAGCCCTCAAACCGCGAAATACCACGCCATTAGGTTTGGGCCTTGGGCTGAAAAGTACAAAGCCAGCGAGACACGCAAAGCCGCCGCGCACTTCATCAAAGACACGCAGCCGAATTACGCGCCCGCAACGATCAACTGGAGCCTGTCAACGCTTCGCAAGGGCCTGGAGTTGGCTTTTAACCTCGACCTGATTCCCGAAAACTATGGTGATCGGGTGATGACGCTACCCGTCCAAAACATCCGCGACAAGGTTTTGACAATGGATCAGCTTAAAACGCTGGTCAGTCATTGCAGCCCGCCGGTTCAGGCCGCTGTGTGGATTGCGATATATACCGGCTGTAGGCGCGGCGAGATTCTTTCGATGACGCAGGAAAGCATCGGGCCCGACAGCATCACGATTTATGCAGGCAATACGAAAAAGCACAAAACGCGGACGATTCCCATTGTTGCGCCACTGCGCCCGTGGCTGGATCAAGTGCCAATCGGTATCAATTTTGAGGGTGTGAAGTCTGGATTTAGACGCGCCAGGACAAAGGCTGGGCTGGAATGGCTGAACTTCCACGATCTGCGCCGGTCATGCGCGACCATGATGATTGCGGCAGGCGTTGACTTGTACGTGGTCAGCAAGCTCTTGGGTCACTCTAGCGTCACGGTGACGCAGACCCGGTACGGCCATTTGCAGACCGATAGGATTGCAGCCGGTTTAAGCAAGACTTTTGGGTAAATGGTGGGAGATACAAGTTTCGAACTTGTGACCTACCGCGTGTGAGGCGGTCGCTCTACCCCTGAGCTAATCTCCCAAATTACACACAAACATTACACAGGGTAGCCGGAAACCCGCATGAATGCTAGGTTCTTACTGCAGTGTGAATGCTAGTGAACCCACTTTTTACAGTAGCGGTTCATTGGGAGGCTCAACCATTAGGGTGCTATAAATAGGCTGTGAATTGCACCGAATTACACCCAGATTACACCAGCCTTAGCTATCGATCGACGGCCAAATAACCGGCTTGCACTCCACCAGCGGCTGACTCCCAGCGCAAAGCAGATAGGTAATCGTCGCGCCCAAAGCAACGCCAATTAGGAGCAGGCCAATGATTGCGCCGAATACGTGGATCGTCATGGTTTTAGGCACACTTCGCGGGTGTAGCTTTGCAGGCCAATTGCCGTAGATGCCACGCTTTTAGCGTATTCGTCCAATCGGACAAGAGCAGTTGCACATTGATCGATGATTCGGTCACGGGGATCGTCAGAGCCTCCGAGGGGGGCGGTATCGTAACTGGCGGTACTATCAAGGCTGGCCTTGAGGTCGCGCAGCCGTTCAGCAGTAATGCGGCCATCAGCGACAAGCCGAGCCTTTTCTTTGATAAAAGCATTGGTGATCCCATCATTAGTAATCGTTAACGATTTTTCCTTCATGCGCGCCGCTTCACTGGCGGCGGCTACGGCCTCGGCATGGGCTTGCTTTTCAATGGCCCATTCTGCTCGCACCTTTGCCTTTCCTGACCTGTAGCTGACGAAGTGAGTGAAGGCCAGGCCAGCGGATAGCGCCAGGGCTACCCACACGCGCCAATTGAATAGCAGCGTCATAGCACCGCCGAACCGATGGCGATAGCCTCTGCGCCGGTTTTGCCGCGAAATAGCGCCTGCTCTGCTGCACGTCTGCGCTTGAGTCCGAGCATGACTTTGCCCGCCGCCCGATCCCACATCAGAAACTGAGCGTCAGCGCCCACGAGGTCGCCAGCGTTAAACCATCTCAGCAATGTTGAGCTCTTAAAATTGCCTAAACCAATGTTGTAGCTCAGGCAGACCATTGCATCAAATTGCGGCTGACTAGCGCTTCGTTTCAACAAGCGCAGCACACCCGGCTCAAACTCATCGTTTAGGCGTTGCGCAAACTTTTCATCAGCTTCGGCTTGCGTGATGACTAACCCTGGCACAACATCCGGCCCGGTATTTCCCCAGCCGTTTGTCCACGGTTCGCCGCCCGTTGCCGGGTCAGGGTAGGCTTTTAAGCGGCATGACTCGTAATAGTGCAGAACCTCGACGGCGTTGGGCGATGCAATCATTCTTTGCCTTTCGGTTGGTCATCAGCGGGTTTATTGACAAGCTGCGTCTTGCGGGCGTTTATCCACTCCAGACCGGCGTTCAAAATCCAGTCAATAGCAGCGACACGCGACCAGCCAGCGGCAAGCACAGCGGTAAAGCGAATCTCGCTAGGTACGGCTAGACCCGCAGATCGAACGGCTTGCACAATGACAAAGGCCAGCATTCCGGCAATCAAAGCCTTGGCGGCGTCCCATAGGGCTGTTTTCAAGATGTCTTTGATAACCCGCTCGTCGGACTCAAGGCTCAAAATCGTGCGGATCATGCCGCCGAGCAAAGCGGTTGCCGCAGCCCATTGCAGGAGCGCGTGGTCATAGCCGCCCATGAACTCGGACAGGGTTGCCGCCTGGACGGTCTTGTAGAACAGCAGCGCCCAGAGCACCATCAGAATTGTGATTACGCGGTGGCGGGTCATTGCTGGGCCTCCTCTGCGATGCGTTGTGAGCGATTCAGGCCGATGGCAAGCACAGCCGAGGTGCAAATGCACGTCATGCCGTTGAATAGAAAGATGACCGTTACAAAGTCGTAATCGAGGTTTTTGGACAGATACGCGAGGTAACACCAGATCACGCCGCTGGCTAAGATGGCGCGGCACGCCAGCCGACTCAGCTTTGCGCGGTATCTCTGGCCTATGCCGAAAAGCTGCATCGTCAGGTACGGCAAAACCAAGGTGCTTAAAGCAATCCACACCACGCCGACAACTGCCGGATAGGTCGATAACAGGGCTACTTTGCCGGTGATTGATACGGGCGACATGACCCAGAAGCCGCCGCACAGCATCCCTTTTGCAAGCTCAAAAGCCAGCACCGCGCCCATCAAGCGAGCTTCAATGCGCGTGTCTTTGTGGTTGTTCCTCATGTAAGTAATGCGCGCATCGCATCGTCTTGTACGGACTGATTCGGAGGACTCATTAGGGCTTTTCCTTGCGTGTAGGCGTAAAAAAACCGCTACAGGAGCGGTTTGCTGGTTGCTATTTGTGCGGCTTGGCTTATATTCGCGGCATGGAATATTTGGAATTCAAGCTGTGGTGCGCGGGCGGCCTTATCGTGCTGGCGTTTATAGGCGGCTTGCTTGGCTTTACCGATCCTGAAGAAGGAAAGGCGCAGCGCGATAAGCGCCTTGACTAAACAGGCCCAAGGTTTCCGGTTCTTCCAGTAAGCCCCTTTTCAGCACAAAGTTTTTAGCAGCGCTGCTGTTCAGCAGCATGTTTGTGCCGCGTCCTGCCGCCATACTTGCAGCCAATACCGGCAATGCTGCGGGGTTTGCTACGCCAGTAGCTGCCGCCAATCCCCCCAAAGTTACCCGCTGCGCTGACCCATGCGCCGACTCTCGCGGCTTA
>Ga0326733_1000467_pt1 | contig 11702 bp, 9 predicted proteins | sample 14_GP2_308_FD_207946 | JGI IMG/M metagenome (GOLD analysis project Ga0326733, IMG submission 207946) | Glacier ice microbial communities from Ngari, Tibet, China - 14_GP2_30.8 | ecosystem: Environmental > Aquatic > Freshwater > Ice > Glacier | place: China: Ngari, Tibet | collected 2018-07-17 | reverse complement strand
CAACATACGCTTTGAGTAAGAAACATGCAGATGAGCTGGCGGATCATTACTGTAAAGAGAATTCTATTGCACTCCTCACACTGAGACCATCGCAGATTTATGCCGATAGTAACGCTCAAGCTAACCACCATCCGTTCTTTTATAAAATAGTTAATGCCGCAGAAAAAGGCGAAGATATAACTCTTTTTGGAGAAGGAAGTTCACAACGAAATTTTATACATAGCTCAGATGTGGCTGAAATTATCGCGCGTTCTATTAAGCTCGAAATAGTCGGTAGCTACAATTGCGTATACTCTGAAAACGTTAGCTACAAGCAGATTGCAGAAACTGCACTAAGCGTCTTCGGCAAAGGAGGAACGATAGTTTTTGACCAAGAAAAAACAGAAACTCTAGACAATAATTTTTCAAGCGACACTGCACTTTTCGATCTTATAGATTACACTCCATCTATCGACATTAAGACCGGAATTTCACGAATTAAAGCACATAGGGAAAGGTCCTAATGCAAACAATACTAGTTTCTGGCGCTTCTGGCATTGTCGGTTATGGAGCATTAAAATCATTACGCAAGGCAGATTCTAATCTAAAATTAATTGGCACGACAATTTATACAGATTCAGTTGCGCCAGCTTTTTGTGACGTCTTTGAATTAGCACCCGCTACAAACGATGATATATATCTGGATTGGCTATGCGATATTATCTCTAAACACAAAGTTGATATGCTTATACCTGGTATTGATGCAGACATGCAGGCGTGGAATGAATACCGCGACGAAATTCTAAGCACTGGTGCAGTCCCTTTACTAAACACACATGACTTAATCCAGAAATGCTCTGACAAATGGCTCTTTTATGAAACCTTAAAATCCGTAAATTTGGCCTATGCAATACCGACAAGATTGAATGGTAGTTACGAAGAAATCACAGAAGAGTATGGGTCGCCTTTTCTACTCAAACCGCGCAGGGGTTTTGCCTCCAAAGGCATTGTTATTGTGAATTCCAAAGAACTCTTTTTGCAGTACCAAAGCAACCTTGGAAATGTTCTTATGGCTCAGCCGATCATAGGCAATGAATACGAGGAATATTCTATCTCTGCTTTCTTTGATTCTGAGAGCGCGCTCTGCAGCTGGATGAGTATTAAACGTACACTAGCGAAGGAAGGCTATACTGAAAAAGCGATGGTAGCTATTCCGGAAGGCGCGGAAGAAGCAATAAGAGCGTTAGCTGATGAATTTTTGCCAATTGGGCCTACAAACTTTCAGTTTAGGGTTCAAGAGGGCCAACTTAAACTACTAGAAATCAACCCTAGAATATCTTCTGCTACATCCATTAGGGCTGCTTTTGGTTATAATGAAAGTGCTATGAGTGTAGATTATTTTTTAAATAAAACAACACCAGTACAACCAGCAATTCGCTCTGGTTTTGCTGTAAGGTACATAGAGGATAAAATTTTTTATGATAGCAATACTGTCTGATATTCATGGTAATTATATTGCCCTAGAGGCAGTGCTAAAGGCTATTGATAAAATGGGCATAAATGAAATTTATTGCCTCGGAGACACCGTAGGATATTACCCGCAGGTAAATGAAGTTTGCGATGAATTGCGCCGCCGCAACATAAAAGGCGTTATGGGTAACCATGACTGGTATATGGCCGCCGATAGTTTTTGTGCTCGATCTCAAAGCGTGAATGATACTATCGGTTATCAGAAAACGATTATTAGCAGCGATAACCTAAAATGGCTACAGTCTTTACCACTGCGTTTGAGCGCTGGAGAGCTATCTATGGTTCATGGAGGATGGACAGACCCAATTGACGAGTACCTTGTGCCATCCAAAGAATACTTTGCGAAGGTGGGAGGCCATTACTTTAGTTCTGGTCACACCCATATTCCCATTATTCAAGATTATGGCAACAAGATGTATTGTAATCCGGGTTCAGTTGGTCAGCCGAGAGATGGTGATAACAGGGCGTCATTTGCGACTTGGGACAGTACTAAATTTGAAATTCACCGAGTTGACTACAAATTTGAACAAATGGGGCCACTAATGGAAGCTGCGGGCTTTAGTGGGTATTATTACGAACGTTTGGCTGTTGGCGCTAAAGACCAAGGCTGGTATAAAGAACAAGAGGACGTCAATGTTTAAATGGGAAAAACTTGGTAAGGTATTTGATCCAGCTGACTATAGAAGTGAGTCTCGTCCATGGCTTGACGAATATGCTCAGGCACCATCTACACTGATATTTGATAAATTTGTTCGAGTTTATTTTTCATGCCGTCCTCCTCGTGATGAGAGTGGCCAATCTGTGAGTTATACAGCGTATGTTGACCTTGACCGCAAAAATCTCATCAATGTCTTAAATATAGCGGATAAACCTATCCTGAGTTTAGGTAAAAGAGGGTGCTTTGATGAATTTGGAACATACCCTACATCCGTAATTCGAGTTGGGAAAGAAGTGTGGGCTTATTATGCAGGTTGGACGCGTTGTGTCTCAGTTCCATTTAATGTTGGTATAGGAATTGCAAAGAGTAACGACGATGGCAAAACTTTTAAAAGGCTTGGAGATGGTCCAATTCTGCCATATACACCAGAAGAGCCATTTACGATAAGCGGTCCAAAAATAAGAAAATTCAACAATTTATTTTACTTGTTTTATGTCGCGGGAAATGAGTGGCTTGAAATTGATGGACGTTCAGAAATATCGCATAGAATTCGGGTTGCGACATCAAAGGACGGTTTAAACTGGAAGCGACAAAACGAAGATATTATTTCAAACTACTGGGATGAGCATGAGTCTCAGGCCAGTCCGGACGTTATATATGCCAATGGTAAGTACCACATGTTTTTTTGTGGCTGGGTACCTAAAAATTTCCGGGAAACAGGAGCTCGAAAAATTGGTTATGCCAGTTCAGGCGATTTGATTAATTGGACTCGCGATGATTCAAAGGCAGGCATAGCTGTTTCTGATAAATCAAACGATTTTGATAATGAAATGGTCGCATATCCTCATGTTTTTGAACTTGATGGAAAGACGTACATGCTTTACTTGGGAAATTCCGTTGGGCGACACGGATTCGGTATAGCCGAATTAAAAGGCGAGTTAACTTAATGCAATGGCAAAAACTCGGGCAGATATTTGACTTTAATAGCTCGCCCTTTGCTGAACGTTTTGCTAGTCATGCTCAATCACCGCAAGCGCTTGTTCTTAAAGACCGAGTCCGCATATATTTTTCAACCCGCACCAATGATGCGCCGGGTCAATTTTTAAGTCATTCACAATACATTGACTTCGATTTTGATTTTAAAAGCGTCGTAAGTTACTCGGATCACGAGGTATTGCCGCTTGGTGGACTCGGCTGCTTTGACGAACATGGAATCTTTCCGCTAAGTCCAGTACGGGTTGAAGATAAGATATATGCTTACACAAATGGTATCGCACGCAGGTCATCGGTCGCCGTCGAAACCGGTATTGGATTTGCTGTAAGCGCTGACGATGGCCAGTCTTTTGAGCGTCTTGGCAAAGGCCCCTTATTAAGCGCAACTACATATGAGCCTTTTCTGGTCGGAGATGCATTCGTACGCTTTTTAGCGGATAAGTTCCACATGTATTATTTATATGGTAAGAAATGGAGTGAGCCGAATGGCGATCAGCCTTCTGAGCGAGTATATAAGATCGGTCATGCAATTTCTAACGACGGTCTTGTATGGAACAAAACGAACAAATCAATAATCTCAGATGTAATAGATGAAAACGAATGCCAAGCGTTACCGACAGTCATACAAATTAGAGATCGCTATCATATGTATTTTTGCTTCAGAAATATGAACGGATTTCGAGACGATATAACAAGAGGATACCGTATCGGCTATGCGTATTCCGACGACCTAAAAAACTGGACCCGTGATGACACTCAAGCAGGAATTACGGTTTCTGATAGTGGATGGGATTCTGAAATGATGTGCTATCCGAATATTTTCGAGTGTAACAAAGAGGTCTACTTGCTATATAATGGAAATAATTTTGGACGAGAGGGTTTTGGAATAGCAAAATTAACGAATGGATAAAAGAATGGCAAACAACAGAGATTACAATGAAGAATTCGATGATAATGTTGGGCGAAAGTATGCGTATGGTTTTGACTTCGATGTTATGCATCCGTATATGATCCGTTCATTTGAACCCTTTTTCCGTAAAGGCGGTAATTTGCTAGAGCTGGGCAGTTGGAAAGGTGGCGTTACTAAACGGCTTGCCGAACACTTCGATGACATTAGTTGCGTAGAAGCGTCAGATGTGGCCGCTGCCGAAGTTACCAAAAAAATGGGCGATAACGTAACTATGTACAACGCACTTTTCGAGGACGTGACGCTTCCAGCTAAATATGACAATGTTGTTATGACCCATGTACTCGAGCACCTAGATGATCCGATTAAAGTACTCAAGCGTATAAATGACGAGTGGCTTTCAGACGAAGGCCGGCTTTTCTTAGTAGTACCCAACGCTAATGCGGCATCACGTCAAATTGCAGTTAAAATGGGACTAATTGACCACAATAGTGCTATAACTGAAGCCGAAAAAGCACACGGACATCTTATTACCTATTCTCTCGATACACTCGAACGTGATGCACGAGCTGCAGGACTAAAGGTAATGTACAGAAGTGGAGTCTTCTTTAAGGCGCTGGCAAACTTCCAATGGGACGAAATTCTTAAGACAGATATAGTATCACCGGAATATCTCGAGGGCTGCTACCAGATCGGGCAACAATATCCCGATCTCTGCGCCAGCATATTCTTGATGTGTGAAAAAGGGTAATTGCTTACCATGAGCAAACCACTGCTCACTGTTTGTATAATTACGTATAATCACTCCAAATACATCAAACAAGCTCTCGATAGTATTCTAGCTCAGGAGCTCACAGTTGATTGGAAACTGGTAATTGCAGATGATAAATCGACTGACGGCACACGAGAAATAATTCTTGAATATCAGAAAATGCATCCTAAGTATATAGAGCTTGTTTTACAAAAACGCAATGTAGGTCCTGAGCAAAACTGGTTAGACTTACTTTCTCGGGCAAAGTCAAAATATGTGCTGTACGCAGAAGGTGACGATTATTTTACCGATCCAAGAAAACTACAAACCCAGGTTGATTTTCTTGAAGATAACCTGAATCACGCGCTTTGTTTTCATCCAGTCAGTGTCGTATATGAGGATGGCTCATTGCCTGACGAGAGATTCCCGAATTTTGAACAGCACCATAAGATTGAATTTAATTTTAATGATTTGCTAGGAAGTAATTTTATGCAAACTAATTCTGTAATGTATCGTTGGCGGTTCGAAAAAGAGGATATTCTCAAGGTATTTCCCCGAAACATTGCTCCTGGTGACTGGATGCTGCATATTTTACACGCGCAAAAAGGCAAAATTGGTTTTATAGATAAAACGATGGCTGTGTATCGGCGTCACGCAAGTGGAGTCATGTGGGACTCGCATGCAGGATTAGACAATTTATGGTCTAAACGCGGCATCGAGTATTTAGGGTTATTTTGGGAAACATTTAAGTTGTGTAAAGACACCCCTACATCCACAAAAATTGTGCTGAGACAAATATATGACATGTTTGAGCGGTTTATTGACTTGGATAAGCGGAACGGCACGCAGTTATTAGCCAAGGCTACGCAGCTATATCCAGAAAGTGCAAATTACTATTTGCTATATCTCCATCAAGCTGCTCATTTTGGATTTGGTGCCGGCAAAGAAATAGATACATTGCAAGCACAATTAAAAGCAGAGCAGGAGCACAGTAAACGGCTTAGTTCAGAGCTTTTAGACATTAAACATTCGCGAGTCTGGAAAGCGCGTAATCAAGCTGTGAAAATTATCAGCAAAAAGCCGATTCAATAGTCGTTGACCCCCCTGTCAATCTGGCTTTTCATGATATAATTCATCAAATGCTTTCATTATTGCTCAGAGTGCTGCTTCCTAATAATAGTCGAAGGCGAAATAAACTAGCTTATTTTATTGACAGAGTTCGCAATCGTCGCGCTGTTTCCTATGCTCGGAATCGTTACAATTCAGCTCGCCAAACTTATTATGCCCATTCTGTAGCACCCGACCAAATACACCAGACACCACTCGTGTCTATTGTAGTTCCTTGCTTTAATACCCCGCAAAAATATTTCGAGCCACTACTTGCAAGTATTTTTTCTCAGGTCTATCAGAATTGGGAGCTCGTTTTGGCTGACGCGTCGAATCAAGCAGAATCAACTGATTATTTGGCAGAAAAAGCCAATGCAGATACTCGTATAAAATATATCAAGGTAACTAACAAAGGTATTGCGATAAACACTAATGCAGCAATACAGCATGCATCAGGAGACTACATTGCCTTTCTTGATCACGATGATACGCTCGATCCGGATGCGCTTTCTGACTCTATGGAGTTTTTTGATAAAAATCCATCTTACGATCTTGTGTACTCAGATGAAGATAAGTTAAGCGATGATGGCGAGTATTACTTTCAACCACATTTCAAACCTGATTTTTCAATTGATATGCTACGAAACGTTAATTACATTACGCATTTTGTAGTCGCCAAAAGAATACTTATCGATAAGCTTAAAGGCATCCGGAGTGGATTTGACGGAGCGCAAGATTACGATTTCTTATTGAGGGTCGTAGACTGTGAGGCTAAAATCGGTCACATGCCAAAAGTTCTTTACCACTGGCGTGAAGCTGATGGATCTACTGCAGCCAACTTCTCGAATAAACAACACGTAACGGATGCTGGTTGTCGAGCGTTAAACGATCATTACAAACGCAGAAATATAAAAAACGTATCAGCACGTGCAATTGCAAATCGGCCAGGGTTTTATCGTGCTATATATTCTTCTAGACTCGACAACTTAAAAATTATTATTAACCTTGAAAACACTAAATTGCTACCTATAGAACGCTCTTTTATTATTAACAGATACAAAACTAATCATGATGTCGTTAAACACAATATAAAAGTTCTCGAGGTCAGTAAAGCTAAAAAAGTGTTTAACGAAAAGACACTCATCGTAAACGGAGCATTCATTCCGGCAAATGATAAAACAGACCTTATTTCATTATTTGCTATTTCTTCAGAGGAAAGTGTTGCAGGGGTTGCGCCCAAAATCGTAAGACATGGTCGCGTTTATGACATGGGTATTGTAAATGTAGGCGATCGTCAAGAATACTTATTCCGAGGCGTAAATCCAAATCGAGCTCTTTGTTTCGGATCTTTAGAGTGGGTCAGAAACACAAATGATTTGAGCGATAGAGCCTGTATCCGCACTGGTCGTACTGGTCGGTTCATTATTTGGTCCCACTGTGAATTTGTAGCTTTCTCGAGTGTTAATCATAGCAATTCAGCTGACCAAGCCAACTATTACAATCCAAACGTAACTGAATTGAGTGAGATTGTTGAACAGCAAAATGACTATGTCGCAGATTTGATTGAGTTAAGAAAATGACTATTAATCAGCCAAAAGTTGCGTTCATACTTGTCTGTTGGAACAACCAGGATTTACTTGACGAGTGTTTTGATTCGATTGCCGCTCAGACATATAAAAATCACATCACAGTTATGGTTGATAATGGGTCAAAAGATGATTCAGTGTTAGCGACCCGTAAGGCTCACTCTTGGGTGGACGTGGTAGAAGCTCGTGCTAATTTAGGCTTTGCTAAGGGAAACAATCGCGGAATTAATCATGCATTCTCAAAACACAAAGATATAGACTACTTAGTTTTTCTAAATACTGACGCTCGTTTGGCTAAGGACTGGCTCGATGTGTTGATAAAATTTGCAGTTCAAAAACCCAAAGGTGCTTTATTTCAAAGTACGACTTTAGATTATTATAATCATAATATTATCGACTCTACGCACATATACATATCACGAAATGGTAGTGGTACACAGGCTTCTTGGCGTGCGTCATTTAGGGGATTCAAAGGGCCGCGTAAAGTATTTGGAGTTAATGCCGCTGCAGCAATGATAAGTCGGAGATTCTTAGACGAACAGCCGTTTGCAGGGATTTTCGACGAAACAATGTTTATGTACCTTGAAGATGTTGATCTTTCGGCACGAGCAACGGTCATGGGATGGGATAACTATTTAGTGCCTGGCACGCTAGCTTTCCATATGGGGTCCGTAAGTTCAGGGAAGAAGCCAGGCTTTTCTTTGTATATGACATACCGCAATAACATTGCCTTACTTGCTAAAAACTTACCATTGAGTATGCTCGTTAGTATGGCTCCAAGTATGATACGATCGGACTATCACACAATCCGGCACCTTAGACGAATTGGCCAAGGCGACGGCGTACCGAAGCTTATAAAGGGTAGGATTGTTGGCTTTATTCGTTTGCCTCTGTACAGCCGATCAATTTGGCTAATGCGAAGACACCGAAACTCAGTTTCAAAACACTATCTGTGGCATCTGATGCATCACGGCGAGTAAGTCCAGGCTACTGTGAAGCAATTGGAGGCCCGTTAGGGATGGAATTAACGAGCCGACCAGTAACGAATAATGCAGGCGCGTAAATTGCGTTGTAAGTCTTTATATTGGGAATACCAGCCTTTTTGCCATCGTCGATTCCATAAATACCTGGCGCATTTGTTTCGATTGATTTTGTAGCACTTGGCCCAGTCTTAAGTAAGCTCAAAAAGTCACTAGTTAACACGGTAGGAACAGTAAGTGTGGTTGCGCCTAACCAATTAGATAGCAATTCGCTTGGAACTGGATGTTTCTTTCCACCTTGAAGTACGTAAACAGTATTTGTCACGGTGTCGCGTGCCAAGTAACCATGCCACGCTGTACCAAGGTTTTCTTCTATCAGACTTGGACTATATGCAGAAACAGGCTGATTGGTTAATCCGGCATTAAACAAGTGATCAAGCGATCCGATAGGCAGAAATTTTGTGTTATCTATTAAATAGATGGTGCCTGAATTTGGGTCGCTTGAGCGTGCGAACTGACTTAAGTCACCTTTGCTTGGAATAAACTTAAGTACGTTTGCGGAAGGTGTCTGTAATGTCCTGCTTAGTCCCCAAAGCTTAGCAATAGTAGAATCTGTAGTAAGGTGATATCCACCACGATCTCCCAATACGTAATATATGCCTGCTTTAAAGTTATTAGCTAAATTCCCGCTATTTTCGTAATTCGCAAGGAAGGTAGAGGATACTGTCTGAAAACCTGAAAGCCCAAGAGTTGCTGCAATTTGACTAGAGACAGAGTAAACATTATTTTGGTCTAGCAGATAATTTATACCGCCGTTGCTTACAAAAGCACCTATAGGGGAGCCTTCGGGTATGGCTGCGACATCTCCCGGTCTAAATACACAAACATTACCGGCACTATTTTTGATACTAGTTAAAATATCTAAGGAACCGATAGGTCTCCTAACCCCATTGTCTAATACGAATATTCCAGCAGATCCTTCGGCCTGAATAAGCCCCTGAGAACAGCTAATTGGTCCTTTTTGTTGGCCAGCAAGGCTAAGTCCTGTAGGACTTAGCGCAAATCCATAACTAGGAGTTGAAAAATCATCACTGGTGGCGTGCAGCCCATTATTTATATAATATTGTTTTGATGTATCACTACTATTGTAGGCAAAACGTGTCCCGATTGCTGACCCGTCAGGGATTTGGGAAAGTTCGTGGTCTGTAAATTGAGTTACGCTTAGACTTCCATTGGGAGTATAGGCAAAAAGTAGTTCTAGAGAACCTATTCCATGCTTCCTGCCGTTATCTACAAGGTATATTGTTCCTCCTGAACCTCTAACGAATCTTGATGCCGGTTCGCCGCTCGGTAATACATTAGCTAAACCACTGCTAATTGAAGTAACGTTTGTGCGCGGGTAAATAATTGAAGTATCAGAGTCTAATGGTAAAATCCGTCCGTTATTAATAACGTACTGACCCGCTCCTGTTTGTTGTGCTTGATTAGTGTCCAAACCTTGGCCAGCCGAAAGCGAATTGAGCATATCGGTCGAGACTAATATTATTGGCGATGTACCTGCCCAGGTACGGAGGCCTTCTGGATTAGCAAAAGGTCTTAGTGCACCCCCATCTACTGCATATATTGCTCCCGCATTAGGTGCAGTCATAAATGCCGAAAGGCCACCGAGTCGTTTTGTGAAGGCTATAAGCTCGTCCCCAACAAGAGAGGCGCTATTTGGATTATAGCCCCAATTAATTATCATATTTGGCAGTGCATCAAACGTTCCGCCAGAGTCTGCCATTAAATACAGAGAACTGTTATATGGGTTTTTTGCAACTCTAGTCAAAACTCCTCGGGTGGGAAATAGTGAAACAGAAGCATCATCCATTGTAGTTACAGGGAGCGCACCAAGACCCCAAGCTCGCAGTGCGTCTAGACTTGCGAGTGGCTGCTTTTGACCGCCATAAAGTACATAAATCGTAGCATTAGTACTTGACTTAATTAAGCTCACGCCACCGCTTGTAGAGCCAAACCAGTCGGAGAACATACGCCAAAAGTTACGATTACCGTACGCGCTACAGGAGTCCCCGGATCCATATAGGTTTGCGAGTGCTGCAGCGTTAGGTTGATAAGGGGTGTAGTTATAAAGGCCCGCCGTAGTTTGATTATCTAAGAATAATGTAGAACTGCCACAACTCGAAATGGGGTTGAATAAAATATTATTGTTTCGCCCAGCAATATAATTGAACTGAGCTGCGTCTCTAGAGTATTTCTTATAAATTCTTGCTCCGTGATAGACCTGATTAAAAAACCCATAGTAGTCCGCATCACACGGAGCAGTATCTGGACAACCAAATCCTGTAGCGCTTCTGTACTGTATATTCCAAGGCCAATCATCGGTAACTAGACTTTGTTCTTTTTGTAGCAAGACTAAGAGCACCTGTGGGTTGACGCCACAAGCTTGAGCGACATCATATATAATTTGTGAACTTGTTTTTGTGCCACCCGTATAAGCCGAACATAATCCAGATTCAGCCGGTTTGTTTTGAGTAGCTTGCACGTAATTTTTCAGGCAAGTGTAGGGCGCAGGATTGCCCTTACTTGCTCCGTATTGAGCCCGAGTTTGAGTAGAATTATACATTTGCGCGCCATTAGTGTCGCAAGTTGGCAATTTAGCATTTAAAAATGCCTGAATTTGGGCTGGATTCATAGTTGAACCGTTAAAGAATATGCTGTCGTTCATTATGTTTCCAGCTTTAAAATCACTAGCCACTGCAGCAGATACTGGTGGACTCGGTAGAGCCATGAATAAAGTGAAGGCAATTATTAGAAATGAAGCCACAACGAATTTCAGTTTATATTTTTTTAAAGTCATTTAATTTCCACCAATCTGTTTATAGTTTCTCCTTTGGCAGTCGGTGAGGAGTAAGAAAGTTTCAACTGCCATTCACCCTTAGTAGCGAAACTACTTATAGGTATACTTATTTTACCGCATTGCGTTGTAGTTGCGCTCGTAGTTCCTGTCGAACTGGCTACAACAGGGGTTGACCCAGCCCGACTGAAAGTTGCAGTACAAACTCCTCCGTCTTCAAAGACATTAGATATAAATGACCTAATTTCGAACACTTCATCGTATTGTGAGCTATCAACAATAACTATCTCGGCGGTTCTGGTGTCAGTTGCCGCACCTGATTCAATCTTTTCTTGTTCGACGTTATCAGGTTTACGT
>Ga0326733_1000466_pt1 | contig 11703 bp, 9 predicted proteins | sample 14_GP2_308_FD_207946 | JGI IMG/M metagenome (GOLD analysis project Ga0326733, IMG submission 207946) | Glacier ice microbial communities from Ngari, Tibet, China - 14_GP2_30.8 | ecosystem: Environmental > Aquatic > Freshwater > Ice > Glacier | place: China: Ngari, Tibet | collected 2018-07-17 | reverse complement strand
TTCCATCCGGATTGACTGCACGCCACATCAGGCCTTGCATTACACCGGCTATCCACATCGACGCGATATACAGCACGATGCCTATGGTCGCGACCCAGAAATGGGTTTCGATCAGGCGCGTACTCCACATTTCCTTTTTGCCTGACAGGCGCGGAATCAAGTAATAGATGGAACCCATCGTGATAAATCCGACCCAGCCGAGTGCACCAGCATGGACGTGGGCTATGCCCCAGTCGGTGTAATGCGACAGCGAGTTGACGGTTTTGAGCGACATCATCGGACCTTCAAACGTGGCCATACCGTAGAAGGACAGCGAAACAATCAGGAATTTGAGGATGGGATCGGATCGCAATTTATGCCATGCGCCTGACAGTGTCATCATGCCGTTAATCATGCCGCCCCAGGATGGCGCCAGCAGGATCAGCGAAAACACCACGCCGATTGATTGCGTCCAGTCAGGCAACGCGGTGTAGTGCAAATGATGCGGGCCCGCCCACATGTACGTGAAGATCAGCGCCCAGAAATGCACGATAGACAAGCGGTATGAATACACCGGACGTTCAGCCTGCTTGGGAATAAAGTAGTACACCATGCCGAGATAGCCGGTGGTCAGAATGAAGCCCACCGCGTTATGGCCGTACCACCACTGGATCATCGCGTCCTGCACACCGGAATAAGCGGAATACGATTTGCCCAGTGAAGCCGGCATGCTGATGCCATTGACTACGTGCAGCAAGGTGACGGCAATGATGTAGGCGCCAAAAAACCAGTTCGCCACATAGATATGCGCTACTTTACGTTTAATCAGCGTACCGAAGAAAACCGTTCCATACGCGATCCATACTATGGCGATCAGGATGGTGATTGGCCATTCCAGTTCCGCGTATTCCTTGCCTCGGGTCAAGCCCATCGGCAGCGTAATGACTGCCAGCACCAGCACGGCTTGCCAGCCCCAGAACGTGAACGCCGCCAGTTTGTCCGAGAACAACCTTACCTGGCAGGTGCGTTGCACCACATAGTAGGAAGTGGCGAACAGACCGCACATCCCAAATGCAAAAATGACACCGTTGGTGTGCAAGGGACGCAAGCGTCCGTATGACAACCATGCAATGTCAAAATTAAGTGCCGGCCACGCCAGTTGCGCAGCGATAAATACCCCTACCAGCATCCCGATTACGCCCCATACAACGGTCGCAATCGTGAACTGCCTGACGATCTTGTAATTATAGTCAAGTGCAGTATCCACTAAACCTTCTCCCTAAAATGCATTCATGATGTGCAGAGAGTAAGGCTGAGCAACTTGTAGCTTTTTGATTTGCATCAAAACAGAGTGAAACAAACTGCCAGACCGAATGTTTAACTTGTATTTGCATGGAGCCGCAGCAATCTGATGACAGGCGGAGCGCATAATGTCTCTTCAGGTGCGCGATCAGCATCCTCCCTGCCAGTCTGCTGTTGTCACTGCGGCATTCACGGCTCACCGCTTTGGGATGTAAAGATGCCGGCAAATTATTTAAGAAGCTTATCCGGCCGCAACAGAACACGCAGCAGCAATCTGCAGCTGGGCGCTGCTCTGGCCTTTGTTGCCGGAGCTGTCAACGCAGGCGGTTTCCTCGCGGTGCGTCAATACACTTCTCACATGACCGGCTTTATTTCATCCGTCGCAGATAATCTGGTGTTGGGAAATACCCTGCTGGTGCTGGCCGGACTGGGTTCGCTGCTGTCATTTCTATGCGGCGCGGCGACCACCGCGATCATCGTCAATTGGGCAAGACATCGCAACATGCATGCCGAATATGCTTTTTCATTGTTGCTCGAAGCCTTGTTGTTGCTGATGTTCGGCTTGCTGGGCGCCAATCTCAGTACTTATGTTGCAGTGACGGTACCGGCCACTGTTCTGCTGCTGTGCTACATCATGGGCCTGCAAAATGCCATCGTGAGCAAAATATCAAATGCAGAAATCCGCACCACGCACGTCACTGGCGTCATCACCGATCTGGGTATAGAACTGGGAAAAATACTTTACTGGAATCGTGGCACTGATAAAACAGCAGTCGGCCACGTACATGCAAACCGGGGGAAACTGACCATCCATCTGATTATTTTGGCGATGTTCTTCGGCGGTGGCGTGGTCGGGGCATTCGGTTTCAAATACATAGGCTTCATGACCGTGTTGCCTTTTGCATTCGGCTTGTTCATTCTGGCGCTTATACCGATACTCGACGATCTGAGGTTTTACATGCGTGCGCTGGGCAAAAGTGCACCGCTGGAATAAAAAAATGAAGTCACTGCCCCGGTCTGTCGTCGTCCTGCAGCAGACGTTCAGCTGGCCCTTTCAAATCATCAAACTGTCCGCTGTCCGAAGCCTTGAAGAAAAGCCAGATGGCACCGAAAACCACGGCAACGCTAAGTGGGACAAGTAGATAAAGTGCTTCCATTTCAGTTCCGCCTATGTGCGCTGCGAGACAGCTTCATCGTGTGTGCCGAATGCGGCAGGCGCTAGAGCTGCTACCTTGGTCTGCCGGTTCGGTATGCGCCGCAGACGCAGGGCATTAATCACCACCACTGCAGAACTAAGCGACATCCCTACTCCCGATAGCAAAGGATTGATCCAGCCCATCGCTGCCGCTGGAATCGCGATCAGGTTATAACAACTGGCCCAGACCAGATTTTGCCGGATCACGCGCATGGTTTGGATGGCAACATCAGCAGTATCCGAAATCGCGGCAAGATGCGGCGATAGCAACACGGTATCCGCATGCGTCTGCGCCAGTGCCGCGCCTGAACCCATCGCAAACGACACATCGGCGGCGCGCAGTACGGCGGCGTCATTGACGCCGTCACCGACCATCGCCACAATCGCGCCGTGCTGCTGCAGTTTTTGCACGAAGGCGAGTTTCTGTTCCGGCAGGCAGGCGCCATAGGCTTCGCGTATTCCGAGTTCGGCGGCCACATGCTGCGCAACGTCCTGCTGATCGCCGCTCAACAGTATTAATTCTTTTCCCATCTTGCGGAAATGCGCCACCACCTGCTGCGCATCGTCACGTAGCGCATCAGCCAGATCGAAACGCGCCAGCCATGTGCCGCTGCTGGCCAGATAAACCGCACTCATGCCCGAACGCATTTCATCTGCGCGATGATCATCGCGGTGTGGCCCTGCCAGTTCGGCAACGAAGAGCGCATTGCCTAGCCGATAGCGAATGCCGGCTACATCCCCTTCCAGACCCCGCCCCGCCTGATAGCTGACCTCAGTCGCAAGAAAGGCTGGCAATACCGGCGTCGCGGCCTCATGCGCGGCAATGATTGCTTGCGCCAATGGATGTGCATTCGATGCTTCCAGTGCGGCGGCGATGCGCAGACAGTCGCTATGCGTTGCGGCACTCAAGGTCTGCAGGTTTTGCAGCGCAGGCTTGCCGACGGTCAGCGTGCCGGTCTTGTCGAACACGATGTGGGTGGTGCGATACAGGATTTCCAAAACATGCGGCTGCACGATCAATACGCCCTGCCGCACGAGCCTGTCGGTTGCCGCTGCCAGCGCGGTTGGCGTGGCGAGCGACAAGGCGCACGGACAGGAAACCACCAGCACTGCAATTGCGATTGGCCATGCGCGCGCCGCATCATGCCACTGCCAGAACACAAATACTGCCGTTGCAAACAACAACAGGCCGGCAACAAACCATGCGGCAACCTTGTCGGCCCATAACGCAATGTGCGGTTTGGCATTGCTCGCCCGTTCTATCAGCTTGACCAAGGTCGCCAAAGTGCTGTCGGCAACCGCCGTGCTCACGCGCACCACGATGGCTTGCGTGACATTGATGGCGCCGCCCGGCAAGTTGTCGCCCGGTGATTTTTTCAATGCCGCGCTTTCACCGGTCAGCAGCGCGATATCGATGGCGCTTGTGCCTTCGATGATTTCACCGTCGGCGGCTAGCGCTTCTCCCGGTTTGACCAGGATGAAATCGCCGGCGACCAATTGTGCAGCCGGCACCATGACGGTTGCGCGTGATGCCGGAAAACCATCCATGCGCCAGGCCGAGGCCGGCAATGCGTGTTGCAGTTTTTCCAGCGCGCCGGCCGCCTTGCGTCGCGCGATCATTTCCAGATAGCGGCTGCACAGGAGCAGGAAGATAAACATCGTGACCGAGTCGAAATAGACATCGCCCTCTCCACGCAGCACGGCAATCACACTACCGATGAAGGCCGCGCCTATGCCGAGCGCGACGGGGACATCCATGCCCAATGCGCGTTGTCGCAGGCTGGCATATGCACCTTGAAAAAATGGAAAGGCGGAATAGCAAACTGCAGGAATTGTCAGCAACAGACTGGCCCAGCGCATCAGCGCGGCCATATCGGCTTCCAGCGTGCCGTCGTGCGAGATATAGGCAGGCACTGCATACATCATCACTTGCATCATGGACAGGCCGGCGACAAATAATTGACGCGACAAGGTGCGGCTGGCGCGACGCAGTTGCGCATCGTGTCTGGCAGCATCATAGGGATAGGCGGCATAACCGATATCGCGCACCGCCTGCAGAATGGTGCTGGGCTTGCAGGCATCCTTGCTCCAGCGCACATACAGGCGTTCGGTCGCTACATTCAGATTGATGGCTTGCAGACCGGGCAGGCGCGCCAGCCGGCGCTCTATCAACCATACGCAGGCGGCGCAGCGTATGCCTTCTACCGTCAGCGTCGCTTCTGCACTTTCCGCGTTGAGGTCGAACTGTTTTTGCGCATCGGGAAAATCGTATAGCAGCAATTCTGGCGGGATCAGTGCCGCCCGGTCTGCGGTGGCGGAAAAAGCAGAACGAGTGCGATAGTAATCGGTCAGTCCCATGTCGACGATAGTTTGCGCGGCCGCCTGACAACCCGGACAACACATCGCGCGCTCAACGTGATCGATCTCGACTGACCACTGCGCAGCGGACGGCAATGGCAGACCGCAGTGATAACAGCCTGCTGTGACTTCGGCAGTTTGTGCGATGGAATCGGCTTCGGCCTCAGACAGCATATTCATCGGATGCTTCCTGTAAATGGCGTGATGCACAATATATCCATCACGCCGCCGGACATGCCGCCGGCAGCGCGTATCAGACCAAGAACACCGAAAGCCAGCACGAGCGCGCCGCATGCAATACGCACCGCACGCCGCTGCCCCAGCGCGCGCAAGCGCGTGCCGACCAGACCCAAGCTCAGCATCATCGGCAAGGTGCCCAGGCCGAATGCCACCATCACCAGCGCGCCGCTCAGTGCCGAGCCGGAAAACATCGCGGTCAGCAACACGCTGTAGACCATGCCGCAGGGCAGCCAGCCCCACAAGCCGCCTAGCGCAAAAGCCTTTACGACGTTATCCATGGGCAGCAAGGGTTTCATCAAGGGTTGTACGCGTCGCCATAAAATTTGTCCGATGATTTCCAGCCGCGCCACGCCACGCCACACATCCATCAGATACAGCCCGAGCGCAACCAGCATCAGGTTGGCCAACCAGTAGCCGACTGCCTGCAGCGACGACAGATTGGCCAGCGTACGCACACCGCCGGCAATACCGCCGACCATCGCACCCGCAACTGCATAGCTGGCGATGCGGCCGGTGTTATAAGCGAGCACGCGGGCGGCATTATCAAAAGCTGCGAGCGACACCGTATTGCTACTCACCACTGCCACCGGAAACGCCGGTCCCGGCCGCGATGCGGCAGAAAATGCGCTGACGATGCCGCCGCACATGCCTATGCAATGCAGCCCACCGAGCAGGCCGATCAGAAAAACCGGAAGGAGATTGAGGCCGTTCAATGCATTATCGCCATCAGATTTTTTTGGAATACCGCAGCGGCCGGGTTTCGTTCGTGGCAGATGCGCCGCCGGTTTTTACTTCGCATGCCGTGTTCAGATAACGATCAAACACCACGCAGATATTGCGTATCAACAGACGGCCCTTGAGGGTCACGCTGATCCACTCTTCATCCACTGTGAGCAAGCCATTTTGCTCGAGCTCACGCAGCTTTTCCAGTTCCGCTGCAAAGTAATTTGCAAACGTGATCGGATAAGCCAGTTGGATAGAGGCAATCGACAACTCGAAATTACACATCAGCATCTGGATGATGATACGGCGCAGCAGGTCGTCCATCGTCAGCTTGATGCCGCGCGCGATCGGTAACTCGTTCTGCTCTATGTGTTCGTAGTATTCATCCAGCGTCTTGACGTTTTGGCTATAGGTGGCTGCCACTGCACTGATACCGGACACGCCGAATGCCACCAAATTGGATTCCGCCTGCGCTGAATAACCCTGGAAGTTGCGATGCAGACGCCCTTGCCGCTGTGCAGTCGCCAGATCGTCGGTCGGTTTGGCAAAATGATCCATGCCTATATACACATAACCGGCATCCGTCAGGCGCTTGATGCATAGAGAAAACATATCTAGGCGCGCATCCAGCGTCGGCAGATCCTGCTTCGCGATACGACGTTGCGGCTTGAACATGCTTGGCCCGTGCACATAGTTGTAGACAGCGATGCGATCCGGCTCGGCATTGATCACCTTGTTCAGCGTCTGCGCCATCGTGATCACATTCTGCTTCGGTAGCCCGTAGATCAGATCTATGCTGACCGAACGAAAACAGGCATCGCGCGCGGCGCGGATGATGTTGAGCGTGTCCTGTTCGGATTGAATGCGATTGACGGCCTTCTGTACTTCCGGGTCGAAATCCTGCACCCCTATGCTGATGCGATTGAAGCCCAGCTTGCGCAATGCATGGATGCGTTCGGCGGTGACGGTGCGCGGATCGACTTCTATCGAATACTCGCCATCGAAATCCGAGGCAAAGTGGAACCAGCGACGCAGATGCGTCATCAGATCTTCCATTTGCGCATCGCTGAGATAGGTTGGCGTACCGCCACCTATATGCAGTTTTTGTATGTGATTCATGCCGGAAAACAACTTGCCCTGCATTTCAATTTCGTGTTTCAGATAACTGAGGTAGGTGGTGGCTTTGGTGCGATCGCGGGTCACGATCTTGTTGCACGAACAGAAATGACAGACGCTTTCGCAAAATGGAATATGCACATACAGCGACAGATGCCGCGTGCTGCCGCGCGCGCGCAGGCCGAACACTGTTTGCAGAAAATCGCGATAGCCGAAGGCATCGCTTAGCCTGTCCATCGTTGGATAGGATGTGTAACGCGGGCCAAGTTGGATCAGCTTGCGCACCAGCGTGGCTTCGAATTCCAGCGATGGCGTGCCGAGGTTCGGTATTGCAGATTCCACCATTATTTATCTACTCCTGCTACTCTTGTGCCCGGAATGTGAAGATGCCATGGACGTAGTTTAGAGCTACCTTCCGCACCATGCTTTGACATACATCAAAACTGCTGCAGCCTGAATTTTCGCTTCAGGTTGACGCGTATTTGCCTGCCCTTTTCCCTTAGATAGTCTTCGAGTAACGCCTCAGTTCCGCCTCCGCCTCGCGTTTGCTGCTCAGATAAATATCGAAAACCATGCAGATATTGCGGATCAGCAAGCGCCCTTTGAGTGTCACACGCAGCCATTCGCCATCCATAGTAATCAGGCCATCCTGCTGCATGATCAGCAACTGTTCCATCTCTGCTGCAAAGTAAGTGGCGAAATCAATACTGAATGCCTGTTCAAGAGCGACGAGCGACAGCTCGAAATTGCACATCAGACGTTGGATCAACTGGCGACGTAACAGATCGTCGTCGCTGAGCCGAATACCACGCGCGAGCGGTAATTCGCCCTTATCGAGATGGTCGTAATACGCATCCAGCGTTTTCAGGTTCTGGTTATAGGTCGGCCCCACCGCGCTGATGGCGGATACACCGCAGGACACCAGATCGGCTTCGGCATGTGTGGAATAACCTTGAAAATTGCGATGCAGCCGCCCTTCCCGCTGCGCAATTGCCAAATCGTCAGTTGGTTTGGCGAAATGATCCATGTCTATGTAGACATAACCTCCTTCGTTGAGCTGCCGTATGCAGAGAAAAAGCATTTCCATCTTGATATCGGCATCCGGCAAATCTTCTTCTGCAATGCGCCGTTGCGGCTTGAACAGATGCGGCATGTGCGCATAGTTGTAGATGGCGATGCGGTCCGGGTTCGCTGCCACCACTTTCGCTAGCGTCTGCCCTATCGTCGCCAGTGTTTGTTTCGGCAAGCCGTAAATCAAATCGATGCTGACGGAACGAAAATCCGCTTCACGCGCGGCAGCGATGATCGCCAGCGTCTGCTCTTCAGGCTGGATGCGATTAACTGCCTTTTGCACGTCCGGATCGAAATCCTGCACTCCCAGACTGATACGATTGAAGCCTTGGCTGCGCAACACATGGATGCGCTCGAGCGATACCGTACGCGGATCGACTTCAATTGACTATTCGCCGACCGCATCCGACGCAAAGTCGAACCAGTGGCGCAGATGCGCCATCAGATCGCCCATCTGCTCATCGGAAAGATAGGTAGGCGTGCCACCGCCAAAATGCAATTGCTCGATTTGATTCATGCCGGCAAACAGATGGCCTTGCATGGCGATTTCGCGTTTCAGGTAATCCAGATAAGTCACCGCCTTGCTGCGATCCTTGGTGACGATCTTGTTGCAACCGCAGTAATAACAAACCGTATTGCAAAAAGGAATATGCAGATACAGCGACAGCGCGCGTTTTTCAGTCTTGGTGCACACACCGGCTACCGCTCGTTCATAGTCGGCAATATCGAACGTACTGGAAAAACGGTCGGCCGTCGGGTAAGAGGTATAGCGCGGGCCAAGCTGGTTCAGCTTGCGGATCAGCGGCGCATCGAATTCGGCCGAGGGAAGAAAAGAAATTGGTATCGTAGAAGCTGTCATTTTTGCGTTCCTGCGATCACTGCCCAGAAACCAGGACGCGACACAACCGCAAATGTAGTCTACGGAAAAGAGGTATGGCGATCTTGATCCAAATCAAAATTGCGCAAGTCTGGTGAGTGAGCGCCTGGTCCGCCGTCGCGACTATCGTGCACGTGCAACAGATACAACGCATGCACTGCCGAGTAAAGCGCAAACGCAATAGCCAACATTGACTTGGTCACACTTCTGATTACCTAAAGTCGGCTACCCGTTTACACAACATATGAACGGAAGTATTTTTGAAACACTTTTATATAATCGCGGTAAACGCAGGGATGGCAACCGACGCAATTGCCAGAATAATTACAAGCTTCGCTGGTCGCATCGGCATGGCTACCAACTATCAGTTCAAGGGAACAATGATGCAGCATCTTTGTCCCCTTGAACCGCTGGCACCGCTGCAGGTCTGGTGCTAATCAGCTCTACCTTGCCGTTTCGATCAATCTTCTATTATTTGAGGACAACAACCGGAATGGTGCTATTGATCAACACTTTTTGTGCAACGCTTCCCAGCAAAATCTTGTCGATGCCCTTGAGGCCATGCGAACCTATGAAAATCGCATCACATCCATAACGCTTGGCAGCATCAATAATTTCGTCGCAGGGACTGGTCCCGCGTTCGGTATGTACTTCACATCGGACATTCGCAGCAGCAGCAAGATCAGCAATCTTCTGGACATTTTCCTTTGCGATTTCTTCAGCCTGTTGCATCGTCGCATACGGAAAATAAGAATATGTTTCTTCAACTGACAAACCGATGATTTTGCTATCGTTTTCCTTCGCAAATTCAATGGTTAATCGAATAGTCTTGTCCGAAGCATCCGAGCCGTCAGTCGCCAGCAAAATTGTTTTAAACATCTTGATCCTTTGAAGAGTTTTCCTTGCCCCGAGAGACGGGTGCAAGGTATTGGAAATACGGCTTTAAGCCATGACAGTCATGGTCACATTACGACCAACAACCATACATATCGTTCATATTAAAGTCTTTAAACAATTTAACCTTCGGTGCTACTCGCGATATGACGACACGACCCACACCCATAGTACGGACGCAGGAGCACGGCAGTTTTGATCTACATCAAAAGCGCCGCAGAACGGAGTCGGCTTTGTTTAACCTTCGCGACCGTCTACACGTGGCCGCAGCAGATAAGGACCATAAACGATTACATATAGTGCAAACGCGGCAGTCCAGCACAGCGTGCTGATGATCAGTGCCGTATCGCGCAAGCCTGCCAGATCGAAAGCAGCCGCCACACGCGTCAGTGCGCCAGCCTGAATCAGCAGATACATTGCCAGTTCGGAATGGCCGGCCTTGAGCAGGCGCCCAGTATGGCCAAGCGCGGTGCGCGTCATCATACCGATGATCAGGCCTGCCATTGAACCTACGGTCAACGCATGAAAGGCAGCGCTGGCTGGCACTACATTAAGCGCCGCCAGCGCCAGCAGAAAGAAGCCGACAGGAATCCAGCCATAAGACAGATGCAGTATCCACAGTAAGGGCACGCGCAAGGTACGATGCGGCTGCCAGCCGGCCAGACGCAGCAACGTTGCACATGCGGCTGCAATGGCCAGCCCGGCGCTGGCCGCTGGCGGCGCGCCAAACACCCATGCCAGACTGGCAAACAACATCAGCACCACCGTGATCAAATCGCGTCTCGAGTGCACGATAGGCTTGGTGCCGGGTGCGCCGTTACTGGTAAACATTGGAATGACACGCGCACCGATCAGCGATTCAATGATCACAATCAACAGTATCGCGGCCTGGATCGCCAGTATCTGCGACAGCGCCAGCCAGCCGTTGACGGCCGCATGAAATACCAGATTGACGAAAGTAAGCAAAGCCAGCATGACAATCAAGAACATATTGCGTTTGTTGCCGGCGCGCTGCAGCACGCGATACATAGGCCATGCAGCCAAAGGTAGAAACGCCAGATCCACCACGGCAGCCAGCAGCGGTGGCGCACACAACATGGCAATGCGGCCAGCCAGCCACACGCCGACCAATGCTGCCAGATGTCCTTTGCGCGGCGTCCATAAGCCGGTCCAGGCACGAATCGCGGTAAACAGAAAACCGACGACGACTGCAATCGCAAAGCCATACACCATCTCGTGCATATGCCAGAACAGGTTGACGTGCGGCATGACTACCCAGCCGAAATATTGCGCAATCCACAAGGGTATGCTGACGGCCGCAAACAACGCTGCGACTAAATAAAAAGGCCGGAAGCCAAGACGCCACAAGGCATGCTCCATAAGCGAAGGTCGACGCTGCGGAGAAATCTCTGGTTCTTCTATCTTTAAAAACGTCATGGCGTGTTCGATCTGCAAGGGATTTTCAAAAGAGCGCATCTCGATTCGATGCTTGCTGTGCGCACACACAAATCTTACGAATCTCTCTCTAAGTAATTTGATATGGATCAATGTTTGTCCAGTATGAAAATGCGACTGTAGATTTTAGGTTTAAATCCACCGATAGGACCAGCAATGAAGGCGGTTCGTGTGCAAGCAGGTTGAAGATTTTAATGTTGCAGCGCGATGATAATTTTCCATAATGTGAAGTCGTATATTTTTTCGTGAAATATCGGTCTGTTTTGACGCTTTTTAGGAACATTTTTGTGAGGCCATCAAACTTCGACACGATGCACAAGCTGCAACACATCTGTATTTGACAGTTGCCGGTCACAGCAAAATGCTGCCCTATATTGACGTGCGCTTTTCGCGTATCGCCTCCCGCCTGTTAGACTGCGAGTCTTTCCGCATTACGCAAGCCATTCATGAACCCAAATTCCTTTTCCAGCCTCGCCCTTTCGCCTGCCATGTT
>Ga0326733_1000465_pt1 | contig 11712 bp, 6 predicted proteins | sample 14_GP2_308_FD_207946 | JGI IMG/M metagenome (GOLD analysis project Ga0326733, IMG submission 207946) | Glacier ice microbial communities from Ngari, Tibet, China - 14_GP2_30.8 | ecosystem: Environmental > Aquatic > Freshwater > Ice > Glacier | place: China: Ngari, Tibet | collected 2018-07-17 | reverse complement strand
AAACACACACTTATAATTAACCTAAATAATAACCGAATGAAAACAAACCACCGATTATTTCTTTATTGTAATTTTCTATTACCAAAAAAAGAATGGCTTCTTGCAATATTAGTTATGCTTATGGCAACTATTAATGTTTCAGCTCAAAACACTCAAATTGTTACCGGAATTGTTACCTCAGCAAAAGACAAAATGCCGGTACCTGGAGTAAATATTTTAATAAAAGGAACTAATACAGTTACCACAACTGATCTTGACGGGCAATATTCTATAAAAGCTGCACCAAGTGATATCCTTATATTTTCTTATATAAGTTATGCAAGTCAAGAAATTGCAGTTGGTACTAAAACACAAATTAACATCGCTATAAAAGACGACCTTACTGCACTTGACGAAGTTGTTGTTATTGGATATGGTACACAAAGAAAATCAGATCTTTCAGGGTCAGTTGGTGTTGTCAACATGGAATCTGCTAAAAAAACAGTAACCTATGATGCTGCAAAAATGCTTCAAGGACAAGTTGCAGGTGTAACCGTGCAATCTTCTGGAGAACCGGGTGGATTTGTAAACATTAAAATTAGAGGTCTTAACTCTTTTAGCAATAACAATCCTCTTTTTGTAATAGACGGAATGATTGTAGATTCTCCGTTTGATTTTGCTCCGGGAGATATCGAATCCATGCAAGTGCTTAAAGACGCTTCGTCGGCAGCTATTTACGGGGTTCGTGGTGCAAATGGTGTTGTAATTATTACCACTAAAAAAGGAAAAGCAGGAAAACTGAACATCAAATATAAATCTCTTGTTGGTTTTCAAAACGTGGCTAATCAATGGTCGGTAACCGATAGAATAGGGTATCAAAACATCACCAGCGCGGCAGAATTAAATGCTGGATTAAGCATTGCTCCAGGAAATGATCCTACTAATAGCAATTACATCAGTACTGTAAATACCGATTGGCAAAATGCCGCTTATGAAACCGGGATTATAGAAAATCACTCGTTAGCGTTCAATGGTGGTACGGAAGATTTAGCCTATAATATGAACATGGATTATTTTAAAAACAGCAGCTATATCAAATCCCCTCAAGATTACGAAAGGCTATCTATGAATTTGAATTTGAACGGAAAAAAAGGAAATTTTAAATACGGCACCAAAATAGGATTCACACAATCAGACAAAGAAAATTTTAACAGTTATGTAGGAGAATCAGCGATTGCTGCTTTGTTAGGTGCTATTCCAACAATGCCGGTATACGATCCAAATAGATTAGGCGGATACGGAGGTACTGATAATTTAACGCAAAGAGCAATATCACTTAACGTTATCGGGTTTAATAATTTAATCTCGAATAACGGAAAAAGAAATCGTTTTATTGGCAATATTTGGGGAGAATATGAAATCGTAAAAGGATTAAAATATAAATTAGACGCAAGTTTTGACCGATTAGATTATCAAAATAGGAAATTTGTTCCGCAAAGTGATTTAGGATGGTATTACATTACCACAAAAGAAGAGGCCTCTCTAGATGTTTCAACTGGAAATGAAACTAAGACCTTTCTTAACAACCTACTAACCTATTCATTAGATATTAATAAACATAAATTTGATGTTTTAGGCGGTTGGGTACAAGAAAGAAAAGACTTTTACAACCATTGGTCAAGAGGTGTAGGATATGATTTTGGTGAAATTAGCAAATTGCAATATGCTGATGATAACAGTACGGGTGAGTCTGAAGCTACAATTACAGGAACTTCGTACATAAGCCGTATTAATTATTCTTTTGATGATCGCTATTTGTTTCAAGCTAACTTTAGACAAGACAAATCGTCTCTATTTAGTGAAAATTATAACGCCACCAATGCGTACTCTTTCTCTGGAGCTTGGAAATTGAGCAACGAAAAATTCATCCACTTGCCTGAATGGGTAAACACAATCAAACTTAGAGCTAGTTATGGTAAATTAGGGAATAACACAATTCCAGCCTATTTTTTCGCTACAACTATAAACAGTTTTGCAGGTTACAATTTTAACAATGAATTGGCTCCGGGTACAACCGTTGTAGCTGCTTTAGATCCAAATGTGCGATGGGAAGATAATAAAACAACCGATGTTGCCATTGAGCTTGGATTGTTTAATAATGCGTTACAATTTACAGCAGAATATTTTGTAAAAAACTCTTCTAATCTATTAGTTGGTGTTCCATTGCCGTTTTCTACAGGAGCTTTCCCTGCAAGTATAACAACAAATGCTGGTGCAATGAGAAATAAAGGATTTGAATTTTCTACATCTTATAACAACAATAATAATGCGTTCAAATACAGTATATCTGCTAATTTAGGAACACTAAAAAATGAGGTATTGCAAATTGGTATCAACGGAAATCCAATCTACGGCGCAGCGTCTAAAACAGAAGTTGGCCGATCTATGGGTGAAATTTTCGCATACGAAACGGATGGGATTTTTCAAAATGCGGCTGAAATTGCTGCTTCTCCAACGCAAACCAATGCTGGAATTGGAGATATTAAATTCAAAGATATCAATGGAGACGGAATGATTAGTGATCTTGACAGAACCTTTCAAGGGGTTACGATTCCAAAATACAGTTATGGTATAAACTTTAGCGGTTCTTACAAAAACTGGGATATCTCTATGTTTTGGCAAGGAAGTGGCGGAAACAAAGTTTTCAATAGCATATACCGAAATTTGATGGCTGGACAATATGGCAACCACAGCACTGATATGCTTAATTACTGGACACCTACAAATACAAATACTGACATACCCCGTCCCATCATTGGAGATCCTAATGCCAACGGAAGAGATTCTAACCGATTCATCGAAAATGGAGATTATATAAAATTGCAAACGATGGAAATTGGATATGAAATTCCACTTGCCGCTACAAGTTTTATTCAAAAAGCAAAATTATTTGTAAACGGACAAAATCTATTGATTATCAGTAAATATAGAGGAAGCGATCCTGATTTTAATAGCAACGACGGATCATTCTCAAGAGGATATGACGGAGGTTCTTTCCCGAATCCAAGAACTGTTTCTTTAGGCCTTGAAGTCAATTTTTAAAATTAGCAAACCAATTAAAACGAATTCAAATGAAATATAAAATATTTAATTATCTAGCAGGTTTCTTGTCACTGGTAGTGGTAACAACAAGTTGTGTCAACGATGAAGACTTAATTCAACTCGACCCTAATAATGACGCCGCAGATTCATTCTGGAAAACAGATGAAGATGCAATAAAGGGTGTGAATGCAGCTTATGGCAGCTTACTAACTGATGGTTCTTATATGAGAAGTACTCCATTGTTACTGGACTTAAAAGGAGATGACACCAGAAGTAACAGTCCGTGGGGCTCTATGTACAATGTAGGCCGTTTTAACTCGAATGTCTCAGACGCAGCAATTTATGGTTGGGCTTACGAAACCTACTATCAAGGTGTTTACCGCGCCAATCAAGTGCTGACTAATGTACCTAAGATAAACATAACAGATACCGCACTTAAAAACAGAATTCTTGGTCAGGCACATTTTTTAAGAGGATTGTATTTATTTCATGCCGTCAACATGTTTCAAAATGTGCCGCTACCAATTGAAATCGCCGCTTTCTACCCGCAAAAAACAAACCAAGAAGGTTGGGCACAAGTAATTGCTGATTTCAAAGCTGCCGCAGAATTGCTTCCGACATCATACGATAATATTTCTGGTTTAGATGCGGGTCAGAAAGGTCGTGCCACTAAAGGAGCAGCCTTAGGATATTTGGGAAAAGCATACTTGTTTACCAAAGATTTTCCTAATGCAAAAATCGCATTCAAACAAGTGATCGATTTAGGCGTTTATTCTTTAGTTGCTAATTACCGTAATAACTTTACTGACACTAACGAAAACAATTCAGAATCTTTGTTTGAAGTACAATTCAGTAGAGATGCAGGTGGAGTTGATTTAGGTTGGGGTGGTGCTCCTGCTTCTGGATGGGGAAAAACATCTGCAAGAGCAATCACTTATGGCCCTAGAGCTTTTGGATGGACTGATGTACAGCCAACAAGGGCGTTGTTTAAGGAATACCACGATGAAAAAACTACGGCGAATACAATAGATCCACGTTTAGACGCCACTATGTTTTATAACAAACCAGGTGGAATGCAACTTTACGGACAAAATTTTGCTACTTTTTACGCTGCTAACCCAGGAGATTTGAATGATTTATTTTGTAGAAAATACCAAAATTCTGATGGGAATTATGCAAACGAATACGACTGGCGTTCTGGTATAAACGAACGTTTGTTGAGATATGCTGATGTATTGTTAATGTATGCGGAATGTTTGAATGAAACAGGTGATACGGCGGGTGCTTACACTTATATTCAAATGGTGAGAAGCAGAGTTGGTTTACCTAATTTAGCTACAGCAAAACCAGGATTAGGTCAAGCCGCAATGAGAGAGCAAATTGGACATGAGAGATTCCTGGAATTTCCACTGGAAGGACATCGTTTTGACGATATTCGTCGTTGGGGATGGTTGCAAGATCCCGCAAAATTAGCTTGGCTCAAAACAAGAGATGTTGAATTCAACTCCTATGCCCCAGGAAGAGAATTTTTCCCAATACCACAATTGGAAATGGATAATAATCCTGGAACAATCCAAAACAGCGGTTATTAATATTTATTTGAATTAGTTAGTTATAATTTTTAATGTCATGTGGCAAACTTTCAATAGTTTACCACATGATTTTATAACTTTTAAAAGAATTTCAAAATAGCATCCGTTTATCTAGAACACATCACTTAATTTTAAATTATGGTAAAAATAAAAACTGCTCTTATTCTTTTAAGTATACTACTCGTAAGCTGCCAAAACGAGGAGATTTTAAATCCTACGGATGCTGAATTACAAGTTTTAAATTCTTCCGGTTTAACTGCAAAAACAGTGAATGGAAACGTTCCCTCACATGACCCAAGTACGATTGTGAAAAGCGGTGTTAATTATTATGTTTTTACAACTGGCGACAATATTCCTATGACATACTCAACAAATTTGGCGAACTGGTCATGGGGAACATCAGTATTTACTACTACTCCAACCTGGATATTCGGTTATGTACCTGGATTTACCAAAACATTTTGGGCACCAGATGTAGCCTGGTTTAACAATCGATGGAATATGTATTATTCCTGTTCCACTTTTGGATCGGCTACTTCAGCAATTGGTCTCGTTACTGCTCCTTCCATCTCTCAAAGTGCAGGAACAAAATGGACTGATAGAGGCGTTGTTGTATCTTCCTCTTCCTCTTCCGACGTAAATGCAATTGACGCTTCAATTTTAGTAGACGGAAGCAATGTTTATATGGCCTATGGATCGTTTCATGCGGGAATAGGTGTTATACAAATTAACCCTTCGACTGGTAAAACTACTGGAAATAAAACAATTGTTGCTGGTGGCAACAATGCAAGCTGGGAAGCACCATGCCTAATTAAAGAAAGTAATTATTATTATATGTTTGTCAATCGTGGCGCTTGTTGTCAAGGTGTAAATAGCACTTACTTTATTGTTGTAGGACGCGCAACAAGTCCGTTTGGTCCGTTTGTAGATAAAAATGGCGTGTCATTGAGAAGTGGTGGAGGCACAACTGTATTAAAAACAAATGGAAATTACATTGGTCCAGGACATATTTCTAGAATTGCAGGTACTCAAAAAGGTTCAGTCCACTATTATGACGGTGCCGACAGCGGAAATCCTAAACTAGAAATAGTAAATTTTACTTGGTCAGGCGGTTGGCCAACTATAACATATTAAAAAATAAAATTTAGATGGAGGCTACTACTTCCCTCTTTATAAAGTAAAACATTATGAAAAAAATCTTATTCTTTTTATTTACTATTACGCTCTGCGGTCAAACTAGTTTTGCACAAAAAGAAACCACAGTACTTACAATAAAAAACACGGCAAACGCTCCCATTATCAATAAAAACATTTATGGCCATTTTGCAGAGCATTTGGGCAGATCAATTTATAACGGATTTTTTGTTGGTGATTCTTCAAAAATACCCAATACAAATGGCGTGCGAAATGACGTAATTACAGCTTTAAAAACTTTAAAAATACCAAACCTGAGGTGGCCCGGAGGATGTTTTGCTGATACATACCATTGGAAGGATGGCATTGGACCAAAAGAAAACAGGCCTACCATTGTAAACCAATGGTGGGGCGGTGTTACCGAAGACAATAGTTTTGGAACCCACGATTTTTTAAACTTATGCGAACTCCTGGAAACGGAACCTTATTTAGCAGGAAACATGGGGAGTGGAACGGTGCAGGAATTGGCAGATTGGGTACAGTATGTAAATTTTGGAGGCAAAAGTCCAATGAGCGATTTGCGTATTAAAAATGGAAGAAAAGAACCCTGGAAAGTAAAAATGTGGGGAGTTGGTAACGAAGCTTGGGGTTGTGGTGGTAATATGACAGCCGATTATTATGCAGGGGAATACCGAAAATATGCCACTTTTATGTCAGACTGGGAGAACACGGGGGGCTTGATGCGCATAGCTTCAGGAGCAAACAGTGGGGATTACAATTGGACTGAAACCTTAATGAAAAACATTCCAGGAAATATGCTTGGCGGAGTAGCGTTACATCATTACTCCGTGATTGATTGGGCGAAAAAAGGAGATGCGGTCGATTTTACCGAAGACCTGTATTTCAAAACGATGCAGCAAGCCTTAAAAATGGAGGAACTCGTTACTAAACATTCCGCCATTATGGACAAATACGATCCAAATAAAAAAATTGCTTTGGTTGTAGATGAATGGGGAGGTTGGTACGATGTAGAAAAAGGGTCTAATCCAGGGTTTTTATACCAACAAAATACGATGAGAGATGCTGTTTTGGCGGGCGCAACCCTTGATGTTTTTAACAATCATGCTGAAAGAGTTCGCATCGCAAATCTAGCGCAATGTGTAAACGTATTGCAAGCTGTTATTCTTACTGACAAAACTAAAATGCTTTTAACACCAACCTATCACGTAATGCAGATGTACAGTGTCCATCAAGATGCAAAATTATTGCCCATTGCTATAAAATCGCCCTTATACACACATAATGGGGAATCACTTCCTGCCTTATCCGCTTCGGCATCCAAAGATAAAAACGGATTGATTCATATTTCATTAGTAAATATCGATGCCAAAAAAGAACACAAAATAGAAATCGACATGCAGGAACTTGGAATTAAATATGTTACCGGAACTATTTTGGCTTCGCCAAAATTACAAGATCACAACACATTTGATAATCCTACAAAAATAAAACCTGCCGTTTTCAAAGGCTTTGAAACAAAAAAGGGTAAACTGGAAATCACAATCCCTGCATTTTCTGTAGTGGTTTTAGAAACCAAATAAAAAAACATAATAATGAAAAATTCAAAATTCCTATCAGCGGTAGTTTTGTATCTGACACCTGTTTTAATGGCTGTTTTAATTAGCGGTTGTTCTGGTGATGATCCGGCTGCAGATCCTACACCAACTCCGACTCCTGTCCCTACGCCAACACCGAATAGCTTTGCCGGACCAACGTATTTAGACAACTACACCTCTATTTCCTCTTGGAATAGTCGTTCGCAATGGAATTTGGCTAACGTGCATGATCCTTCAGTTGAAAAGTGTGGCGAATATTATTATATGTATCAAACCGATGCCTCTTATGGTGGTGCCGCAGACGGACACGGACATTTTCCTTACCGACGTTCGAAAGATTTGATTACTTGGGAATACATGGGTGCTGCAATGACACAAGCTCCAGCTTGGGTAAAAGATTCTTTGAACAACAAAAGAGCCCGAATGGTTCCCGCTTTACCCGCTATTGCAAATCCGAGTTATGGCTATTGGGCGCCTTATATTAAAAAAGTAGGAACTAAATACCGATTGTATTACAGCATCGTAGTTACGGAACCAATTATTGGAACTGACTACAATACCTCATGGTCGGAAAGAGCCTTCATTGGTCTTGCAGAATCAGATGATTTAGCTACCAATGTATGGGTAGACAAAGGAATGGTTGTTTGCTCTGAACCAGACGGTGTGAAAAGCTATGTGCGAAATGGCGGCAATGATTGGGAAGCTTATTTTAAATTCAATGCCATCGATCCTACTTTTACCATTACTCAACAAGGAGAACATTACTTAATATACGGCTCTTGGCATTCCGGTATTGCGGCTTTAAAATTAAATCCCACAACCGGAAAACTAGATCAATTAAAAACATTGAGCGATTATGGAACGCGAATCGCCACTCGTAATAGAACTAGTCGTTGGCAAGGATCAGAAGGTCCAGAGATTATATACAACGAAAACACGGGTTATTACTACTTATTTTTGGCTTATGACGGACTTGATGTACCTTACAATACTCGTGTTGCCCGTTCCAAAAACATTATGGGACCTTACTTAGGAATCAATGGAGCCGATGTTACCAATGGAGCCGAAGCTTGGCCAATGCTAACACATCCTTATTCCTTCAACAATCATACAGGATGGGTTGGGTTTTCACATTGTTCTATATTTCAAAATCCAGAAACCAAAGAATGGTTTTATGCCTCACAAGCTCGTTTACCAGAAGGTGTACCAGGAATTAATGCGTCTAATGCAGTCATGATGGGTCACGTTCGAGCCATTCAATGGACCGAAGACGGCTGGCCCGCAGTAGCACCTGAACGCTATGCCGGAGTACCTGTAACAGCCCTTTCCGATGTTTCATTTATAGGAACTTGGGAACAAATCACAATGAATTACCAATACAAAGTCATTCAAAAATCAGCAACCATATACTTGACCGCTGACAAAAAAGTAAGTGGTGGCGCTACAGGAAGCTGGTCGTATGACAATACTAATAAAACACTAACTGTCAACGGTGTAAAATGTAAAGTAAGCGATGCTTGGGATTGGGAAAGAGCCACCAGAAAAGTCACCATCACCTATTCAGGATTTACAACAGCTGGGCTTCCGGTTTGGGGTAAAAAAATTGATCAATAAATAGTAAACCGATGCCTTTTTAGATTATTAAAAAGGCATCAGTTACCAATAAAACACCCTTTTCATTCTTTTACAGAAAAAATCATGAAAAATAAAATTACAACCTTATTGCTGCTGGCACTTATTTCCTCCTGTAAAACGACACAAACAGATCGTGCTACGGCTTCCGCCGAGGATGGAAATCAGAGTCAAACCATGCAAATCAACAACCCAATCATCAAAGACAAGTACACCGGCGACCCTGCAGCTTTGGTTTACAAAGACAAAGTCTACCTCTATGCCGGTCATGATGAAGCACCAAATGATTTCAATTTTTATAAAATGAATGAATGGCTGGTGTATTCCTCATCGGATATGGTGAACTGGCAAGAACATCCTGTGCCGCTAAAAGTGACCAATTTTGCTTGGGCAAAATCTGATGCTTGGGCAGCTCAAGTGATTGAACGCAACGGAAAATTTTATTGGTATGTCACCGTTGAACACGGTGCTATTCCCGGAAAATCAATTGGAGTGGCCGTTTCTGATAGTCCGACAGGTCCTTTCAAAGACGCCTTAGGAAAAGCCATTATTACTAATGATATGACCACCAAAACCAGTATTAGTTGGGATGATATTGACCCAACCGTTATGATAGACAATGATGGACAAGCCTATTTATTCTGGGGAAATACCGTTTGTCATTATGCCAAATTAAAAGCAAACATGGTTGAACTTGACGGTCCGATACAAACCATTTCGTTACCAAATTTTACCGAAGCACCTTGGATTCATAAAAAAAACGATTGGTATTATCTGTCGTATGCCTATCAGTTTCCTGAAAAAATCGCTTATGCTATGAGTAAATCTATCAACGGACCTTGGGAATACAAAGGAATTCTAAATGAAATTGCCGGAAATTCGAATACCAACCATCAATCGATTATTGAGTTCAAAGGAAAAGATTATTTCCTTTATCACAATGGTGCAACTCAACCCAACGGCGGCAGTTTCAGACGATCAGTATGTGTAGACCGTTTGTATTACAATGAAGATGGAACACTTAAACGCGTAATTATGACTACAGAAGGCATTCAAAAATAAAAAAAATTAAGCATGAAATTATATAAAAAAATACAACCGTTACTTCTCGTACTAATCATGACGGCCTCCGCTTTGGCACAAGAAATTTCTGTACACGACCCAGTGATGATTAAGCAAAAAGACACCTATTATTTATACTGTACCGGAAAAGGAATTAGCGTTTTTAGCTCCAAAGATTTAAAAAACTGGAAACCGGAACCCGCTATTTTCAAAGAAAAGCCAGTTTGGGTTGACGCTGTTGTTCCTAATTTTGAAAACCACATTTGGGCACCGGATATTTCATTCCACAACAACATTTATTATTTGTATTACTCGGTTTCTGCTTTCGCAAAAAATACCTCGGCGATAGCATTAGCAACCAATACCACTTTAGACCCAAAAAACCCAGCATATAAATGGGTCGATCACGGAATTGTAATCCAATCCGTTCCAAATCGTGATTTATGGAATGCCATAGATCCCAATTTGACTATGGATGAAAATAACACGCCTTGGTTGGCTTTTGGTTCTTTTTGGAATGGTTTGAAAATGGTAAAATTAAATCCCGATTTAAAATCAGTCGCACAACCTGAAGAATGGTTCACGATTTCAAAACGCAAAAGAACCTTCGAATTAGCAGATACTGATCCCGGAGATGGCGCACTAGAAGCTCCATTTATTTTCAAAAAGAACGGGTATTACTATCAGTTCCTTTCGTGGGATTTGTGTTGCCGAGGTGAAAAAAGCACGTACAAAGTAGTCGTGGGAAGAGCCAAAAATATCATCGGTCCTTATGCAGATAAAGACGGGAAATCACTAAACGAAGGTGGCGGAACTGTATTGATTCAAGGAAACGAAAACTATTACGGAGCAGGCCACAACAGCGCCTATACTTTTGACGGGAAAGATTATATCATTTTTCATGCCTATGATTCCAAGCAAAAAGGAAAACCTGTTTTAAAAATAAAAGAGATGCAATGGGATGCTGCTTTGTGGCCTGTTGTAGCACCACTGAATTAAAAACAGATTAATAGTAGGCAAATGAACTTTGTAAAAAACATAATACTAGCCGTTTCGATTTTGATATCCGTTTATGGACAAAGCCAACAACGTTCCAAAAAATCGAATTCAACCAAAAAAACAGGCTATAACATAACTCCGGTAAACATTCAAAATGTAAAAGTTACCGATGCGTTCTGGTTGCCAATAATAAAAAAGGTACAGGAAAAAACCATCGAATACGCCATTCAAAAATGTCAAGAGGAAGGTCGCATGGACAACTTTCTAATTGCAGGTGGTAAAATGAAAGGAACCGTAAAAGGGCAAATGCCTTTTGACGATACCGATTTGTATAAAATTATCGAAGGAGCTTCAAATACATTAATAAGTGAACCTAATCCAAAACTCGAAATACTATTAGATTCACTGATTAGCATTGTAAAAATTGGTCAGGAAAAAGACGGGTACTTAACCACGTGGAGAACCATTAACCCAGCGAAGCCGCCAGCTCCATGGGTTCCTGTAATCGAAGGAAAACGTTGGGAATCCTTACAAATCAGCCATGAATTATACAATTCAGGTCATTTAATTGAAGCAGCTGTAGTACATTACGAAGC
>Ga0326733_1000464_pt1 | contig 11714 bp, 10 predicted proteins | sample 14_GP2_308_FD_207946 | JGI IMG/M metagenome (GOLD analysis project Ga0326733, IMG submission 207946) | Glacier ice microbial communities from Ngari, Tibet, China - 14_GP2_30.8 | ecosystem: Environmental > Aquatic > Freshwater > Ice > Glacier | place: China: Ngari, Tibet | collected 2018-07-17 | reverse complement strand
CCCCCGAGAGCGGAGCCCCCGACGTCACCGGCGCCCGGCGGCGGGGCCTCGCCGACCGCGGGCACATAGATCTGCTCCCCGTCGCTCAGCGGGCGCGCGAGGTTGAGCTGGGACTGGTCTGCCGTCGGGGTGAAACCGCCGGCGGCGGCGACCGCGTCGATCGCCCGGTCTCCCTCGCGCAACTGGTACAGGCCGGGACGCTCAACCGCGCCCAGCAGGTGGACGAAGATCGCGGTGCCGGAGGCCCCGTCCGCCGGCATGTCCTCGGCGAGCGGTGCGGGGTCCGGGGCGAGCGTGACGGCGGAGCCGCGGGGGCCCAGCGTCGACACGAGCACCGCAACGACAAGGCCGACAAAGAGGAGAACGACCGCCGCGCCGATCGTCATCCGCACCCGGGGTGGAGCGGGCGGGGCGCGGAGCGGCGGGGTCACCCGTGAATGCTAGGCCGGACCGTCCCCGGGTCGGGGGCGTTGCCGGGGACCGTTCCCGACGCGCCTCCGACCGCCGATGGGGAGGAGCGGATGACGGTCACCCCTTGGTGGCAAAGTTCACCAGCCTCGGAGCGCGCACGATCACGTTGACGATCTCGCTGTCGCCGATCGTCCGCGTCACCGCGGCGGACGCGCGGGCCAGCTTCTCGAGCTCGTCATTCGCGATCTTGGGGCTGACCTGGAACTTGTCGCGCACCTTGCCGTTGACCTGCACGACCGCCGTCACCGATTCCTCGACGAGCAGCACCGGGTTGGCCTTGCGCCAGCCGTAGTGGGCGACGGAGGGAGGGTAGCCGAGCTTCTCCCACATGTCCTCTGCGGTGTACGGCGCGAACAGGCTGAGGCCGAGGGCCACCGTCTCGGTGGCCTCGCGCACGGCGGCATCCGCAGCGCCCGGACCGCCGTCGATGGCCTTGCGGGTGGCGTTGACGAGCTCCATCAGCCGGGCCACCACCACGTTGAACTTGAACGCCTCGATGAGTCCGGGAGCCTCGGCGAGGAACCGGTGGGTGACGCGGCGCAGCGCCACGTCGCCGGTCTTCCAGTCGACCTCCGGCGCGCTCGTGACGTCGTCCGACAGCCGCCAGGCGCGGGCCAGGAATTTCGCCGCGGAGTGCGGCGACACATCCGCCCAGTCGATGTCGTCCTCCGGCGGGCCGGCGAACGCCATCGTGAGTCGCACCGCGTCGACGCCGTGCTCGTCGAGCTGCTCGCTCAACGCGACGATGTTGCCCTTGCTCTTGCTCATCGCCGAGCCCTCCATGAGCACCATGCCCTGGTTGAGCAGGGCGCTGAACGGCTCGGTGAAGCCGACATAGCCCATGTCGAAGAGAACCTTGGTGATGAAGCGGGCGTAGAGCAGGTGCAGGATCGCGTGGGTGACGCCGCCGACGTACTGGTCGACGGGGGCCCACTTATCGGCCTCCCGCGGGTCGAACGCCCGCGTCTCGTCCTGCGGGTTCAGGAACCGCAGGAAGTACCAGGAGCTGTCGACGAAGGTGTCCATCGTGTCGGGGTCGCGGCGGGCGGGCTCGCCCGTGACGGGGTTGGTGACGTTGACCCAGTCGGTCGCGGCGCCCAGCGGCGAGGTCCCCTTCGGCTTGAGGTCGAGCCCCTCGGTCGGTGGGAGCAGGATCGGCAGCTGATCCTCCGGCACGGGGATGAGCTCGCCGTCGGCGCCGTGGATGATCGGGATCGGGGTGCCCCAGTAGCGCTGCCGGCTGATCAGCCAGTCGCGCAGCCGGTAGTTCTTCGCCGCGCGGCCGGTGCCGGCCTCGGTGAGCTTCTCGATGATGCGGCGGATCGCGTTTGACTTGCTCAGCCCGTCGAGCGGGCCGGAGTTGAGCATCCGCCCCTCTCCGGTCAGGGCGATGCCTGTGACGGCGGGGTCGAGTGGCGGGAGGTCGTCGGGCAGTTCGTAGTTGCCGTTCTCGTCCATGCGGATGATCGGGATCGCCCCGGTCACCGGCGCGTTGGTGTCGACGACGACCCGGACGGGCAGCCCGAATGCGCGCGCGAAGTCGAGGTCGCGCTGGTCGTGTGCGGGGACGGCCATCACGGCGCCGTGCCCGTAGTCGGCGAGCACGTAGTCGGCGGCCCAGATCGGCAGGCGTTCGCCGTTGACGGGGTTCACGGCGTATCGGTCGAGGAACACCCCGGTCTTGGCCCTGGTGGCGTCCTGCCGGTCGATCTCGCTGATCATCTGCACCTGTGCCGCGTACTCGGCGAACGCGGCCTTCACCTCGGGCGAGGAGTCCCGCACCAGCTCGGCGGCAAGCTCGGAATCGGGCGCCACGACCATGAAGGTCGTGCCGTACAGGGTGTCGGGGCGGGTGGTGAACACGCTCACCGGGGCCTCGCGGCCCTCGATCACGAAGTCGACGTCCGCCCCGATGGACCGGCCGATCCAGTTGCGCTGCATCGCGAGCACCTTGCTCGGCCAGGTCCCCTCGAGCTGGTTGAGGTCGTCGAGCAGACGGTCGGCGTAGTCGGTGATCTTGAAGTACCACTGCGTGAGCTTCTTCTTGACCACGACCGCGCCGCTGCGCTCCGACGTGCCGTCGCCGAGCACCTGCTCGTTGGCCAGCACGGTCTGGTCCACCGGGTCCCAGTTGACCCAGCTGTCCTTGCGGTACGCGAGGCCCTTCTCGTACATCTTGAGGAACAACCACTGGTTCCACTTGTAGTAGTCGGGGTCGCTCGTGTGGAGCACCCTGTCCCAGTCGAAAGATGCGGCGTACCGCTTCATCGTCGCCTTCTGCTGCTCGATGTTCCGGTAGGTCCAGTCGCGCGGGTCCACTCCGCGCTTGATGGCGGCGTTCTCGGCGGGCAGCCCGAAGGAGTCCCAGCCGATCGGGTGCAGCACGTTGAAGCCCTGCTGGCGCCAGTACCTGGCGATCACGTCGCCGAGCGCGTAGGCCTCCGCGTGCCCCATGTGCAGGTCGCCGGAGGGGTAAGGGAACATGTCGAGCACGTACTTGCGAGGGCGTTTGTCGTCGGCGTCGCCCGTGATGAACGGCTTGGACTCCTCCCAGCGCGGGAGCCACTTGGCCTGGATGGCGTCGATGTCGTAGCCGTCGCGAGCGCGGTCGTTGTCGTGTGCCATGGGGCTCTCAATCAGTGCAGGGGGTTTTCGGGCGACGTCGCGCCCGTGAACAGGCTACTAAACGCCGAGCACCCTCAGCAGCGCGGCCGCCTTGAGCTTCATCTCCGCGAGCTCCTCGTCGGGCACGCTGAGGGCGGTGATGCCGCCACCGGTGCCGATCGTGGCGCCGTTCGCATCCAGCACGATGCTGCGGATGACCATGGCGAGGTCGAGGCCGCCGTCGAGCCCGACGTAGCCGAACGCGCCGGAGTAGAGTCCGCGCGGGCGGGCCTCGAGGGCGTCGAGAATCTCGGTCGCCCGCAGCTTGGGGGCGCCAGTCATCGACCCAGCGGGGAAGGAGGCCTCGATAGCGTCGACCGCGCCCAGTCCGTCGGCGAGCCGGCCCTGCACGGTGCTGACGAGCTGGTGCACCTGGGCGTAGCTCTCGACCTGGAGAAGCGACGGGACGCTGACCGACCCGACCGCGCAGACGCGGCCGAGGTCGTTGCGCATGAGGTCGACGATCATGAGGTTCTCGGCGCGCTCCTTCTCGCTCGCGGCGAGCTCGGAACGAAGACGCTCATCGTCCGCCGGGTTGTCGCCGCGCGGCCGGGTGCCCTTGATCGGCTTCGACTCGAGAACCCCCGCACTGTCGAGGCTCAGAAACTGCTCGGGTGAGGTGCTCAGCAGGCTCACCTCGCCGATGCGCAGGAACCCGCCGTGGTGCGATGGGCTCGTCCGCCGCAGCTCGAGCCAGGTCGCGAGCGGGTCGGGGCGCACATCCACGGCGACCTCGGTCGTTAGGCACAGCTGGTAGGCCTCGCCCTCGACGATGGCCAGCTGGCAGGCGGCGACCTTCGCCAGGTACTCCTCGTCGGTGTCCCGCCAGCGGACGAGGGCGGACCGGTCCGGGCTCGGCGCCGGCGTCGGCGTCGGGAGCGGAATTGGGGTCGACGACGACCCTGCGAGGGTCGCGAGAGCGGCCTCGCGCCAGTAGGCGAGCTCCCCGCCCCACTCGTCGCCGAGCGCAATGAGCTGCACCGAGCGGGCCGCATGATCGAATGCCACCACTCTGTCGATTCGCACGAGGGCGGCATCCGGGTAGCGGGAGACGCGGGGCCGGATGCCGGTGGTGGCGAGGCCGTGCGCCGGCATGGTCTGCGTGCGCAGCTCGTAGCCGAACCAGCCGATCCAGCCGAGCGGCGCTCCGATGGCCTCCCCGGCCAGGACCGGCTGGCCGCGCAGGAAGTCGAAGATCGTGCCGTGGAGCACCCGCCCGTCGGGCGCGAGGGTGACCGTGTTGTGCTGCACCGAGGCGGTGGCGACCTCGCACCCCGCGCCGATATAGCTCATGCCCGCAACGGCATCCGCTCCCCCGTCGAGCCAGACCGCGTTGGTGGTCGCGCCGTACAGGGCGGCGAAGGCGGTGGCCGGATCCGACCATCCGTCGACGGGATGTCGGAGGATCCGCTGGCGCATAACCTAAGCCTATGAGTTCTGCCGCGCCGCCCACTCTCGGGAGCTACCTGTGGCGTGACGGTCGGTTGGCGGTCATCGATCACGACGCGTTTCCCGACGCCACGATCGAGGTCGCCGATTCCTGGCTCGTGCACGACGGCAGCGCTCTCGCGGTCGACCTGCACCGCGCCCGGTTCGCCGGGTCGGTGCGGGGCGAGCTCGGCGAGCGGCCTGGACACGGCCCAGAGCGGCTTGACGTCGACGCCTTCGTGGCCGCGGCGATCGCCGCGCTTCCGCGGACCGGGGGCTGGTTTCCCCGCGTCGAGCTCCACCGCGGTTCCGCGCTGGTGCTGCGGCTGCGCACCGCGCCGACCCGCTCTGACTCGGTCGTCATAATCAGCCACGATGGCGGCGACCCTCGCACCCGCCCCCGCGTGAAGGGTCCGGATCTCGCCGCTCTCGGCACGATCAGGACGGATGCCGCACGGCACGGCGCCGGCGAGGTCGCCATCCTGTCGCCAGAGGGATTCGTCGTCGAGGGCGCCTACTCGGCCCTGCTGTGGTGGCGCGGCGACACTCTCTGCGCGCCCCCGCTCGAATTCGACCGGGTCGACAGCGTCACGGCAAGGACTGTGCTCGCGGTCGCCACCGCGCTCGGGGTGGAGGTGCTGCGCGAGGCGGTCACACCGGCGGAACTCGACGGACTCGAGATCTGGTCGCTCAACGCCCTGCACGGCATCCGCATCGTCACACGCTGGATCGACGGCCCCGAGCCCGCCGAGCAGCCGGGCCGGCTTCGCGCCTGGCGCGCGCGACTCGGCAAACTGTCACGCCCGCTCGATACGGTCGAGAGGTGAACGATGCCCTCAACTCGATACTCGACCTCGTGGAGAGCGTCGACCCGCTGACCCGAACCCTTCTCGCCGCCCTCGGCATGCTGCTCGAGACGTCCGTGCTGGTGGGCGTTGTGGTGCCCGGCGACTCGATTGTCATAGTTTCGAGCACCGCCGTGTCGGGCGCGCTCGAGTACTTCGGGCTCATTTTCGCCGTCATCGCCGGGGCGCTCGCGGGCGAGAGCATCGGGTTCGCCCTCGGCCGCTGGTTCGGTCCGAAGATCCGCCGCAGCCGGCTCGGCAAGCGCGTCGGTGAGCGCAACTGGGTGCGCGCCGAGAACTACCTCGACCGGCGTGGTGGGCCAGCGGTGTTCATCTCGCGGTTCCTGCCAGTTCTGCACTCGCTCATCCCCCTGACGGTGGGCATGAGCGCCATGAGCTACCGCAAGTTCATGGCCTGGACGATCCCCGCCTGCATCATCTGGGCGTTCGCGTACGTCTCGGTCGGCTCGGCCGCGGCGGGCACCTACCGCGAGCTGTCGGACAGCCTGCACGGGGCGGCGTACATCTTCGTGGGCATCATCGCGGGATTCCTGCTGCTCATCGTCGCCGGCAAGAAGCTCCTCGAGCGCTACGAGGCCCGCCACATGGTCCATCGCGGCGACGGGGGCCCGGCGACGCGCGACGAGTGACGCTGACGCAGCGGAAGCTGGCGCAGAAAAAGAAGGGGGCGGATGCCGCAGCATCCGCCCCCCTCTCACCGCCGGTCCTCTAGATGAGGCCCTTCTCGGTCAGCCAGGCCTCGGCGATCACGTCGGCCGACTTTTGGTCGTTGACGCTCTCCGAGTTGAGGCTCACGAGGTCGTCCGCGCTGAGCGCCGCGTTGACCGCGTCGAGGATCTCCTGAGCACCCGCGTCGACCTTGTCGGACACGATCGTGACGACGTTGTCCGGGAAGAAGATGCCGTCCGGGTCGTCGAGGGCGACAAGGTTGTTCGCCTTGATATTCGGGTCGGCCGTGTAGATGTTGGCGAGCTGGATGTCGTTGTCGACGAGCGCCTTCACCGTGAGCGGTCCGCCGCTGTCCTCGATCGACTTGACCTCGGCGATCGGCACGCCGTACTGGGACTCGAGCGCCTCGGGGCCGTAGGGCCTCGTGGCGAGCTCGGAGTTGCCGCCGACAGTGATCGGCTCGGTCACGTTAACGAGCGACGCGACGTCGGTGAGGTCGTACGTGTCGGCGAACTCCTGCGTGACGGTCCAGGAGTTCTGGTCCGACGCATCCGCCGGCTCCAGGGCGGTGAGGCCCTCCGGCATCGCCTCCTGCAGGTCGGCGTACACCTCGTCCGCGGTGCCGCCGGCGGCCTCGGGATCGAGTGCCTGGAGCAGGCTCCCGATGTATTCGGGGAAGACGTCGATGTTGCCGGCCTCGAGCTCGGGCAGGTACACCTCGCGCTGGCCGATCTGGAACTGGCGGTCCACCTCGTAGCCGCCCGCCTCGAGCGCCTGCGAGTAGATCTCCGCGATGATCTCGTTGGAGTAATACGCCTGCGAGCTGACGACGAGCGGTGCCGCAGTGCCCTCCTCGTCGGTGCTCGTTCCCTCGTCGAGGGGATCCCCCGACGCACACCCTGCGAGGGCGACGACGGCCCCCACCGCGACTGCGCTCCACGCGAGCCGGCCCTTTGCTGCTGTGAACATTTCTGATTCCTCTCTGGTGCGGTTATTCCGCTACCGCCGCGGATCGGACTGATCCGGAACGGACGTTCGTGCGCTGTCCAGCCCGCACGCCGGCGGGGACAACAAGTCGTTGAAGGACGCTGAATGCGCCCTCGAATGCGATCGCGAGAGCGATCACGAGAATGGAGCCCGCAAGCATTTGCGTGTAGTCGTTCGTGCGCAGCCCGAGGAAGATGAAGCTCCCCAGGCCACCGCCGCTGATGTAGGCGGCGAGGGTCGCGGTGGCGATGACCTGGAGGGTTGCGGACCGGATGCCACCGATCAGCAGCGGCAGCCCCAGCGGAAGTTCCACCCGGGCGACGATCTGCCACTCGGTCATGCCGACCGAGCGTGCGGAATCGACGATGCGGCGGTCGATCGCCTCGAAGCCGGCGTAGGCCCCCGCAAGCATCGACGGGATCGCGAGCACGACGAAGGCGATGATCGGCGCCTGCACGCCGATGCCGATCGACAGGCCGAGGATCGAGATTAGGCCCAGTGTTGGCAACGCGCGCACTCCCCCGGAGACGAGCACGGCGGCGGCCTTGCCGTTGCCGGTGTGTCCGATGAAAAACCCAGCGGGAATGGCGATCACGCCGGCGATGACGAGCGAGATAACGCTGATCCAGAGGTGCTCGAACAGCCGCGACCCGATGCCGCTCGGCCCGCCGTGATGCGCGGGGTCGAAGATCCAGGCGATCGCGTCGATGATGAGGTTCACGCGTTCACCACCAGTTCGGCGGGAGCCTGCGGCTTCGACGCGCCGCCGGCGTGCCGCCAGGGCATCAGCACGCGCCCGCAGAGAACAAGGATGCCGTCGAGCACGACGGCGATGAGGATGGTCAGCACGATGCCGGTGTAGATCTCCCCCGGGATGTTGCGCTGCAGTCCGTCGGTGAACAGCAGCCCGAGGCTCTTGATGCCCAGCACCGCTCCCACGGTGGTGAGGCTCACGGTGCTGACCGAGACGACGCGGATGCCGGCGAGCAGCACGGGGCCGGCGAGCGGCAGCTCCACCTTCCAGAACCTCGACCAGCCGGAGAAGCCCATCGCCGTCGCCGACTGCTCGACGTTCGGGTCAACGGAGGCGAGGGCGTCGGCGGTCGCACGCACCATGAGCGCGATGCCGTAGATGGTCAGCCCGATCACGACGTTGATGGGGTCGCGCAGGCCCGTGCCGACGATCGCCGGAAGGGCCAGAAACAGCGGAAGGGAGGGCACTGCGTAGAGCAGCCCGGACACCGCGAGAAGCGAGCCGGACAGCCAGCGCAGTGCGTTGTTGCTCGCGCTGTACCGGTTCGCCACCCAGCCGATGGGGACGGAGAGGACGAAACTCAGGATGATCGCGGGAACGGCGATCGCCAGGTGGTCCAAGGTCCGCTCGCCGATGAGGGGGAGGTTGTTCAGGACCCAGTTCACGAACTCGTCGACTCCTCTGACTGGACCAGGGCGCTTTCCACCAGAACGCCGGCGGCGCGACCAAACCCGTCGACGAGCACGGCGCCGCGGTCGGTGTGCCGGATCCTGAGGGCGCGCTTGCCCCGATCGGCGCCGATGAAGCTTGAGACGAAGTCGCTCGCCGGATCGGCCATGATCTCGGACGGCGACCCAACCTGGGCGATGCGACCGCCCTGTTCCAGGATGACGACCTGGTCGCCGAGCAGGAACGCCTCATCGATGTCGTGGGTGACGAAGACGACGGTCTTGTCGAGCTCGCGCTGCAGCCGGATGAGCTCCTGCTGCAGCTCGTCGCGCACGATGGGGTCGACGGCGCCGAACGGCTCGTCCATGAGCAGGATGTTGGGGTCGGCGGCGAGCCCGCGGGCGACACCGACCCGCTGCTGCTGCCCGCCGGAGAGCTGGCTCGGGTAGCGGTCGGCGAGCGACCGTTCGAGGCCGACGGTGTCGAGCAGCGCGAGCGCATCCGTGTATGCGCGCTTGCGTGGGACACCGTTGAGGATGGGCACCGTCGCGACGTTCTCGATGACGGTGAAGTGGGGCAGGAGACCGGAGTTCTGCATCACGTAGCCGATCCGGCGGCGGAGGGCGACCGGTTCGAGGCCCGAGGTGTCCTCGCCGTCGATTTCGATCGTTCCCGAGGTCGGGTCGACCATGCGGTTGATCATGCGCAGCAGGGTCGTCTTGCCCGATCCCGAGGATCCGACGAGCACGGTGGTCTTGTGCGATGGAAGCTGGAGGCTGAAGTCGTCGACGGCGATGGTCCCGTCGGGGAATTTCTTGGTCACCGAGCGGAATTCGATCATCAGGTTTGGCTCATTCCTCGCGAATCAACGCGAATCGACACGTGCCGGACCATTTACTCAAACACTTCCCGCGCGCCAGTGCCAAACGCAGATGATTTTTGTCAGCGAGCTGTGACCTTCAGTCGACTCCGCTTAGGCGTCGGAACTGGGGTTGCCGTAGGCGCTGATGAGGTAGCCGCGTGCGACCGACAAGGCCTCAGTGATGAAGCGCGCGTCTCCGTCACGATCGAACGCGAAGGCGCGGGCAAGCAGTGAGTCGCAGAGCTCGAGCGCCACCTCGACACGGAACTGGAGATCATCACCCGCGTCGAGGCCGTGCCGGGACGACAGAACGGAGACGAGTGCCGCGGCGATGACCCCGTTGTTGGTGCGGTCCCCGGCCCGCGGCTGCAGGTCGAGCACATCTCCGAACCGCAGGGCGCGGAAGCCGGGCTCCGACCGGAACGCGTCGACCCAGTATTGCAGCGCGGCCTCGATCGCCTCGAGCCAACTGGCGCGTTCTGGCGACTCGATCGCCGGGATCCCCTCCGCCGCGAATCGGGTCATCGAGCGGCCGCTGAGCGCGTGGAGAACGGCAATCCGATCGGGAAAGTATCGGTACACGGTTCCGATCGACGAACCTGCGCGCTCGGCGATCATGGCGGTGGTGAGGCGTTCGAATCCGATCTCGTCCACGACGGCAGCGGCCGCGTCAAGGAGGGAGGTGAGTCGAGCGGTGCTGCGAGCCTGAACGGGTTCGTTGCGGAGGACAGCGGTCGCGACCGTTGTGGCGCTCTCGCCGGAGGAATAGGAGGACACGGGGATCCCTTTCGTCAATACGAGTCAACAATAGCGACTGATTTGGAATTCTAGCTTGTCTCGCATCGGGAAGGCACCCCGTTTACACCGGCGAGTTAGTGGGTCCCTGGGCGTTTTTTCGGGCCGCGAATCGTCGGTGCGGCGGCGCGCGTGAAAGACTTCTGCAATGGTGCGCACCCCCAAGACAGTTTCCCCGTCCTCCGCCGCCGAGCCGATCATCCATTTCGCGGCCCGGCTCGAGGACCGCTTTCACATTTTCCGGGAGAAGCGGGCGAGAAAGCGCGGGCTGACGCCCATCGTCATCCCCTATGCCGGCTACGGCGCTCCCGGCTGGGTCCGGGTGCTCTGCCGGGTGCTCCTCGCCAAGCCCGCCGTCGACGGGGACGCTCGGTACACGAGCATCCGCGGCTGGCGCAGCTTCATGAGCGTTCCGGTCAACGACGTGGCCGTGACGATCGTGATCGACGGGGTCGAACACCGTGTGACCGCCGACCGCGGCGGGGTGGTCGACGTGCGCGTGGACGTCAACCTGTCGCCGGGCTGGCACGACATCACGATCCGCACCGATGATTCCGAGATGGTGACCGCGCCCGTCTTCATCGTCGACGACTCGGTGCGATTCGGGATCATCTCCGACATCGACGACACCGTCATGGTCACCGCGCTCCCCCGCCCGTTTCTCGCCGCCTGGAACACCTTCGTGCTCGACGAGCACGCGCGGCGCCCTGTCCCGGGCATGGCTGTGCTGTACGAGCGTCTCACCCGGGATCATCCCGGCGCGCCGGTGGTCTACCTGTCGACAGGCGCATGGAACGTCGCGCCGACGCTCGGTCGCTTCCTGTCACGCAATCTCTACCCCGCTGGACCGCTTTTGCTCACCGACTGGGGGCCTACGCACGACCGGTGGTTCCGCAGCGGCACGGATCACAAGCGCGAAACGCTCGAGCGTCTCGCCCGCGAGTTCCCGGATGTGCGCTGGCTGCTGTTCGGCGATGACGGACAGCACGATGAGGAGCTGTACGGGTCGTTCAACGAGTCGCACCCCGAGAACGTCAGCGCCGTCGCCATCCGCCAGCTGTCGACGAGCGAGGCGGTCCTGGCCGGTGGGCGCTCCAAGGCAGAGGCACACCAGAACGGGAGCGGCATCCCCTGGGTGTATGCGCCGGACGGCGCCGGGCTCGCGGAACAGCTCGAGGAGATCGGTCGCGTCTAGCACCCGCCGTTCACGCGGAGGCGATCACCAGCCGAGGGTTCCCGGTGCACCCTTGAACGGGCCGACGAGGTTGCTCGTGATCCAGCCGCCGTAGAAGTCGCCCTCCTGCGCGGTGACGACCTCGCCACCGACGGTGCACTGGTCCATCGCCGACGGGTAGATCGCGACCATGTCGGCGAGGTCCGCGAACCCGCTCGTCGGCGTGGGGTAGAACCAGCCGGCGCGCTCGGCCGTGACGCCACCGCCGTGCACCGACAGGTACTTCGCCCGCCCCTTGAACTCGCACCACGACTCACCGGCGGCCGGTGTGATCGCGCCCGGCGCGATGTCGGCCCGCGGCACGTAATAGACCGG
>Ga0326733_1000463_pt1 | contig 11723 bp, 8 predicted proteins | sample 14_GP2_308_FD_207946 | JGI IMG/M metagenome (GOLD analysis project Ga0326733, IMG submission 207946) | Glacier ice microbial communities from Ngari, Tibet, China - 14_GP2_30.8 | ecosystem: Environmental > Aquatic > Freshwater > Ice > Glacier | place: China: Ngari, Tibet | collected 2018-07-17 | reverse complement strand
CGTCGCGCACCAACGACACGGTCATGGTCGATCCGACGCCCATGTTTTGGAGATATTCGACGTGCATCGTCGAGTGCGCTCGCAGCGTACTCATCGAAAGATCCAGGTTCGCGCTGGTTCCGCCCAATGACGGCGTCAGGGGAACGGGGGTTGCTCGCACGTCGGCCAGGATCCGCACCGGATTGCGCAATAATAAGGCGCGTGCCTGCTTTGGGATATCTTCTGCCGGATAGCGCAGCCCAAGAAAGGGCTCGAGGCTGCCTTGAACCCGCTCGGCAATCACTTCCCCCGAACCATCGGCGTGAAAACGATAGATCATGACGCGATCGAAGCCGGTCAGGGCCTGCATCTGGCGGGCAGCTTCCTGGACAAGGCTGACCTTGCCCTTCATTCAATTGAGCATGGAGCGCACCATCGCCCCTGCGTTCAAATTCGCGTTCGCCACACTCGGCTCAGCTTCTATCACGATCAGATTATCGGTCTCATGGATCGCCAGATCGAAGCACGGTCCGCCGGCGCGCAACTGGACCGCAAAGCTACGCTCGACAGCATCGCTGCCAAGCAACGATGAGTGCCCGCCGCGAATGACGCTGACTGCGGCCGGCTGGAAGATGTCACCGACGTCCATTCCCAACAGCTCACTTACCGGCTTGCCAAGAAAATCGAACGCATTGGCCGACAGACGCGACACGCGCCAATCGCGTGCAAAAGCGATCAGAAAACCGACGGATTGGATCGCCCCGATGTGATGGACGGGTTCTCGATCACAGGTCGTAAGGTCGACCACATACGGCAAGGTCGCATCTAATCTCAGACTACTCATACAAGCTTCCGGGGCATGCCAATCGTGAAGATCGTGCTGCATCGGCAAGCAGTTGAGCGACGTTAAGCCCACGAAAATAAAACCACTAATATATTCGAAGAGGCCCGTCTTTCGGATCTCCTTACAAATCGAACGCATGTTTTAGTCTAGGGTCGCTGACCGCGTTGACGCGTCTATCTCAAGCGTCGGGCAACGCCTGCTTCGCTTCGCCCCAGCCGGCCAACAACTTCGATCCTGCGCGCTCGAGCAGCAGATCGGCGTCGCGAATCGAGTAAGGCGCGCTTTTCTCGAGCCCGTCCAATTCCTCCCATGCGATCGGTGCCGACACCGGGGCGCCCTCTCGTGCGCGCGCCGAATAAGGCATGACGGCGGTCGCGCCGCGCTGGTTGCGAAGCCAGTCGAGGAAGATGCGGCCCTTGCGTTGATTCTTGCGGATGTTGGCGGTGAACAATTGGGGTTCGGCTTCGGCGATGGCGCGGCTGAAGCGTTCGGCGAACGACTTCACCGCGGGCCATTCGGCGCTCTGGTCGAGCGGAGCGACAACGTGGATCCCCTTGCCCCCCGACAACAGAGGAAAGGTCACCAGTCCAAGATCGGCGAGCAGATCGCGCAGCCGCACCGCCGCTTCCTTGACCTTGACGAAGTCGAGCCCGACGTCGGGATCGAGGTCGAACACCAGCCGGTCGGGCTTCTCGAGCGGATCGATCCGGCTGCCCCAGCCATGAAATTCGATCGCCCCCATCTGGACGCACTGCAAAATGCCCTTGGCATCATCGACGTAGAGATAATCGGCGAGGTCGCCGTCATTCTCGGTGATCGCGACGTGGTGGACCGCATCGCCCATCGATCCGGTGTCATGCTTCTGGAAGAAACAATGCTTGGCGCGGCCTTGCGGGCAGCGGATCAGCGTCATCGGGCGCTTGCCCATCGTGCTTAGCAACGGCGCCGCCATCGCCGCATAGTAATTGGCCAGGTCGTTCTTGGTCAGCTCGTCGCCAGGGAAAATCACCCGGTCGGGATTGGTGATCTTGACCCCGATGTCTGTCGCGATCGGACGTTCACCCTTCTTCGCTGATGCCGGGAGGGGCTGGGCCACCTCGCGCACGACCTCGCTCGCTTTCTTGTCCGATCGCAGCGCGATGAAGCTTGGATGGCGAAGCACGCCGTCCCCGGTGAATTCGGTAAAAGCGACTTCCCCGACGAGCGTGGGCTTGATCCACTGCGATCCGCGCAGCATCAGGCGTGGCACCTCGAGCGGGGGCTCGTCGACGACCAGCGGCGCCATCGTCTCGCTCAAACTTTCGATCAGCGCGGCGTTGAACCCGGTTCCGACCTTGCCCGCGTAGGTCAAAGTCTTGCCGTCCTGGACCGCCAGATGAAGCGAGCGGAACCCGCGGCGCTTGTCGCTTGCCTGCCAGCCGACGATGACAAATTCCTGGCGCTTGATGCATTTGACCTTGAGCCAGTTCTTGGCTCGGGCGCCGCGATATGACGCGCTGGCTTTCTTGGCGATGATCCCCTCCCCGCCTTCGGCGCAGATCGCCTCGAACAGGGCTTCGCCCTTGGCCAGGACATGATCGCCGTAGATGATCGGTGCCGGAACCGCCTTCAACAGCGTCGCAAGTCGTTGTTTGCGCTCGATATTGGGCAAATGAATAATGTCTTCGCCTTGGTCGATCAGCAGATCGAAGGCGTAAAAGGCCAAATCGGCGTCCCCGCCTTTCAAGCTCGCCTGGAGCAGGCCGAAGTCGGGTTTGCCATTGGCGCCGATCGCGACCGCCTCGCCGTCGATCAAACACCCCCCCGGAAGCGCCGCGGCGGCGTCGCAAAGTGCGGGGAATTTGTCGCTCCAATCGTGCCCGTTGCGGGTAAAAGCCGTCGCGGATCCGTCTCCGGTCGCGAAAAGCAGTCGATAACCATCATATTTATACTCGAACAGCCAGTCCGGCCCGCTAGGCACGCCATCCACCAACGTCGCCAATTGGGGTGGCTGGAACCCTGGTTTCGTCATTACCGCCGACTTCTTTTTACCCTTGCCTTTCAGGCCGCCACCCTCAGCAATTTGAGCCATCGTTCGATCGGTCGTCACGCTGGTAAGGCATTGCTCCACCAGCGCATCGCCACGTTCCTGATCGGCATATTCGTCAGTTACCTTCTTCAACATCCAGGCCTCCCCTTTTTCCCCCGGGCGACCCTTCATCCGCAGCAATATCCAGTCGCCCTTCATCCGTTCGCCCTCAAGCCTGAAATGAAGATGCCCCTCCTTGATCGTCTTGCTGGGGTCCTTGCCGGGATGCGGAACCCACTTGCCCAAATCCCATAACATCACCGTCCCGCCACCATATTCTCCCGGCGGAATAGCGCCTTCGAAATCGCCATAATCGAGCGGATGATCCTCGGTCCGCATCGCCAGCCGGTTGGTCGCCGGGTCGAGGCTCGGACCCTTGGGCACCGCCCAACTTTTCAGAACGTCGTCGAGCTCGAGACGAAAGTCCCAGTGCAGACGCGACGCGTCGTGCTTCTGGACAACGAAGCGATCTCCTTTAATTCGCGCCTTCGTCCCCTTCGGCTCGGCGGTCTTCGTGAAATCGCGTTTCGCATTGTAGGTTTCAATGTCGAGCTTCGAAGACTTTGCCATTCCCTAAGCCCGTTTGCGCGCGGCAGGCTTTGCAGGCGCTTTTTTTGCCACAGGCTTTTCGGGCGCCGCTTTGGCCGCGGGGGCTTTCTTGGCCGGGGTTCGATCGCCGGCGTCGAGGCTCTTCTTGAGTGCCGCCATCAAGTCGACCACGTTGGAGCCCTTCGCCGGTGCGTCCGAACTATTGTCCTGAATGACTCGCTTGCCCTTCTTCTTCTGCTTCTCCGCAATCAGCGACTTGAGGGCCTCGATATAGCGATTTTCGAAGATTGACGCGTCGAAGTCGCTTGATTTCTTGTTGATCAAGGTCTGTGCCAGGTCGAGCAGATCGGCGTCGGGCTTTGCGTCACCGATATCGCGGAAGTATGACGACGCCTTGTTCACCTCGTCGGCGTAACGCAGCGTTTCGAGCACCATCCCGCGCCCGCATGCTTTCAGGCTGACGACATATTCCTGGCCGCGCATGGCAAGTTGACCAACGCCGACCTTTTTTGCCTGACGCAGCGCCTCGCGCAGAACCACGAAGGCCTCTTCGGCAAGATCGTCGGCCGGAACGACGAAATAAGGCTTGTCGAAATAGATCGGGTCGATGTCCGAATGATCGACGAACTGGGTCAATTCGAGCGTCTTGCGGCTTTCCAATTTGACCTTCTCGATCTCCTCGGGCTCAAGCAAGACATATTCGCCTTTCTCGACTTCAAACCCTTTCTGGATGTCGTCAGGGTCGACGGGGCCGATACCGGGCACGACCTTTTCATATTTGACGCGCTGTCCCGACGGCTCATGTATTTGATGAAAGGCAATCGATCGTCCCGCCTTGGTCGCCGGAAAAATCTCCACCGGGATCGAGACCAGGGCAAGCCTGATCTGTCCGCGCCAACTGGGCCGTGCCGCCATATGTGCCTCCATCATTTCGATTCGCAGGCGATTCAATCGACGGCGGGAAAAGTCGTTCCGCTGGCGTCGGACGCGCGAAATGTTATACTTGCCAGCACCGAGGAACAAATGACCGCAGCAGTCACAGCCGCTCTCTTCGAAGCCCAGCAAAGCGCGCCACAGGATCCGGTTGCTCGGCTCAACAAAGCGGGTGCGTCAGCAGCAGCAAGGCGATCGCGGTCGATCCAGTTACTTGGGAAGAGCGCAAGCAGATCGACCAAGCAATCGGATGTGGGCTAATCCACCGCCGCGCCGACGGCCGTCTGTCGATGCCTGCAGTAGACGAATGCAATGCGCGGGTCGGTATCAATTGTTGGTTGCAGCGCTGATCGACTGTCGATCCTGGGATCGACCGTTGCCCTGATGTCTTCCCTCGCGCGGTGATCCTTGACCCGGGCGCACAAGGAATGGCAAAGGCGCAGCGTCGCCTTCGGGCGGGTGTAGCTCAATGGTAGAGCAGAAGCCTTCCAAGCTTACGACGAGGGTTCGATTCCCTTCACCCGCTCCAGGTGAGAACAGGCCGGGAGCCTGTTTTAACTGGAGCGCGCGCTCTTCAGCGCGGCGACGTGCACAGTGATGAACAAACTGGTACCACGCAAGGGCCATCCCTCCGCCCCGTGTTGACAGTATCGCGGGGGCCCGCCATTGGCGCGCCTCGCCCCCTGGAGAGGTGGCCGAGTGGTTAAAGGCAGCAGACTGTAAATCTGCCCGGGTTTCCCGTACACTGGTTCGAATCCAGTCCTCTCCACCATCTTTACCGTTCGACGGGTCATGGGATTCAGCCAAATGAGGCTGAGTTGATGATACTCTGGACGCGGCGCGTTGTGCCCAGTGCGTGGCGTCTGGCCTGCGTGAGCTGCAGGGGCCTGCCCCTGGCGACAGCAAACAATCGAAATCCGACCCGCAGCGCGGTCCTTCGCGCGCTCAGCCACTAGCCGACAGAAAGCTGCATGCGTTAAATTTACGCACATCAATATGTAAATTCCTTGATTTGTTTGACACCTAAGGTTATGATTGCATTATAAAAATTGGTTAATGATGGGTTATTGCGGCGTCGGCCATGTGCAGCATCTTACGAGCGAACATTGGCCCACGGCTTAGTTTTGCGTTGTTTCTGGTAAAACGGAAAACGATTTATGCGGCGTCGCGCGTTAGGCCATCGAGTTTTTGTGGAGAGTGTAATGCCGATCATAAATGGTACTGAAAATTCCGATATCATTGCCGGCACGCCGGACGCCGATACAATCGACGGACTCGGCGGCGATGACTTGATCAATGCTGGGAGCGGCGGCGACACGGTCAACGGTGGAGCGGGCAATGACATCGTTCATGGCGACGACGGGGACGACACGCTCAGCAGCTTCCAAGGCCGCGACTCGCTTTATGGCGATGCCGGCAACGATAGTATCTATGTGACGCTCGATGGGTCCGCCGGAGTATTTCTGGCGGATGGCGGCTTCGGCAACGACATCATCCAGTTCAATCCTTTTGGTACGTTCAGGGGAGACGTCACCGCAAACGGTGGCGACGGCAATGATTTTATTCTGCTTGGACAAGGCGCTAATTCAACAGTGAACGGCGGCGCGGGCGACGATCGCATCGCTATCGGCAGTGCGACAACGTTCACCACCGTGACCTTGGGGACTGGCCGCGATGTCGTTTCGCTTGGATATACCGAATTTGTACCAGGACGCGGCACCACCATCGTTGGCCTTGGCAATCTGGTTGTGTTGAACGACTATCAGCCGGGCACCGACCAAGTCAGCATCAATTGGGACGCTGCTCTCTTCTCTGGCTGGACCGGCGCTAATAATCCGTTCGCCGAAGGTTTCGTGAAGCTCGTCCAAGTTGGAAATGACGTAATCTTGCGGCGTTCTATCAATGGCAACGATGCCGGGTTTGACCAGCTGCGATTTTTAAATACGTCCATTTCGTCGCTGACGGCTGCAGACCTGGGCGGGTATCATCCCAACGGAACTGCGGCTGCCGGGCTCGTTCTGACCGGGTCCGAGGGCGATGATAATATTGTCACGAGCCCGTTCGGGGTGAGCAGTGGCCTGTTGCTTGGCGGGGTAGGCGCCGATACGATCGATGGTCGCGGCGGAAATGACCAGATCTTTGCCGGCAACGGCAATGATATTATCCAAGGCGGAAGTGGCAACGACTTCATCGTCGGCGGCGGCGGCCACGACTTCATTGATGGTGGCGTCGGCGACGATAATATGAACGGAGGCCTTGGTAACGACATTTACATCGTCGACAGCGTAGGTGACTTTGCCTTCGAGGGCTTTAATTCTGGCGGCAACGCAGATGAAATTCGAACGACGCTGTCAGATTACACATTACGGACAGGAAGCGGCATCGAGCGCCTCGTATTTATCGGCACCGGGTCGGCTGCATTGCGCGGAAACGCCGATGCCAACGTTCTGGTCGGGGGCGCCGGAAACGACCTCCTGGACGGGGGCGCCGGGTTCGATACCGCAATATATAGCAACCTGTTCCGTTCTTATACGGTCAGCCTGAACGGCTCGGCCGGGACTGTCAGTGGTGCGGGCGTTGGCACGGACACTTTGACGAGCATCGAAACCATCCAGTTCAAGGATGGGAAGTTCGTGTTCAACGCCGACGGCGTCGCGGCGCAGGTTACGCGGCTTTATGACACGGTTCTTCAGCGTGCGCCTGACCAGCCGGGGCTTGATCTATGGGTCGACCAGATCGAGGACCGTGGCGGCGCACTCAAGGACGTGGCAAATGGGTTTCTCAATAGTGCCGAATTCCAGGCCGCGACCGGAAGCCTGGATAATGCGCAATATGTCGAATTCCTTTACCAGAACGCCCTCGGTCGGGCTTCGGACCCTGATGGCAAGGCTAATTGGATCGAACGACTCAACAACAAATCCTATGATCGGGCCGATCTATTGATTGGTTTCTCGGAGTCACAAGAGCATCGCAACTCAACCGAAGCGCTTGTCTCGAAAGGCTTTTTCGACACCGACGACGCGTATCAGACGGTTGCTCTTCTATACGACAGCTTTGCCGGTAGGTTGCCCGACGCCAGCGGGCTTATGCATTGGGCTGAAGCTCTCAAGAGTGGCGCCATGACCTTGTCACAAGTCGCCGCTGGCTTCGCTAATTCTGCCGAATTCCAAGGCCTTATCGCCGGCAAGTCTCATGCTGATCTGGTTGAACTCATGTACCAGAATACGCTTAATCGTGCATCAGATGCTGCAGGTAAGGCGGGTTGGGTCCGGGCGCTTGATGCAGGGCTTAGCGACAGCGACCTCTTGATTGGGTTCTCCCAGAGCGCCGAACATTTTCACTTGATCGGTTCACACATCACGAACGGAATTGATTTCTTCTAATTCTGAGTAATTTGCGATGCCGCGACGGCGGGTTTGGCTTGTTGAAGCCAGGCCCACCACACTGGTCCTCGTCAAACGCGTTGGCGTCCAGCATGTTGGATTGGGGTCCAGTTTGGTCCGATTGCATCCTTGTTCACTCGTTGCTGGCTGCACGAGCAGCTGAAGCTGGCGCACCCAGCCTGATCCATGTTGTGCATCCCATCGCCAAGACGGCCTATGGCCACGCGTAAATTTTGCCGATCAATTATATGGCTGCGGTGACTTGGTTTCTCGGATCGAGCTCGGATATGAATAATCTGAATGCCGCGGGCACGGAAACCGCGCAGCGTTGGGCCGCCTGCCTTCGGGTTAACTTAGATAATATACCATCGGACGGCTTGGTCGTGCGTTTAATCGTTTCTCAACAATGGGCAGAATGCCCAATTGGTGAAATTGCAGTGCACAAAATTCCCTTCATCGTAGAATAATGTATCGTAAATTTTCGATCCATTTCGAGTCGGAGTCTCGGCTTGTCAGACCGATGTATTCTGCTGGATCATATTGTCGGTGGCCTTGGGCTTGAGGGGGGAGGCGCTGTGACTGATTGGGCGTTGCAACCTGAGGATTTTGTTGTGCATTCCTCGATTGAAGAACGCGTGTCCCGTCTCAACGATGGCCAACGCCAATGCCTGGCGATGGTCGATCAGCATCTGTCGTCCAAGGAGATCGCGCTTCGACTGGGAATTTCTCCGCACACCGTCGATCAGCGCGTTCGCCTTTCACTACACATATTAGGTGTCGAAAAGCGCGGCGAAGCAGCGCGGATGTTGGCATCGGCAATGCAATCAAGTTCAAAGCCCGCATATCATCGGTTGATAGATCAATCGCCGCATATCGACGCGTCAGGCGCTCGCGGCCATCAAAGCGGGGCGGTTAGTCAACAGATTCGGCAAGCTGACCGTGCAGGGAAGACCAGTCTCGACGGGCTCGATACCGAGCCGAGACCGACGAAACGCTGGTCTTCTCTGCCCTTGCCGATTTCAACAAGGAGCCAACCCTCCAATGAAATGAGCGTCGGGATCCGACTGCTCTGGATTGTCCTGATAACGTTGGGAGCGGCCTTTTCCGCGGGAATGTACCTCGCAGGCCTTGAAAGCCTGTCCCGGATGATCGGCAGTTAGGTTTTACCTTGTCTCATTGACCGGGTTTTGGTGCCATGCAGGGCCTGCCCTGTGTCGCGGGAAAGGAAGAGTCATGCGCAAACACATTGTTGAGTCTGCTGCCTTCGAAGTTGCCACTCAAGTCCGGACGGTCGAGGACATCATTGAGACTGCGCTTGAGGAAATCGCCGAACTCCAGATGCGGATGATCCGCGCCCGTGCAGCCGCCGGTGTTGCGACCGCGACAGGGCATGACGCGCTCCAGCACCTTGCCAGCGCACTCCAGAGTCTGGTTTCTGCCCGCGGCGGAATCGCCGACTGCCACGCGTCGCTGCTCGACGTGAAGCAATTCGTACCGGGTCTCCGCACCGTCAGCTTTGGCGACGCCTCCGAATGTCCGCCCAAGTCTGCGCGCGTCACCGATCTGCGCGTAGTCGCCTGAAGCGTTGACCGGACCACGCTAAGCGTGGTTCGGTCGAACCGAAATGAATATTGTCATTTATCTCGGTTTGCTTGCGTCCAGTTGCGGATACGCGCTCTGGCGCGGGGATCGCGATGCACGCGTAGCTGCGGTCGTGTGCATCGTCGCCACCACCCTCACCGTATTACTTCTGACGCCCGGACCCGCGCGCTACCGTATGGTGGAGAGCGGTGCCATGATGGTCGATCTGGCTGCCTTGGTCGCATTCGTTGCACTGGCGTTGTCTTCGCAACGGTTCTGGCCGTTGTGGGTATCCGGCCTTCAACTGACCGCCAGCACCGCGCACGCGCTCAAGTTGTTCGATGCTTCAATTGTTCCTTATGCTTATGCGGCGGCGGAGCGCTTCTGGAGCTACCCTATCCTGCTGATCATCGCAGTCGGCGCTTATCGCGCGCATTGCCGCCGACAAGCTTCGTCCTGTGCGACGCATGAACTGGCCGTGGAGCGCGTGAAGCTCTAGGCACGGTCCATGGCCGACATATCCGCGCTAGCAAGCGCCATCCTCGATGCAATCGCCGAACCCGCGCTGATTGTCCGTGCCCAGCGTACACTGGCTGCCAACCGCGCCGCGCGCACGTTGTTGGGCGAGGCGATCATTGGTCGCGATTTGCGTTTCGCGATCCGCCACCCGCTGGCGCTTGACCTGATCCTGCTCGGGCATGAAGCCGAGATTGACGTCGTTGGCATTGGTTCGGCCGAACGACCGTGGCACATGATAACGCGCCCACTCGCCGACGGTGCGTCGCTGGTGCAACTGACTGACCGTTCCGCGATTCAGGCGGCGGAGCGCATGCGGACCGACTTTGTTGCCAATGCAAGCCACGAATTGCGCACTCCGCTGGCGACGATCATCGGCTATGCCGAGACCCTCGCCGACGATGAACTCATGGACGACCCCTTGCGCCAACGGTTTGGCGACACGATTCGCGGTGAAGCGAGACGCATGCTTCGGATCGTCGAGGATCTGATGAGCTTGTCGCGGATCGAGGCAGACCGCTTCAACCCGCCGTCGGATTCCATTGACTTTACAGAGGTGGCGCGCCTTGCGATCGAGCACGCTGCCCCGCTCCTGGAGCAGCGCAATTGCATCGTCCGGCGCGAGATCATTCCTGACTCACTGGTCGTGCGTGGCGACTTCGGCCAATTGCTTCAGCTTGCCGATAATCTTATCGGCAACGCACTGCGTTATGGATGCACGACGCAAAGTTGCGACATCGATGTGTCAGTGCGGCGCGACGGGCCCCACGCGGTGCTGATCGTGCGCGACCACGGCGACGGGATCGAGGCCGACCATATCCCGCGCCTGACGGAACGCTTTTACCGCATCGATGCCGCGCGCAGCCGCGACTCGGGCGGCACCGGACTTGGGCTGGCAATCGTCAAGCACATCGTCGAACGTCATCGTGGCACCCTCGACATTCGTTCGTCGCCCGGCAAAGGCACTGAGGTGCGGGTCACGCTGCCGCTGTCATCTTGAGCATTGTCATAAAAGCGTAACGGTGTCGTCACAGGGACTGGCGCAGTCGGCGATAGGGATCGCTGTATGCCGGCTTGGTCCGAGCGCCTTCAGGAGTGGACGTTTATGAGAAAGTTTTGCGCAGTGCTGCCATTGGTCGCGCTCGCGGCCTGCAACAGTGGCGGTAATGGCTCGGCAAACAACGCTGGCGGTCAAATCAAGATCGTTGGCTCATCAACCGTCTATCCCTTCACCACCGCGGTCGCCGAAGAGTTCCAGCGCGCCAATGCAGGCAGCACCGTGATCGTCGAATCGACCGGCACCGGGGGCGGCATCAAATTATTCTGCAGCGGGGTTGGCGATCAGTTTCCCGACGCGGTCAATGCTTCGCGCGCGATGAAGGCGAGCGAGCATGCTGACTGCATCAAGAATGGCGCCAAGAACGTCGTTGAACTTCCTGTCGGGATCGACGGACTGACGCTGATCCAGGGCAAGGATGGCGCGAGCCTCGACCTGACCGTGACCGACATTTACAAGGCGCTTGCTGCCAATCCGTTCGGCAAGCCCAACACCGCCAAGACCTGGCGCGACGTCAATCCGTCGCTGCCGGCGATCAAGATCCGCGTTCTCGGCCCGCCTCCGACGTCGGGAACGCGCGACAGCTTCGCCGAATTGATCTTGGAAAAGGGCTGCGACAGCGATCCGGCAATGAAGGCACTCAAGAAGTCGAACGCGGAACAGCATAAGCAGACTTGCACCAAGATCCGCGAAGACGGCGCATTTGTAGAGGCCGGCGAGAATGACAATCTGCTGGTCCAGAAGGTGTCGGCCGATCCGGGCACGCTTGGCGTGCTTGGGTTCAGCTATCTTGATGATAATGCTGACAAAATC
>Ga0326733_1000462_pt1 | contig 11735 bp, 10 predicted proteins | sample 14_GP2_308_FD_207946 | JGI IMG/M metagenome (GOLD analysis project Ga0326733, IMG submission 207946) | Glacier ice microbial communities from Ngari, Tibet, China - 14_GP2_30.8 | ecosystem: Environmental > Aquatic > Freshwater > Ice > Glacier | place: China: Ngari, Tibet | collected 2018-07-17 | reverse complement strand
GGCCATATTGATGAAATCTTATCAACGGAAAATATAGATTTTCGGGGTTCATCGAGACGTAGATCAGCCGGACCTTTGCTCGCCTCGCGGCAAGTCGGAAGAGGTCTCTTAACTGGCCGCCGGGGCGAAGCTCGAAGCTGCCAATCTCGAGATATTTCAGCGGGACCCCATATTTGCGGCGTTCCCGCACCTTGCCCCACAACGTCCCGGCGTCGCTTGTGACGACCACGACCGCATGGGCTTCGTCCGATCGCGTTTTCCAGCCGATATTGTCGTCGACGTCCGGACGAAGGGCATGCTCCTCCTTGCTCGCGGCGGCGGTAAAGGCATTTCCGAAAACCAGCGGCGCACAAACAATGCGGCGGTTGTAAAGCTCGAGCGACGTGTACCTAAGCTTCTTGACGAACAGGGGATGCGAAACCGGGTTCGGAAACCCAAAGATGAAGGATGCCCCGGACCGGGCCAACTCCGCTTCGGCGAAGGTCATCAGCCTGGGCCAATATCCCTTGCCGCGATGGTTCGTGTCGGTGGCACTGAAACCAGACTGGAAACCTGTGAAAACTTCGTCGTCGCGCCGGAATGGCATCCTCATGAACGCATTCATCGACACCAGTTCGTCGCCGACGAAGCCGCCCATGACCTTGGTCGTGCCCGATGCGAAATCGATCATGCGCAGGATCGAGTCCGCCGACTGCGTGCCGCCGAATTCCGATCCGACAAGCTCGGCCACACGCGCCTTGAGCTTCGGCGACCCATAGATGTCGACTTCGGCAAACTCGATCTGCGGCATATTAGAACCTCTTCCGGGCGGGTTGATCGGTCAAGCTCGTCCATCGCGCAAGTGCCCGCCTGTGCGTGCCGGCCTAGCCTCGCCGCCGGCGCGTCGCCATCATCCAGGCCCGCGTCACCAATTTGTGGAAGTAATAATCATATGCCTGGCCATCGACGGCGACGATGACTTCATCCTCATACGCCGCCACGGATACATGATGGCCCCCCTCCTTGTTCCACGGCAGATCCTTCTTGAAGATGTCGCTTCGGTACGGCGTTTCGGAATAAGTTTCCTTGGTAAGCTGCTCGATCCTCATCAGTCCAAGGTTTTCGCCATACAGATTTTGACAGTTTTGGGCCGGACGAACCAGAACCCCGTCGATCAGGAAGGGCGTTCCGCCACAGCGCTCGGACCGCGCCCCTGTGACGATTGGGTTCATCGGGTGCGCCTGCAATTGGCCGTCGATCCAGTCATCGGTGTAAAATAGCTCAAGACCGTTCGATGTCGTGGCAAAGATGAACAGCGTCTCCCCGACCATATAAGGCGACGGGTCGGCGAACTTGCCTGTCATCAGGGTCCGCACGAAAACCGGACGGCGTGGAAATTCGTCGAACCTGTAGAGACGCAATTCGCCCGATTCCTGGCATTCGGGCATCAGATAGACGATTTCATCATGTTCAAAGATCGCCGGGTAAGACAGATGGAATGGCTCTTCGAGGATCAGCCCGAGCGAGACCAGTTTGTCCCCGACGATCTGTGCGGCCTCGATCTTGCCATAGTCATCGGCGCTCTGGGTTTCATAAAGTACGTAAAGCCGATCATCCTGCACGTGCAGGAACGGGTCGGCGCGGGTATGGATATGGCGTGGCCCACGGACCAGTTTCCTCGATTGCATGAGCAAGCTTGGCTGGCCTTCGGGGGGCAGGGTCACCCGGTCCTGACGATAGATTCCGATGGCCCATGCCGTCTTGCGGCGCAGCAGCCGCGAGACGTTCATTTTCATGATGATCTTCCCCCTGGATTGCGACTTTGCGTCCCGATAATGCCTCGCCAGCCCGTGGGGCGAAAGTCCCGACGCTATTTCCAAAGATAGCTGTTGTAAGGCACCCATTGCTCTGCATTCTGAGCGAAATTGAGCCACACGAACTGGATCGCGATGGCATAAGCGACCACGAAAATGCGGGCATAGCTACTCTTCAGCAGATAGTCCGGAATGCGCGCAACGATCGCCAATTGCAGCGGCAAGACATATAAGGCCAGCCGATCGACGATTGTCGATGACGGCAAAACCGCAAGCAGGACGACCAGCCCCAACGTCGCATAAGCGAAGTTGCGCCATAAAGTGTCTTCCTCCGGGCGGAAGGCGAAATGCTTGCGCGCGGCCAGGAATAATATCGCCGGTGCCAGGCTCATCGACACGCGGATCAAGGCGCCTTGCGAATTATATTGTTGCTCGACGTAATTCTGCAGCAGGGCATCGACCGCATCCGCAACGAGCAAGTCATAAAGCACTGCCATGGCGGCAAGAACGAAGACCAGGTTGAGGAACAGATTGCGCCGGGCGGTGACCAGCACCAGCAACAAAGCGACGATGGCCGTCTTGTGGAACAACGCGGCTACCACGATGAAAAGCACGAACTTGAGGGTCGATCCCCCGCGCAGCAGCGACGCCAGTCCGGCCATCAGGATCCCGATCGCGACCCCTTGGCGGGTATATCCCATTGCCACCACGATCACCAGATATGGCACCGCCACCAGCATCACTGCCCACGGATTGGCCTGGGTCCGGGCGAACCGCACGAGCCCCCAGCTGAAGATCAATCCGCAGGTCAAATTGACCAGCCAGATGCCGCCGCCTATTCGCTGTGCGATCCAGTTCAGCAGCCCATACGCCGGGTCGCCTTCGCGCACACTTTCACTGATGGTTGCAAATTGAGCGAAATCGAACATTTGTTCGTATGCGCTCCAGTCGCCCCCGACCTTGAAACGCAAACCGATGACCACGGTCAGCAATAATCCGGCCAAAGCCAGCGGCAGCCACGATCCCTCGCCGCGGCGATTACTTTTTTCGGCCAACGTGCCGGGCACGAAGAAGAAAATTAAGATCCAGAAGACTAACAATTGCCCCGCCTGCAGCACAGTTTGCATGACACGGCGAAAACCGTACCGGCGTCATACGGTCGTGATCGTGACCCGTCTAGCGAGGTTGAAGCAGGCGCGGCAACCATATCTCCTCGATTTACCGGCGCGACTGTGAAAGGCCTCAGCGCCAAGGGAGCGAGTAGTGATGTCGTCGGATGAAACTGTGATTGACGGATTGCTCGCTGCCGCGCTGCGCGGCGAAAGCGTCTTTTTTCCGACTGCGCTGGCGGAACTTGGCCACAGCGAAGCAGTCATCGCCCGGATTAACTATCATGGCGTTGCCGGGCTTCTTTGCCACGATTCCGGCGTCATGACCGGCTGGCCGAGCGAAGTCACGACCCACATTCGGCACACCGCTGTGGCGCAGACGATGTGGGAACTTCGCCATCGCGATTTGCTGCGCATCCTGCTTGGTCAAATGGCTGGGGCCGACATTCCCGCCATCGTGCTCAAGGGCACGGCAACAGCTTATGATCTCTACGCCTCGCCCGCGATGCGCGCTCGCGGCGACAGCGATTTGCTGGTCGACCCCGGCGACCTCGACCGGGCACGCCAGATCCTGGCGCAATATGGCTATGAACGGTCGGACAGTGAGGATGCGGCGAGCAACGAATTCTCCCTGCAGGAGGTGTGGAGCCGAACTTGCGATGCTGACATGGACCATCACATCGATCTTCATTGGCAATTGCTTAACTCCCCTGCCCTGGCCCGGCACTTTCCATTCGCCGAATGTGCTCGCGAAAAACTTGCTCTCCCGCACCTTGGCCCCCATGCGTGGGCGATGGACCGGGTGCGGACACTTCTTCACACGTGCATCCACCGGGCCATTAATTTCAGCTCGCCATATTTCGTTGATGGCAGGACTTATTATGGCGGCGACCGGCTGATCTGGCTGAACGACATTCGCTTGCTCGCGCGCAGTTTTTCCCCAGCCCAGTGGACCGCATTCTGTCATCTGGCAGGGGCTCTAGGATATGCCGCGGTGTGCCTCGACGGTCTGGGCGCATCACGGCGATCTCTGGGCACACCGGTTCCGGCGTCGGTCCACGCGACATTGCTTCGTTCCGGCAGCGCCCATGGTCCTGCTGCATATTTGCGTTCACGACAATTGGGACGGGCGTGGCGGGACCTACTTTCCGTCCCCGGCCTGAGGAGCAAATTGGCCTATCTCCGCTTTCGGTCGCTGCCGTCGCGATCATTCATGTATGACAAATACCCGCGGCTTGCCGGACTGCCGCTACCGCTCCTTTACGCCCGGCGCCTGGCCGACCTGGTACGCGCCCGACCGACGCACAGCGCCGGCAGATGAACCTCCGCACCCTCCTCCCCTTCGCAAAGCCCTACCGCTGGCCGCTCGTCGCGCTCGTCGCCATTTCCATACTGAGCTCGCTCGTGATGCTCGTCATTCCGTGGCTCGCCGGCCAGATGCTGAGCGGCACCGCCCTTCGGCCAACAGGAGCGAACCAGCTCCTGGCGCTGATGCTCGCCGTTCTTGTCATCCTCGCGGCCCTCTCCTTCATCACGTCATATCTAGCCCGAACGACCGCTGCCCGACTCCTGGCCGATTTGCGGGTGCACATTTATGCGCACCTCCAGGCCTTGCCGCTGCGCTTCCACCACGACCGCCGCCAGGGCGATGTTCTGGCGCTGGCGACCGTGGAGATCGCCCGCGTGGGGCATTTTTTGACAGGCACGCTGGTGTCGCTCCCGTCCAGACTGCTGACCGCGGTCGGAGCGGTGATCCTCATGTTCCGCATCGATGCGCAACTCGCCTTGCTGGTCCCGGTGCTCGTCCCGGCATTCTACCTGGTGCTCAAGATAGTCGGGCGGCGCCTGCGCTGGCTGGCGGTAGCCGCGCAGCAAGCAGAGGCTGATGTCATCGCGAGAATGGAACGCAACCTCGCCATGCTCCCTGCGATCAAAACCTTCGCTCGCGAAACCGCTGAAACAAAAGAATATTGCTACTTCGTCGAACGATCGATGCATATTTCAATCCGCGAGGGTCGCATCAACGCCGCGCTCGAGCCGCTTGTCGGCCTGATTGCGGCCGCCGCGGCAGTCCTGTTGCTCCACACCGCCGCTCTCCAGGTGAAGGCGGGCACGATGAGCGGGGCCGAGCTGTTCAGTTTCCTGCTTTATGCCGCCTTGCTCACCCGCCCGGTCGGCGCGCTGGCCCATATATATGGCGAAATACAATCGGCCCGGGGCACACTCGAACGCCTCCAGTCGGTGCTTCGCGAGGATGTCGAGCCGGGCTATGCAAGCACGACCACCCGTCCCGTGGCGCGCGGCGATCTGTCTTTCGCTGGTGTAAGCTTCCGATATCCGGGACGCGAACCGATCCTGTGCAATATCAATCTGACCATAAGGGCGGGTGAGACGGTCGCGCTGACGGGCGACAATGGCGCAGGCAAGACCACGCTGGTCAATCTGTTGCTCCGCTTTTGCGATCCGGATCGCGGAACCATCCGGATCGATGGGCAGGACATCGCGCTTATCCAGCTCCAGGATCTGCGCCGTCAGATCGGCTTCGTGCCGCAGCGTGCGGCACTGTTCAACGATACGATCGGCGCCAACATCGCCTTCGGGCTTGAGCATACCACCCAGGACCAGATCGTCGCCGCCGCCAAACTTGCGCAGGCGCACGATTTCATAACCAGGCTTCCCCAAGCTTATGATACCGTGATCGGCGATCATGGCGTTCGCTTGTCGGGCGGCCAGCGACAGCGGCTTTCGCTGGCCCGCGCGCTGATCAAGGATCCACCGATCCTGATCCTCGATGAAGCCACTTCGATGTTCGATCTTGAAGGCGAACGCGCGTTCATCGCGGCCAGCGCAAGCGCATTCGAAGGACGCACCGTCATCCTCATCACCCATCGCCTCGCCAGTCTCGCCATCGCCGACCGGGTCATCCGCGTCGAATCCGGTTCGGTCCGCGAAGTCTCCCGCGCCCCGGCCAGTGCAGTGGCGGCGGCACATCAATGAGCGGCATCTGCGGGATCGTCTCGCTCGACGGCACCAACGCCTCTGAAACCGCGATCACGATCATGACGTCGTGCCTCGAGCGGCGCGGGCCCGATGGCACGCATGTCATGGTCGACGGTCCGGCCGCTTTAGGTCACACCTCGCTTGCGACCACTCCAGAAGCACTGGTCGAGGTCCTTCCGCTTGCCGATCCAGTGTCCGGCTTCACGATCACCGCCGATGCCCGGCTCGACAATCGCGACGAGCTGATCGAGGCGCTCGATCTGGCACCCCAAACCCGCGTGATCGGCGACGGCGAACTTATCCTTCGCGCCTACCTCGAGTGGGGCGATCGATGCCCAAGCCACTTGCTCGGCGATTTCGCCTTCGCCATCTGGGATCCGCGGTCGGCAAGCCTCTTTTGCGCGCGCGACCAGGTCGGCGGGCGTCAATTACTCTATCATCACGCTCCGGGACTCAATTTTGTCTTCGCCACCGAACCCGGCGCGATCCTGGCGCTACCCCAAGTCAACGCGCCGCTGAATCCTGATCGCCTGAGCGATTTTCTAAGCAATATGGAAAGCGCCGATCTCACATCGACCTTCTTCAGCACGATCTTCCGTCTTCCCCCAGGTCACATACTCAAGCTCGATCACGGACGGATCGAGCTCATATGCTATTGGGAACTGGGGCCCGAGCCCGAGCTGAAGCTGCCCTCGGTCGAAGCCTATGAGGCGGCCTTCCTCGAAGTTTTCACTCAGGCCGTGCGGTCGCGAATGCGAAGCACGGGAAAGATCGGTGTAATGGTCTCGGGGGGAGTGGATTCAAATTCAATCGCCGCGGTTGCGGCCAGGCTCCTGACCGAGCAGTCGCTTGGCCCCTTGCCGACCTTTTCGGCGATCGGGCCCGATCCCGCCGATTGTGTCGAAACTCAAGGGGTGCTGACCGCGATCAATTCGCCTTTGTTTGCGCCGACTACAATTAACTACGCCGTGCTCGGACCCTATCGCGCCGAACTGGCGCGCGAAGTGGCCGGATCGGCCGAGCCGTTCGACCCGAAGATGACCCTGCTGCGCGCTGTCTACCTTGCGGCGAATCGCCAGGGGGTGAAAATCATGCTCGACGGCGGCGCGGGCGATACTTTGCTCGGAGCCGATTTCCATATTGCATTTCTCTTGCGCCGGGGGCGACTTGGGCGGGCCGTGCGCGAGGCTCGCGGTGATCAGCGCTTCTGGGGCTCAAGTACCCCGGCGTGGCGATCACTTGCTGCGGCGGCGTGGCAGGCCTTCGCGCCGACGTCGCTCCGGGCGTGGCGCTTCAAGCGCGGACGTCGCCATGCAGACCGCCAGTTCCGGGATTATGCCCTTACCGTCGTTCCAAAGCTCGATCTGCAACGCTCGCTTGCCCGGCGCGCGCAGGTCCAGCAACGCGACTTTCGTCTTGATTGCGTCGATCGACTGACCCGGCCACGCCTGATGATGCACCCTGGCTGCGTGGCGGGCCTCGAGCGCTACGAACGCATTGCCTCGTCCCTCGCGATCGAGCCGCGCGATCCTTTCACCGACCTGCGCCTGATGCGCTTCTGTCTATCCCTTCCGCGCAATCAAATTCAGCGCGACGGCTGGCCGAAATGGATTTTGCGGCGCGCAATGACGCACACGGTGCCAGGCTCGATCCTCTGGCGCCGGGGCAAGCACCATCTGGGCTACGACTTCATCGACCGCCTCATGGAAGAACCGAGCGGGAACGTCTGGAAAAACACGGATTTGCCAGCGACGAAGAAAGCGATCCTTAAGTACGACATTGTCTTCCTATCGGACTGGATCCGCACTGTGCGCGACAAGGGTTGGATTGCGGGACCGGTACTGCTTGGGGATTTAATCGATGACGAATGCAAATGATGCACGGCCGAAGCGCGTCTATTCGACGCCCAAGCTGGTGGCTTGTGGCAACATGGCGCAACTGACCAAATCGGGCGGCGCTTCGATCGTCGAGGGCACGACGATGAACATGAGATAATCTTCGCATATTGGGTTGCGACGTGAAATTGTCGATACGCAGGTGAAATACAGACCATGCTCCGTCGCGAGATCACGTCGCGGTCACTCCCGTCTATCGAGGGCTGGACCATCGTCGAGGGCAGCTGGCGCACGGAGGCGCAACGGCCCTGGCGTCCAATATGGAACAATGATTCCAACTCGCTCGACATCAAGGCCAACGGCGACACATGCGATGGACAGACGTATCTCCTGACCTTTGCCGACGTCGCCCAGTTCGAAATTATCTACCCTTCGCGTGAGATCCGGGTCCTGCCGTTCGACGAGCATGTGCCAGTTCATACCATCGGCCATTTGCTGGTCGATCAGGTTTGGCCAAGGATCCTCGCCCATGACGGCGCCCTGGTTCTTCATGCCTCGGGCGTGGCGAGCAGTGAGGGCGCGATATTGTTCGTCGGGCCGTCGGGCCGAGGCAAATCGACCCTGTCCGCAAGCCTTCATCAGCGCGGCCTGCCATTGATCGGTGACGACGCCGTGGTGATCGAGGAACACGGTGGCGACGCACGGTGCCAGGCGGTTTACCGCAGCTTGCGCCTATATTCGGATTCGATCGAAACCCTGTTCGACCCCTCGATCGAGCAGTCCGACGTCGCCGACTATACCGACAAGCGCAATATCCATTTGCCTTCACTCGACGCCGCCGATGTCAGGCATGCCGTTCGCGCAATCTTCTTTATCAATCCTGAAAACAGCGCGGGCAGCGCCCGGGTCAGTCCGGTGTCGCCGGGGGCGGCCTGCATGCGGCTGGTCGAGCATAATTTCTGGCTCGATCCGACCGACATGGCAAGGACCGCATGCAAACTGACCAGGGCCAGCGCGCTCGCCGCGTGCGTCCCGGCGTGGCAACTCGATTATCGCCGTGATTTTTCCAGCCTTGACGACGTGCATGCGGCAATATTCGCAAGGCTGGCCAATCCCATCGACCATAAGGATCATCACTCTGTCGCGACCTAGCGGATATCCATTGAACAGTTATGGCGACATGATCCGGTGCGAACCGCGAATGTCTGCTTATGCTCAGGCGCTGCGCCAGGCGATCACGCCCGGCTGCACGGTCATCGACATTGGCGCCGGGCCTGGCATGTTCGCTCTGCTCGCCTGCCGCTATGGCGCCGGCAATGTCATTGCGATCGAGCCCGATCCCTCGATCATATTGTTGAAAAAATTCGCCCAGGACAATGGCTTCGCCGACCGCATCGAACCGTTTCAAGGCGTGTCGAGCGACTATCATCCACTCGACAAAGCCGATGTGATCATCTCCGACCTGCGCGGTGGCCTGCCCTATTTCGAGGGGCACATCGGGACCATCGTCGACGCCCGCGAGCGTTTGCTGGCCCCTGGAGGCCGGCTCATTCCGCAGCGCGACACGATCCATATCGCCGCGGTCGAATCTGCTTCGACCTACGTCGAACTCGCCGAGCCGTGGAGTCGCAATGACTATGGCCTCGACCTCTCCGCGGGTCGCCGCTTCACGATCAACAGCCAGCGTCGATCGGATTTCAAGCCTGAACAACTCCTTGGACCCGCCCAGATGCTCGCCACGATCGACTACCACACCGTCGTCGATCCGAATCTGCGCGCCTCGGCATCGCTTGAAATTAATCGCGGCGGGGTGCTTCACGGCTTGCTCTCATGGTTCGACACTCAACTGGCACCCGGCGTCGAATATTCGAACGCGCCGGGCAAAGCGCCGTTGATCTACAGCCAGACCTTTTTCCCGCTCGATCAACCGCTGTCGGTACAGCCGGGGGATCGCCTGGAAGTCGAGATAATGGCAAATCTGGTCGGCGGCTCCTACGTCTGGTCATGGAACAGCCGACATCTTCGAGCCGGTACACAAACCGCACCGGCGGTTCGCCAGTCTACCTTTCTGAGCAATATAATGGACAGCAAGAAGCTCGCCATCCGCTCCGACCATTTCGTTCCCCCCCGACCCGAGGCAATCGACATTGACGCGCTATGTCTCTCGCTGATCAACGGCGAACATGATCTCAAAACGATCGCCGAACGCGTTGAACAGCAGTTTCCGCATGCCTTTGCCGGCTCGTCGGGAGCGCTGGATCACGTTACGAAGGTTGCGAGCCGCTATGGCGCCCGAACTTAGCCCGACGGCCGCATCAATGGCCGGACACGAAGGAAATCGAGCCATGAACCACGATCTGGACAAGAAGCTTGCCCCATCGGACGATGCGATCGCCAGCCCGGTCGGCGACGAGACGGTCATCCTTGAGCTCAAGAACGGCGCTTACTTCGGGCTTGACGCGATCGGCACCCGGGTCTGGGAATTGCTCAAGGAGGGCCGAACGACGGCGTCGATCTGCGAACAGATGGTGGCGGAATATGACGTGGCGCCCGATGTGCTTGAGGCCGACGTCCGCCGCCTGTTGGCCGAGCTCGAAGCCAATGCGATCGTCGTTGAAGCAGGATCTTCGCCCGATTGACCGGTTTCGTTCGCGACTTCAGGCAGGCGCTTAGGCTGCCGCTCGAAAAGTGGCCGTATCTGGCTCGCGCCGTGGTCGAACTGGCGATAGCGCGAACGCGGCTCCATGCCGACCATTCGCACCATCTGCGCGATGCCAAAGCTACGCGGCCGACCCCGCACGACGCCTTGACGCCGGCCCAATCGGATCTGGTCGATCAAGTCGCTTATGCCATCCCCAGGATCGCACAGCGCCTCCCCTGGCGTTCCGACTGCCTGATCCAGGCACTGGCCGGCGAACGCTGGCTTCGTCGCAGCGGTGTCTTGGCGCAGGTCGTCATCGGGGTGAACAGGGATGGCCCCGCCCCGCTTGAGGCGCACGCATGGCTCAAAGCTGGCGACCGTGTCGTCACGGGTGGTGGCATCGCCGCCTTCGCGCCGCTTACCGAGTAGCGCAAAAGCGGCCCAATCGGGGATCCTAGTTGATCGACAGATGCCGCGCGCCCTGCTCGCCTTCGGGCTCGACCCGACTGACCTTTTCGCGGCGACGCGGGCCGGCCATCATCGCCACGCACGTTGCGAAGATCGCTGCGATGGCCGTCGTGCGCAGCGGAAAGTCGACCAGGCTATGCGCCAGGATCGCCGCGCTCGCCACGCTTGCCGCGCGTGCGAAATGATCGACGATCGGGGCCCGCCAGATGGCGATTACGCGGCCCACCCACCACAATAGGAAGACCAGGATCAGCAATGTTCCGGCAAGCCCGGTCTCGAGCACCAGTTCGATATAATCGTTGTGGACATGATTGACGAACCAGCGGTCGACGACGTCGGGGTTCTCATAGCCAGGATAAATCGCCCCGAAACTGCCACTGCCCGACCCGACGGGGAAGGTGTCGGCGACCGCACGCATGCTGTTGGCGAACGAGGTCGAACGCGTGGCATAGCTTTGATCGGCTCCCACTGCCGCGATTCGCCCCTGCAGCGGCGACGCGAGGATCGCGACCACTGCCGCCAGCGCGATCAGGACCACGCCGCCCAGCCAATATTTGACCCGGCGGTCCCCGATCGACGTGCGGATCAGCAGCGACGCGGCGACGACTGCAATACCAAGCCCGATCCCGGCCGTCGAAGGATTAAGCGCCAGCCCGAGCAAAAGGATGAGCAACGCCCCGCACAATATCGCATACCGCCCCGCCACCTGCTGTACGAACCGTCGTCCGCTGCGCTTGACCCCGAGCAAAGCCACCAGGAATGGGATGGTCGCAATCAAGAGGGTCGCCATGTGATTGCTGTTGGCGAAGAACCCGGTCGCCATGCCATTGTTGGTGACCGCATAAGGATACCATGCCGAATTGCCGACATCGCCGCTGGTCACCTGGAG
>Ga0326733_1000461_pt1 | contig 11755 bp, 11 predicted proteins | sample 14_GP2_308_FD_207946 | JGI IMG/M metagenome (GOLD analysis project Ga0326733, IMG submission 207946) | Glacier ice microbial communities from Ngari, Tibet, China - 14_GP2_30.8 | ecosystem: Environmental > Aquatic > Freshwater > Ice > Glacier | place: China: Ngari, Tibet | collected 2018-07-17 | reverse complement strand
GCATTTTTGTTGCCTCGCGCCAGCGGGGGCACTTTAAACAAGCGCTGACTTAGAACCAGACAAGCCAATGCAACCAGTGTCACGCTAAAGTCCGAAGTGATACCTCTGACGTAGGCCAGAAGCGGGAGGTTGGCCTGGCCTACTGGAAACCAAAGAAATACAAGACAGGCCAACATCCACCAGCCAGTCCAACGTGCCATGCCAACATACCCAGCGACCAGACACAAACTGGTTGCGCACAGCACCAGGCCAATGCCCAGCAAAGCGACTAAATCAGTGAGCGGCAAAAGCTGCACGGCGTTCTGCTGGTAAGGCAGCATTCGGTTGAAGCATTTGTCCAGGATCAAGCCTTACATGCTTGATTCGACTTCGGTGCCATGTGTACACGAGATGCAAATAACCGTCCCGGCTTTGCAGCAAATAAGGATACGAAAACTCCTGCGAGCAGGTGTCAGCGGTACAAAGCTGGCGCTTAGAAATGTCTACATCAGCCCGAATTTGCACTTGACTGGCGCCACGCGCTGCAAGCTCGTCGGTCAGTAATTGTTCATAGCTGCTAACTGACAAGCGGGTCTTGACATCGTGAGTCAATTCCACTGTCCACGGCGTGACACCCTCGAAAGAGCCACCCTTAGCGGTTTTAAGAAGCGCCAGCGACTGACGATTTTCAGGATCGAGATTCAGGGCAAGCCATTGCTCACCTGCTGCAGTCACAACACCAGCCAGCGCTGAGTCTGGGTTCGGCCATGAGGAGGCGAGGGTTGATGACCAACTCGTGCCCGCATCGGTCGTTTCAGATGTCATCACAGCTGTACTGCGGCCTGACCGCATGTAGATTTGTGCCTGTTTTTCGTCGCGCACGAGGATGACGGGTTGCAAACTGGTTTGGCTGGCCGGAATCCGGCTTTTGTCGACGAGCTGTCCTTGTGTATTGATGTGCAAAATTTCGGCAAATTTGGTGATGAATTCATGGTAAACCGGCAAGCCGATCTGTCCGTTCTGGTGAAAAGACGGCGCACCTTTGGCAAGTGTGCTGATATTGAGAAATGGCGAGGTTACCAACCGCCGCAGGACACTCCAGGTGACGCCATCATCAGTTGAGCGAGCCCAACTGATGGAACTGCCTGCCCAACCACCCAGTGAGACATTGACCATCCAAAGCACTAGCGAATCGTCAGGCATGCGCGCAATGACCGGATTGCCAATTTTTTTGACATAGCGCCACAAATCGCGCTGAAGGCGCTCCCGATCAAACAGCGTTGTTTCCTGGCTCCAAAGAAGATTTTCAGGATTAAAAACTGCCGTTTTTATAGCCACATCCCCAGCCCCCTCGCGCGACCCCGCAAACCAAACGGCCCGCATGTGCCCATTGCGCAATTCTGCAAGTGAAGCTGCGTGAACAGCCTGACCAGGTTCAGAAGAAACAAATCGCGCATCAAAGTAAAAGCTGCCATCGGGCGACAGCTGCCGCAGATCGCTGGCCGCTAGTGGGCTGAGTGCCTGAAGAGGCTTTGACATTGACGACGAAGAAACAACTTGAGTCGACGGAGGTAAGAAATTCGAAGCGGGTAGGCGGGCAGAAATTTTCCAACTGGCGAGGCAAAAAATCACGACCAGCGATGTCACTGCCATTGGCTTTACCCAGCTTAAGCTCTTTAAAAAACTGAAATTCAAAAGATTTTCTGCCCGGTAGGCCTAAGTCGATCAATACGCCACAGTGCCATATCAATATTTAAGAAGCACCGCGCCCCAGGTAAATCCACCGCCTACCCCTTCTAACATCAGGACGTCACCCTTTTTGACTTTGCCGTTGCGCACGGCTTCGTCAAGCGCCAGTGGAATGGATGCAGCCGAGGTGTTGCCGTGCTGATCAACCGTAACGATCAATTTTTCTAACGGCAATTTCAACTTTTTGGCGGTGCTTCGCATGATGCGCAGGTTAGCCTGGTGGGGAATCAACCAATCAATATCGGCCTCAGTCAACGAAGCCTTTGCAAGCGTTGCGCGGGCTGCACTTTCCAACACGCCAACGGCGAGCTTGAACACCGCCTGCCCGTCCATGGTCAAAAGCGGGCTGCCCACCACCTGACCACCTGATACATGGCCAGGAACGCACAAAATACCAACATGCTGACCATCGGCGTGTAAGTCACTGGCCAAAATTCCAGGCTCTTGTGATGCTTCTAGAACCACTGCACCTGCGCCATCACCAAACAACACGCAGGTGGTCCGGTCAGAAAAATCAAGGATACGGGAAAACACTTCAGCGCCTATCACCAGCGCCCGGCTTGCTGCTCCACTTTTAATCATGGCATCCGCAACGGTCAAGGCATACACAAATCCGCTGCATACAGCTTGCAGGTCAAAAGCTGGACAGCCAGCAATTCCCAGTTTGTGCTGCACGATACAAGCCACCGATGGAAACACCATGTCTGGGGTTGAAGTGGCTACGATAATAAGGTCGATGTCGGCAGCTTGCAGTCCGGCGGATTCGATTGCGCGCTTAGCCGCTTCAACGCCCAGATCGCTGCTGGTCACGTCAAACGCTGCGAAGTGTCGCGCTTTAATCCCAGTACGCGCCACGATCCATTCGTCCGAAGTGTCTATGCCTTTAGCGGCCAGTTGAGCGGCAAGTTGGGTGTTGGTTAGCCGGTTTGGCGGCAAATAACTGCCGGTGCCGGTAATGCGCGAGTAGCAAGTCATTGTTGGTCAATGCACTGATGTTGAGACCGTTGATTCAACCGACTTGCAAGATACTGCAAGAGTATCTTCGTTGGCAAATACAGTCCTCGCAGCCACCAGCAATGGCGCCGCATGGGCAATACGTTCACGAACTCGCTCCAACAAATTATTTCGTGCCGCATCGTAAGCCCGCGTCAAAGCCTGCTCAAAAGCAAAAACATCGGCTGAGCCATGACTTTTAAACACCAGTCCGCGCAGGCCAAGCAATGCAGCGCCGTTGTAGCGCCTGTGATCAAACCTCTTTTTAAAGGCAGAAAGTACCGGAAAAGCAACTACAGCGGCCATTTTGGTCAATATATTTCGCGAGAACTCAGCCTTGATGTAGTCGCCAATCATGTGGGCTAGACCTTCGCTGCTTTTAAGCGCCACATTGCCCACAAAGCCATCACACACCACCAGGTCAGTGGTGCCCTTGAAAATGTCATTGCCTTCAACATTTCCATAAAAATTGATGTCACCCGAGTCAGAAGCAGCTCTTAACAACTTGCCGGCTTTTTTGATCATCTCGCCGCCTTTGATTGCTTCTTCACCAATATTCAACAGGCCGACAGTTGGTGAAGGAATTTCAGTAATGGCTGCTACCAATGCCGAACCCATGACAGCAAACTGCAGCAGATGCTCCTCGGTACAGTCCACATTAGCACCGAGGTCAAGCATGGTCGTCGCTTTTCCAGCGGCATTGGGCAGTTGGGAAGCAATTGCTGGCCGGTCAATACCATCCAGGGTTTTCAGTACGTAACGGGCAATGGCCATCAACGCCCCGGTGTTACCACCGGACACGGCAACTTGAGCTCGTCCCTCTTTCACCTGATTAATTGCAATACGCATCGAAGAATTTTTTTTGCGTCGCAAAGCCACTTCGATCGAGTCGTCCATCGTGACCACTTCACTAGCGGCCACAATTTCACACCTGCCAAGCGCCATCAAACGCCGGTGGAGCGTATGGACCCTTAGCAATTCCGGTTGACCCACTAACAGCAAGTGAGCATCCGGGTGTGCATGCAAGAAAGCCAAGCTGGCTGCAAGAGTCACATCAGGACCAATATCGCCCCCCATGGCATCGACAGCAATCCTGATCATGTGCGGACTGGTTGAGTCAAAAATAAAACTTCGGGCAAAAGAAAGGCCCGCAGTATGAGTGCGGGCCCGCGCTTGAAACGTGAAATTACGCTTCAGCTTTTGTTTTCAACACCTTGCGACCGCGGTAAAAACCCGTGGGGCTGATGTGGTGACGCAAATGAATTTCGCCAGTCGTCGACTCCACCGCAATACCAGGTACGTTCAATGCATTGTGCGAACGGTGCATGCCGCGCTTGGAAGGGGATTTTTTATTTTGCTGAACAGCCATGATTCGCTCCTGACAAGATGATAGTGTGGGGGAAATTTCGCACCGAATTTTAAGTCTGGTGAACTGCAGGCTTTTTAAAAATTTAAAGACGCCAACATCACTACCTTGGCAAGCGAAGCCTTGAATTATAGCCCGTTGAAAAACGGTATTGTCTCGAAGCAGGTCTGAGCATGACCGACGCTAGTCAGTTTTGTCTTTTAGTTGCGCCAAAACTGCAAAAGAATTGGGTTTTTCTCCAAATTGGAGATTTTCGCGCTTTTCATCATTTCCGGTATTTTTGGGAGTAAGTGCTTCCTCTCCAGCCTGCATAACCGGCGTAACAGGGCATTCGTCATGCTTGGGCACCAAAGGCAAGGCCATCAGCATCTCATCTTCAAGTACCGCAAGCAGGTCAAACTGAGGCTCCATCACCAGCAGGTCTTCTTCTGACTCATCGTCCTCGGCCATTGCAATAGCTTCGCTGGCTACAAAGCGATACCACTGATCGACTGTCAGCAGCACGTCAACGGTACTCATGCACCGCTGGCAAGTTAACGGAACCGATGTATCGGCGGTTAGGTGAAGCCAGATATCTTCTTCTGCCTGCAAGCCAGGTCGAAGCTCGGCCATGGCTTTCCAGTTAACTGCCAAATTAGGGGTTAACGCATGTGCTTCGTGCGCAAGGCGCTCCATAATTTGTAGCGGAGTCGTTTCGGCAATTGGCACACCCTCATTGGCGAAGGCCTGCATGTTAAGCCGGTTGAACTGGTGTGATTTAGACATCAGCGCAGTGTAAGAGAATCAGGCCATGGACTCTGACAGCATTTCTTCACTCGTACTTTCGGAAAATACCGGTTTGCGCTTAGCAAATCGACCGCTCATACTTGGCTCAACCTCACCCTACCGGCGCGAGCTGCTACAGCGACTGCAAATTCCGTTCGATGTCGTTGCGCCTGATGTTGATGAAACACCGCTAGATGGTGAGGTACCCCTTCAGCTTGCAGTCCGTCTGGCGCTTGCTAAAGCGCGTGCAGTTGCCCACATGTTTCCAAGCTCAGTGGTAATTGGCGCTGACCAGGTGGCCGACCTTGATGGCTTGGCGCTGGGCAAACCGGGCAACCATGAACGGGCAGTTTTGCAATTGCGCCAGATGCGCGGCCAGATCGTGCTCTTTCAAACCGCTGTTGCAGTAGTGTGCTGCGACAGCGGATTTGCGCAAAGCGGTCTGGCCACTGTTCGCGTGAAATTTCGCGATCTTGATGATGATGAAATTGAAAATTACCTACGGATAGAGCAGCCTTATGACTGCGCGGGCAGTGCCAAAAGCGAAGGTTTGGGAATTTCGCTGCTTGCAGCCATTGAAAGCGATGACCCGACCGCACTGATCGGCCTGCCGTTAATTCGAACCTGCAGCTTGATTCGAGCTGCAGGCATAAGGCTGTTTCCGCAAAACAAGGCTGTCCCATGAGCAGCTACAAAGGCAAGCTATACCTGGTGCCGGCACCACTAGATTTTGGCTGTGACCAGCAGGCTTCGTTGCAAACAGTCATGCCCTTCGGAACGTTGCAAGTTGCCGCCCGGCTTGACTGGTGGATTTGTGAAAATGCCAAAAGCACACGCGCTTACCTCAAACGAATCAACGAATTGGAGCCTTTGCGCACCTCAGTACAGATGCTCCAAATCAACGAATTGCCTCGCGAAATCCACAAGAAAGGAGACCACAACGTACTTTTCGACGCTCGCCCGCTGTTGTCAGCCGCCCTGGAAGGCCAGGATATTGGTCTTGTGAGTGAGGCTGGCATGCCTGCCATTGCCGACCCGGGGTCATCAGTCGTGCGTGCTGCGCATGATTTGGGTTTGCAAGTCATTGCGCTGACAGGACCCATGTCGTTGATGCTGACTTTGGCATCAAGTGGCTTGAACGGCCAAAATTTTGCCTTTGTAGGTTATTTGCCGCAAGACCCATCTGGTCGTCTTCAGCGCATTCGGGAACTGGAATCGCTTGCTCTGAAAACCGGGCAAACCCAAATATTTATTGAAACACCCTACCGCAATGTTGCCCTGATTCAGGCCTTGCTCAGCACACTGCAAGGCAGTACTCGACTGGCACTTGGTTGTGGTTTGACGCTGGACAATGGTGTTTCCCGCAGTGCGTTGATCAGCCAATGGAAGCGCGACAAATTAGCTCTTCCGCTTGAACTGCCTACCGTGTTCTGCGTAGGCCGTTAGCCGAACATCAAGAATTGACTAAGTAAGAAAAATACTCTGGGCAAGAAGTAGCGCTTGCATGCTTCTTACACCCACCTAGCGCAATGCTGGGATTGACTGAAAAGCTTTCATGGCACCCTCGCCCATTGCAGCTCCAAACTTTTTGGCCAACCGTTCGGCCACATTGTCGCGGCGGGTGTAGTCGATGATTTCTTCAACTTTGACCACTTCCCGGGCTACATAGTCGAGGTTACCTAGATGGTCGGCAAGTCCAAGCTCCACAGCTTGCTGCCCATTCCAGAATAAACCGGTGAACATTTCTGGTGTTTCTTTCAACCGGTTACCGCGCCCAGCCTTCACCACGTTAATAAATTGCTGGTGGATCTGGTCCAACATGCTTTGGGCAAATGCCCGCTGTTTGTCGTTTTGCGCACTGAAAGGGTCAAGGAAACCTTTGTTTTCTCCAGCCGTTACCAAGCGGCGTTCTACGCCGAGTTTGTCCATCAAGCCGGTAAAACCGAAACTGTCCATCAGCACACCAATGCTGCCAACAATGCTGGCTTTGTCGACAAAGATTTGGTCAGCAGACACCGCGATGTAATAGGCGGCAGAAGCACAGCTTTCCTCTACTACCGCGTAGACCGGCTTCTTGTGTTTGGCTTTGAGGCGCAAAATTTCGTCATTCATCATTCCAGCCTGTACTGGGCTGCCGCCTGGCGAATTGATCAGCAGCACGATCGCTTTTGAGCCTTCGTCTTCAAACGCTGCGCGCAAAGCCGCATTGACAAACTCTGCACTGGCGTCAGCGCCAGCCGTAATTTCGCCCTTGATTTCAATCACCGCAGTGTGCGGAACACTGGCATCCGTAGCCGGTGCGCCACGGTTCAACCCAATCCATAGCAACACGACAAAGAACGCCAGCCATGACAGGCGCGTAAATGTTTTCCAGCGGCGAGTGGCCTTTTGTTCATCCAGCGCAGCAAATGCCAATTTTTCCAAAGTTGCGCGCTCCCAGCCCGGCTCACTGGATAAATTTGCAGTTGCCGACCGGGTGCGCGGAGAAAGCGTTTCGAACTGATCCGGCGTCTCGGTTGGATCGAGAGAAGGTCCATCGCTGTCAGTTTTTTTGAAATCGGTCATGACTGAATCTTAAAGAAGTATTTAAAACAACAGGGGTTTGAGGTTGTAGTTTGTTTGCCAATAAACCACGCCTTCACGCTCGCAAAGCATGATTTTGACCAGGCCACCCTTGCACGGACCGCTGGCGCACTGTCCGCTTTCGGGTTGATAAGCCGCGCCATGGCTGGCGCACAGCAGCCACTGGCCGGTGTCGTCAAATATTCGGTTGGCCTGCCAGTCGAGCTCCATGGCCACATGGGTACAGCGGTTCAAGTAGGCTTGTGGCTGACCATTGAAACGAATCGCAAAAGCCCGGCAGGTCTGGCCTGCATAAACCACGTCAAACGGCACGGCAAGCCCGCAATTGAGCAGCTCGCGGCTGTTGCAAAGAGCTTGCAACTCGTCCATCAGTTCACGCCTGCGTCACGCATTGACTTGCAGCCAAGCATGCAGATCAAGCACCGTGTGACCAATATGCAGCGGGTTGAGGACGGCAAATGTTGCGGGCTCATGCGCGCCATAGCTCACTGCGACGCTGGCGCAGCCCGCATTGAGCGCCATTTGCAAATCATGGGTTGTGTCGCCGATCATCAGGATGCGGCTGGCCGGGAGTTTGAACTGGGCCATCAGTTCATAAAGCATCAGCGGATCAGGCTTGCCGGCTGTTTCATCAGCAGTCCGAGAACCGTCAAACACATTTTTTAGCTCAACACTTTTTAGCGCCTCGTCCAGTCCGTGTCGCGACTTTCCGGTGGCCACTGCCAATAAATGGCCACGTGCTTTGAGCATGGCAAGCAAGGGCAACACCCCTTGAAACAAGGTCAGGTCGTTGAGATGCGCGGCGTAATGATGCCGATAGCGAATGCCCAGTTCGCGGTGCTTGTCAATGGGCACGTCAGGCGCAGCATGCGCCAGCGCTTGTGCCAGACCTAAACCAATGACATAGGCCGCCGCTTGGTCTGTCGGCTTTTCTCCGCCGACGTCGCACACCGCCGCCTGAATGCAGCGCACGATAATTTGGGTGGAGTCAAACAGAGTGCCGTCCCAATCGAAAGCGATTAAGTCAAATTGTCGAAGTTGCATGTAAAGATTGTCGCCGGCTACCCTGCTTCTACCTGACTGCGCATCACAAATCCTCAGGAATTTTCATTTCCATCAGAAAAAGCAGCCGTCCGGTAGGGCAAAAACTGCTGCAGCTCTTCGGGCAGAGCAGCATGAAGCTGAACTGCCTTTCGAGTTTTTGGGTGGTTGAACTTCAGGCTCCAGGCGTGCAGGAACATCCGTTTGAGGGACGCCGCGGCTGAACTGCTTTTTTGCAGCGCTTTGTTCAGCTCAAAATCGCCATACTTGTCGTCGCCGGCAATCGGATGGCCCTCACCCGCCAGATGCACGCGAATCTGATGGGTTCGACCGGTTTTGATGGTCACTTCAAGCAAGGTGAATGCAATGCCTGGTGCCAGTGAATTTTCAGCAATAGGGCTTTTTACTTTGACCAATGTGACCGAGCGCAGGGCGTCAGGATGGTCATTGCTGACGATTTTCACGCGCCGCTCGCCGTTGGGCAAAAGGTATTTGTGCAGGGCCTTGTCGATGACACGCTGATTAGCCGGCCAATTGCCGCTGACCAGCGCCAGGTACACCTTATCGGTTTCCCTTTCGCGAAACTGCTCTTGCAAGAGCTTGAGTGCCATGCGGCGTTTGGCAATCAGCAAGATTCCACTGGTTTCCCGGTCCAGGCGATGCACCAGTTCCAGAAAATCGGCTTCTGGCCGGGCCATGCGCAGCTGCTCGATGACGCCAAAGCTCACCCCACTGCCGCCATGCACCGCCACGCCGGCGGGTTTGTCGATGGCCAGAACAAAGTCATCTTCAAACAAGATCGGGAATTCTTTTGGAGGCGCGTAGCCCCCGACGGTGGAACTTGCGCCGTGGTGGGCAACTTCGGTCATGATGCTTTTCATGGCCTGGGCTTTTTGTTCTGCCCGTTCTGATGTGCGCACTGGCGGCAAACGCACGATGTCGCCAGTTTGCACCCGGGTGTCGGCCTGCGCTCTGCCCTTGTTGATACGCACTTCGCCGCTGCGAATGATGCGGTAGACATGTGTTTTGGGCACGCCCTTGAGCTGGCGAATCAAAAAATTGTCGAGTCGCTGGCCGGTGTAGTCCTCGTCAACCGTGACCAGCGTGGCTTGCGCGGAAGCGGCGGCAATTTCAGGCATGTTGTGGTGAACTGGCGGGGTGCTGGTAGCAGTCGCATTCACTTTGGATGCGGGACGAAATGGCGCTTTAGACAGGCGTTTTTTCGTGTCTGAAGCTGCCCCTATAATGTATTTCACTAGCGAGATGCTGTAAGTAGTTGATTTGTCTGGAGTTTAATCCACGCCAATTTCAAGCCGTTAAAAGGCCTGCAGACAGCCTTCGCTAGAAGGTCGATGCCACTGGTGGCAGTTGTCCGCAAGCGACGCGTGCCAGGCACCTTGCAACCCGGAAGCTGACATGCAGACGAGCTGACGTTTTGCGAATACAACTACGGAATAACAATGCACACAGCCCTGGGTCATGGACTTTGGGCTGACTGCGGATCCAGGCGAGATCAACTTCCCTGACAGGTATCTTCTGATGACAGCACAGACAAATCTGATTTTTAGTTGCCTGCGGCGCCCTTTGGCCCTGCTTTGTGGCATCAATCAGCCTTCTGCGCACAAGCAGCGGGCGCAGTTAGCTACTTTTTTTGTAGCAACTCCTGACAGGCATCTGCTCGCCCCATCCACGCGCCCACGCCCAGACTGAACAGGTCGACTGATTTTTCAGTCGACCCTCTTTTCGTCAAAGCCCTCCGGCAATTCCCCACGTTCGCAATGCGTTACTCCTGGTGTCGTTCAGCCGTTATGGTTTTAGAACAAGCAACAGTTAGGAATATTCATGAAACGCATGCTGGTAAATGCTACCCAAGCCGAAGAACGCCGCCTGGCCATTGTTGATGGGCAAAAGCTCCTCGACTACGAAATCGAAATTGAAGGGCGCGAACAGCGCAAGGGAAATATTTATAAAGCGGTCGTCACCCGGGTCGAGCCATCGCTTGAAGCCTGTTTTGTGGACTACGGTGAAGACCGTCATGGCTTTTTGCCATTCAAGGAAATATCCAGGCAGTATTTTGCGCAAGGCGTTTCAGTGGGACAAGCGCGCATCAGCGACGTGATTCGCGAAGGTCAGGAACTGCTGGTCCAGGTTGAAAAGGAAGAGCGCGGCAACAAAGGCGCGGCGCTGACCACCTTTGTCTCGCTGGCGGGCCGCTATGTGGTCTTGATGCCCAACAACCCACGCGGCGGCGGGGTTTCGCGCCGCATTGAAGGCGAAGACCGGGCCGAGTTAAAAGAGGCCATGGATAAGCTGGAATATCCAGCGGGTGCCAGCATCATTGCCCGCACCGCCGGCATTGGCCGCAGTGCGCCTGAATTGCAGTGGGATTTGAATTATTTGCTCAAGCTGTGGACAGCCATTGACGGCGCTGGCAAGGGCGGCAAAGGCGCTTTTCTGATTTATCAAGAATCGAGCCTGGTGATTCGCGCCATTCGCGACTATTTCAACAGCGACATCGGCGACATTTTGTTCGACACCGACGACGTGTACGAGCAAGCCCGCCAGTTCATGGCGCATGTGATGCCCGAGCATGAGCACCGGGTCAAGCGATACCGCGACGATGCGCCGCTGTTTAGCCGCTTTCAAATCGAGCACCAGATCGAGTCGGCCTATGCGCGCACTGTGCAGTTGCCTTCAGGCGGCGCCATCGTCATCGACCACACCGAAGCGCTGGTGTCGGTTGACGTGAACTCGGCCCGGGCCATCAAGGGCGGCGACATCGAGGAAACCGCCACCCGTACCAACCTGGAAGCCGCCGACGAAGTGGCGCGTCAGATGCGCCTGCGCGACCTGGGCGGCCTGATCGTCATCGATTTCATTGACATGGAAGAGTCGCGTAACCGCCGCGACGTGGAAAACCGCTTGCGCGACGCCCTTCGCCAGGATCGGGCACGAGTGCAGTTCGGCACGATCAGCAAGTTTGGTCTGATGGAAATGAGCCGCCAGCGCCTACGGCCTGCGCTCAGTGAGGGAGCGTCGATCCCGTGCCCGCGCTGCGGCGGTTCTGGCCATATTCGCGATACTGAAAGCTCGGCGCTGCAAATTTTGCGTATCATCCAAGAAGAGTCGCTCAAAGACAGCACAGCATCGGTGCTGTGCCAGGTGCCGGTTGATGTGGCGTCGTTTTTGCTGAATGAAAAGCGCTCGGAGATCAGCAAAATCGAAATGAAGCAGCGCATCAATGTGCTGCTGGTGCCCAACAAAACGCTGGAAACGCCC
>Ga0326733_1000460_pt1 | contig 11757 bp, 11 predicted proteins | sample 14_GP2_308_FD_207946 | JGI IMG/M metagenome (GOLD analysis project Ga0326733, IMG submission 207946) | Glacier ice microbial communities from Ngari, Tibet, China - 14_GP2_30.8 | ecosystem: Environmental > Aquatic > Freshwater > Ice > Glacier | place: China: Ngari, Tibet | collected 2018-07-17 | reverse complement strand
TCGGTGCGTCGGATCCGCTGATGCACCGCCTGGTGCCTGAACTCGTCTCCGAAATGGGTGCTGCCTTCCCCGAACTCGTCCGCGCCCAGCCCGCGATCGAAGCAACTCTGCTCCAGGAAGAGGTCCAGTTCCGCCGCACGCTCGCCAACGGCCTGCGCCTGCTCGACGAAGCGACCGGCCCGATGGCACAAGGCGACACGCTTTCCGGCGCAACCGCGTTCAAGCTCTACGACACCTTCGGCTTCCCTTATGATTTGACCGAGGACGCGCTGCGCGCCCGTGGCCTTGCCGTCGACCGCGCCGGTTTCGACGCTGCAATGGCCGATCAGAAAGCCGCCGCGCGCGCCGCGTGGAAAGGCTCGGGCGACACCGCAAGCGACGATTTGTGGTACGACCTTGCCGAGGAAGTCGGCGCCACCGAATTTACCGGTTATTCGCGCAATGAAGGCGAGGGGATCGTCCTTGCCCTGATAAAAGACGGCGCGCGCGTCACTCGTGCGGGTGTGGGCGAGACGGTGATCGTCATCCTCAACCAGACTCCCTTCTACGGCGAGAGTGGCGGGCAGGTCGGCGATGCTGGAAAACTGACTTCGCTCAATGGCTTCATCGGCGAAGTTAAGAACACGTCCAAACCGCTGGGCAAGCTCCATGCGCTCAATCTTGTCATCACCGCCGGCCTCATCGAAATTGGGGAAACGGTTCACCAGTCGGTCGATGTCGAGCGCCGCGACGCTATCCGATCCAACCACAGCGCGACCCATTTGCTCCACGCCGCACTTCGCCATCACCTCGGAAAACACGTCACCCAGAAGGGCAGCCTCGTCGCGCCCGACCGCCTGCGCTTCGATTTCTCGCACAATACCGCACTATCGCTCGAAGACATCTCCAAGATCGAAGCCGAGGTGAACGCCCATATCCGCCACAACCACCCCGTCACCACCCGCCTGATGACCCCCGACGACGCCATCGCCGCTGGCGCAATGGCGCTGTTCGGCGAAAAATACGGCGACGAAGTCCGAGTCCTCTCGATGGGCCGTGCGATCGTCGCCGATTACTCCACCGAACTGTGCGGCGGCACTCACGTCAACGCGCTCGGTGACATCGCCATATTCAAGATCCTCTCCGAAAGCGCAGTCTCCTCGGGCATCCGCCGTATCGAAGCAGTAACCGGCGAAGCAGCCCGACTATGGTTGTCCGGTCGAGACGCCAAACTTCGCGAAGCCGCAGCCTATCTCAAAACTTCACCCGATGACACGCATCGCTGCGATCGTCGAGGAACGCCGCAAACTCGAACGCGACCTCGCCGACGCCAGGAAGGCGCTCGCCATGGGCGCGGGCGGAACGTCCGAAGCGACCGGCCCCGAGCAAGTTGCCGGCCACGCCTTCCTCGGCCAAATCGTCGACGGCCTCGATCCCAGAAACCTGCGCAGTGAAGTCGACGCCATGAAGCAGCGCCTGGGCTCAGGCGTCGCCGCCCTCATCGCGATTAACGACGGCCGCGCCAGCGTCGCGATCGGAATAACATCCGACCTCCTCGCCACCGTCTCGGCAGTCGACCTCGTCAAGGCGGCAGTCGCCGCGCTCGGCGGGCAAGGCGGCGGCGGCCGCCCCGACATGGCCCAAGGCGGCGGCCCAGATGGTGCCAAAGCCCAAGACGCCCTCGCCGCGGTCCGCGAAACCTTGCTGACGGTTGCCGCCTGAAGTATTTACGTCGCGTATATCCGGAGGCGCTGAATGACTAAGGAAGTACGTTCGAGGACGTGCAAGTCGGGTAACTCGGTGGCTCTTCGCTTGCCCAAGGCGCTCGGCATCGTTGAGGGCGTCGAGATGCGCGTCCGCGAGGAGCAGGGTCGCTACGTTGTTGAGCCGGTTACGGCCAAATCAAAGAGCATCGATCTTAGCTTCCTTGACGGACACCAGCCCGTGGGGCTGAAATTGTTGACCGCCGGCGAGAGGGAGATCGATCCTTCTCCCGGATTTGCGGATCTCATGCAGTAAGTGCGCAGGGGCAAGCCCCGACCGTGAGATTCATGCTCGATGCCAATGTGATGATCCTGTTGCTCGACCTCGACGAGCGCGTAGTTGGGCAGGCACGGCAATGCTTTGAAGGTGACCTGTGCTTGTCGGCGATCGCTTATGCGGAAATAGCGCGGGGAACGATCGCCGGCAAGCCGCCACCGTACGACCTCCTGGACCGCGCGATCGAAGCGATCCCCGTCCAGCCGTTCGACCAAAAGGCGGCGCGCCAATATGCCGACTTGCCATTTGCTCGCCATCGTTTCGACCGACTGGTCGCTGCCCACTCCCTCGCCCTCGACCTGACATTGGTCACTGCCAACGTACGAGATTTTCGCGACATTCCCGCACTCAGGGTCGAAGATTGGACGCAGTGACAGAGATATTCCTGTTTGGCTTGCTGCTGACTTCCCCGGCCTGGATGCCGTCTATCTTCTGGGCCCTGAGCAGGCAGCTCGATTTTTGCTATCGGTTGGTCGGGGCGTGGGTGTGCGGGATCGCGCTTCCGACCTGCTTTGGCTGGTCGATATACCGCAATGAAGGTGGTGGCGGAGACACCGATCCGGGGATGTTTTTCGCGACAGCATTCGGAGCGTCAGCGATCCTTTCCATCGTCGTCGTACTAGCCCTGCAGCATTTGACCGACCGCCGGTAATTTTCGCTACCATCCAGAACGCACCTTCCTCGAAGCACTCTAGGTTGTCGCTCTCGGCGCAAAAGGCCACCCCGCGTCCGGACCGCTTCTACAAAGCGTATTGGCTGGCACACCTATATGAACCGTGTCAGATCATCCCCGTGCTCGGAAAATACAGGGAGCGTCACGATGCGAACATTTGCTGCTGGTCAATGGGCTGTTCGGAACTGGTTCCTGATCGTCTTTCCCTTGCTTCTGCTGGCTTCGCTCCAGTTCAAGTCGGCGATCGACTGGCAGCACGATGGCGCTACCGCCGAAGCGGTCCTGTTGTTCGACCTTTGCGTCACCATGCCGTTCCTGTATTTCCTCTGCTATCGAAAAAGCCTGTCGCTTGCCCAGCTTGCGCTTCGCTTGCTGGGGCTGGCCTGTTTCGGGGTGTGGTTCGCGACCTGGCTGGTGCCTGCGGATTCGCAATCGCTCCTCCCGCATCTTGGCTGGGCGCGGATCGCGGGGATCGCGGTCATCATCCTGGTCGAACTTCGCGTGCTGATCGCCGCGATCCGCATCTCCTTTTCGCGCGACGCCAGCGCCCAGAAACTGATCGAGACCACTGGCGCTCCGCGCTTGATCGCCAAGCTCATGATGCTCGAAGCCAAATTCTGGCACTCGGTGTGGCGCCTCATTAAGGGTCGCTAGCATTCCGGCGGGTCGCTAAGGGGGGCAATGACGTTCCGCGCCAGTATCCTGACCCTTTACCCCGCGATGTTCCCCGGTTCGCTCGGGATTAGCCTTGCCGGACGCGCGCTGGCGGATGGCAAATGGTCGCTCGACGCGCGCAATATCCGTGACCATGCGATCGACAAGCATCGCACCGTGGACGACACTCCGGCGGGCGGCGGGGCAGGGATGGTGCTCCGCGCCGACGTCCTTGCCGCGGCGATCGATGAAGTCGCTGACGGCCGCCCGATCCTCGCCATGACCCCGCGCGGCGCTTCCCTGACGCAGAAGCGCATCCGCACCCTTGCGGCAGGCGAAGGCGCGATCATCCTGTGCGGCCGCTTCGAAGGCTTCGACGAGCGTATCTTCGACGCCCGCCCGGTCGAACAGATCAGCATCGGCGACTACGTCCTCTCGGGCGGCGAGCTTGGCGCGATGGTCCTGCTCGATGCTTGCATTCGGCTGCTCCCCGGCGTAATGGGCACGACCTCCAGTGGAGAGGAGGAGAGCTTCGAAGAGGCGCTCCTGGAATATCCCCACTACACCCGACCCTATGAATGGGAAGGACGCACGATCCCGCAAGTTCTGCGATCGGGGGATCATGCGAAGATCGCGGCGTGGCGCAAGCAACGTTCGATCGAGGACACACGGCTACGGCGGCCGGACCTGATCGATCGCCATGGGGGCGGTCGGGAGGCGTCGCCCTCTGGTGCTCAGATTGATGATTAGGGACGACGAACAATGAACCTCATCCAGACGCTCGAAGCCGAGCAGGTCGCCGCGCTGACCGAATTGCGCCCCATTCCCGAATTCCGCCCCGGCGACACCTTGCGCGTCGGCGTCAAGGTTACTGAAGGCGAGCGCAGCCGCGTTCAGATGTACGAAGGCGTGTGCATCGCGCGCGCCAACAAGGCCGTGAACAGCAATTTCACCGTCCGCAAGATTTCGTTCGGCGAAGGCGTCGAGCGCGTCTTCCCGCTTTATTCGCCGGCCATCGACTCGATCGAAGTCGTGCGTCGCGGTGCGGTTCGCCGTGCCAAGCTGTATTATCTCCGCGGCCGTCGCGGCAAATCGGCCCGGATCGCCGAACGCCGCGACCCGCGTCCGGCCAAGGCAAAGACCGAAGGCTAGGTCAAGATCGTTTCAGATTCTGCATCTGAAGCGTGAATCTGATCTCCAGCATATGATCTTGCAAATCCGCCGCGAGGCGCGATGACAGGGGCGTCCGGTTGATCCGGGCGCCCTTTTTCGTCTCCCCCGAAAGGTGTTCACTTGCGTAACCTCACCCTGCTTGCCGGAATTGCAATCATGCTCATCCCCGCCGTTGCAAATTCCCAAGTCGCGATCCCAAAGCGCCTGACGCTCGAGCGCGTCTTCGCCAGCCCCGCACTAACCGGCGCCGTCCCACGCGCTGCGAAACTCTCCCCCGACGGCAAGCTCGTCACCGTCCTTCGCAACCGCCCTGACGATCTCGAGCGCTACGACTTGTGGGCGATCGACCCCGCCACGGGCGCTGCACGTATGCTCGTCGACAGCAAGAAATTCGCCACCGGCGCAGTGCTGAGCGAGGCCGAACGCATGCAGCGCGAGCGCGCCCGCATCGCCAATCTCACCGGCATCGTCGCTTACGACTGGGCCCCCGACGGCCGCAGCATCGTCGTTCCGCTCGACGGCGACATCTACCTCGCCGACCTCGCCGGAAACGTGAAGCGCCTCACCAACACTGCAGGCTCCGAACTCGACGCCACCGCCAGCGAGCAAAGCCGCTTCGTCTCCTTCGTCCGCGACAATGAACTTTTCGCGCTCGACCTTGCCACAAACACGACACGCAAGCTTACCAGCGGCGCCTCGGACACCGTCAGTTGGGGCCTCGCCGAATTCATCGCTCAGGAAGAACTCGGCCGCACGAAGGGCCATTGGTGGGCGCCTGACGACAGCCGCATCGCCGTCGCCCGGGTCGACGACAGCAAGGTCGAAGTCGCTACGCGCGCCGCGATCGGTGCCGACAAGACCACTACCTTCGAACAGCGCTATCCCCGCGCCGGCACCGCCAATTCGATCGTCGACCTGTACCTCATGAACCCCGACGGCAGCGGCCAGGTCAAGGCCGACCTCGGCACCAACCCCGACGTCTATCTCGCCCGCGTCGATTGGCTCCCCGACGCCAGCGCCCTCATCGTCCAACGCCAAAGCCGCGACCAGAAGCGCCTCGACGTGCTTCGCGTCAATGCCCGCAGCGGCGCCTCGACCCTGCTCTTCAGCGACACGTCCGAGCAATGGATCAACCTGTCCGATGATCTAAAACCCCTTAAGGACGGCTCGATCCTGTTCTCCTCCGAACGCTCGGGCTATCGTCAATTGTACCGATGGGCCAAGGGCAAGATCGCGCCGTTGACCCGCGGCGACTGGGTGCTCGACAAGGTCGCCGGCGTCGACGAGGCCAAGGGGCGCGTGTTCTTCGCTGCCTACAAGGACAGCACGATCGAGAGCCATCTTTATGCGCTCGATTACCGCCGTCCGGGCGGCCAGCTCAAGCTTCTGACGCGCCCCGGCACCAACAATGCGGTCAAGATGGACGAGGACGGCACGCTCGCGCTCGTCACGACCAGTGCGCCCGGGCAGCCGGCGCAGGTCGGGCTCGTCAACGGCGACGGCAAGCGTCTCGCCTGGATTGAAGAAAACATGGTCGCCGGCACGCACCCCTATGCGCCCTACATCGCCGCCGATGCGACGCCCACATTCGGCCGCCTTACCGCCGCCGACGGCAAGACCCAGCTCGACTATCGCCTGGTCCTCCCCAAGCTCGCCCCCGGCCAGCGCGCCCCGGTGTTCGTCAAGGTCTATGGCGGACCGCAGGCGCACGACGTCCAGAGTGGCTTTGTCTCGCCGCTCGATCAATATCTCGTTCAACAAGGCTGGGCCCTCTTCCAGGTCGGCAATCGCGGGCAGGAAGGACGCGGCACCGCCTTCCAGAGACCCGCCTACCGCGCGCTCGGCGGGGTCGAAGTCGCCGACCAGCTCGCCGGGCTCGCCTGGCTCAAGCAACAATCCTTCGCAGACCCGGCCAAGGTAGCAGTCTATGGCCACAGCTATGGCGGCTACATGGTCCTGAAATTGCTCCAGGCCGCCCCCGGTGCCTACGCTGCGGGCATCGCCGGCGCACCGGTGACCCGCTGGGACCTCTACGACACCCATTACACCGAACATTATATGGGCGACCCGACCAGGCTTCGCGCCGAGTATGACAGGTCCGACGCCTTGCGTGACAGCGCGAAGATGAAAGACCCTCTGCTGCTTTACCACGGCATGTCGGACGACAATGTCCTGTTCCAAAATTCGACCGAGCTAATGGCCAAGCTCCAGGAGGAAAAAGTCCTCTTCGAAGTCATGGTCTATCCCGGCAAGGGCCACGGCATCACCGGCACCAACATCTCGGTTCACCTGTGGACCACGATCCTCGATTTCCTCAAACGGCGCGGCATTGGCGACGGGGTGCGTTGACATACCGCAAGCGCGGAGCCACTTCGCGTCTTCACTCAAGCTAAGGAATGAATGATGGGCTATCGGATGGTCGTGGTCGGCGCCACGGGCAATGTCGGGCGCGAGATTTTGAACGTGCTCGCCGAACGCCAGTTTCCGGCCGACGAGGTAGCGGCGGTCGCAAGCCCGCGCTCGACCGGCGACATCATCGATTTCGGCGATTCGGGCAAGGAACTCAAGGTCCAGAACATCGAGCATTTCGATTTCGAAGGCTGGGACATCGCTCTGTTCGCCGCCGGCTCGGACGTCAGTCGCCTCCACGCCCCGCGCGCCGCCGCCGCGGGCTGCACGGTGATCGACAATTCCTCTTACTACCGCATGGACCCAGACGTTCCCCTGATCGTCCCCGAAGTGAATCCCGAGGCGATCGACGGCTATCGCGTCAAGAACATCATCGCCAATCCGAATTGCTCGACTGCGCAGATGGTCGTCGCGCTAAAGCCGCTCCACGATGCCGCGACGATCAAGCGCGTCGTCGTCGCCACCTACCAATCGGTGTCGGGCGCGGGCAAGGCCGGCATGGACGAACTGTTCGAGCAAAGCCGCAACATCTTCGTCGGGGACAGCAACGCCCCGGTCAAATTCACCAAGCAGATCGCCTTCAACGTCATCCCCCACATCGACGAATTCCTCGACGACGGATCGACCAAGGAGGAATGGAAGATGGTCGTCGAGACCAAGAAGATCCTCGGCTCCTCGATCAAGGTCACCGCAACCTGCGTGCGCGTGCCCGTGTTCGTCGGGCACAGCGAGGCGATCAACATCGAGTTCGAGGACGAAATCTCCGCCGAACAGGCCCAGTCGATCCTGCGCGAATCCCCCGGCGTCATGCTGGTCGATAAACGCGAGGACGGCGGCTACGTCACCCCGGTCGAATGCGTTGGCGACTATGCCACCTTCGTGAGCCGCGTGCGCGAAGACCCGACCGTCGATAACGGCCTCAGCATGTGGGTCGTCAGCGACAACCTCCGCAAGGGTGCCGCTCTGAACGCCGTGCAAATCGCCGAACTCCTCGGCCGCCGCCACCTGCAGAAGGCCGACTAGGCTGTAGTAACCGCTCGATCCGAAGGAGAATGACGATGCATTTCAAGCTTTTTATCAGCGTGGCGGCGCTTGCCTTGGCGGGATGTAACGTCCAGGATTCGCCGTCCGCCAATGCTCCGGACAAGGCAAGTTCGACACTCTTGACCCAGGCCGAAGCTGAAAAGATCGTCGCCACTTCCGAAGGCGCGTGGAGTAGCAATCGCGTCGAAACCGTGATGGCAAATTATGCGGACGGAGCGGTGGTGTTCGACACCGCCTCGCTACCCGCGACCACCGACCGCAATGTCCAGACGCGCGGCAACGCCGCCTTCCTGACGATGAAGCCCGCCGACTTCCGCGTCGATCCGCGCAACGTGCAATTACTCGACAATGACACCATCGTCGCCTCGGGCGTGCTCAGCTTCACCGCCAACGTCGGCGCCGCTCGCCCGGTCCTCAAGATCCGCTACACGCAAGTCTATCAACGCCAACCCGACGGCGGCTTCAAGATCGTCCACGAACACATGTCCTCACCCCCGCCGGGAACCGGCACCCCGTGAAACGGAAAGGTGAGTGGCTGCGCTTGCCTGATGACGCCGCTCCGCCGTGGCGAAGCACCTTCTTGGTGACCGACGTTGGCCTGGCGCCAAGCCGGCGCTACGCCGCGACTGCAACCACACTCTTGATCCTGGCGTCGATGGCGAGCGGCATTGGCGCCGCATACCCGAAGAACAGCTGGCTTCAGATCGGTCCGGTGGTTGCCGTAGCCGCCTCGCTGCCATGGCTGATTCGCCGGTTGCGTCTTTCGCGGGGCGGCTGGAACTGCGTCCTGGCGTTCTTGCTGTTGCATCTGTTTGCCGCTCATTGGACGTATAGCGACGTTCCTTATCCGACCTGGCTTGCCGTCATCGGGATCGAGGTCCAATCCCTGTTCGGCGGTTCGCGCAACATGTTCGATCGGCTCGTGCATTTCTTCTTCGGATTGTTGGTGATCCGCCCGATAGTCGAGATCGAAAGCAGTTTCGCAGGCGTAAGTCGTCGGTTGGCCTACCGTCTTGCTTTGTTGTTCGTCCTTGCTTCCAGTGCGGCTTATGAAATCTTCGAGTGGACGCTCGCCATTTTAATTTCGCCTGAGGCAGCGGCCGCATATAATGGGCAGCAAGGCGATATTTTCGATGCGCAGAAAGACATGTGGATGGCAACCGCAGGCGCCGTCGTGGGTTTGGCGTTGCTTAATCGGTGGTATCGCCGGTGGCGGGTAAGTTGAGCAATGCGATGAGTGGCGGCTGCGCTTGCGGCCGCGTCCAGTTCAAAGCCGAGATCGACAGCGACGAAGCATATCTGTGCCATTGCCGGATGTGCCAGCGTGCCAGTGGTAATATCAGCCTTGCGATGATCGGGATTGAGCAATCGAAAGTGCGCTGGTCGGCGGAACCCGACTGGTACCGAAGCTCGGCGATCGCCGAACGGCCCTTCTGCGCGTGCTGCGGCACGTCGCTCGGCTTTCGTTATCTCGACGGCACCGCCAAGATGGACCTCACCGTGGCAAGCTTCGACGATCCAACGCGTTTCCGCCCGACCTCCCACTTCGGTGCCGAGAGTATCCATGAGGCGTGGGTGGACACCTCGACGCTGCCACGCAAGCGCGCTGACGAATATGACTCGCTTGCCGCGCGGTGGAAGGCGGCTGGCGAGGAACCGCGGTGAGCGAAGTCATCACGGACCGCTGGACCACCTCCGACGGGGTCGAACTGGCTTATCACGAACTGGGGCAGGGGCGGCCCGTCGTCCTGCTCCACGGCCTGTTCAGCAGCGCCTACGTCAACTGGATCAAGTTCGGCCACGCCGCCAGGCTTGCGGCCAACGGCATGCGGGTCATCATGCCCGACCTTCGCGCCCATGGGCAAAGCGCCGCGCCGCACGATCCGGCCAATTACCCCGACGGCATTCTTGGCCGCGACCTCGCCGAGCTCGTCGCGCACCTTGGCCTGACCGATTACGACCTTGGCGGCTTCTCGCTCGGCGCGCGCACGGTCGTGCAAGGCGTCGGCGAAGGCCTCACTCCACGCCGTGCGGTCCTCGCGGGCATGGGCCTCGAAGGCCTCACCGGCTGGCTGGCTCGCAAGCATTTTTTCATCGACGCCATCGCCAACTTCGAAACGGCAAACCGCGGCGACCGGCACTGGATGGCGATCCAGTTCATGAAGACGATGAAGGTCGATCGCGCCGCCGCGTCGCTATTGCTCCCGACCTTCAGCGATGCGCACCCCGAATGGCTTGCGGCGTTCACCATGCCGACCCTGATCCTGTGCGGGACGGAGGATGAGGACAATGGTTCCGCGCCAAACCTCGTCGCGGCACTTCCGGCCGCCAAGCTGGCGCAGGTCCCCGGAACGCATATGTCGAGCGTCACCAAGCCCGAGTTCGGCGATGCGCTGGCCGCGTTCCTAGGCTCCGCTTGACGGGTCAAGCGCTTGGTTCCAATCGTCAAATCACGCGATCATCAGAATCGACCCAGGAGATTAGTCTTGAAATTACTCGCTTCCGTTTCGCTCGGCGCACTTGCCTTGGCCGGCTGCGCCACAACGCCGCCGCCGACGATGGCTGTCACCGCGCCGGTCGAGGCCTCGACCGCTGCGCCAGTAGCGGTTGGCAACGAGCTGACCCCCGCGGCTGCCGACGCCTTCGTCGTTGCGGCTGAAAAGGATCTGTTCGACTATTCGCTCGAGGCAAACCAGGTGAATTGGGACAATGCGACCAACATCACCGACGCCACCGACGCCGCAGCGGCAAAGATCAACGCCGTCGGGACCGAAAAATCCGTCAAATATGCGCTCGAGGCGGCCAAGTTTGCCGCCATCCCCGGCCTGTCCGCGGACACCAGGCGCAAGCTCGACATCCTGCGCAACGGCATCGTGCTGCCGGCACCGACTACCCCTGGCGCGGCGACCGAACTCAACACCATCGCGACCAACCTCCAGTCGCAATATGGCAAGGGCAAGGGCACGCTGAACGGCAAGTCGATCAATGGGTCGGATATCGAGGCCGAGATGGGCAATGTCGATCGCACCCCCGCGCAACTCTCCGAAATGTGGGCCAGCTGGCACAGCAACGTCGGTACGCCGATGAAGAACGACTATGCCCGCATGGTTGGCATCGCCAATGCCGGCGCCAAGGAATTGGGCTTCGACGACACCGGAGCGATGTGGCGTTCGGGTTATGACATGCCGCCCGAACAATTCGCGCAGGAAACCGAACGGCTGTGGCAGGAGGTCAAGCCGCTCTACATGGCGCTTCACACTTACGTCCGCACAAAGCTCAATCAGAAGCACGGCACCGCCATCCAACCCGCTACCGGCCCGATCCGCGCCGACCTGCTTGGCAACATGTGGGCTCAGGAATGGGGCAATATCTATCCGCTCGTTGCCCCCCGCGGCGCTGGCGATGTCGGCTATGATTTGACCGACCTCATCGGAAAGAAGAAGCTCGATGCCAATGGCATGGTCAAGGTCGGCGAAGGCTTTTTCTCCTCGCTCGGCTTCGCGCCTTTGCCGGCAACCTTCTACAGCCGCTCGATGTTCCTCAAGCCCGAAGGCCGCGAAGTCGTGTGCCACGCCTCGGCCTGGGACCTCGACAATAAGGACGATATCCGGATCAAGATGTGCATCAAGCCCAATGGCGACGACTTCGTCACCATCCATCACGAGCTTGGGCACAATTATTACCAGCGCGCCTACAAGAACCAGCCGTTCCTCTATCTCAATGGCGCCAATGACGGCTTTCACGAAGCCATTGGCGACGCCGTCGCTTTGTCGATCACGCCCGAA
>Ga0326733_1000459_pt1 | contig 11764 bp, 10 predicted proteins | sample 14_GP2_308_FD_207946 | JGI IMG/M metagenome (GOLD analysis project Ga0326733, IMG submission 207946) | Glacier ice microbial communities from Ngari, Tibet, China - 14_GP2_30.8 | ecosystem: Environmental > Aquatic > Freshwater > Ice > Glacier | place: China: Ngari, Tibet | collected 2018-07-17 | reverse complement strand
TTAAAACAAGCGCGTTCTGCCTGCAATTTGCCTGTGTTGCGTAAAGATTTCATGATTGACACTTATCAAGTGTATGAAGCGCGCGCCATGGGGGCCGATTGCATATTGCTAATTGTGGCCGCGTTAGATTTAGACCACATGCGTGAGCTAGAAAAAGTGGCGCATGATTTGGGCATGGCGGTGTTGGTAGAAGTGCACGATGGCGAAGAGTTAGCATTGGCCTTGCAACTGGAAACGCCGTTGGTGGGCATTAATAATCGCAATTTGCGCACGTTTGATGTCACCCTACAAACCACGCTAAACTTGCTGGAAAATCTACCAAAAGATCGCATTATTGTGACCGAATCAGGCATCTTTACATCTGAAGATGTGAAATTGATGCGTGATAATCATGTGCATACATTTTTGGTTGGCGAAGCGTTTATGCGCCAAGCTGAGCCAGGTGCGGAGTTGGCAAAAGTATTTGCTTAATATTTAAAGCCACAACGAAAACCGATTAAAACCCTGTTAAAACCTTAGGCAACAAAATAGCTGGTTTTACTGTGTACTCGGTGTACTCTGCGGCTAACTAGTTTTTAAAGGATAACAAAATGAGCTACCCCTATTCCCGCCCGCGCCGTATGCGTAAAGATGAATTTTCGCGCCGTTTAATGCGCGAAAACGTGCTCACTAGCAACGATTTAATCTACCCAGTTTTTGTATTAGAAGGTGAAAATCGCGTTGAAGAGGTGGCTTCAATGCCAGGTGTAAAGCGCCAAAGCATTGACGTGCTACTTAAAACCGCCGGCGAATGCGTTGCGCTGGGCATTCCTTTATTAGCGCTTTTTCCGGTGGTGGATGCGCAGTATAAAAGCTTGGATGCAGCAGAAGCCTTCAATATCGATGGCTTGGTGCAACGCGCCGTTAAAGCCTTAAAAGCCGCCTATCCGCAATTGGGCATTATGACGGATGTGGCCTTAGACCCTTACACCACGCACGGCCAAGATGGCTTAATTGACGACACAGGCTATGTGCTAAACGATGAAACGATAGAAGTGCTGGTCAAACAAGCCATCTCGCACGCACAAGCGGGCGCCGATATTGTGGCGCCAAGCGACATGATGGACGGCCGCATTGGTCAAATTCGTGAAGCTTTAGAAAGCACGCATCATATTCACACCAAAATCTTAGCCTATTCCGCCAAATATGCATCCGCGTTTTACGGGCCTTTTAGAGATGCTGTGGGCTCTGCGGGCAATTTAGGCTCGGGCAATAAATACACTTACCAAATGGACCCTGCCAACTCGGATGAAGCAATGACCGAAGTGGCGCTGGATATTTCGGAAGGCGCCGATATGGTGATGGTAAAACCCGGCATGCCTTATTTAGATATTGTGCGCCGCGTTAAAGACCAATTTGGCGTGCCCACCTTTGCCTACCAAGTCAGCGGCGAATACGCCATGCTAAAAGCCGCCGCACAAAATGGCTGGTTAGATGAAAAAGCTTGTGTGATGGAAAGCTTGCTAGCGTTTAAAAGAGCTGGCGCAGATGGGATTTTGACTTATTTTGCGATGGATGTGGCACGGTGGTTGAAAAACTGAGCTAAAGATGTTCAAGTACATTGGTTATGCGATATTAGGTGGCTTTTTCTCTTTGTTGGGCTATGTCGGCGCTGCAATTGTAGGTCATGAAGCAGGTCAAATTGAGGCTTTTCTGCTATCCATAACATATGTCGGCGTTACTTGTTTTCTTATTTTCAATGAAAAACCAGAAAAGTTTGCCTATGTTTTAGTTTTACCAATGTTTATCGTAGTAGGGATGCATACAATATATGCGGCTGTTAGTTATGGTTTTTTGAAATGGACACCAGATTCAGAAATTTTTAAAGCTGAATGTAGCAAAACTGAAGTTAAATATATAAAACCACCTACTATGCCTGTGCATTCTATTGCGTATGATTGGGACTCTGAAGTTGCGCCATCTTTTATAACTTACACAAATGTAAATGGGACAAGAATTTCTGATTTAAGATACTCAAGTCAACCAAACGTAAATAACAAACATTTTGATTTTACAGAAATAAAACCCACTTCTAGTTTTGAAACGCCAAGATTGGGTGCAGGTTCTAAATACCTTAGATTTCCTAAAAATGAGATTTATTGGGGTGTCGCTGAAATCACTGCAGATATTTTAGTTAAGTATAAAACTAGTCAAATAGAGCAATCGAAAAAAGAGAGTGCTATTCGTTATGAACTAACGGTAAGTGACAGAAGAAATGGCGAAACATTGGCATATTTACGTTACGTTATTGATGTTAAAAAGCAACGTGCTTGTGGCCTAGCAGGCAAAGGCCGAGTAAGTGATAGCCAATTTATTCGAAAGGCTATTGGCTTATAGTGCAGGTATTTTTCGCCTCCAGGCGAGTTTCTTTTTTTGCTTAGCCAAAAGAAAGAAACCAAAGAAAAAGCTACCCAGTTGCCGCTTTATCCTTCAGTCTTAGCGCCGCCTCTGGGCGGTTGAGGAACTCGTGTTTTCAACACTCAGACATTCCTCGCCGCTATCCATCTGCCGCTCAAGCCGAAGGCGCGGGAAAGCGGATTTAAAGTCAAAAGAAAACCATACGAATACCACTGTATTGTTAAACCAGAAAATCTCTCAAATTGCGTCATTCTGAGCACAGCGAAGAATCCAGAAATTAGCCATGTAGCAAAAACCTAAAAACTAGATTCTTCGCTACGCTCAGAATGACGGTGGTGAGGGTATTTGCGGCAGTGAAGTTATAATGAATTGTATTAAAATCTTTAATTGCTAATCTTATGCCTAAACAACCAGCCGTTTACATTTTAGCCAGCAAATATAACGGCACTTTATATATTGGCGTTACTAGCAATTTGCCTCAACGCGTGTATCAACATTGCGAAGGTTTGGTTGAAGGGTTTACTAAAAAGTATGATGTGAAAACGCTGGTTTATTTTGAATTATTTGAAGATATGCCAAACGCGATTACTAGAGAAAAAGCGTTGAAAGGTATTAGCAGAGCAAAGAAAATTACTTTAATTGAAGCTGCAAACCCCAATTGGCAAGATTTGCTTGTAAAACTGGATTTACTTAAACCTTAAAAACTGGATTCTTCGCTGCACTCAGAATGACGGTTGAAGAATTTAATATGCAAATGAAAATAGATAGTGTTAGCAGATAGCACTTATTTAGGCGTCACTTGCTTAAACGTCTAATAGCGCCTGCAAATCACTTATATCCGCGCGTTCTGCATTGCTGCCATCCACTGTTCTTTTTGTGGCAATACGCAAATCATCCACATCAAATACGCTTAATTTTTGCACGCCCAGCTCAGTTTCTAAGATAAAAACAGGCACGGTTTTGCGTACTTTATCTTTTTTATCTTTGCTGGGTTTGTCTGATAATCGATACGACTTTTCGCTGCTTTCAAACGGAATTTGCATATTCAGCAAAAACATTTCCACTTCTTTGGCGCTATCGGCAAATAGGTGAATATTGGTTTGCGCGAATTTTCCGGCAGTGCCGTCTAGCACGCTGCCGGTTAAATGCGGGTTAAAGCGCTCAAATAACTGCATGGTAATCAGCGCTGCTTTGCGTAATTTTTCAAGCTCTAAAGGCTGCTCATCGGCGTTATAAATCTCATGATACAGCCTGATTTCTTCTTCAATTTCGGCATTGGTGGGCAGCACGCTGGCTTCACTTACGCCTAGCTGTTTTCCGGCTTTTTTCTTGGCATATGCAAAGTCATTAATGCCATCTTCCGCCATCATACGTGCGGCCTGCTGGGCAATCATCTGCCGAATATGATCTTGATTTTCGCGTGCCATTTGGCCATTCTATTAATTAGCAGATGGGTTTAATACTCTGGCGGCCGCATCGGTGCCACTTTGCGCTGGTTTGCTAGCGGCTGGATTATTAGCAGCGGCGGCAGGCGCTTCCCTAGGCTTGGTCGCCACAGGCTCATTTTGCGCATCATCTGGCAAGCTAGGCGGCTGCGGTTGCAATGGATTATTTGTAATGCTTTCTTGATATTCCTCATCAATGGGATCTAACATTGGCGGCAAATAAGCTTCAGCAGTTGGCGGCGGGTTTTCATGGTAAAAATATTCGTAAATTCCGTCATCATCCTCACCAACAAGCTTGCCACTGTATGGATTAATTTTCACCGCCATTACGCCATCAGGCACGTTGACTGGCACATCTGGCATGCCTTTTAAGGCGGTTGCCATATAGGTAATCCAAATAGGCAAAGCGGCTTTGCCACCCGTTTCATCACGTCCAAGTGTGCGCGGCTGGTCAAAGCCAATCCAAGCAATGGCCACTTGACGCGGGTTATAGCCGGCAAACCAAGCATCCACTTGATTATTGGTGGTGCCAGTTTTACCTGCTAAATCTTGCCGACCTAATTGTTTTGCGCGCGTTGCCGTGCCTTTTTGCACCACATCATGCATCATCGATGTCATTAAGAAAGCATTGCGGCTATCAATCACTCTTGGCGCATCTTGTTGCGCGCGCGGATAGCGTATTTCCTCAATGATATTGCCTTTGCTATCAGTAATTTTACTAATCAAATGCGGCTTAATGCGGAACCCACCATTAGCAAAAACGGCGTAGCCACTGGCCATTCCCCAAGGTGTTGCCGCGCCTGCGCCTAATGCCATCGTTAGATACGCTGGGTGATCTTTGCGCGAAAAACCAAACTTAGTGATGTAATCTTGCGCGTAACGTGGGCCAATTTTTTCGATAATACGAATTGACACCATATTTTTAGATTTGGTTAAGGCCGCACGCATGCGCATTGGGCCGCTATATTGGCCATCGTAATTTTTAGGCGACCAAGCATCGTTACCGCCAACTTCTTCCGCTGTTTTGGTAAAAGGCGCATCGTTGATAATAGAGGCTGGCGTAAAACCTTTTTCTAACGCGGCAGAATAAATAAATGGCTTGAAGCTAGAACCCGGCTGACGCCAAGCTTGTGTGGCGTGATTAAATTTGTTTTTATTAAAATCAAAGCCACCCACCAAAGCGGTTATAGCGCCATTAGCAGGGTCTAGCGCCACCAAAGCGGCCTCTACTTGCGGCAATTGCACAATATGCCACATGCCTTGGCTTTTAATAATGCGCACCACAGAGCCCACTTTAATCTTATGATTTTTAACCACTTTATCGGCCAAGTTTTTTTGCAACAAACTTAAACCGGCGCCGCTAATATCAATCGATTCACCACTTTTGCTAAACACTTTAACCAACTTGGCCGAAACCTCAGTCACCACGGCTGGCACAAAACCGTTGTACTCTTCTACATCTTCAAGCTCCGCTTGCAAGGCTTTGGGTAAATCATCCGCTTGCAAGGCATTTAAATGAATGGTTTTTTCGGGTTTTTGGTAACCTTGCCTACGCTGATACTCTAAAATTCCTTGCAACACGGCAGTATTGGCGGCCTCTTGATTTGGCTTTTTAATGGTGGTGTACACCTTTAAACCGCTGCTATAAATATCATCTTGATAGCGCTCGTACAAACTTTGGCGCACTATTTCGGCCACATAATCGGCCGCTAAATCGCGTGCTTGTTTAGATGTTTTGTATTTTAACTTTTGCGCCATCGCTGTTTTAAATTTAGCTTCATCAATAAAGCCAAAACGATGCATATCGCGCAACACTTCATGCTGCCTAGCAGATGCGCGATCAGGATGAATAAACGGATTGTAGCCAGAAGGTGCTTTTGGCAAACCAGCCAATAAGGCCGATTCTGCTAAGGTTAACCTAGCCAACGGTTTACCAAAATAAACCTGTGAAGCCGCCGCAAAACCATAAGAACGCTGACCCAAATAAATTTGATTTAAGTAAAGCTCTAAAATTTTATCTTTGCTTAACGTGCGTTCAATTTTCAAGGCTAACAACGCCTCTTTTACTTTAGTCACCATGGTGCGTTTTTTACCGGGGGTGGTAAAAAAGTTTTTGGCCACTTGCATAGTAATGGTGCTGGCGCCCTCATGGCTTTTGCCAGTGACATTGTTTTTAATGGCGCGCAAAATGCCTTTGGTGTCGACTCCGCCATGCTTATAAAAGCGACGGTCTTCAATCGCTAATACCGCATCAATTAAATTTTTGGGCACTTTATCAATGCTAACAAAAGCACGGCGCTCTTCGCCAAACTCACTAATTAAAAATCCATCAGCCGAATAAACGCGTAACGGTAATTTAGGCTTGTAATCGGTCAGCGCTTCTAATGAAGGCAATGTGGGGTAAATTAGAGTAACTGCCAGCGCCGCCATGGCTGTTAGCGTTAAGCTGCCCACAAGAATAAATAAAATTAAAAAGTGCCACCATTTTTTTGGAGCCATATGCATTAAAACCATCAAAATATTGTAATGAATTGTTCATGATTATTTAAATCACAAACCGTAGTATATAAGTTAAATAAACATTAACCAAAACTGAGTTGATATTTTGCATGGAACTAGCATTTTTGGAATGTAAAATAAACTTAAGCGATTGCAAAAAATAGTGAATTGTTAGCCATAATAAGCACTTATCACCAGCTGTGTTTAAAATGGTACAGCTGTTGTAATTGTGCACATAGAATAAACATTAAATTAAAATTTACTTTACAGGGCGTAAACTTGTTGCTAGGATTTAATGTAAATTATCACTATTGTGCGTAACCCATGAATATAGAAAGAGAATTTTAATTTGAAATTCGATTTTTTTAACGACAGTACACCTCCACTCATCGGTGTGGACATCAGTACTTCGGCTGTCAAAATGGTTGAGCTTTCGTCTACGGGCAAAGGCTCTTATCGCCTTGAAGCCTACTCAATTGCGACGATTCCTAAAGATGCTATTTTAGATGGCAATATTGCGGCGCTAGAGCAAGTTTCTGATGCGGTTAAGCTAGCATGGAAATTACTCGGCACGCGCGAAAAACGCACCGCATTAGCGCTACCATCAGCGGCGGTTATTACCAAAAAAGTGATGATGTCATCTGAACTGCGTGAAGAAGACATGGAAGTGCAAGTAGAGGCTGAAGCCAATCAGTACATTCCTTTCCCGTTAGAAGAAGTCAATATTGATTTTCAAGTGATTGGCCCAGCAGCCAATAGCCCAGATGAAGTAGAAGTATTAATTGCCGCGGCCAGAAAAGAAAAGATTGAAGACCGCGTTGCCGCAGCAGAAGATGCGGGCTTAAAAGTGGTTGTCATGGATGTTGATACCTACGCCACAGAGGCCGCATACAGCTTGGTGGCCAATCAAATACCGAATAAAGGTAAAGATCAAACGGTAATGATTGTGGATATTGGCGCGGTGATGATGCACATTAATGTGTTGCACGACAATAAATCGATTTACGTGCGCGAGCAAGCTTTTGGCGGCACACAACTCACACAAGAAATTCAACGCCGTTTTGGCTTATCGGCCGAAGAAGCCGAAATTGCAAAACGCAAAGGTGGCCTGCCAGAAAGTTACGAGAATGAAGTGATGCAGCCGTTTATGCAATCTCTTTCAACTGAAGTAGCGCGCGCCTTACAGTTTTTTACTAGCTCAACACAATACAACCGCATTGACCACATTGTTTTAGCAGGCGGCTGTGCGGCCATTCCAGCAATTGACGTATTGGTTCAAGACCGCACGCAAGTCAACACTATTATTTCTAATCCTTTTCAATCCATGTCGCTTGCCACTAAAGTTAAACAGCAGCAAGCCTCATTAGACGCGCCAGCATTGCTGATTGCATGCGGTTTAGCAATGCGGGGGATCGATTAAAATGATGCGCATTAACTTATTACCGCATCGCCAAATAAAGCGCGCTGAGCGGCAACGTCAATTTGGGCTTATGGCCTTAATGGCTGCCATCGCGGCAGCTGCCGTTGTGTTTACTGGTTGGACATTTTTGGGCGCTAAAAAAGACTCTCAAATTGAGCGCAATGGCAGGCTAGAACTAGCCATTAATAATCTAGACAAAGAAATTGCCGCCATTAAAGATTTAAAAGACCAAATCAACAATGTGCTTGAGCGCAAACAAATTGTTGAGAATCTACAAACTAACCGTAGCCAATCGGTGGTGATTTTAGATGAGCTATCAAGACAATTGCCAGAAGGCCTTTATTTAAAAAGTATTAAACAACAAGGCAATTTAATTACCTTAGAAGGCGTGGCAGATACTAATGCACGCGTGGCCACTTTAGTGCGCAATTTAAGTGTTTCAAATTGGATGGAATCGCCAAATTTAATTGAGATTAAATCGATTATTGTGAACGGCGTTAAGCAAAATGACTTTACGCTGAATGTGTCTTTAAAAGTCCAAAAGGCGGAAGAAGCGCCTGATAATAAAATCAAAGGGACATAATTCATATGAAATTAGATGATTTTAATAATATTGATTTTAAAAACGCCGGCAGCCTGCCAATGCCGGTTAAATTGGTTTTGCTAGGTTTTATGTTTTTAATATTGATTGGTTTAGGTTATTGGTTCTTATGGAGCCCACAAATTGATGAGTTTGATCAAGCACAAGCCAAAGAACAAGAATTGCGTCAGGTTTTTTTAACCAAAAAAGGCCAAGCCGTAAAAATTGAAGCCTACAAACAACAAATGATTGATATTGAAAAAACATTTGGTGCGCTACTTAAACAATTACCCGATAAATCGCAGATGGATGGCTTATTAACCGACATCAACCAAGCTGGATTAGGTCGCGGATTAGAGTTTGATTTATTTAAGCCAGGCCAAGAAACCATTGCCGACTTTTACGCCGAAATGCCCATTCAAATTAAAATTAAAGGCAGCTACCACGACGTTGGTGCGTTTGCGACTGATATTTCTAGATTATCCAGAATTGTGACACTTAACGATATGGCCATTGCACCTTTAACCAAGGATACTAAAGATGGTCCATTGACGTTAGAAGCAGTAGCAAAAACCTACCGCTACTTGGATTCTTCAGAAATCGCCGCTAAAAAAGCGTCTGAGAAGAAGGACGTTAAATAAATGACGCGCTTTAATCTTTTATTAAAAATAATGTTCATCTCAGCATTTAGCTTGCTTTTAGCGGCTTGTAACGGCAATGATGGTGACGATTTAGACCAGTTTATGTTATCGGCTGCCAACGATATGAGCAAAGGTGTTGAGCCCTTGCCAGAAGTGTTGCCGTACTCACCGCTGCAATATAATGCTGATGGCACATTATCTGACCCATTTAAACCACGCAAAGCGGCTAACAGAAATGGCTCATTACAACCCAACACCAATCGCCCTAAAGAAGCGCTTGAAGCATATCCTTTAGAAAGCTTGAAATACGTTGGATCGATGAGCCGCAGTAAATTAACTTATGCGCTAGTTAAAACACCTGATAACACTGTACAGCAAGTTAAAGTGGGTAATTATTTAGGCCCCAACTACGGCTTGGTGACGGCTATTAATGAGGGTGATATTACACTCAAAGAAATTGTGCAAGATGACCTGACAGGCGATTGGGTTGAGCGTAGTGCAAGTATTAATCTGCAAGAATAATGATGGGAATGACTATGTTTAAAATAATGACAAAAATTTTTACACTGACGCTGCTAATGTTCAGCTTTGGTGTGAGCTCTGCAACTGCCTTTGCCGCAGAAGATAATCCATCACTTAGCAACAAAATCGAAGGCATTGATTTTTCGGCTTTATCTGGTGGCCGGGTCAGTATTCGTTTGCAGATGAAAGAAGCGCTCACTAACCCACCAGCCGGTTTTACGCTTAATAATCCAGCACGCATTGCTTTGGATTTTCCAAATACAGCCAATGGTTTAAATAAAAATAACGTCACTAGCGAACAAGGCGCGCTAAAAAGCGTTTCATTGGCTCAAGCAAAAGACCGTACGCGCGTCGTGTTAAATTTAACCAAAAATGTAGGCTACAACACTGTAATTAGCGGTAAAGATGTCATCATCACTTTGCAGGGTAATGAAGCCAGCGCTGGCAATAGCAGCACTGAAACACGCTTTGCCGAAGCACGCGCCACCAGCCAAAGCCATGCCATTACCAATGTAGATTTTGCCCGTGGAAAAAACGGTGAAGGCCGCATTATTGTGGATTTATCCGATGCCAACTCAGGCATTAATATCAAGCAAAAAGGCAAATTAATTATTGTTGATTTTATTAATACCGATGTAACGGCCGATTTGCAACGCCGCTTAAATGTGATTAATTTCAATACGCCTGTTTTGTATGTTGATACCATGAAACAAGGTAAAAATAGCCGCATTTCAATCGAGCCAAAAGGCAATTGGGAGCAATCGGCTTACCAAGCCGATAAGAAATTTATTATTGATGTGCGCCAAGTAATTGAAGATCCAAATAAATTAGTCAAAGGTTCAAAACCTGGCTATGCAGGCGAAAAACTATCGCTTAACTTTCAAAACATTGAAGTGCGTTCTGTATTGCAAGTTATCGCTGACTTTACTGGCTTAAATATTATTACCAGTGACACCGTAACAGGCAATTTAACGCTAAGACTTAAAGATGTACCGTGGGATCAAGCCATGGATATCATCATGAAAAACAAAGGCTTAACCATGCGAAAAACCGGTAATGTTATTATGGTTGCCCCCGCAGAAGAAGTCACCGCTAAAGATAAAGCGCAATTAGAAGCTACCCAAGCAATTGAAGATTTAGAGCCGTTACGTACAGAAGCGTTTACGCTTAAATATCAAAAAGCATCTGAATTTAACAAAATTCTAGATGGTACAAATTCTTCTGGTGGTGCTGGCGCAGGTGGGGCTGCTGGGCAAAACCGTATTTTATCTAAACGCGGCAGTGTTAATTACGATCCACGTACTAACACACTGTTTATACAAGATACTGCTAAAAAATTAGATGAGATTCAAGCGATCATTAATAAAATTGATGTTTCTGTTAGACAAGTAATGATCGAATCTAGACTTGTATTAGCAGAAGATGAATTTAGTAAAAGTTTGGGCGCCCGATTTGGCGTTCAAAGTGCAACAGCACCTGGCCGAAATTTATTAAGTGTTGGCGGCACACTCAGCAATGGTGTATCTACAGGCTTAGCAACAGGTACTACCAGCATTAATGGCAATACTGGGCTTAACTCAAACCTTCCTGTTGCAAATGCATTTGGTAGCGTTGCATTTAGCTTATTTAGATTGCCAGCAGGTTTGTTATTAAATTTAGAACTATCTGCACTTGAAAGTGACAGACGAGGCAAGATCGTTTCTAGCCCACGCGTTACAACGGCAAATCAACAAACAGCAAGAATTGCATCGGGTGTTGAGATTCCCTATCTACAAGCATCTAGCAGTGGTGCTGCAAACGTTGCCTTTAAAAAAGCAGAGCTTAGCTTAGAAGTAACCCCGCAAATTACACCTGATGACAAAATTATTATGGATTTGGAAGTAAGAAAAGATTCACCAGGTGAAGTTGTTGCCAATACGCCAGCCATTAACACGCAAAACGTCAAAACACAGGTATTGGTATCAAACGGAGAAACGGCTGTTTTAGGTGGTATTTTTGAACAAACTCAAAGCAATTCCGTTGAAAAAGTACCATTCTTCGGCGATATTCCGATTATAGGTAATGCGTTTAAACGTCGCACTAGACAAGATGATAAAAGTGAGTTGTTGATTTTTATCACGCCTAAAATTATGGATGAAAGTTTAGGTTTAAGATAAGCATATCAAGTCTTAACTGACAGAATCGCTGCTTTACCTTAAAATGCCTATCATTAACCTGATAGGCATTTTTGCTTACAAATTAAGCGACAATATATTGTGAT
>Ga0326733_1000458_pt1 | contig 11779 bp, 10 predicted proteins | sample 14_GP2_308_FD_207946 | JGI IMG/M metagenome (GOLD analysis project Ga0326733, IMG submission 207946) | Glacier ice microbial communities from Ngari, Tibet, China - 14_GP2_30.8 | ecosystem: Environmental > Aquatic > Freshwater > Ice > Glacier | place: China: Ngari, Tibet | collected 2018-07-17 | reverse complement strand
TTCACGCGCCACGGCCTGAAATGAAAGAAGGTCCCGGAACTGACGGATCAGGCCCCGGTCTGGATGACGTGCTGACCTTACTGCACAGCCGAGCTGGACATGATTTCAGTCAATATAAGCACACTACTCTGTCACGGCGCGTTCACCGCCGGATGGGCATCGCCCAAATAGAGAAGCTCGATGACTATCTGGCCCTACTGGCTCGTGACAGCGACGAGGCCGGTGCACTGGTCAAAGACCTGCTGATCCACGTCACCGCATTTTTCCGCGATGTCGAGGCGTGGGACGCGCTGGACTCCGAAGTGATCATGCCGATGGTCGAAAAAGCCGAGCGCGGCCAATCGATCCGCGCCTGGGTCCCGGCCTGCTCAACCGGCGAGGAGGCCTACACCATCGCTATGATCCTGGCCGAGCGGTGCGAGTCCGCCAACAAAGATCTCGCCGTCAAGGTTTTCGCGACCGACGCCGCCGAACATCATCTAAGCGCGGCGCGGCGCGCAACCTTCCCTGGCAGCATGGTAGAGAGTCTCCCCGCTGCGCGGATTGCGCGATTCTTCGACAAGATCGACGACAATTATTATCGGGTGAAACCGGCGGTCCGCGAGACGGTGCTGTTTGCGCCGCAGAATTTGCTCAAGGATCCCCCTTATTCGCGGATGGACCTGGTCAGTTGCCGCAATTTACTTATTTATCTCGAGCCCGCCGCGCAGGACAAAGTGCTGTCGCTGGCGCATTTCGCACTGCGCGAGGACGGTTATCTTTTTCTTGGTAACGCAGAAACCGTCGGGCAGCGTGATCATCTGTTCGCTACCGTGTCGAAGCGCTGGCGAATTTATCGACGGGTTGGACCGGCGCGATCGCCCGCGCTTGATTTTTCCCAATGGCCCGTTCGCGACGGACCGGTGCGGCAAGCAGATGCGAAGCCCAAGCTTGCCGACATTGCGCTAAAGTCACTCGCGGAGCATTTTGCGCCCGCATCGGTGCTGATCGACCGCAATTACCGTGTGCTTCATTTCCATGGAGCGACCGAAGATTATCTTGCCCAGCCTGCGGGCGCACCCACGCTGGATCTGTTGGCGATGGCGCGGGAGGGCCTACGCTTGACCGTACGCAGCGCGGTGAGCAAGGCGGTCGCAGAGTCCAAGGCCGTCACACTGCATGCCGCGTTCAAAAGCGGGACGAAGGAAGGCGTGCTGGTAACGGCTAATCCCATCCGTGGCGGGATCGACGCTGACATCATGACTTTGGTGAGCTTTGCTAAAGATCAAGGTGCGGAGCGCGCACCGTCACGAAAAGCGACGGATTCCCCCACCTCGGGGCGCGAGCTTGAAGAAGAGTTGAGAGCCGCGCGCGAGGAGATGCGCGGCACGGTCGAACAATATGAAACTTCTAACGAGGAGCTTACCGCCGCCAACGAAGAAGTGACAAGCGTCAACGAGGAGCTGCAAGCAACCAACGAAGAGCTCGAATCTTCGAAGGAGGAGTTGCAGTCGCTTAATGAGGAGCTCAGCACAATCAACGCCCAACTCGACCGCAAGGTCGTCGAGTTGGCCGAGGCGAGCGACGATCTTCGCAATCTACTCACGGGTAACGAGGTTGCAACGATCTTCCTCGACACCGAGCTGCGGATCAAATGGTTCAGCCCGGCGATCCAAACGCTCTTCGATCTGATCGAGAAAGATGTCGGTCGGCCGATCGCCAATTTCACCCAGAAGTTCGATTCCGGCGATCTGCTGGCAAGGTCTAAGGCGGCCATCGAGCGGTTGGAGACATCTGAGCAGGAGGTGGTCGCTAACGACGGCCGGTGCTTGCAGTCGCGTGTGCTGCCTTACCGCACGCAGGATAATCGCATCGCCGGGGCGGTCGCGACATTCATCGACATCACCGAGCTGAAATCGACGCAGGCTGAGATTGCCGCGGCGCGCGATTACGCCGAAGCGATCGTCGAAACCGTCCGCAATCCACTCCTGGCGCTCTCTGGAGATTTACGTGTGCGATCGGCCAATTTGGCCTTCTACACGACCTTCAATGTCAGCGAAGCCGACACAACGGGTCGCCTCGTTTACGATCTGGTGGACGGCCAATGGAATACCCCGCCGCTTCGAACCCTTTTGGAAGACTTGATCCCGAACCGGCAACAGATCGACGACTATGAAATTGAATTTGAGGTTCCGCACCTGAAAACGCGTTGCATGCTGCTCAATGCCCGCCGCATCGATAGCGGTGATACTCACGGCGAACTCGTTTTACTGGCTATCGAAGATGTTACCGAACGCCGGGATTCCGCTCGACATCAGGAATTATTGGTCGGTGAGCTCAGCCACCGTGTCAAAAATACACTTACGGTCGTCCAGTCGATCGCGTCACAAACGCTTCGCCACAGCAGCTCGCTCGAATTGTTCGGTGAGGCTTTCCAGGGCAGGCTGCAAGCCTTGGCGGGCGCCAACGACGCGGTGATCGACGGAAGCTGGAAGGGGGTTACGCTGAGGCATATTATGCAGCGCGCGCTCAGGCCGTTCGGGATCGACGGCCAGGTCGTTCTTGCCGAGGGACCTGAACTCAACCTTCGTCCACAGGCCTGCTTGGCACTCGCGATGATTCTGCATGAACTCGCTACCAATGCGGTCAAATATGGTGCCCTGTCAGTCCCGTTGGGATTGGTGACTATCGGTTGGCGCATCAATGCGGTCGGCAAGAACCAAACGATTGACATCGAGTGGGCCGAGAGTGGTGGTCCGCCGGTTGAAACGCCTTCGCGGCGCGGGCAAGGAACGCGATTCATTGAGCGGAGCATCGCTTATGAGCTGAAAGGAACTGCGACCGTCGCGTTCCCTGCCAAAGGATTGCGCGCCGCGCTTAGTTTCCCATCAGCGGCGGGGCTTTTGCCTAATGGGTCGTCGCCCACATCAGCTTTAAAGGCACTTTGATGGCGGACGTGGACGTTTCGACTCTCGCCGGGTTGCGGCTTCTCGTTGTGGAAGACGAATATATGATCGCTGAGCATATCTGCATTTTGCTGGAAGATCTCGGCTGCGATGTTGCGGGACCGGTCGGGACTATCGAAGAGGCCATTGCAATTTTGCAGGGCGGCGGACTGGACGGCGCGCTTCTCGATGCCAACCTCAATGGCGAAAGCAGCGCCCCAATAGCCGCCGCGCTCTATGACGCGTCGGTGCCCTTTGTCGTGGCGACTGGATATGGCTCCCGCGAACTAAGCGACGGCACGCTAAATACCGCACTGCGGATCATTAAACCTTTTGGCAAGGTCCAACTGGCGGCGACCTTGGTAGCCGCGTTTGTTCGTTAAGCCTGTTTTGTGACATCCGTCGACCTCTGGGCCGAGCGTCTGTTTCGCAGTCCATGAACCACAAGAGCAGACGGGCGGCTTTCGGCCAAAGCCAGCCATTCCAACTCGTCAGGCTACGCCCAATAAGGGCCCATCACCCTAATTGCGGCAGCGCGCTGATTGGGCGGCAGGATCCGCATCCGGTCGGATCGCCCCGAGGCGGCTTGGTTTGCCAGATTATCAGAGCACCGGGACCCGCCGTGACGCGGAACCAAGTTGGGCGGACGCACCGGGATTATAACCTTATATCCCGCCCTGCCGCATGTCTCCATTTAGCAGCAATAATCCTCAAGGCACCGAACGGGGTATCGTAGAGTTCCAAAGTCGGAATCATGGTCTGTCAGAGAAGGAAATGATGATTCCCTCCCGCTCCGCCAATCAGCTAAGTAATTGATAATATAGGAGAAAACTAGGAATTACGGAAGCGGATTCTGTGTCGTTTCGGGCAATCTTCGGAAGTGGGGAACAGACCGAACAACGCAATATGGTTTGCCTCGCGGCTAAGCTTCAGCCTGACTGTCCTTACGTCTTTCCGGGGCTAATATGTCTGATTGGCGCCCATTGCGGTCGTTTAGCGCATCCAGGCTGGTTCCCGAAATTTGCCATTCTGATCGTCGGCGTTGCCGCGCTGATGAACAGGTCGTCGCACGGGCTGAAAAAGGTGCGACATTCCAGCTCGCGATGCGCTATCCGGCCGCCATGACTGGACCCGACCCCACGCACGGCGTTCTCGCGGCCGAGCCGCTGATCCGGTTGGGCGTCTTTGCCGCAGTGCTGGCGTTGCTTATCACGTGGGAGCTTTTGGCGCCCCGCCGCCCGCTGTTGGTCGGTCGGTGGCGCCGCTGGCCGGGCAATGCAAGCATGGTGGTAATCGGCGCATTGCTGGTAAGAATCCTTTTCCCGGCAGCGGCGGTCGGGCTCGCGCTGGTTGCCGAAGCCAACGGCTGGGGCCTACTCAATCTCGTCGTGGTCCCGGATTGGCTGGCGATCCTCATTGCCGTCATCCTGCTCGATCTGATCATCTACGCCCAGCACGTACTGTTCCACGCCAACCCACTGCTATGGCGGCTGCACCGGATGCACCATGCTGACCTCGACATCGACGTGACGACGGGGATCCGCTTCCATCCGGTCGAGATATTGTTGTCGATGGTCATCAAGCTGGGCGCGGTGGCCATGCTCGGCGCACCGGCGCTGGGGGTGATGATCTTCGAAATCCTGCTCAATGCGACTTCGATGTTCAACCACAGCAATGTCCGGCTGCCCGTGGCAGTCGATCGCTGGTTGCGCCGGATCCTGGTCACGCCCGACATGCACCGAGTTCACCATTCGATCGTGCGGCACGAGACTAATGCGAACTTTGGCTTCAACCTGCCGTGGTGGGACCATTTGTTCGGTACCTATCACGCCCAGCCAGCGGCGGGGCATAAGGCAATGACGATCGGACTCCCGGTGTTTCGGGATCCGAGCGAACTTCGCCTCGACCGGTTGCTGTTACAGCCGCTAAGGCAAGATCGCACCGAGGAGAGGGCTTGATGACCGAAGCGGCACCGACCGAAACGCCACGTACGGGCAATTGGGGGCGGCGCCTGTCGTGGATCGCGCTCGCGCTCAGCGTTGGCGGGCTGGCGGCGGCGCTTATTGCCGCGGCGGGGAGCGGCGCCGGGACGTGGCCTTTCCGCACTGGCTTCGGCATTCTGCGTTATGCTTTCTACGCCGCGATCGCCGGTGGAGTGTTGGCCGTCGTCGCCTTCGTCGTCGCCCGGCGCAGCGGCGTGCGCACCGGCTGGCTCAATTTGGTCGCGTTTGTCATCGCGGCAGCGTTCGGCGCTTATCTGATGAGCCATATCGCGACCGCACGCAGCGTGCCCGCGATCCACGACGTGGCCACCGATCTTGTCGACATGCCGCAATTTGCGACCCTGACGGTCCGTGCCGACAACCTCGAGGACATCCCCGACAGCGGCCGCCCCGAGCTTGCCGCGCTCGATCCCGAAAGCCGGTGGAAGGTCATCCACAGCGAAGCCTATGGCGATCTGCGCGGCTTGCGACTGCCGCTCAGCGCGGCCGACACGATGCAGCGCGCTGAAGCGCTGGTTCGAGCGCGTGGTTGGGAGGTTGCGCGCGTGGATCGGGACGGCGGGATCGTCGAGGCGACAGCCACGACCTTGTTCTTCCGCTTCAAGGACGATGTCGTCGTGCGCGTGCGCCCCGACCCCGCCCGGCCAGACGGATCGATCGTCGACATGCGCTCGATCAGCCGGGTCGGAGGCAGCGACGTCGGCGTCAACGCCGCGCGGATCCGGAAATTTCTCGCCGACCTACGAACCGCCTGAGGAATAGCACATGGCGAGCTGGAAAATTGGCGTCATCGGCGGCTCGGGACTGTATGAAATCGACGCGCTCGAGGACCCGCGCTGGATTACGGTCGAGACGCCGTGGGGTTCGCCCTCGGACCAGTTGCTGACCGGCCGGATCGGCGCGGTCGAGTTCGTGTTCCTTCCCCGCCACGGGCGCGGGCATCGCCTGGCGCCGTCCGACGTCAATGCGCGGGCCAACGTCGATGCGCTGAAGCGCGCCGGCTGCACCGACGTGGTTGCCATTTCGGCGGTCGGGTCGCTCCGGGAGGAGTATGCGCCGGGCCAGTTCGTGGTTGTCGACCAGTTCATTGACCGGACGTTCGCGCGCGAAAAGAGCTTCTTTGGCCCTGGCATGGTCGCCCACGTGTCGATTGCTGACCCGACCTGCCCGCGCTTGTCGGGGCTGTGCGGCGATGCCGCCAGCGCGGTCGGAGCGGCCGTCGCGCGCGGAAGCACCTATCTTGCCATGGAGGGCCCGCAATTCTCGTCGCGCGCCGAGAGCCTGCTCTACCGCCAGTGGGGCTGCGATGTGATCGGAATGACGGCGATGCCCGAGGCCAAGCTCGCGCGCGAGGCCGAGCTGCCCTACGCGCTTGTGGGGATGGTCACCGATTATGATTGCTGGCGCGGCGGCGAGGATGTGGTTGAGGTCTCTTCGGTAATCGCCCAGTTGATGGCCAATGCCGACGTGGGGCGCAAGTTGGTTGTCCAACTCGCCAAATTGCTTCCGAACGAGCGAGCGCCGTCGCCGATCGACACCGCGCTCGACAGCGCTATCATCACCGCACCCGAGGCGCGCGATCCGGTTCTGCTCGCGAAACTTGACGCGGTGTGCGCACGCGTAACCGCGGCTCAGCGGTAGAAACGCGCGATGTGGGCAGGCGCGACCCCAAGGGCGTAGAGAGCGAGACAGGCAAGGTTGCGCCCTGACCGCCGCAGCCATCCGTCGCGGCGCCACCGCTCCGCCGAGGTTAGCGCGGTCGCGTCGAGCCGGCGGACACGGTGTCGTCCGATGCGGCGCACGAGATCGACGTCCTCCATCAGCGCGAGTGGCCGGAACCCGCCGACTTCATCGTAGAGACGGCGCGAAATGAGCAGCCCCTGGTCGCCATACGGCAGCCCGATCATCCGCACCCTCAGCGCGACCCCGTGCTCGATGAGGCGTGCTTGCCAGGCGTTGTCGTCGAGGCGCAGGTCAAAGGCGCCCGCCTGTTCGGGTGCGGCGGCGACATGCGCCGCGACCGCTCGGCGCCAACCCGGGCCGAGCCGAGTGTCGGCATGAAGGAACAGCAGCCACTCACTGCACGCAACTTCTGCGCCCGCGCGCAACTGTGCTCCTCGACCGCGCGGTGCCGCGACCACGCGCACTCCCATCCGTCCAGCGATGGCCGCGCTATCATCCCTCGACCCGCCGTCGACGACCACAATCTCGTCGGCATCGGCGAGCGCAGCGAGGCACGCGCCAAGGCTGGCGCTGGCGTTGAGCACCGGGATGACGACCGTCAGCAGCGTCTCAGCCCGAACAGCTCGCCCCCCCGAGTACGCAGAAGCGCGCGCAATGCGGATGGTTGAGACTGACTGCGCCGTGCGCTTGGCCAAGCGTCTCGCCGAGCTCGAAGCGATCATCGTAAGGGATCAGCGTACACGCAACCACGACGGGGCGCGGCGCACCCTTGCGCTTGATCACCATCCGGCTCGAGGCGCACATTATCGTGTCGGGGGATACATCAAGTAATTCCCAGCAGGCTTCGCTGATCTCGGGCACGTCAGCGGTCTCGTCCATCTCGGGAAACAGCACCAGCGCGGCGGGATCAACCGCTTCGATGCGCAAACCATGTTTAGCGAACAGGCCGGCATAGCCCGCGCGCGCCGCCGCCTCGCTCTCGCCCGCCAGTCGCCGGCCGGCCACGGCGATGCGGAAGCCGTGATTCGACAGCCAATTCAAACCATCGATCGCCTTGTCCCAACTGTTCGGGCCGCGCTCGGCATCGTGAAGCGCCTTGGTATAATGGTCGAGACTGACGCGCATCGTCAGCCGCGCGCCAAGCTCGGCGCGCAATGCATCAAGTCGATCGTCGAAGCGCCGCATCGGGCGCATCGCATTGGTCAGGACAAGCACCTCGAAGCCGCGGTCAAGCGCCGAGCGCATCATCGCCAGCATGTCGGGGTTCATAAAGGGCTCGCCGCCGGTGAATGCGATCTCGCGCGTGCCAAGCCCATTGGCCTCGTCCAGGAAGACGTCGACCTCGGCCAGCGTCGGATAGACCAGCGCATCGTTGGCGGGCGAGCTTTCGATGTAGCAGGTCTTGCACGCGAGGTTGCACAGCGTCCCGGTGTTGATCCACAGCGTGTTGAGGCTCCGGAGCGCCACCTGGGCGCGGGGATCGCCTTGAGCCGTGCGCCGCGGGTCGCGGAATTTGGCGCGATCGAGCGGCCGCGCCTGGGGCACGGCGAACGGCGAAACCTGGGCACGAACGTCGATGGCGATCATCTCTCTCCGTTGCCCAGCGCTAGCCCCATACTTCCTTCAGGCGCGCGTCACGCCCGCAATTCGAGCGGTAGAAGCGGTAGCGGACCGGGTTCTTCTTGTAATAATCCTGATGATAGGTCTCGGCCGGATAAAAGGTCGCGGCAGGCAGGACAAGCGTCACAACGCGCTTCTTGAGGGATGCTTGCGTCCGCTTGTTGATTGTTTCGGCGACCTGGCGCTGTGCCGAGGTAGCGACGAAAAAGGCCGAGCGATAGTGATAGCCCCGGTCGCAGAAGCTGCCCCCCGAATCGAGTGGATCGACCGTCCGGATGAAGCGCGCGGCAAGCGTTGCATAGCTGACACGCGCCGGGTCGTAGGTGACACGCACCGCCTCGATATGGCCGGTGCCCCCGGCCGAGACCTGCTCATAGGTTGGGTTGCGGAGCTTGCCCCCGGTGTAGCCTGACGTAGTCGACAGGACCCCGGGGATCTTGTCGAAATCGGATTCGGTACACCAGAAGCAGCCTCCGGCGAAGACGGCCTGGGCGCTGCCCGCCGCGCCGCGCGCCGGCGCCGCACTTGCATTGGAAGTAGCAACGACCGCAAGAATGACGGCGCTCACCGCCATGTGCATCGATACCAAATACTTCGTCATGCTGTCATAAACTCCATCGTCGGGTCGTACACGGTCGCCCTGCACGAAAGGCCTTCACTGGTCCAATCACGTTCCTAGCTGACATATCGCGCTTTCGACGTGAATTTACGCTGAGCGACCTTCGGGGTTATAACGCGTTGAAGCTATTCAACCTGTGTCCGCTCGGCCTATCCCCTTTGACGGGCGGAGGGAGCATTGTCCCGGATCGTTCCATGGAGACGATATGAACATCGCGCCGAGAATCAGCCCGGAAATTGCGGTCATACCCACGCTTGCCGCGGCTGCGGCGAATCAGCCTTGATGCCGGGCGCCACGCTCAAGGCGGCGTCGCTGTTAATGCTGCGCATCGGGACGGGCCTGTTGCTCGTCCTGTGGGGCGGACTGCGTGTGATGACCCCGGCCGCGGGACCGGATCTGGCAACAAAATATTATGGCGGTTTCCTCGACCTGCAGAGCCTTCAGGTCGGCTTTGGCGTCGCCGAACTGATCATCGGCTTGCTGGTCGTCCTTGGGCTGTTCCGGCGTATCAGCTATGCGCTGCAGGCTCTCATCCTGGTTCCGGGCGCCCTCGTGCTGTGGCGCTATTTGCTCGACCCGATGGGGATGTACCTGCTCGACAAGGAAAGCAGCCAGATCTTGTTCTTCCCGTCGATCACGATCGCGGCGGCGACGCTCGTCCTCCTCGCGTTTCGCGACGAGGATCGCTGGTCGCTCGATCAGATGCTTACGGATCGAAAGAATAAGGCATGAGCCTTAAGAAAGTCGGACTATTCGCCTTCCTCGTCGCCGCCATCGCTGCTTTCTTCATTCTCGATCTCGGTGCTTACCTCACCCTGGAGAGCCTTAAGGCTCGCCAGGCCGATCTGGCGATCTTGCTCGACAAACGACCGCTGGTCATCATCGGCGGGTTCTTTCTGCTATATGTCGCGACCACCGCGCTATCGCTACCCGGTGCGGTCATCCTGACGCTGGCGGCGGGCGCGGTGTTCGGGCTGTGGCTGGGCACGTTGATTGTTTCATTCGCCTCGGCAATCGGGGCAAGCCTTGCCTTCCTGTCCTCGCGCTACGTCTTGCGAGATTGGGTCAAGGCAAGGTTCGAGAAGCGTATCGCGGCGATCGACCGAGGCATTGAGAAAGATGGCATCTCCTACCTCCTAACCTTGCGGCTGATCCCTGCGTTCCCCTTCTTCCTTATCAACCTTGCGATGGGGCTGACGAAGATGCGGCTTCTGACATTCCATGTCGTCAGCCAAATCGGCATGCTGCCTGGCACGTTGGTCTTTGTGAACGCCGGTACCCAACTTGCCGCGATCGACAGCACTGGCGACATTCTCAGGCCTGCATTGATCGGCTCGTTCGTCCTGCTCGGGCTGTTTCCGCTGATTGCCAAATGGATCATTGGGCTGGTCAAGCAACGCCGCGTCTACAAGAAGTTCCGGCGCCCGCGCCGATTCGACCGCAACCTGATCGTAATCGGCGCGGGCGCGGGCGGCTTGGTGACCGCCTACATCGCCGCTGCAGTGCGCGCCAAGGTGACGTTGGTCGAAGCCGGCACGATGGGCGGCGATTGCCTCAATACCGGATGCATTCCGTCAAAGGCGCTGATCCGCAGCGCTCGGCTCGCGCACGACATCCGCCATGCCGACGAGTTCGGGATGGCCTCGGCCGAGCCCGCAGTCGATTTCAAAGCAATCATGGCGCGGGTTCGCGGCGTCATCGCCACTATTGCACCGGCCGATAGCGTCGAACGCTACACCGAGCTCGGGGTCGATGTCCGGCTGGGCCACGCCACGATCGTCGATCCGTGGACCGTCGAGATCACCGACCGCGACGGCGGCACGCAGCGCCTCACGACCCGTTCGATCGTCATCGCAGCGGGGGCCGAGCCAGCAGTGCCCGACATCCCGGGCCTCGCCGGAGCGGGGTTTCTAACCAGCGACACGATGTGGGACGCGCTTGCCACGCGCGACGCGGTCCCGCGCCGCCTGACCATCATCGGCGGCGGGCCGATCGGCACCGAAATGGCGCAGGCCTTTGCCCGGCTCGGCAGCGCGGTGACCCAGGTCGAGGCCGGTCCGCGGATACTTTCCAACGAGGACGAGGAAGTGTCGATATTCATCGCCAATATTCTTCGCGGCGAGGGAGTCGACGTTCGCACCGGCCACGAAGCGGTCCGCTGCGATGGCAAGTCGCTGATCGTCAAATCCGGCGATGCAGAGACCTCGATCGCGTTCGACGACATCATCGTCGCGGTCGGCCGCAAGGCGCGGTTGAGCGGTTACGGCCTCGAGACGCTTGGCATCGAGACCGGAAAGACGCTCATCGTCGACGAGACGCTCAAGACGCTTTATCCCAATATCTTCGCGGTCGGCGACGTCGCTGGGCCCTACCAGTTCACTCACGTCGCGGCGCATCAGGCGTGGTATGCGGCGGTCAACGCGCTGTTCGGCGTATTCCGGACCTTCCGCGCCGATTACACCGTGATCCCGTGGACCACCTTCACCGACCCCGAGGTCGCCCACGTCGGCCACACCGTGGCGACCGCCAAGGCGGCTGGCGTCGCGCACGACATCGTCCGCTACGACCTCGGCCATCTCGACCGCGCTGTCGCCGAGGGGGCCAACAAGGGGTTCGTCACGGTGCTGGTGCCGCCGGGCAAGGACAAGATTCTCGGCGTAACCATCGTCGCCGCGCACGCCGGCGAACTGCTCGCCGAATTCGTGCTGGCGATGAAGCACGGGCTCGGGCTCGGCAAGATCCTCGGCACGATCCACTCCTATCCGACCATGGCCGAAGCCAACAAATATGCCGCCGGAGAGTGGAAGAAGGCCAACCAGCCCGAACGGTTGCTGAGGGTGGTCGAACGCTACCATCGCTGGCGTCGAAAATGAGCGTAGTGGCAACACGTATCGTCATCTTCGCTAAGGCTCCGGTGCCAGGCAACGTCA
>Ga0326733_1000457_pt1 | contig 11806 bp, 15 predicted proteins | sample 14_GP2_308_FD_207946 | JGI IMG/M metagenome (GOLD analysis project Ga0326733, IMG submission 207946) | Glacier ice microbial communities from Ngari, Tibet, China - 14_GP2_30.8 | ecosystem: Environmental > Aquatic > Freshwater > Ice > Glacier | place: China: Ngari, Tibet | collected 2018-07-17 | reverse complement strand
GCTATAATACGCTGGGCTGTGATACTGTTAATCCGTGTGTTCCTGGTTCGAGCCCAGGTCGAGGAGCCAAATTTCGTTTGGCGCAAGTTGTAAAGTTTGCCCTAAATTATAAAGCGCCAGACAATTAATTAAGCCCTACAGAAATGTGGGGCTTTTTTATTTCCGTGATTCTAGGCCCAATAAAAAGTGTAGTAAAAGTGTAGTAAAAAGTGCAATAAAAACTACAATCACGCTTAGCTATTGTAAACACGCTTGCGATCCTTGCTAAATTTGCTGGATAAAATTGGTGGATAAATTTGAAAAATTACTACGAAGTTTTAGGCCTTAACGCTAATGCAAGCTTAGCTGAAATAAAAACCACTTACCGAAAGATGGCATCTCAATACCATCCTGATAAAAATTCGGCAAGTGATGCGCCTGCAAAATTTAGACAAGTGCAGGAAGCTTATGAAATATTATCTGACTTTGACAAAAGAAAGACATACGACGAAAACCGCAGACGTAGTTTATTGGACAGCCCGATAGACACGGCACATGAAATTTGGCAGTACTACATAGATGGAATATTAAAACGATGAGAATATCGCGCTACTTTACAGACCTAATGGCTACTTATGTAGCTGATATTAATGATTTAAAAACCGATTCTGGCGGTGAGGATGTTCTTACTGATCGTCTTAAAGATAAACGATCACAAATACCAGATTTAATGCCGATGATCATGACTAACCCTGAAATGATGGCAGTTATTTTTCATCGCAGTGTTGTGATTAAACAACCTAAAATAATCATGGCTTATATTGATAAAGAGCCTGCACTGTTTCCAGCATGGGATGATATATCTTCAAGCGTTGAGTTTCAGCCTTGGGCAAGTGGCATTGTTGATCAGTTAAAAGATGAAGCCGGCGGTGAGCAATTTTTACTTACCACCGTCATGCTAGAACATCTTTATGCGCTTTATGAGGCGAGTGAAGATGCCATTGAAGAAATGGAAGACGACGAATCCGATGACCTTGCTGAATCGGGCGGCGAATGGCTAACTGAACACGGTTTCGACAGCCATTAAAGGCATATTTTAGTTATTGCTATAGGATAAAAAATGACACATTTAGTCGTTGTAGAAGCAAATAAGCTTATTCTGTCTGGCGATATAGTCAGAGCTGAAGCCGTACTCACCGCATTAGTCGAAACGGAGGGTGATCATGCCTTGATAGAAGTGCTTGATGATATTCCCTCTAAAGATTTGTTAGCGGTTATTCGCGAATATGATTCATCTAAACAATCATTATTAAGTTTATTAATTACCCCAGAACAATTTGCACGCGTGGTAGTTTTAGAACGGCTGTATAAAGATATGTCGCATGAACAACTGCGCGGAATGATTAACGCTGTTATTTTTCGCGAAGATGCTGACGCGAATGAGTTTATTGCCGCAATTGCCGAGCTGGAATTTGGTTATGAGACACTGGCAGATTACCTGTCAGATCGCGCAGAAGAAGTGGTAGGCGAAACATTTTCGGCGCTAGAAACCGATGATATATCACGTTCAGAAATTAGCGATCATGATTGGAAAGAGCTTACCTGGTTACTACGTCATGAACATTCAGACATTTACAATATTGTGCTTGTTTTGCTAAAAGCCAAACTGCAAGAGCGAATCATCCCTGAAGTGGTGATTGTTGGTGAAAATGAGGATGAAGCGATTGAAACCGTGATTACCGAAGAAAAAACGCCTAAAGAGGAAAAAGAAGAAGAAGAGGAAGACTCTGCGATTTAGGCGCTATTTGCTTAATACACCGCTTAAGCCTTATTAAATAATCATTTATGGCACACGCTCAACATACGCACTCTGTTGCGGCCTATGACAATGCACCTTTTTTTGAAAAGGCGCTTAAACATGCGGTGCAGAACAACTTTATCGATGAATTTAGGCTAGCTGAACTAATTAAAGATGCCTCCACAGGCTCACTACAAATTGCTGAGTATTTTGATGAATCTATTCACCTAAGAAAAAATTTAGAACTATCCATGAATCGCATGGTGAGTTTGGTGAGCTTATACCTTGAAGATACAACAGATGGTAATTTAGATAAAGCCGCGCAATTGCTAAAAGATCAAGCATTTAGAGCACTCTCGCGCGGCGGGTCAAAAATGCTAAAAGCACTATACAGCTTGCCAGAAGATGAGCATTTTGGCTCATCGCGAAATGATTCTGAACGTGAGTTTATAAAAAAACACTTAAGCAAAGCGCTATCGGTAACAAAATACAGGCAAACATTGAAAGATTGCGAACAGTATAAAAGCAAAATTAACCTAGCTACGTTGCTAATTAAAAAGCTTGGATCGACTAGCAATGAATTTAACGATATGTATGCATCCGCTGATCATGTGATTCGCACAGCCTTGTTATCGTTGGCATATGGCGCAAAAAAAGTAACACAAAATAAGCCCAAATTTCCAGATGAAGCGGCTTTATTTGAGATATTTACCGCCATTCGTAAAGAGTGGGCGCTGCTAGGTGATGTTATTTACTCAAACAAATTTACGGATGATTTGCCAGCAGAGCTGCAAAGTTATGCCAATGAAATTCTGGTAAAAATTCAGCATGAAGATATTCCTAAAATAGTGAATCAATCCAGCAAGTTAGAATCCGTTTTGAACGACTTTAAAGATAGCCGATACTTCTGCATGCAAAGCCAGCTGGGTGATTTGAGCCGATTCGACAAAATGCAAGCAGCCGATTGGTTTGCGCTTACAGGTGGTAGTAATGAGGATTCGTTGATTCTGACCTTATTTTTCTGTGCCTCTGCCGGAGTGGCGCATAAAACCTTTCTAAAGCTAACAGAAGCTAAAAAAGCCGTTTTAAATATCCGCGAAAATGGGCTTTTACAAAACGCCGTGCTTAATCTAATTAAACTGGCACCGCATGATGAGCGGGATCAATTAACATCATTATGGGATGATTTTATTGATGATGCTTCGCCTTATATTTTTGATAACTCAGATAAGAATTTGCAGGGTGTAATGCTGTATTTAGCCGAGCACTGCCATATTCAGCAAGCAAAAAAATAACAGTTATATTCACTTTAAATACACTATTAAATCTTTATCTCAACGATTGAATTCTAACGCCAGCCGATGGCTTAAATTAATGTCTTAACTTAAAGGACAAGCATGACTGAAAGCACGACCAACCTTAAAGTACCATTTAGCGAAAAAGACCAAGCCAAATCTTTAGGCGCGCGTTGGAACGCCGAATTAAAACAGTGGTATGTGCCAATTGGCGTTGATGTAGCGCCGTTTGAAAAGTGGTTTACAAACTCACCTGCTGCAAGCCCTACCCAATCGGTTTCTAAACCTGTTGCAAAATCCAACACCGAAAATAATGCCACATTTGATGATGACTTAGATGCCATTAACGCAAAATTACGCGATGCCTATGAAGCGCGTGATGGTGATGCTTTTTAGTAGTTTATGCCGCGTCGTATACATCACAATGTGTATGTGATTGAGTTATCAAAAGATGTGCTTTACGAAGCAAAATTTAAAAAATGTAACCCTAATTACATAACCGGCAAGCCATGCGTGTATGTCGGCATGACAGGGCTAGACCCTGATGTGCGCTTTGATAAACACAAAGCCGGCATTCAGTCCAATCGTTACGTAAAGCAATATGGCCTGCGCTTACTGCCTGATCTGTATGAAGGATTTAATCCGCTAAGCTATGATGAAGCCGTTAAATTAGAGATTGAAATTGGCATTGATTTACGCAGTGCAGGCTTTGGTGTGTGGCAAGCTTAAATCAGTGTTTCATACGGCACAATACGCAAGCTAATACACCCTGCGTAGCTAATGCATTTACTTATTATCGTCGAATCCTTTGATTGCCGTGGCAACGGCTTCTGCAATTTTTCTGGCTGTATTTGCAGTGGTATTTTGGTCAGACCAAGAGCTTTGTAATTGATACGCTTTAGCCAAAACCACTTTCTTTTGTTTAACGTCAACAAGCAAAATTCTTGGATAAACAAACAAATAGGTAGGTTTAAGCGCTACTCCAATTAACACGTAATCCGCCGCATTTTCAGCCGCCACTTCCGCCACATATTCAATCTGGTCAAACAAATAAGTAGCAGATTGATTTTGCATATCCGCCTTTAATTTATTGGCCACAGGCACAATATTAATGCCCTGCGTCACTAAAACTTCTTTGTATACCTTTGTTAAATAACGAATGCGCTCAAGTTCTTGCGGCGCATTCGGCAAATCAGTTAAATCGTTTAATTGAAAATCCAACACCATAACTGTGGATGGCGCAGCCGCATTGGCTTGATTTATAACAGGAAAAACCAAACTAAGAATGATTGTTAAAGCGATTACAACAAGTTTCATTAAGCTTACAAACTTTCAAATTGTATAAATGTTGAAAACAACAATATACCGACCTGTATATTAAAGCAACCAATACATAAATTTAGCAGGTAACAAACGTGTTTATGCTGTCGGCGACTTTTTACTTAATCAAGGGAAAGATTGCGGCGTTTCTAGTAAATTTGAAAAGACCTACAGAAATACAGGGCTTTTTGTTGCTACCAACATGGTTAATCTTGATAATGTAAACCGCATCTCACCATTTAAGCAGAACTTATAACCACCATGACCGACCCTATTCAGCACAATAATCCATTGCACGGCGTTACGCTGGAATTTATCGTAACGACTTTGGTTGCGCATTATGGGTGGGATGATTTAGCGAATCGCATACCGGTTCGCTGTTTTAGTAATGATCCAAGCGTGGCGTCTAGTTTAAAGTTTTTACGCAAGACGCCATGGGCAAGGAGTAAGGTTGAGGCGCTTTATTTGTCCTCTTTAGGCGATATTAATTAGCGATAAACAGCTGATTTTTAAGAATTTAGGTTTTCTAATTTTTTAAATTAAATCAGGCTTACTGCTTGATTTAACTAGTTTTTCTTTTTGTTTTTCTCTTTTTCTTTTTCTTTTTCTTTTTCTGTAATTTCATTCATTTTTTCGCGCCAATCCGCTAGCTCTGCATCTTCGGTTTCTAATTGAATGGCAAGCGCATGCAGGGTATCTAATTTTTCGTTTTCCCATTTGCGCGTTAATTTGCCGCGCATTCTGCTTAATAGTCTTTCTTTTTGCTCATCACTTAAGCTGCTGGCCGCTTGTATATAGGCTTCATCGGGTGCTTTAATTTTCATGGTCTACTTTTCTATCAAACGGTTAAAGCAAGAGTATAGGTGTATGTGACGATTTGATGTGTGACACTTTTGTGAATTTAAACGGCTTATATTTTATTGTCATAAACTCTCCACAAAATCTGTGGATAAATCTGTGAATGCTTGTGCATGCAACTGCTAAGTACCCGTTTTGAAAGCGTTTTTAATAATCGTGCAAATAGTGACCAAGTAAAAAAATTAAATAAAATCAACTATTTATCACTTTTTTATTCTAGGTAATTAGCGTGAATGTATGTTAGTGAAAGTGTAATTTTCACTTTGATTGCAAAGCAGCGGCAATTTGATTTAACGCGTTTGCAATCACCGCCCTGGGTGCGGCTATATTCATGCGCATAAAACCATTGCCTGCTTCGCCAAATAGCGCTCCTGGGCTTAGCCCTACCCCAGCTTGTGCAATAAAAAATTGGTTTAGCTGATGCTCGCTTAAATTTAAATCACGGCAATCTAGCCATAATAAATAGGTGCCTTCGGGCAATACCAATTGAATGGTTGGCAAATGTTGACGCAAAAAGTCGGCGACAAACTCTTTGGTTTGGTTTAGATAATTTTTTAAGGCATCCAGCCAATCGCTGCCATATTGGTAGGCGGCTTCAAAAGCAACAATGCTAAATGGGTTGGCCGCATTGACATGAGCGCGCGCTAAAACCTCACTCACTTTGTGGCGTTGTTGTTCATCGGGGATAATTAATGCCGATAAATTAAGCCCTGGCATATTAAATGTTTTGCTGGGCGATACGGCAGTGATGCAATTTTTGCGCTGTGTGAATAACGATTCCAACACCACATGCTTGGCTTGCGGATACAGCAAATCGGCATGAACTTCATCTGCCAAGATGATTAAATCGTGCCTATTGGCAATGGCTAATAATTGATTTAGCTCATCTTGCCGCCAAACCCTGCCAACGGGATTATGCGGTGAGCAAAGCAGCATCATGCTGGCCTTGGCGGCACATTCTTCAAAATGTTCAAAATTAATGCTGTATTGATTATTCTCAAAGCGCAGTGGGTTGAGAATTAAGTTTCGGCCAGTGTTGGTAACCGCGGTACAAAATGGAAAATAAACAGGCGGCTGAATAATGACAGAATCTTGCGCGTTGGTGAGCGCGGCGATGGCGGCATGCAGCGATGGCACAACGCCTGAGCACATCACAATCCATTCCCGCTTAATTTGCCAACCGTGGCGCAAATTAAGCCAATTAATCAGTGCGTTAAACATACTTTCGGGAAAAACACTGTAACCATAAATAGGATGATTCGCCCTACTTAACAGCGCCTGCGTAATTGCTGGCGCGGTAGCAAAATCCATATCGGCCACCCACAACGGTATAACATCCGCGTTGCCAAACATGCCTTGGCGGCCATCGTATTTAAGGCTGGCGGTATCGCTACGACTGATTATTTCATCAAAATTGAAGTTGGATTCTAAAGTAGCTTTCATGCAAATTTGCCTTTATTAAGCAGCCATTTAGGCATTTATGCCTACTTTATAACACTTTTGCAAGCTTAATTCTTTACCAGTTGCTCTTTACTACCAGCCCTTCACGACTTGCCCTTTTTCACTTGCCCTTTACCACCTGCCAAAGTGAATCAATAAAATAATGTTGCTTATCGGTAAAGTGCTGCTCAATTTTAAAGCCGGCGTTGGCGGCCAAATCATTAATGCCCGCTTCTGAAAACTTATAAGAGCATTCTAAATGCAGCGCCTCAAATTGTTCAAATTTAATAGTTTGCTCAAGCGATGAAATAGTCACAAGTTGTTGTTCTAACGAAATAATATAGCTTTCCATCGCACCTAGCGCTGGGTTATAAAAGCCATAATGTTTAAATTTTGTAACATCAAAATCAGCACCAAGTTCGGCATTAATGCGGCTTAACAAGTTTAAATTAAATGCCGCTGTAAGCCCGCCAGAATCGTTATAAGCGTTATTTAAAATGCTGGTATCTTTTTTCAAATCATAACCAATTAATACGTGGTCGCCTGCGTTTAGCGTCATCCACAGCTTTTTTAAAAATTCGGTGGTTTGCAATTGATTAAAATTGCCGATATTAGAGCCCAAAAAAAGCACCAGTTTTTTATTATTCGATATCTTCTTTAAATGATGCAGGCCATTAAAATAATCGGCAACAATGCCGTTAATATCCAACAAGCTACTAACAGCTAAGTTTTCGGCCAATAATCCCATGGCTTTTTCAGAGATATCAATTGGGTAAAAATTAACTTTTGTGCAGTGTTTTAAAAAACTATCAATAATCAATTTACTTTTATGTCCGTCACCCGCGCCTAGTTCTAGTATATCAATTTCATTTTCGTTAATTTTTTCAACCAGCGAATCGGCATGCGTTTCAAGAATCGCAAATTCGGTTTTGGTTAAATAATAGTCTTTGTGTTGCGATATTTTTTGAAATAGCTCACTACCAATATCATCGTAAAAATATTTAGCCGAAATGGTTTTTGGCTTGGCGCTTAAGCCAAGCAATACGTCTGTAGCAAATTCAGCTTGGTGCTGCATTGATTGGTTTGCAGCTATTAAATTGGTTGTTTTCAAACGCTGTCCTTAGCTAATCGAATGCCTGAAAACATCCAACGCTGGTGTGGTGGGTAAAAATTTCGGTAACTGTGACGATAATGATTGCTTGGCGTGACCACACAGCCGCCTTTAAGCACAAATTGATTGCACATAAATTTGCCGTTATATTCGTTTAGCAAGCCATCAAACGCTTTAAAACGGGGGTAGGCGCTATATTGGCTTTGCGTCCAGCACCACACCTCACCGCTTAAATTGGCGGCATCGCTAGGGTGTAAAGCATTATGGTGATGCTTGGTGGGATTGGGATTGGAATTGGTTTCGTTTAAAAAAACTTCTAACTCTTGTTCTGTTGGTAATCTTGCATTTTTCCAACGCGCAAAAGCTTCTGCTTCAAAATAACTGATATGCACCAGCGGCCTATTCAAATCAAGCGGCAATAAGCCGTGCAAGGTGTATTCATGCCATGCGCCATCTAATTTTACCCAATATAATGGTTGCGTAATGTGCTGCTGATTCACCCAATCCCAGCCAAGGCTTAGCCAATATTGCGGTTTTGAGTATGCGTTATCCTCAATAAATGCTAAATAATCACCATTGGTAACTAGTGTTTGGCTAATTTCAAACGCATAAAGGTAGCTTTTATGGTTTGGTTTTTCATTGTCATAAGCAAACGCTGTATGACTGCCATCATCCACAAATCCAATCTCATACAAGCCCTCTTTAAAAGCGGCCCAGCCTAAGGTTGGCTTATTTGCAGGCGCCAGCGTAAGGTTTGAATAATTGGTTTGTAGCGCATTAGCCGCCAAAATCACCTTAATATCCATATACAGCAGCTCTTGATGTTGCTGCTCATGATGAATACCGGTTTCAATTAAAAATTCAATTTCAGCGCTAATGGCCTGTAGACGTAGAAAGGTAACAAGGTGCTTATCTACATGCAAACGATAAGCTAAGATTTGTGCAACGGTTGGCCTAGATAACTGGCCTCTATTTGATTGCGCGGTATGTGGGCCAAGCGCTTTGTAATAAGAATTAAATACTTGGCTAAAACCAGCATTAAAACGGCTATAGCCCAAGCTGTATTTTACTAAAATCAACTCCTCAAAAAACCAAGTAAGATGCCCTAGATGCCACTTGGGCGGGCTTGTATCCGCATTAGGCTGAACAGCAAAATCCTCAATTTCAAGCGGGCTGCAAATATCAATCGTTTGCTGCCTTACTGTTAAAAATCGCTGCGTTAGCGCGTCATTAATCAACGCATTTTTAAGTGTAGATTCTTGAGAGTTTTGATTAATCATGTATTGATAATAATTAATTTATTCAATTAGTTAGTAACAGTAACACCTTTCCAAAAAGCCACATGATTTTTAATATTATCAGCCGCCGTTAGTGGCGTTTTATAAATCCAAGCGGCATTTACATTTTCTTTGCCATTTACATCTACCGTAAAATAATTAGCCAAGCCTTTCCAGCTGCAATTGGTGGTGTGTTGGCTGTCTTTAAAATAAGCTTGGTGCAAGGCGCTCATTGGAAAGTAGTGATTGCCTTCAACCACTACCGTATGCTCCGATTCCGCGATAACAACATCATTCCAAATAGCTTTCATGGGTGTTCCTTTAAAAATTTTAGTGTTTACTCGTTAGCTTGCCAAAATTGGTAAAACTCACGCGACACAATTAAAAAAAATGTTTTTAAATCCAAGCGTTCAAACAAAACCAATGTTCTATCAATGGCTTCGCGGTACGAATCTTCCGTATTGGTGGGGTCATTTCTCAGCTCCAACAAAATCACTTTTGCAATTTTTTGGCTGATGATAATATCTTTTTCAACCAGCGATTTTTGAATCATCGATTCGGTATAAAGCGCTAATGCGGCCATGTCTTCATCCGACAAAAACGCAAAATCAATGCTCTCCCACACCCGCATAAACTCTTCTTTTTGCGCAACAAGCTTTAAAGATTGGTCTCTAGTCACCTCAGCAATTGATCTATTCGCACTGCGCCAACTGCGGTAAAACTCTCTGGCCAGATTAATGCAAAACGTTCTATCAGTGGCTTCTACATCATTTAGCAACTTTTCAACCGCTTGACGATAAGAGGCGCCATCAATTTTAATTCTATACAAATGATGAGTAAGCTTGACTAAGAAATAGTTGCAATCATCCAGAAATTCATCGCTTCGATTATTCGCCTTAAGGCCATCAAGATACGATTCAATGGCATTAATTAAATTGACACCTAAATCAAATTCCTGACTAATTTTTTTGGTTAAAACGATCAATTCTGGGTTGCCAGACAACGCCGCTTGCGCAAACACATCAACCGCATAGCGCTCGTTACTCACCAAATCGGCCACTTTTACTAGGCCTATATGCTTTTTGGCTTTTAACGCAAATTTTGAAAGTACGATTAAGTTTTGATTGGAAATAGCCATGCAACAATGATTACACTTTACTTTTTAAGTTCGATAATTTTGTGAAGCGTTTAATAATCAAGCATTTTGTGCTGATTTAATTTTCCGCTATGAGAATATTATAAATCACTAAGCGCGCTAATTTTTAGCATGCTATGTTTTATTTTATAGGCTTGGTATGAATTAGTTAATAGTTAAATTTTTATTAGGCTTAATTTCTTAAATTAAAAGCTACTTACAATCGGCATTGCGTTGCCCAATATAAATACTGGTGAAATACTGGTGAAATAGTGGTGATTACTACTGACGCTTAAATTAAAAAATCGGCAACTTTACCGACACTGATTAAGTGCACTTTCGGCTTGCGTACACTCCTTTTTATGGCCTTGCATAATGCTTTTCTTAATCGATTCCCAACTAAACTTGTCATTTTCTTTTGCTTTTTTTTCCTTCACATCAACACTTTTTTTGGTTTTTTGAGGCACTTTTTTCTTTGCTGGCAAGGGCTTAACTGCTTGCGTTTGCTCTATTACACTAGACAAAGGCAAATTAGCTTTATCGTCAACATTGGTTTGTTGGCCAAGTATTTCAGCTGGTTTAGACTTTACAGGCTCAATATTAAGGTTTGATGATGGAATCGTTTTTAGTGGCAAAGCCTTGACCTGTTTATTAGATAAAGCAGTCGGCATTATGGCCAATTCAACCAGTAAAAACAGTGAAACCACCAAAAACAAACTGGTCAATGCATATTTCCAACTACTTGCGTCCGAGGTGACTGCTGCTTCAGATGCTTGCATGCTGCTTGTTGAATTAACGGGCAAATCCAAAATGGTTTCTGGTTGTTCAGCTACCTCTGGTATTTCAGCCACTTCTTGAATTGAATTTAAGTCGGCCAAATCAACAGAATCATCCAACACATCATTTTTGGCTTTATTCGGCTGGTCATTCAATGATAATGTTGTTTGATTTAATGCCGATACATTTTCGTTATAAAAGCGCGAAACCACTATTTCATTCGGCTTAGCCTCAACTATTGCTTGCTTGGCAGCATTAATGCCATAGCCAACAATATTGGGGTACTGACTAAAATCGCTTATTTCGTGCATAGGCTGCAGATAGATACCAACCTGAACCGACATTGGTACGGCGCCTTGCTTGCTACTAACTGCAATACTGCTAACAATGTCTTTCGCCATCAACATGGCATCTTCCAGCGCACCTAAATAGGCAACTTCTGCGCCGTTTTCAGTTACTAAAATAATGCGATTTGTTTCGCCAATATGCTTAAAAGCAATGCTAAACAAATGATTAATATGATTTTTTAGAACAATCTTTTGGGTATCTGTTTTATTAAGCTCATCAGTCACATCCAATAAAACATGGCAAAAAATACATATAAAATTCAATGGCTCTGTCATCACTTAACTAAAAGTAGCAGTCTATTTAAAGAAATTATTGTTAAGCTGATTTGAATAGTGTTAGTCAAAATATGTTGGTAATGTACCGATGTCAGAAAGGGTTTGAACAATTTCAATCGTTTTAAATCCGATTTAAAGTTAAGAATTAGCGTTACCTATTCACATTAAAGATATGGCTTAAATACAAATAAGC
>Ga0326733_1000456_pt1 | contig 11813 bp, 13 predicted proteins | sample 14_GP2_308_FD_207946 | JGI IMG/M metagenome (GOLD analysis project Ga0326733, IMG submission 207946) | Glacier ice microbial communities from Ngari, Tibet, China - 14_GP2_30.8 | ecosystem: Environmental > Aquatic > Freshwater > Ice > Glacier | place: China: Ngari, Tibet | collected 2018-07-17 | reverse complement strand
TTGGGTCAGATTCGCTATCGAGGTGGCGCTGGGCAGCGATGCCGTGGATGTCAAAATCGGCAATGCCATATTCACCCGGACCTTCAATAACGAGGCGGGCTGTATCGACGTTTAGCGCAAAACGAGCTTCTGTAGCTAATTCAATAGCATCTTTAACGTTAGCATCTTTTAAGCCAACCAAAGATAGCTTAGGGTCGGTAACGATTGTGCCCTTTTTGGTCGAAATGACCACGGTGTTAGCACCTTTATATTCAACTTCAAACATATGTTCTCCTTATTTCTCGTTCAGAATGTTATCTTTATCAACGGCCACATTGTGTTTACCAGCAAGAACTTCAGTAATAAATTTATCACGAACGCTCAGGCGGTAATAGAACTCATCGTATGGTAGCACGGTATAGTTTAGTTCGCGAGCCTCTAACTTCTCTATCATGGCAATTGCAGCTTTTACTTTAGCCTGCGAGACGTTACCAACTAGAATAACATCGACCGATGCAGTTGAACCTTTTACGAGTACGCCGGCAAAGATTGCGAGACGTAGTGATGGAATGGCCTCGATAATATCGACTTCGTTTTGGTTAACAGTTGCTTTCTGCTCGGAGCTGGCTTCTTCAGAGCCCATAGACACGCCTGCAAAAATAGCCCTTAGTGGCTTATAAAACTCGTACCGTTGGTTAGCCTGGTAATAAAGCTTATTGTCGCCTGAATCGCTGGTAATGATACCAACTTCAAGCATATTAGAAAGCTCACGACGTACGGAATTGATTTGTTCATCAATTAAACGAGTAATTTCGCGAACAAAAAATGACTGACCGGGATGGTTCATGAATAGATGCAGGAGCTTAACCCTTGTCTTTGAACCGAACAACTTATCTATCATTTCCCCTATTTCCTTGTTCAACTTTTATACTCATATAATAACACAGCCTCTCGAGGAAAAGCCACCTGAGTACCCTATTTCTTCTGATGGCTTTACTCCGGGTTTTAATGGTGCCTCTGCGTCCGATAAAGCTCGGGTTGCAGATGTCGTTCAGAAATAGTGTACTCAGTTAGCTTTCCAGCGAGGCACTTATGTATTCGTAGGCTTCATCAATAGTTAACCATTTGATATAGGGGTTACGTTTTAGGTACGTTAGTTGGCGTTTAGCAAGGCGCCAATCGGCCGTAATATTTTTTTGTTTCAGTTCGTCTAATGTCAGCTCTTTGTTTAAATATTGGCGTACAAGTTTATAAATATTTCCGGTCATTGCTTCACTGTGCCAACCGTAGGTTTGGCCAAGCTTTATGGCTTCTTCAAGCATGCCGTTTTCAAATAGTTGTTCAGCTCGTAATGCGATTCTACGTCGCAGTTCAGTACGTTCTGTTGTAATTCCTACTATCAATATGTTGTCAATCGGACTACGTAACCTCTTACTGTTAATGCTTTTTTGTTCGATGGCTCGTATAACGTATCGGCGATTATTTTCGTTCTCAGGCAAGCTAATGTTGTTGTTAGCACAATAGTCTTTTAACTCTTCTAGAGATCGTGGTTCAAGCTGTTTTCGCAGTTCTGGTTGAGGTTGGCCAAATTCATAGTCGAAAATTACCCCATCTACATACAGCCCAGTGCCCCCCACCATGAACGGCACGTGGCCTCTTTCACGTACTTGTTGGGTCTTTAACAACGCATACTTTTTGAAGTCAGCGGCCGTAAATACATCACCTGGTTCGACCAAATCGAGGCCCCAATGCGGAACGGCAGCTTGGTCTTCTAGGCTGGGTTTAGCAGTCCCTATGTCCATGTTTTTATACACGGTGCGCGAGTCCGCACAAATAATTTCACCATAGAAAGTTTGGGCTAATTGCATAGCCAAGGCAGACTTGCCGCTGGCGGTTGGGCCAACAATTACTACGAGTTTTTTTATAGGGGACGCCATCGTATCTCCTCAAAATTACTGAGTAAAAAATGTATGCAAGAGTGCCCTTCAGCTTCTAGTTGTATCTGTTGAACGTCTCGCCCACCAGGGTAGCCGCTCGCTAAACCGCCCATGCGGTTTACCAGCCGATGCCATGGCAATTCCTGGTTTCCATAGTGTGCCATGCCACCGACAATACGGGCAGCGTACGGATGCCCGGCTAAAGCAGCTAAGTCGCCGTAGGTCGTTACTTTCCCAACAGGAACCTGAGCCATCAATGACTCTACTTTTTTTCGAAACTCACTATTAACGGCCATTAACTTGCTCTAGAACGGCCGCCCAATTAAGGCAGCGTGTCATCGAGTCGGGCGCGTTTTTATTCCAGCCATAATGACCGTACACAATCGCCTCAACTTCATGGTCCAATGCACTATTACAATTGTCGATATTATCGTCAATCAACAAGCCGACACCTAGTTCGTTACACATCTCGCCTTTCGACAAAGCTGTTTCATTCAATATAGGATTACATGCAAGGTACAAAGGAATCGAAGTATCGATATTCTTATCAAGCCACTTGCGAGTTTCTTCTTGTACGGCTGGTGGCCGAGCCGTCAAAAAGACAACTTCATATTTCTTCATGAGTGCTTTAATAACACGCTTCGCATCATCGTTCGGGCGAATGTTCGATTGGTCTACTATCATCTCATCAAGAAAATCTTCAAATACAAGTTTGCCCTCGAAGCCGTGTCGCGCCCAAATATTGTTGTAGTAGTCCCAATATTCGTCATCGGTATGGTAATGGTGCAGCTCAAACGAGGCACCCGCCTTTGCATTAGCCCAAATATGTACAGCGCCAAGCGTGTCTGCTATTACATCATCAATGTCGATAGCAATGCGAGTTAATGGAGCGTTCATTATATACCTCTTAAGTACTCACCCAACCCATCAAGTACAACTTTCTCCTCACCCTTTTGTGTACGCACGCTTACTTCACGTGCGTCTTTATCTTGTTGGCCAACAATAAGTTGTACCGGAATTTTAGCCTTAGCTGCCTCACGAATTTTCTTACCAAGCGATTCGTTGCGGTCATCAACCGTAAAACGAATTTCGTTAAAACGCACCGGGTGCATTAAAACGGTGTCGTTTAAAACGGCTTTAATTTCATCAACGTAATCTAAAACGGTGTCGTTGATAGTGAGGATACGCAGTTGTTCCGGCGCTGCCCAGAACGGGAACCAGCCGGCGGTGTGTTCAATAAATACGCTCAAGAAGCGTTCAATAGAACCAAGCAGTGCACAGTGAATCATGACTGGTCGTGCCGCGTTACCTTCAGCATCGGTGTATGTTAAGCCGAACCGTTCAGGTTGCACAAAGTCTAATTGCACCGTAGCAACTTGGTGTTCGCGTCCAATAGCATCGGTAGCCATGAAGTCAATTTTAGGGCCGTAGAAAGCCGCTTCACCGTCTTGTTCAAAATAATCTAGCTCGTTGGCCAGTACTGCTTGCTTTAGTTGGGCCTGAGCAGTTTTCCAAAGGCTAATATCACCCAAATAGCCTTCACTGTCGTCGCGGTACGAAAGTCGTACACGCAGCTTCATGTCGATAGTGCTATATAGTTCACGGGCTGAGGCTAGCAAGCTGTTAATTTCTTGTTCAATTTGATCAGGGCGAGCAAACACGTGGCTATCGTCTTGAGTTAATGAACGTACACGGTTTAAGCCGCCCAACTCGCCTGTTTTTTCATCGCGGTAGTCAGTGGTTGTTTCTAGGTAACGGACCGGCATATCTTTATAGCTTCGTGGCGATGAGGCGTAAATTTGGGTGTGATGCGGGCAGTTCATGGGTTTAAGGGCAAGTTCGTCACTAGTCTCTTGGCTCGTAACTAAGAAAAGTTGATCGCCAAACTTATCCCAGTGGCCTGAAGCCTGATAAAGTTCTTTTTTAGTAATATGCGGAGTCCACACTTTTTGAAAACCGTACCGCTGACGCAATTGGTTAGAGTACGTGCTCATAATGTCCCGCAGCACCGTACCGCGCGGCGTAAACAGTGGCAAACCAGGGCCAACTAACGGAGATACAATATATAGGTCAAGCTCTTTACCAAGCTTACGGTGGTCGCGAAGTTTAGCTTCTTCCATGCGAACCAGGTATTGATCAAGTTCTTCTTTCGTTTCGAAAGCTACACCGTACAAACGTTGCATTTGTGGGTTACCCTCTTTACCACGCCAGTAGGCGCCGGCAACACGCTGTAATTTAAAGGCACCGACATCTTTAGTATTAGCTACGTGTGGGCCACGGCAGAGGTCAACGAATTCACCGTTTTTATAGAAAGATACCGTTTCAACAGCGCTATCGTCTTCTGTCGCTAAACCAAGCTCATTAACATCAAGGTCTTTGGCAATAGTTGTGCCAGAGCGTTTGAGGTCATTCAAAAGCTCTTCTTTGTATGGTTGGCCATTTTGGCGAGCCCAATCGATAGCTTGGTCGATAGGCATATCGAAGTGTTCAAATTCTTGAGCTTGGTTTACGATGCCACGCATCTCTTTTTCAATACGTTTGAAATCTGATTCAGAAATCTTTAATTCACCTAAATCGATATCATAGTAAAAGCCGTTATCGACAACCGGGCCAACACCAAATTTAGCCTCCGGCCAAAGTTTTTTAACAGCGCTGGCGGTAATGTGCGCCAGGCTGTGGCGCATAGCATGTAGGTTTTCGTTGTCGTTCATTTTCTTCTCCTGTCGGGCTCATAACGAGGCCTTTAAAATTAAAAGAAACATGCAATATCAGGTTTAATTAACTTAAACTCTTCGATTGCATGTCTCGGGTCTACTTCAATCGCAGACGGTTCCACCGGACGTTTTACTTGTGATACCCGTTAACGTACAGGTAACCTCCGCGGAACTCAGCGGATGGTTGGGCCGCGTCAGTGTTCATTCGCATTATACCAGATTATAGAGAATTATTCACGAGGCGCCACAAGGCATACAGAGCTACCGGCGTAACCGCTAAACCTACGGAAACGATAATAAACTTTGTATGCGAAAGTTTGTGTTTCAAAGGCCGTACGACAAACCCGTATAGAAGCCCCGAAAAAATGAAGCTCGCAGACATAATAATAGATACCTGCGTCGGTTCGAAATACACCAAACTAACAATGGCAGCGAAGACATTAAACCCGAACACTATTGCCATAAAAAACGCTATCGAACTTATTAAAGGCGCTTCAATTCGCAACCGTCTGAATACTGCCACAGCAAACGGCAGGCTTAAGGCCGAAGCTACAAATACTGAGATTACCGCCCACGACGAAATTATAATTTCGTACACATCTGGAGATGTCTCGAGTACAAAGCTCTTAACAAGGAAGTCTGTCCCTATAAATAGTAAGATGGCAAACACATACCACAGCCCCACTAACCCAGCGCAAGACAGTACTAACCAAAATCGATAGTTGTTTGGCTTAGCCTGTTTTGGTTTGTTTGTGCTTTTCTTTATACTGGTAGTGTTTTTCATAGCTTGAGTATAGCACACGGCTTGCCTCGCTACCCCTATTCTGCTACCATAAATAAGCCTTCAGCTTTAAAGTTGAAAAACCCACGGGTCCTTAGCTCATTTGGCTAGAGCGCCTCATTGACGTTGAGGAGGTGAGAGGTTCGAATCCTCTAGGACCCACCATACATGCATAATTGACATAATACCATTTACGTGGTATTATTTTTATAACTTTGCAAGATTTTTTTGCAAAGTCGTTTTATGACAGCAGATTGAACAAGAACACCGACGAGAGAGGCCGGCATAGCAATGTCCGACAACATAATTCCTGAGGTTAAATTTGACCCATCGCTGGGAGTACGCATATTCCCGCGACCAGAACCAAAAAATGCAGTCCTTGTACCGATGCCGGCTATTGCCGGCAGCGAAATGGAAATTCCAACGTTCATCAAACCAGAGTGGGGCGGCCTGCAGGTCTTCTATGGCAGTTACTACGCCGTTATCAAGGAGGGCAAGGTTGTCTACGGATCCGCCAAGGATCAGTGGGAAGCCATGCACCAAATGGTCCGGCCAGGGTTCTGGGTGAAGACAGCAGTTCCTACCGCCTACCAAGCGCAGGAAGCTTGCAAGATCATCACCTTTATCCCCGACGACTCTGGGGACATCAAGGAAGCAAGTTTCACCCTCAAACCCAACGACTGGATTGTCCGACAGCCAGGTGCCGAGGTGCAACACGTAAAGGCGGAGAACTATGAGCACATCTATTTCACCTCTATCGAAGCCACCTCGCTCGGCCTCACTTTGCTTTCCAGCGATGAGTTCGCAGCTTGGGCTACAGATCGGGCTTACAACCTGATAACCGCGTAACATTCTCGTCGCATAGTGTGGATAGGCAGCCTTTAAGAATAAGGGCACCTGCCCGCATCTTACAATCTGCTGTCTATCCACCCTGAATAAGTTTACCCACATCCCCGAAAAGTTATCCACGGGGCTTTTTTATACCCACTCCCTTACCATATATCATAGGTGGTATTTCACGCGAAAGCCTGTTCCATTGACAATTCATACTGTTTATGCTAGTATAGATACATGGTTAAGAAACAACAGATGACTAACCCACTTAAGACCTCTTCATTAGAACGCTTTTCACTCGGGTTCGAGTACGATAAGACGTTACAAGAGATCAAACGCAGCGTTCGCTCGCGTACAGTGTAGTCGGTTTAGAACCCACAAAGAAAGCTCCCTTTTGGGAGCTTTCTTGTTTATTTTTATACTGCTCGTGCTCGCATAAGTTGTAATAACATCGTATAATTCGATAAAACCAATACATTACCAAAAGTTAGGGAAATCATGGCCGAATCTAAAAGAATTGATTTTGAGGCAACGATTAGCTGGTTGGATATGCCAAGGCTATATCGGCATAAAGTTGCGGCAATGGCCAAGACAGACATTTACATCGTCATCTCCCACAAAGCAATTAGGTTCGCGACGAAAGTTCACATCGAAATTAACGGCGATGAAGGTCAGGCCCTGGCCTTCAAAAGGTTTGTAGAACGCTTTGCGCTTCAGCCCCCCGTTTAACTACCCGCACCCAACGTCGAGCCCGCTCCGTTACTGGTGCGGGTTCTTCTTTTTTACGATCTCAGGCTCGCCGCGGCCTAACTCACTCACCCGTATAGGTTCTTTTGGTTCAGCAGTCATCTTTAGTGCAGCTTTCGAAGCAACAGTAGCCTTATTGGTAACATCAAATTTCACTAGGTACCTACCAAAGGCCAGGCGGGCCTGGGCGTTCAAGGCGGCAAATGACAGGAAACCAATGGCGGTCAGCGGCATTATCAACCATTGCAGTAACATTCCAACTGTGCGAGTGCGCTTGTAACGCTCGGGGCGAGGCGGCAACAGTTTAAACGACAAGAACACCATGACAATAAGCCCAACCAGCGCAACGCGTTGAAAAATACTAATAGTATCCGGTAGCTGGTGCGCTACAACATCGCGGTAGGCCCCGCTATTGATAAGCAATGGAACCCATCCACCAACAGCCACGATAATTGAAACTGAGGCTGCCGTTACGTATCCGTCAAGTCCACGCATAAACCATATAAAGCTTGGCCAAAATGGTACGGTACGTTTTTTGGTAAATAAATGTGATGCTACAAAGGGAATGTCAGAGGCTCCGTACATCCAGCGGCGCAGTTGAATAAACTGAGCCTTAAAGGTTTTGGTGTAGGTATTATCGAGTACAGCGTCTTGGTAGATAGGAATATACAGTGGATGTACCGAATAATTACCGTTAAAATAAAAGTAGCTGCGCCAAAATTGGTGACCATCCTCTACGACAGTTCGAGTGCTCCAAAAGCCCATCTCTACCAAAGCGTCCATTGGTTGCGAGTGCGAGGCGAAATTGCGCAGTAAGTGCGGGCGCATTGAGCTAATAATGTTCCAAAACGTGTTACCTGTGGCGAGTACACGCATTGGGGCCGGAACATCCCAAATATTGTTCAAAAATAAAGCAATTGGCTGAAAGGCCAGGTGCTTACGGTCTTCGTTAACAATATATTCGTAGGTGGCGTAATCGAAGTAACCCGGGTGCGGGCGATTATCGGCATCGAGGGTAGTTATGAGCACGTTTTTGAACTCAATACCCTTATCTTCAACCCAGCCTTGAATGTACTTACCGGCGTAGGTAATGTTTCCGCCCTTGCCTACTACTTCGTTTGGCAAGTCGCGAGGATGTTTGACGATAACAAAGTCATTAAATTTGTTGGCAAACTTTTTTTGCAAACGCTTGGCAGTTTTTTCAATATCTTCACCGCCACGCTCTTCATAGGCAAATACAACTATTAACTTAGATAGGTCATAAGTTGCTTTTGCGAGTGAATAAATAGTTGGTTCAATAACATCATAGCTTTCGTTGTAGGCAGCCACAATAACAACATTGTACATTTCAGATGGTTTTGGAAAAGCTGCTGGGTCGGCCGCAACTAAGCGCAGGTTATCAACATGAGACAGCATGCCGTAGCCGCGGTCGTGGCCATGTTCGTGCTGAGCAAACGAAGCTACTGGGTCTTCTAATTCGCCTAAGCGGTGTGCCCAGTTAATTACCTGGGTTTTGACTAACCGGCGGTGCCCGGTAATGGTATGGTACACAATGCCCGTTGCTCGCACTAGCAGCACAATAATGACTGCCATTAAATAAATAGCCGCTAGCAGTGGCGACACAATAGATAAAATAATTAATAAGGCAAAAGCACCGTAACTAATAATAGCCGGCACCATTTCGAAAAATCGATACATCTTTGTGCGTTTTCCCAGAGGAAGTTCGAGGTCGATCATGGGTTAAAGCGGCGACCAAACGTTAATAATAGAAAAACTAGTTAACCAGGCGAATACCATTACGCCAACACCAAACCAGGCGAACATAATAGCCAACGGGTGGCCTTTGGTAAGAAATACCTTCAAAGCCATAGCAATATTAATAAGGGCGATAATAATAGCAAACCCACCAAAGCTCAACAAATAGAACCATTGGTCGCGGTACAAGTGGGTTACCCCATAGGCTGTGTAGTGCGTAACTAACTGCAACTCGCTTGGACGAACTACTAGGCCGATGTAAATAACAAAAGCGACGGCCAGAATAATTGTTATAGCAGAAAGAACCGTTAGATAACGGTTTGTAATAAGTTCTTTAAATGAATGGGTGATGGTATCTTTTAGCATAACAATATGGAGCCGTTATCCGGGATTGAACCGGAGACCTACGCTTTACGAAAGCGCCGCTCTACCAGCTGAGCTATAACGGCACGCGAGCCCCCGCTTTACTGTACAAGTATAACACGATAGAACCAGTGAAGCCTATATGCGAATGGCCAGCATGTCTTGTATTTAACCCCAGTGAATGCTACTATTGTACGAGCTTATAGGCAACAGTCTATAAAGGCCACCCGTATCTTCCAACGAAGAACCATATACGGGCTCGTAGTGAAGCTGGCCTATCACGTCTCCCTGTCACGGAGAAGATCGCCGGTTCGAATCCGGTCGGGCCCGCCAAGAAAGTAGTTCACCCACTTATGTAGTGCGTGGACTTTTTTCTTGGCAAAATAAAAACACCTTCTCGGTGTCTAAAAATGTTGTTGCTCGCGTGAGACCGATCTCTGTATCATCTGTTGAAGATGATGAGACCGGCCCCGCGCGAATCACATGGTGCTAGTGATGTCAGATCATGTGTTAATCGTCGCCGTTCAGCTTGTCGAATCGAGCACATTCTCTCTATGAGATGATGTACGGCTCTCGCGCGAACTGCGGCATATCACCAACCTTGGAGACTGCGATGATACGGTCGTCCATGATCTGAAAACTCTCCGCAAGCTCAGAGAGATCGACAAAAATTCCCTGCATCACTTTCCGAGCGACGTTAACCCCATAAAGGTTATCGAAACGCTGCAACGACGGGCCTGAAACGCTATTGAGATTGTAGGTGGTAGGCAAAAGCACTCCATGACGCCCGGCTTTTCCTACATCAAACTTCACGATGGCGGCGACCCGACTGTCCTGCACGTAGCAGAAGTTGCGGTCGATCACGTAGTTGTTCGCGAACCTACTGGAGACTTGTGTAGGGCGATCGTCGGGCATAAGACCTTCTCTCGTTTACTAACTCTAAGAGTTATTCATCACACCATGTGATATGAAAATATTATATAACTTTTTATAGTTAATGTAAATAGCAAATTACTTACTAACTTCCCTGCTACAACACAAACGGTCATTTACAAAATCTAATAAACATGATAATGTATGTTTGACTTAAAAGATTTAAATTTTTATCCCCCTTAAACCCTTCCTAGAGATGAGTAAAGAATGCGAATAAAAAGTATTTTATCAATTAAAGCCATTTCAGCATGGACCATCGTTGCATTAATAGTGGCACACCTTATCACTCGTTTCGTGTGGGCAAGTAGCGTTCGTACTCAAGGACCCTGCGAAACCTACAATTACGAGCCGGGCGTTGCCATAACTGTCGGAAACTTCCATACCTGCGAACCTGGGTTGCTAAAAGAAAATGCCCTTTGGTATAACTTTTGGAACCTTCCCGGTATCAATCCAATGGAGTTCGTGCTTGTCCACCTGGCCGCAACTGGGCTCATAATGTACGTTGTTTTCATCTGTGTTGCCGCGTGGAAAACATACATCGTTAAGCGTTCCAGCAGCCATTAGCCCTCAACGGCAAACTCCTTGTTTACAAGTAGAGAATGCCCGAGAGGGCATTCTCATGCCAAAAATTATTTCAAACTATCGAAACGTTCTTCAACAACCGTCCAATTTACTACATTCCACCATGCCTTAATATACTCAGGGCGCTTATTTTTATAATCTAAGTAATAGGCATGTTCCCAAACATCCAGGCCAAGCAACGGTGCTGGCTCACCCTTACTGAGTAACGAGTCTTGGTTAGGCGTGGCAGCAATATCCATATTTGGCTGTAGCCATACCCAGCCGCTTCCGAACAGACCAACGGCTTTTGTTGTAAATTCTTCTACGAAATTATCAAAAGTTTGGTACCGCTGTAAAATAGCATCTAAAAGTGGACCCGATGGTTGTCCCCCACCTTGAGGCGACATCCACAGCCAAAACAGGCAGTGGTTATAATGGCCACCACCGTTATTACGTACAGTTGTACGAATGTCATCAGGAAGTGTATCGAGTTCGACCAACAGATCTTCGACCAGCTTGCCTTTAAACTCTGGATATTTTTCAATGGCTGCATTTAACTTATCGACGTAGCTTTGGTGGTGCTTGTCGTGGTGTAGCTGCATAATATCAGCACTAATATAATTGCTCAGTGCGTCGTAATCGTAATTAAGGGTTGGTACGCTAAACATCGTGTCTCCTATTGTTTGGTTGGTTCGGTTTGGGTTTGCTCTTCAATACTTGGAATACTAATATATTCAACAACTTTATTGTCAGTGCCAACCTTAGCAAGCATGGCATCAAAAGCAGTGAGCGGAACTTGAATATACTCGTAGCGAATTTGAGTTTCATTTTTATCGACAAGCTTCACGTAGTAATAGCCGTCACCAGACGTAGTTTTAACAGCCTTCGATACCTGGCCAACTTCAAGCTTAGAAGCTGCGGCAGCCAAGCCACCATCTTGGTTGTCTTTAGGCACCCAAGCTGCAGGCCAAAATATAACCGATTTTTTACCATCGACGTTAATGGCAGTTGCTACGGCGTTGAGGTCGGTGTTACCGGCGGTTACAGCCGCTGCGACGTTTTTAGAAACCGTTTCAGCGTTTTGATCAACTGCGTAGGCAACTTTTTGACGGAGTAATTTCGTTTTCATAGCCTGTTGGTATTCTTGGGGTGACCAACCGTAATAATCAAGAATAACGGCGTTATACGTTGACTCACTTACTTCATTAC
>Ga0326733_1000455_pt1 | contig 11835 bp, 10 predicted proteins | sample 14_GP2_308_FD_207946 | JGI IMG/M metagenome (GOLD analysis project Ga0326733, IMG submission 207946) | Glacier ice microbial communities from Ngari, Tibet, China - 14_GP2_30.8 | ecosystem: Environmental > Aquatic > Freshwater > Ice > Glacier | place: China: Ngari, Tibet | collected 2018-07-17 | reverse complement strand
CAAATTCTTGGGGATACGCGTAGAGTGAAGTCATTACACATCTTTCAATAAAGTTGCCTTCAAGCCGAGCGCCTGGGCCCCATTGAACTGGCGAATGTCGGCGGTCACAAATAAATCCACTCCGGCCGCAAGAGCGGCGCCCACATGCAATGCATCCATGCCGCGCATGGCGCTGGCTTCCAGCGCGCGAATCGCATAGCGCTCAACACTGGCTGACAAAGTCAATACCTCCATGTCGGAGAAATTGCGCTCCACCTCAGCGCAGGTATCGCGGTAAGACGTTTCCGTGGCCTGGGTTTCGCGGCGCACCCGGTTCAGCGCCGAATAAAGCTCGACCTTGCAATGCGGCGCGGCTACCGCCCGGGTTGCGCTTGAGACCAGCGCCAAAACTGCTTCGCGCCCGCTCTCAGGCAAGTAGCGCTTGAGCAGGGCAGACGTGTCAAAAAGAATTTTCATATCGCGCTGCTCATTACCACGGCGCGCTGTCGCGCTCGTCCAGCAAGGCCCTCACAGCCGAATAACCGGGTGGCAACTCCAGCAGGGGTTTAAACGGGCGCTTGTAGCTGGGAATATCAGCCGCTACGTCAGCCTGAACTGGCACCAATTCAGCTACAGCTTTGCCATGCCGCAGGATGCGGACCGTTTCACCGCGCTCCACACGGTCAATCATGGCCGATGCATTGGCGCGAAATTCACTCAGAGGAATAATGTGCATTTTGTACAAATGAAGTTTTTTGTACATTTTATCCTGGATAAGTGATCAGCGCTCATTTGCCCAGCTGGGTGTGCTGAAATCCTTGTGTATGACACTTGAAAAATCCGCTCCAAAACTCCTCGTTTTCGCCGGCAGTACTCGCCTTAATTCGTTCAACCGCAAGCTGGCCAGCGCTGCATCAACCCTGGCCCGCGCCAGTGGGGCAGAAGTCCTGCACATCGAACTGGCGGACTTCGATATTCCGATGTACAACGCCGACCTTGAAGCCCGGGGCACGCCGCTTGACGTGATGCGGCTCAAAGAACTGATGCATGACCATCCGGCCTGGATCATCTGCTCGCCCGAGTACAACGGCAGCTACACTGCGCTGCTAAAAAACACCATCGACTGGGCATCGAGTCCGGTCAAAAACGACCCGGTCTGGAAGGATGGCTTTAGATCGTTCACTGGCAAGGTGGTGGGCGTGCTAAGCGCTTCGCCCGGCGCGATGGGCGGCCTGCGCTCGCAAAGCCACCTGGTGCCGCTTCTGTTCAATTCGCGGTGTTGGGTGGCACCGCGCTCGTTTGCGCTTGGCAATGCAGGCACGGCGTTTGACGACCAGGGCGGGCTGGTCAATGCCGGCCAGCGTGAGCAGGTTCAGGCAGTGGTGGACCAGGTGCTGTTTGCTGCACAGCGGCTGGCGGCATAACCGCTCGAAATCAGTCAAACTCGCATCAATCTGTTTGCTCCTATTTTTATAGCAATACACGCATACAGATATTGCGCAAAAGCCGTTATGTGCTTAAAACTGGGCGCTGCAGTCAGATTTGTGGCCTGCAACCGTCGGCATGCCGCGCCGATTTGTACCTAATCGCTTGTCAGCCGGACGTAGCCAAATCGGTTCACACTTACGCTGCCCAGTTTTCCATTTTTAAATTCCAGGAGATAGTCATGACCCGTGAAGTTGTTGTTGTCAGCGGTGTGCGCACTGCCATTGGAACCTTTGGCGGCAGCCTGAAGGACACGCCGCCGACCGACATGGCCGCGCTGGTTGTGCGCGAGTCGCTGGCGCGCGCTGGTGTCGATGGCAAGGATGTCGGCCATGTGGTGTTTGGCCATGTCGTCAATACAGAGCCAAAAGACATGTACTTGTCGCGCGTGGCGGCGGTCAATGGTGGATGTGGCGAAGGCACGCCGGCCTTCAATGTCAACCGCCTGTGCGGCTCGGGCCTGCAGGCGATCATCTCGGCCAGCCAGTCGATTTTGCTGGGGGACACGGACATTGCCATTGGCGGCGGCGCTGAAAACATGAGCCGCGGCCCCTATGCCAGCCTGGCCACCCGCTTTGGCGCCCGCATGGGCGACACCAAGATGATCGACATGGTCGTCGGCGCGCTTCATGACCCGTTCCAAAATATTCACATGGGCGTGACTGCCGAGAACATTGCCGCCAAATGGGGCATCAGCCGCGAAGATCAGGACGCGCTCGCCGTGCAAAGCCACAACCGCGCGCAAAAAGCCATTGAGGCCGGCTATTTCAAAGACCAAATCGTCCCGGTCATGCTCAAAAGCCGCAAAGGCGAGACTGCCTACGACACGGACGAGCATTTCCGCCCTAACTGCACCCTGGCCGACATGGCCAAGCTCAAACCGGTGTTCATCAAGGAAAACGGCACGGTCACTGCTGGCAATGCCTCAGGCATCAATGACGCCGCCGCTGCTGTCGTGCTGATGGAAGCTGGCGCTGCCAAAGCGCGCGGCTTGAAGCCTCTGGCCCGGCTGGTGGCCTATGCGCATGCCGGCGTCGATCCGAAGTACATGGGCATCGGCCCAGTGCCGGCCACCCAGATGGCGCTAAAAAAAGCCGGCCTCACGGTGAACGATCTGGATGTCATCGAAGCCAATGAAGCCTTTGCCGCCCAGGCTTGCGCGGTCAGCCGCGACTTGGGGCTGGACCCGGCCAAGGTCAACCCCAACGGCTCGGGCATTTCGCTGGGCCACCCGATTGGCGCGACCGGTGCCTTGATTACCGTCAAGGCCCTGCATGAGCTGCAGCGCGTGCAGGGCCGCTATGCGCTGGTGACGATGTGCATCGGCGGCGGGCAGGGCATTGCCGCGATTTTTGAGCGCATCTAACCCAGCCGCCAGCATCGCGTTTTAAATCGACACGGCTGAAAACGCCCAGACCCGGTCCATCCGGTTCTGGGCGTTTTTTCGTGATGAGTCCGCCGGCATCGGGCTGTAAAAATTGCGTTACATCAACACGGGCAAACCGGGTCCGACTAGACTTGCCAGGGTGCATCTGACCGAAGACGTCAGAGCGTTTACCAAAGCGTTTGCCAGAGCGTTTTCAAGGAGACAAATTTTGCTGCCTGCCTACATCACCCATGCCGACTGCGCCCGCCATGAAATGGGCGCCCACCATCCCGAGTGCCCAGAACGCCTGAGCGCCATCAACGACATGCTGCTGACCAAGGGACTGCTTGACTACATGGACCCCTATGACGCGCCCCTGGCCACGCTGGGGCAGCTGGCGCATGCGCATTCATCGCTGTATGTGGCCGAGCTGATGGCGGCGTCGCCAGCCGAGGGGTATCACAAGGTTGACCCGGACACCGACATGAATCCCTTCACCGTGACCGCTGCCTTGCGCGCAGCGGGCGCTGCGGTGCTGGCGACCGACCTGGTCATGACCGGCGCAGCGCCCAGCGCGTTTTGCTGTGTGCGGCCGCCTGGCCACCATGCGCAGCGGGATGCCACCATGGGTTTTTGCTTTTTCAACAATGTGGCCGTCGGCATTCGCCATGCGCTGACCGAGCATGGCTTGCAGCGTGTGGCGCTGATTGATTTCGACGTGCACCACGGCAATGGCAGCGAAGACATCTTTTGTGGCGATGACCGGGTGTTGATGTGCTCGATCTTTGAGCAAGGCATTTATCCCTTCACCGGCGATGACGCCAAAGGGGACAACATGGTGAATGTCGGCCTGCCTTCACGCTCAGGCAGCGACGCATTTCGCGAAGCTGTTACCGCCCACTGGATGCCCGCCTTGCATGCCTTTCAACCTGAACTGATTTACATTTCTGCTGGCTTTGACGCCCACCGCGAGGACGACATGGGCAACCTGGGCCTGGTCGAGGCCGACTACGAATGGGTCACCCAGCAAATCATGGCAGTCGCCCGGCAGCATTGCAAAAGCCGCGTCATTTCATGCCTGGAAGGCGGCTATGTGCTGAGCCCGCTGGCGCGCAGCGTGGCCGCGCATGTCAGGGTGCTAATTGGTGCCGACTGATTTGCTGCTTGTCTGTGCAACGCAGGCTGTGCAAGTGCAGGGCAGGAGAGGTTAGGGCGCGGCCTGACGAATTAAATCCACCATCCATTAAAAACATTCATGGACAAGCACTACCTCACCCCACTTTTTTCCCCTCAATCGATCGTCGTCTTTGCCGGCCAGGTCGATGATCCGGACGGTATGACACCGCGCGCCAGGGTGCTGCATCAAGCCCTGCGCGCCCAAAAATTTACCGGCACCCTGCAGTTTCTGGGTGTCCACACGACCGGCACCCTGGCCGACCTGGCGCAAACCGGCGCGGACTTGGCGATCATTGCGCTGCCCCCAAGCGAAGTCGCCGCCGCACTGGAAATCGCCGGGCGCATGACCTGCCGCTCGGCGCTGGTGATTACCAGCGGGATCGACGCCGACGGCGCTGTCGAGCTGCAAAAAATCGCCCGGCGCGAAGGCGTATTTCTTTTAGGACCAAACGGCCTGGGCTTTCAGCGCCCGCATTTGCTGCTCAATGCCAGCGCCGCCGGACCCATGGCGCGGCCCGGCTCGCTGGCGCTGGTGTCTCAGTCCGGCGCGCTAACCTCCTCAATACTGGACTGGGCAACCAAAAACGGCGTGGGGTTTTCATCGGTCGTCTCACTCGGGCCTCACACATCGGTCGATATTGCCCAGGTGCTAGATTTTTTGGCAAACGACCGGCAAACCCAAAGCATCGTCATCTACCTCGAAGGAATTTCCAGCGCTCGCCGCTTTATGAGTGCTTTGCGCTCAGCGGCCAATGTGAAACCGGTGGTGGTGTTGAAAGCTGGCCGCAAGCCGGCTGGCAACGAGGCAGCGCAAACGCACAGCGGCGCCATCGTTGGCAGCGACGATGTGTTTGACACCGCACTGCGCCGCGCCGGCGCTGTGCGCGTGCGCTCGTTTGTTGAGTTGTTTTCTGCGGCCAGATGCCTGGCTTCACGCTACCGCCCGGTGGGCAATCGCTTGGCCATCGTCACCAATGGCGGCGGGCCCGGCGTGCTGGCCGCCGACTGGGTCAATGAAATCCATCTGGAGCTTGGCAAGCTATCGGTCGAGTCGGCTGAGGCCTTAAAGCCGCTGCTGCCCAAGCTGGCGTCCTTGTCAGACCTGATCGATTTGTCGGAAGAAGCCACAGCAGACCATTTCAAGGCCGCCATTGAAGCGGCTGGAAAAGACCGGCAGATTGACGGTGTGCTGGTGATCTTCTCGCCGAAGGAGGGCGTTGATGCGTCTTTGGTAGCCCGGGCCATGGCAGAAGTCAAGCCGGCTGTCGGCAAGCCGCTGCTGGCGTGCTGGATGGGTGATGCGTCGGTGGTGGCGGGCCGCGACCTGTTGAACGACGCCGCCATTCCGAGCTTTCGAACGCCTGAAGCAGCGGTTGGTGCGTTTGGCAATATTGCGTCGTTTTATAAAAACCAGCAACTGCTGCAGCAAACCCCGCCGCCGCTGTCCACACTGGCCAAGCCCGACATTGAAGGTGCCCGCCTGATCATTGAAAACGTGCTGGCCGAACGGCGCAAGGTGCTGACGGAAATGGAGTCAAAAACGCTGCTGTCGGCGTTTCATATTCCAGTCACCCAAACCATTTTGGCCCGCACCACCAATGAAGCGATGATGATTGCCACGCAGCTGGGCTTTCCGGTGGCGCTGAAGATCGACTCACCCGACATCAGCCACAAGTCGGATGTGGAGGGCGTGGCGCTGAACATTGTGAACGCCACCAGCGTGCGCGACACCTTTGCCCAGATGATGCAAACCGTCGCCCGGCTCCGGCCCGATGCGCGCATCAACGGCGTCACGGTGCAAACCATGGCGCGCGCCCGTCGTGGCCGCGAGGTGTGCGTCGGGCTGGTGACTGACGACCCGTTCGGGCCGGTTATTACCTTTGGGGCAGGCGGCACGATGATCGAGCTGATCAACGACCGGGCCATGGAACTGCCACCGCTCAACCAGTTTCTGGCGCGCCACTTGATTGGACGCGCGCGCGTGGCTGAAACCCTGGACGCCTGGCGCGGCGCCAGCCCGGCAGATGTCGGAGCGCTGGAGCGAATTTTGCTGCGCGTCTCAGAAATGGTGTGCGAGCTGCCTCAGCTGCGCGAGATGGACATCAACCCAATCATCGTGGATGAATCCGGCGCAGTCGCGGTTGATGCGCGCATCGTGATCGACCACGCAGCGCAAGCCATTGGCGGGCGGGCCAATACCTACAGCCACCTGTCAATCCTGCCTTACCCAGCGCGTTACGAGCAGGTGTGGCCGATGCGCGGCGGCGGTGAATACACCGTGCGCCCCATTCATCCAGACGACGCCCAGATGCTGCAAAACCTGATGAGTCATCTGTCGCCCGCCAATCGCTATTTCCGCTTTATCTCGTCCATGACTGAATTGCCGCCGAGCATGCTGGCCCGCTTCACGCTGATCGACTATGACCGGGAAATGGCGCTGGTCGCGGTGTTCAAAGAGCGCCGGTCGGGTACCAACGGCGAGATTTTAGAAACCGAGCGCATTGTGGGCGTGTCACGCTATGTCACCAATCCCGACCTGTCGAGCTGCGAATTTGCGCTGGTGGTGGCTGACGACTTCAGCGGCAAGGGCCTGGGCTCGCGGCTGATGCTCAGCATCATGGATGTGGCCAGGGACAAAGGTTTGAGCGAAATTGAAGGCCTGGTGCTGACGCAAAACCCCGGCATGCTCAAGCTCATGAAAAGCATGGGCTACACGGTCAAACCATTTGCCGAAGACCCAGACTTCAAGCTGGTCACGCACAGACTTTGACACACCCCCCCAGCCTGGCAGCGTGCTGCCTACGCTGGCAGCGACTTGCAACTTGATCTGTACGCGTTCATGGCGTGCCGCGCATCCATACCGCACATCCCTATCAACTCGATTAAGAATCTTGTGTTGATGGATGAGTGTCTTACCTCTACAGTGAGCCAGTTATCAGATCGCACCCAACCATCGGAAAGCCATGTCAAACGAAACAAAATGCCCTTTTTCAAGCAGCGTTCTCAAATCCCCAGTGGCCGGAGCCAGGACAAACGCTGACTGGTGGCCTAATCAGTTGAGCCTGAACATCTTGCAGCAGCATTCCGAGCGGTCCAATCCCATGGGCAAGGCATTTAACTATGCCGAGGAGTTCAAAAGCCTTGATTTGCATGCCGTGGTCAAAGACCTTCATGCATTGATGACAGACTCACAGGACTGGTGGCCTGCAGACTACGGCCACTATGGCCCGTTTTTCGTTCGCATGGCCTGGCACAGCGCCGGCACCTACCGCATCGCCGACGGGCGCGGTGGCGCCGGTTTTGGCACCCAGCGCTTTGCGCCGCTGAACAGCTGGCCGGACAACGGCAACCTGGACAAAGCACGTCGCCTGCTCTGGCCCATCAAGCAAAAATACGGCCGCAAAATTTCTTGGGCCGACCTGATGGTGTTGACCGGCAATGTCGCCATGGATTCGATGGGTCTGGAAACTTTTGGTTTTGCCGGCGGCCGTGAAGATGTCTGGGAGCCAGGCGAAGAGATTTACTGGGGTCCTGAAGCCACCTGGCTGGGCAACGAGCGCTACACCGGCGACCGCGAACTTGAGCAGCCCCTGGGCGCTGTGCAAATGGGCCTGATCTATGTTAACCCGCAAGGCCCGGACGGCAACCCCGACCCGGTCGCCGCAGCGCGCGACATTCGCGAGACCTTTGCCCGCATGGCAATGAATGACTATGAAACCGTGGCGCTGTGCGCTGGCGGACACACCTTCGGCAAAACCCACGGCGCAGCCTCCGAAGACCACAAGGGCGCCGAGCCTGAAGGTGCCAGCATCGAAGAGCAAGGCTTTGGCTGGACCAGCAGCTTTGGCAGCGGCAAAGGCGTTGATACCATCACCAGCGGCCTGGAAGGCGCCTGGACGGCAACCCCGATCACCTGGGACAACAGCTACTTCGACACTCTGTTCGGCTACGAATGGGAACTGACGAAAAGCCCAGCTGGCGCGCACCAATGGAAGCCTAAGGACGGCGCTGGCGCGGGTACCGTGCCGGACGCCCATGACCCGACAAGGCGGCATGCGCCCTTTATGGCCACGACCGACATCGCACTGCGGATGGACCCGGCCTACGAAAAAATTTCCCGGCATTTTCACCAAAATCCGCAAGAGTTTGCGGACGCCTTTGCCAAGGCCTGGTACAAGCTGACGCACCGCGACATGGGTCCAATCACTCGCTACCTTGGCCCCTTGGTGCCAAAAGGCCAGCTGCTGTGGCAAGACCCGACTCCCTCGGTTGACCATGGACTGGTTGGCGAGCAGGACATCGCTGCGCTCAAGGCGACAGTTCTTGCATCGGGCCTCTCGATTTCGCAACTGGTCTCAACCGCTTGGGCATCGGCGGCCACATTTCGCGGCAGCGACAAGCGCGGCGGGGCTGACGGAGCGCGCATTCGCTTGGCACCACAAAAAGACTGGGAAGCCAACCAGCCGGCCCAGTTGGCATTGGTGCTGGAGACTCTGGGAAGCATTCAAAGAGATTTCAACGGCGCGCAGTCGGGCAACAAGAAAATTTCGATGGCTGACATGATTGTGTTGGCAGGCTCGGCAGCCGTTGAAGCCGCTGCCAAAAAAGCCGGTCACGAGGTAACAGTAGGGTTCACAGCGGGACGCACCGATGCGTCGCAAGAGCAGACCGATGTGCATTCGTTTGCCGTGCTGGAGCCCTCTGCCGATGGCTTTCGCAACTTCATTAAAAAGAACCATTCACGGCCGGCAGCCGAGTTGCTGATTGATCGCGCAAACCTGATGACGCTGACCGCGCCCGAAATGACGGTACTGATTGGCGGCATGCGCGTCCTCAACGCCAATGTCGCTCAAACCCAGCATGGGGTGTTCACTCACCGGCCCGAGGTGTTGACCAACGATTTCTTCGTGAACCTGCTCGACATGGGCACGAAGTGGCAAAAATCCACCACCGCTGAACATGTGCTGGAAGGACGAGACCGGGCATCGGGTGAAATCAAGTGGACTGGCACGGTGGCCGACCTGGTGTTTGGTTCAAACTCTCAACTGCGGGCGTTGGCCGAGGTGTATGCCTGCAGCGATTCGCAAGAGTTGTTTGTGCAGGACTTCGTAGCTGCCTGGACCAAGGTGATGAACCTGGGGCGCTACGACTTGGCCTGATCTGGAGTTGATTCGTTGAGGTCTCATCCAATACGGTCACCGCTTGACTTGGTGTCATCCAATGTCAAGCGGCAACTTCGCAAATGATTCTGCCCCGTGCGCAGCTACTGCCCACGGGGCGTTTTGATTAATAACCGACTTTTTTCGCCAACTTTCAAAGCAGCTTCATGCGCCGGGCCGCATCGCGCAGCTCGGCGCGAAAGTTGGGGTGGGCAATTCCAATCAGCGCCTCGCAGCGTTGGCGGGCTGCCTTGCCGCGCAGCTGGGCCACGCCGTATTCGGTCACGACATAGTTGACATCGTTTTTGCTGGTGCTGACATGCGTGCCCGGCGACAGCACCGGAACGATGCGCGAAATGGTGTCCATTTTGGCGGTCGATGGCAGCACGATAAAGGCTTTTCCGCCATTTGAGCGGTTGGCAGCGCGCACAAAATCGGTTTGTCCGCCGGTGCCGGAGTAGGGCGCAGAGCCTAGACTTTCTGAGCCGCACTGGCCCAAAAAGTCGATTTGCATCGTTGCATTGATCGCATGCAAGTTGTCATTTTGGCCGGCCAAATAAGGGTCGTTGGTGAAATTGACCGGGTGCATTTCAACCGCCGGATTGCGGTGCAAAAAGTCGTACAGCTTTTTTGAGCCCAGGGCAAAAGTGCCGACCATTTTGCCGGGCAGGTAATTTTTCTTGCGGTTGGTGAGCACGCCCGCCTCGACCAGCGTCATGATGCCGTCGCCAATCATTTCGGTGTGCACGCCCAGGTCGTGCTTGTGCGTCAGCTGCATCACCACCGCATCCGGAATGCCGCCATAACCAATCTGCAAGGTCGCGCCGTCCGGAATCATGTCGGCAACATACTTGCCAATGGCTTCTTGCACCGGGCCGATCTTGGGCAAGCCGACTTCCAGCACGGCATCACTGCTTTCGGTCAGCGCGGTGACCTGCGAAATATGAATGTGACAGTTGCCGTTGGCAAACGGCACATTCGGATTGACCTCCAGCACCACTGCCCGGGCCTGCGCAATCGCTGCCATGGTGTAGTCAGGTCCCAGCGACAGCGAGAAAAAGCCATGCTCGTCCATGGGCGAGGCGATGGACATGACCACATTGGCAGGAATCAAGCGGCGGTCAATCATCATAGGCAGTTCGGAAAAGTTGGCCGAAATGAAATCTGACCAGCCCTCTTGTCCACCAGCCCGCGACACGCCGCTGAAAAAGTAAGCGACATGCTCGATATGCCCGGCAGTTTCCGGGTCAAAGTAGGCATATTTGCGCATGGGCAAAATCTGTGAAATTTTCACGTTGTGAAGCTCACGGCGCATGCTGGAAAGCGCGGTCAGCAGGGCAGGCGGCTCACCTGCGGCGGTGGGTACCACAACCGTGTCGCCATTCACGACCACAGCTACTGCCTCTGCGGCTGACATGCGTTTTTGCTGGTATTGGGTTTGAACGGACACGGCTAACTCCTTGATAAACAGCTTTTGATCATGGCACATTGGCCATGTGACAGGTTGATAAAAATCAGCCGCCGCCGCGCTGCATGTACAGATCAAAGCGTTTCATGAAGGCATGGCGCTGGTTGTCGTTGAGACTGACAAAAGCAAAGCGCACCAGCAGGCGCGGAATGCGGGCGCTTCCCAGCAGGCGGGGTGGTGCGGATTGCCAGTCGATACGCAGGCGGCCTGCGCCGATGCTAGCCTGCACGCAGGGTCCGTCGCGCTGCCAAGAGTTGTCACCCAATGCGGCGGGCAGCCAGCCGAGCCATTCGGCTTCGGTGCAACCCATGTCGCGCTCAAAATTCTCAGGGTAATGTGATTGCACCAGCGCTTTGCGGTTAGCCGCCGGCAATCGGCGGCCAGATGGCCAGCACATCGCCCTCGGCTAGCGTGGTGGTCAAGCGTTTTTCAGGCTCGATGTAGCGGCCGTTGACCAGCACCAAGTGCACCAGCTTGGGCGGCAGGCCGAATGGCTCGATGATCTGGCTGATGGGCGCATCTGCCGCCACGTCAAGCGCAATGATGTTGCTGCGCCGGGCTTCGACTGGCAAATAGTCAGTCAGGGTGGCGAACAGCTTGAAGGTAATGTTCATCGACGCCGCCCATCACCCGCGCCGCTCCACGCTTCCTGTGCCTGGGCGCTGGCCAAGTAGGCCTGCATCAGCCGGGTCGGGTCTTGCTTGAGCTTGTCTTTCCAGGGGCCGAGGTGAATGCCGCCCTCGACCAGGCCGCGCATCACGCCGACATGCTCGGTCCAGCCGACGCTGTTGCAGCCCACCAGCACATCGCCGTTGAACTGCAGGCTCAGGTGCCGGCCTTTGCCGCCATCGGCCTGGCGCTCGGTCAGTTCCACATGGTCTGCCTGCTCGCTGCCGGGCACGCCCTGCCAGTTGCCGAAGCTGGTCGAAATCAAGCCCAGGGTGTCGAGCACATTGATCTGGGTCACGCCACGCAATTCAGTTGTTTGCCCGACCATGTTCAGCGCCGCCACCCGCGCCTGCTCGGCCGCATTCGGCTGAATGGCGCTGACGATGGTGGTGCCGCTGACCTTGTCGAACGCCTCGGCGCAGTCGCCAGCGGCATACACGTCCGGCGCGCTGGTTTGCAGATGTTCGTCGGTCAGCACGCCCTGCAAACAGGTGATGCCAGAGTTTTCGAGAAAGCCGATGTTCGGGTTGACT
>Ga0326733_1000454_pt1 | contig 11838 bp, 4 predicted proteins | sample 14_GP2_308_FD_207946 | JGI IMG/M metagenome (GOLD analysis project Ga0326733, IMG submission 207946) | Glacier ice microbial communities from Ngari, Tibet, China - 14_GP2_30.8 | ecosystem: Environmental > Aquatic > Freshwater > Ice > Glacier | place: China: Ngari, Tibet | collected 2018-07-17 | reverse complement strand
CGTCTCCATTGTTTAAACCGATACCTGCCCGTTGACGGATTTTTTTAATCACATCATAAGCCGAATACGTATTACTGCCTGTCGCCAATGGGCCCCATGCTTCATTTGCCGCTTCAGCATAATTTAGGTAAATCTCGGTGTAGCGAACATGCGGACGGTAATGCTTTTGATTACTGATGGCGTTTGAAGCACGGTTTACATCCTGCCTCAAAAGCTTGCGCATATAATAACCGGTGCGGGTAGATGTTTCAACCTTGTTTAAACCATCATTGGTGTTGCGATCGGTAGCCGAATATATGATGGAAGATGCCGGCCCTGCAGTAGCACCATTTACCAAAATATAAGCCGCCAAACGGGGATCACGACTAGTATAAGGTGTCGCATTTGAATAACCACTGGCTGTGTTAGCAATTGGATACCCGTTAACTGCCGGGAATGCATCAACCAAGTTTTGTGTTGGGTTTAATCGCCCGCGGCCAGATAACGTAGGTGGAAAATGATCAGCCTCCAAATCGCCGTTAGAAAATATAGCGGTTCTCCATAAAACTTCGGCAGGATTTGTTCCAGATCCTAAACCATCTATCTGGTTTCCACCACCGCCTGCATACCAGGTTAAGCCATTAGCTGCTAAACCATTTACGCCGTTGTTTAAATTAATTACCGCAGCAGCGGAATTCGCTGCACTTTCCCAGGCAGTATTTGAGCCATTGAAAGCCGGACTTGCCGCCAAGAGAGCCACCTTGGACCGAATAGCTTTCGCTATACGCTTGGTCATTCTTTGGCTGAACAATTTGCCAAAAACCCGGTTATAAGTAGCTGTAGTAACTCCACTGTACTTTGAAGGAATGTCAGTAGCAGCTGCAATATCCACGTAATCTAAAGGAAGAAACTCTTCTGCTTTATCCAGATCATCGTTAATCTGCTTTAGGCAATCTGCAAACTTAGCTCTGGGTTTATTAAAATCAGAAAGAGACGACTCAGGTAAAAGCTCAATAGGAAAACCATACAGCTCACCGTTTAGTTTCCCGGCATGAGCCTGTAACATGTGGAACATAAACAGCGCCCTAAGACCATGTGCCTCTCCTTTTAACTTTTCCTTAAACATGGTATTTAACATCGGATCCTGTGTATCCCAGGCAACTTTATCAGCTTCTGCCAAAAACATGTTTAGATATTGGATAGCTGCTCTGGAGTTTGTCCATTGATCCAGCGGATTTAAATTTGCTGTCCATTGTCCTCGGGCTATTTTCGAAATGTTGTTGTTTCTGTCATTACTAACAGCATCATCTGTAGCCACATCGTTAAACGACCAACCATTGGTAGGAATACGGGTATAGCCATTCAGCAATAGCCCATGCGCCAGGTTTGGTTCATCGTAAATATTACTGTAATCGCCGTTATTCTGCGGATCGGGCTCTACAAACTTCTCACATCCCGATAGGGTAAAGAGAACAAGCACCAGAAGTTTTGAATATTTCTTCATCATATCAATTATTTTATTCTCCATTAGAATGCTCCTTTAATTCCGAAGTTATACAGGCGGGTTTGAGGCGCCCCTCCAATGTTCATTTCCATCAGTCCTTGTTCTTTAGCAGCTGTTAACAGGTTAAACCCTGCCACATATAAACCCAGTTCTTTTAGTAATTTCTTATTCAAGATTTTAGCTGGTAAGCTGTAAGAAATTTGCACTTTTTGAAGATCGAACCGATTGGTATCAAATAACCAGAAATCAGAGTTACGGAAATTGTTATCACTATTTTGTGTAGTCAATCTTGGGAAAGTTGCCGTGCTTTTAGTCTGCTCCGTCCAACGATCACGTACCACAGCAGAATATTTATCTTGCCCGTCTACCCAGAAATAAGAGTTGTTTTTCATCGCTTTTGCGCCGAAACGACCTGTGCCCAAAGCGAAGAAGGTGAAGTTTTTCCATTTAGCAGTAAGATTAAGCCCAAGGGTTAGTGGGGCACCAAACCAGCCTCCTCTACCTAAATATACTTCATCCCGGGTGTTGATTATACCATCACCATTAATGTCTCTATATTTAATATCACCCGCTTTAACCTCTCCGAAAGCAGGCTGTGGGGAACCATTACCGTTATTAGCGGCAGTAGCCTCGGCAGCATCCATATAAAAACCTTGATTTTGAAGACCCCAAATCGCATCGAGCGGCTTGCCCTGACGATATTGATAGGCATCATTGAAATTCTCTGCTCGTTTAGTTGCAGTTGTTTTATAGTAAGTTGCTGTTGTACCAATTGTCCAATCAACCTTTCCCAAACGTTTGTTCAGCTGTAAATTAACATCTAAGCCACTCCTTTGGTCGCTATTATAGTTTACAAAAGGAATAAACGAAGAATTAAATACCGCAAAATAATTAGGGAACAATGACGTTGCCTGAACTGTATTTCCGGTAATTGTATTTTTAAAGACATTAGCCGACAAAGAAAGTTGGTTTTTGAAGAAAGAACCTGCAAGCCCGAGTGATATTTCCTTTCGCTTTGCAAAGGTTAAGTCGGGATTCGACCCCCTTCTCGAATCAGTGGTTTGTCCGTTAAGTCCGTCGTTCCAGGTATAAAAACTTCCTTGCGCCTGTGTATAAATGCTTTGATACAGAAAATAGTCCCTTACGTCCACATCCGTTAAAAGCATACCGGCTGATGCCGCTAGCTTTAAATCATCCACAAAAGAAACATTCTTCATGAAAGGTTCTTCGCTGATTCGCCAGCCAATGGAACCTGTTGGAGAAAACCCTGAACGTTTGCCTTCCATAAACTTTGGGGAGTAAACATACGCACCAGTAAAATCTGCATAATATTTCTGCTTAAAATTATAACCCAATTGCAAGCCAGTATTCGAATTGGTATTACTCTGATAAATTTCTGACTGCGCTTGTCTGTAAGCTGCACCAAGCAATAATGCTGAAATATTGTGGTGGCTCTTTACGGTTGTATTGTAGTTTAATTGACCGGAAAAAGATATCGTTTGACGGTACCAACTATTAGAAATGTTTTCAATTCCCGGTTTTGAATCGATTCCAAAAACCGACAAGGAAGAAACCATATCTGTACCGGCGTATGATGTCCAACTAGGTTGAAATACAGAATACGAATTATTGTATCCCTGATTATATGTATTCAGATAATCAATGCCCATGGTTGAACTAAAACTTAATCCTTTTAACAGACCTTTCAAATCAGCATCTAAACCCGTTGTGAATTGAAACTGACGACTCACAGACTTGCTTGTTCCGCCAGCATAAATTGCTGCGAAGGGATTTGATTGATCAAGTTGAGTTCCGCCTAAAAGATACTTACCATCAATGATGTTCGAACTTCCATTTGCCAAAAGCATTGACGATGCATCGGTACTTTCTATATAGCTAAGCGGGATGAGCGGTGTGAAACGATTAGGTCTTAACGAGGCAGCACTACCCCAATAATCTGTGTTTACTCCGCGACCGCTATAAAACACGGCACTAGCATCTACTCTGGCTTTAATGATATTATTCAGCTTCATATCCACATTACCGCGAATATTCACACGATCGGTGGTGTTATTGCTTTTTGCCTCACCAAAATTCAGCAATGATCCCGCAGACCAAAGACCAACATTTGTGTAATAGCGAGCCCGCTCATTTCCCCCTGATATTTCAGTGGTGAGATCATATCTGGCAAAACTGTTTTTCAAATATTCTGACGAATAATAATCAACATTTGAGTAGCGGTACGGATTGTCGCCCGAAGCATAATTGTAAATCTCCCCATCGGTATAAAGCCTGTTTAATCCGTCATTCGTACGTGCTTCGTTGTATAAAGACATATATTCGGCAGAACCCAGGTATTTGGGGTAACGTTTAGGCTCATTCAATCCGGCATTGGTTCTAACGTTTATTTTCTGTCCGTCGGACCCTCCGCGTTTGGTGGTAATTAAAACCACACCCTTTGCTCCAAGGCTTCCGTACAGAGCAACTGCCGCTGCGCTTTTAAGAAAGGTTACCTGGTCAATTTCTGATGGCATGATGTTGTCAACCTCACGAGGTACGCCGTCTACCATAACAAGGTAACTGTCCATTCCCCATAAATTGCCATGAAAACCTGCCGCAAAAGTTTCAATGCCATCCAAACCGTTGGTAGTGAAATTTTTGTCAAAAATTGGCCGATAATTAACACCGGCAACCCCACCTAACAGATCTTTTTCAGCAACTTTTTTAAATGCAACCTGTACCAATTGTTCTTCCCTAGTAAGCGGAATTTCCTTTAGTTGTTCAGTTGCTATAATTCTGGTTGTATTAAAGCCGGCGGCAGCAACCGTCAGCATTGTCTGCGACGGAACTTCTAAAGTGAAAGAGCCACTGGCATCCGTAGTTGCGCTAGTATCGCTCCCTTCCATGCTAACAGTTGCGCCTTTAACAGGCTCGCTGTTGAGCCCGCGGACTATTGCTTTTATATATATTTTGGCCACATCCTGCCCCCTGACTACGCCTGAAATAAGCGTAAACAAGGCACACAATACCATTGCTATTTTTGAATACTTCATTATCAATGTATTTAATTGTCTGATTTATAAACGCATAAGCTTACCAACCTGGATTCTGCTTAAATTCCGGATACATGTTTACGTCTGCTCTTTTTAACGGGAACCAATAGTGCTTTTCGGTGAACGGCCTTTGTAGTATTGTGCGCTCACGTAAGTTTATTACCCGGTTTTCTTTCGGATCTTTTGATGCATCCAGTGGTCCGGCCCGATCGAAATCGATAGCCGTTTTCAATGTGTACGGAAGGTCGATAAGTTGTAACCACCGACGCAAATCGTTAAAACGGTGTCCCTCAAATGAAAGCTCAACTGAACGTTCGCGTCTAACCTCTTTCATAAATTCATCTGGAGAACCAAGAAATTTCGCAGCAACATGCCCCACGCCTGCTCGGTCGCGAATAGTATTAATCGCATCAACAGCTGTTTTACCGTAAGCGGGATCTTTACCGGTTGCTGAACCATAGCCAGCGGTGACCGCCTCTGCATACATTAAGTAGATATCAGCTAAACGCATGTACGGCACCTTAATATTTAAATTTTGTCCGTATGAATAGCCTTGATCAAACCTGTTGGAGGTTATAGGTGTAAACTTAAATAGCAAATAGCCCGTTCTGCTACCAACCCGCTCATCTCTGGATGTACCGTTGGTATGTAGATTTGCATATCTGTATTTCGCATCTACATTTGATGGCAATGAACCTTGAACCATTTTTACACCATCATACACGATATCATTGTAAAAACGTGGATCGCGGTTACGCCACGGAAATTGCGGATCGTATCCTGATGCGGCATCTACTTGGGTAGCGTTGGTAATTGGCAAACCGTTTTTCATACCATAATTATTTACATAATTGGCTGTTGGTACAAACACTACGTTACCTTCCTCAAGCGTTGGCCCAGGTGTGTATTGTCTGGCCGTGCCGTAGGTAGAACTATGTGCCCCCCAATAAGGGCCTCGGAATATCGCTTCGGGGCCACCGTTGGCTGCTGTGCCACCCGGCATTTGCCAGCCTTGCCCAAATGTGTAGAAATTGGTAAAGTATTGATTAAATGGCAACAATTTGTGGGGCGCTTGTCCGCTTTCGCATAAAGCAAGTAATTCGGCAAATGCAGCCGCAGCTTTTTTGCACTGTTCTGCATTGTACGTTTTGCTTCCAGTTGATTCGAAATTCATTAAGGGGCTACCGGCATACAGGTAGTTTTTTCCCAAATAACCAAGTGCCATAATTTTATTGATTCTCAACTCATTTTTTCCGGGGGTTTTACCACCAGGTGCCGTTGCATCCCAATTTATTGGAAGTAAATCGGCAGCCTCTCTGAAATCCTTAGCAGCTTTTTCGGCGCATTCAATGTATTTAAGTCTCGGCAGGTTTAAATCCTGATCACCGGGCAGTACTTTATCTACATATGGCAAACCTCCAAAATATTGCATTAGCTGAAAATGAAACCAGCCGCGGAAAAACAACAACTGTCCTTTTATTAGTTTGCGTTCTTCGTCGGTTGCATTGGTTAGCAAATCCATGTTTTCTAAACCCAGATTGGCTTTCCGGATACCGTACCAGGAAAGTGGCCATAAACCTTTAGAAAACCGGTCGTCATTAGTATTGGCGCCATTTGCATCCATCCAACCAGCTCCCCAGCCGTCAGATTCTCTTTGCCATCCCCAGAAATCGCCATTATCTATTTTGTTTACAAAATGGAAGTTCAGCGCTGATGATTGAATTTCATCATCCCCCCAGTTCCAACTGTTTGTCCAATAGCGGTTGGTGAAATCAGGTATGCAGTTATACAGCTCTTCCGTATATCCTTGAAAGTTGGTAAAATCTTTAAAAGCTAACTTTTCGGATACAATAGACTCCGGACTTTTGTCTAAATACTTTTTACAAGAAACGATGCCGATCATAGTCGAAACGACGCCTAGGAGCACTACTAATTTTATATATCTTTTCATAAAAATCCTTATTTAAAGGTGATGCTTGCGCCAAAATTGAAACGCTTTACCGTTGGATATGCGCCTTGTGATGCCCAGCCCTGGCCACCTGCACTCTGAAAGTTAGATTCGCGATCGTCTGGCATTTTTGTCCATACGAAAAGGTTGTTGCCGTTTAAAAACAGGCGAAACGACGACATTCCGGCTCGCTTAATCCATTTTTGATCAAAGGTGTAGGCTATCTCAGCGTTTTTCAGCCTGATATAAGAGGCATCGTACATATAGCGGTCGGCAGATTGATAACCGCTTGGAGTTGAAGCCCAGCGTGGCATTGGCACATCAGGATTGGTATTGGTTTTTGACCAGTAACTACCTTCTTCAAAGGCGATGGTATTTTGAGAACTGAACGTTCCAAGCACCACCTGGCGGGTTATGTTGTTCACACCGTAGAACTGCGCAAAAACACTAAACTTTTTCCAGTCAAAGCCAATCATTGCACTGTACGTATTTTGTGGATTGCCCGTGTGCCCATAAGGGATATTATCACCGGCATCGATTATACCATCTGCATTGTAATCAACCAAATGGTAATTGCCTGGTATTTTTTGATTATCGTTATCGGAGTGGGCTGTACTGGCGTACAATTCATCCCAATTGTTATAATACCCAGCGTTTACGTATGAGTTAGACTGAAATATTTGCTTGCCTGTACTTTTCTGATAGTCGGGCAATAAATCCGGAATATCTGCTTCAATAACTTTATTTTCAGCATGGGTATAATTCACATTTGTCCATAAGCGAAGGTTTTGATTCACTTTTTTATTATAACGAAGTTCTACCTCATAACCACTTGCTTGCACCTTTCCGGTATTAGCAGTTGGAGCTGCCGCACCATAATAAGATGGTATGGCACGATTTCCGCCTGAACTTAAAATATCGGTTCTTCTATCCTGGAAAAAGTCGACGTTACCAGTAATCATATCCTTGAAAAAACCATATTCAATTCCAATGTTTCCTTTTTTTACTTTTTCCCAACTAACATTTGGATTACCCACACTCGTTTCGCGATACCAGTTATAGATACTTTGCTCGGCATCAACACCTGTTGTACCCAAACGCGTGCGGCCGCCAAATGCCCATTGCGACAGGTAGGCAAACCTTGGTGAGCCGCTATCATCCCCGATAGCTCCGTACGAGCCACGAAGCTTAAGTAAACTGATGAACTTAAGCGGTTCCATGAATTTTTCTTCCGATATCATCCACCCTGCACCCATTGATGAGAAAAAGGCAAAACGATTATCAGGTGAAAACTTTTCAGAACCATTATAGGCACCATTATACTCCAGGCTGTACCTACCATCGTAATTGTAGGTGGTTCTAAATACCCACTCTTCCCGATAGGATGGAATGACACTACCTCTAGCCATTTGATCACGGTTCCAAAGACCCATGCCTGTGATATTGTGTTTGTTAATTTTAGTACCGTAATTCAGCTGCACTTGCGAAAACATACGTCGCAAAGTTTCTCTATCATCAACCGAACCGGCGGCACCTGACCATCTTACACTTTCCTTGAAAGCAAATTGTGTATTCGGATCTTTATCTACCGAGTAGCTTACATTCCCTGTGGTGGGATCAACGTATTTTTGTTGTGCGCCATTGAAGATATCGTTTATACCCCTGGCATTTTCAATAAAGGTATTATCGAGTGATAACGAACCTTTTAAGCTAAGTCCTTTAAGGAGTTTGCCTAAATTTTGTTCCACACTAAAATCTGTAGTGATTCTGGAGGTTGTCAATTTTTCTAAACCGCTTGTTGCCAAAATTCGTGCAGAGTTGGTTCCCTGCCCGCTATTTGGAGCATAGTAACCCCAAGTCCCATCTGCATACTGCGGTACAAAAAGGTTAGGTGCTGTATAATAGGCGGCTCCCCATGTATTGTACTCATTGATATTAATCCAAGGTCGGTCACGCACCCCTCTTGAACCGGCTACATTGGCTCGGAAAACGGTTGTTGGTGTTATCTAAAAATCAAGGTTACTGCGCACATTTAAACGCTTAAAGCCATAACCGGTTTCGTAGCCTCTGTTATTGTCGAAATTCCGAAATAGGTCACCCTCGTTTAAGTAATCGGCACTAGTAAAGTATTTTACATTTTTTGTACCACCACTTATATTAAGGTTTGCATTGTAAGATAATGCTTCATCTTTAAATAAGGTGTTTACCCAGTCTACGTTCGGGTAGCGCTCCTTTTCCAGCTCGTTTGCCGGAAATCTGTATTTAGAAATAATACTCTGTGGCATATAATCATTCCATGCACCCGGGCGTAATGACAACTCATTTTCAATTGCCTGGTTACGCACATTAAACATATCGTAAGAATCGTACTTGCCGGGTAGTTTGGAAACCGACTTAACCACCGTATTTGTAGACGCCCTGATCTCTGCTTTGCCCTCTTTACCTCTCTTGGTGGTGATTAATATTACTCCATTAGCACCACGAACCCCGAAAACAGCAGTTGCTGAAGCATCCTTCAGTACAGAAACAGATTCTACAGACGCAATGTCAATGTTATTCATTGACCGCTCAACACCATCAACAAGAATAAGCGGATTTGCATTGTTCCAGGTACTTCTGGCACGGATTAGTATTTGAGGATCTTCTTCACCAGGCATACCTGAACTTGCTGTAGTAACAACACCTGGAAGGTTTCCGGTTAAAGCCGCACCTAAACTTGATACCCCACCGGTTCTTTCCAGCACCTTGCTATCGGTTTGAACTATAGCACCAACCACGCTCTGTTTCCTTTGCTGGCCGTATGCAACATTCACTACAACCTCTTTCAACTCATTATTGTCCTCCTTCATCACTATTCGCACCACATCTTTCCCCACAATATTTACTTCCTGAGCGGCCAAACCTACATAAGTAATCACGAGTGTTTGCGCAGCCGCAGGAACCCGAAAACTGAATTCTCCTTTTGCATTGGTGCTTGTTCGAACGCTTGTACCCTTAACAGTGATCGTAGCACCAATTACTGAGGTATTTTGCTGATCAAAAATTTGTCCTTTTACGGTTCGCTGTTCTTGTGCCACCACGATTTGCACAAGTGAGATAAAGGATACAATCGTTAAAAAGGCCATTTTGATGAATCGACAACAGCGATAGAAGCCACTTTTGCCGCTATTATTCACTTTGGTATTTCTTTCCATTATCTAATCATTTAAAGGAATAGTATTTAACAAACACGATAGCCTAAAATCAAAGACCAACTGATAAAATTTCTTCATATAATACTTGTCTGATTTTTTAAGAATGAAAGCTTCTTTTTTCTTGAATAATTGTATAGTCAGTTTTAACGCTGAAAATAGGCCACGTCCCAAATCCTCTTTTGCCTTGACTTTTCGTTTGAAAGGGATCACCTCTTTTTTGTAAATTTTCTTCCATTGGTTTAATTGATAGTTTATAAAATAAAAATTGATAGATCGTTAATAGACACAAGGTGCTGGTTTACAAAACGAGGTGAAAACATTTTAAACCCCGCAATGATTGAGGATATAAAAATGAGCCGCGATTACCTTCTGTGTTTATAATTAGTTGCGCTAAAGTAGGGTTGGCATCTGCTTTGGGATGGCACAATTGTGCAAATTCATGTGTAATTTGTTTAATAAAACCGCCTTTATTGAGTAGTAGATAAGGATTTACAGGAAGGCCTGCCGACGGATGCTTTAATGGTAATTTTTATTGGAAGAGAGTATTTGTCTTACTTTGTGTGGCTAGCCTTTCTCTCCTTCCGGGAGAGATGCCGCAAGGCAGAGAGGGTTGTACGCTTTACAATATTTGTTTTCTAGATTCATTTATGAAACTCAATCCAAGATAGTTCCGATCATACTTGATGCTAAAGTCCGAAGGCTATAGCGTGGTTAGAATTGAAAATGGTCTGTAATGGATGAGACTAGGAAACTGGAGCTTCAGATTAAAAAAATATAAGATTCCTACAAAGTCGGTTACCCTCTCTGCCTCCGGCATCTCTCCCATGGGGAGAGAAAGGCTAACCCGCCATCACAATTAAAAGATTTGCATATACATTCAATTTATGGAACCTACACCTAAACAATTCCGAAAATGCCTAAGATAAAAAGCCACTGCTGCAAAGCAGGTTTTATGGTTTTATTTCTGGTGTCGGATGTTCTTGAATCATAAGATCTGAAGACAGCACTCAATTGAAAACTTCATAGCAGACTTTTACTTTGATGAATTAAAGCTGCCAATAAAGTTGACGGGAGTGTGCATGATAACCAGAGACAGTCAAACTATGATCGCTTTCGTAATCAGGTGCTAAAGTCCAAAGGCTATAGTATCATTACAATTGATAATGCGACTGTAATTGATCATACAGAAACTGCATTGGAATGTATTGGGAGATTAAAGTTTAAAACTAAACAAAATATAACGTAAGTGTTTCAAAGCCATCTACCCTCTCTGCCTTCGGCATCTCTCTCAAAGGCTTTCCCGCATTTAGCGCTTCGATTTTATGACTTGTTAATTCGGAATTTTGTTTTAACATTTCTCTCCCTCGGGGAGAGATGCCGCTAGGCAGAGAGGGTACTACGCTTTACAAGTTTTTTATCTACATTCAATTTATGGAACAAACACCTAAACAATTTCGAAGATTTCTAAGAAAAGAATCTACTACCGAAGAATAGGTTTTATGGTTTCATTTTAGGAATCGGAAGCTTTTAAATCTTAAGATCAGAAGACAGCACTGAATTGGAAACTTCATAGCAGACTTTTACTGTGATGAATTAAAGCTGGTAATAGAAGTTGGTGGGGGTGTGTATGATGACCAAGGACAATCAAACTATGATTACTTTCGTGATCAGGTGTTAAAATCCAAAGGCTATATTATTATTAGAATTGATAATGCGGCTGTAATTCATCATACAGAGACTGCATTGGAATGGATAAAGGATGATATTCAGAAATTATAGTTTCAATTCAAATAGAATATTAAACATAATTTTTACAAAGCCATTTACCCTCTCTGCCTCCGGCATCTCTTCCAGAGGGAGAGAGGAGCTAAACCACATAAGCGCTAAGTTAAATCACCTGCCCAGCGGAGGCCACCTTCATACCACAGGCTTTTTAAACTTGCTTTTATCATTCCGTTTTAATTGAACATAGTCAGAAGGGAGCATTACGAAACGGGTTTTAAATGCTCTGGCAAAATAATTAGGTGTTGAAAATCCTACAGCATAACTTACCTGAGCAATATTCATATCACTTTTCTCTAACAAAATAGCCGCCCGATCCAGCTTCACCGAACGGATAAATTCAACCGGAGTTTCGCCCGTTAGCTCCAATATTTTGGT
>Ga0326733_1000453_pt1 | contig 11845 bp, 11 predicted proteins | sample 14_GP2_308_FD_207946 | JGI IMG/M metagenome (GOLD analysis project Ga0326733, IMG submission 207946) | Glacier ice microbial communities from Ngari, Tibet, China - 14_GP2_30.8 | ecosystem: Environmental > Aquatic > Freshwater > Ice > Glacier | place: China: Ngari, Tibet | collected 2018-07-17 | reverse complement strand
CGCCTCGCTTCTGGACGATGATCGACGCTTGGTCAGCGTCGAATCATTCTCTGAGACAGCCAACCAACTCCGTCTGAACCGCAACAACAACGACTTCCACTTCCACGTGGAGGCGGCGGCGCTGTCTCGCGTACCATTAGCACAGCAAGGTTGGGTCACGATACCCTACGATGGCGTGGTACCTGCTGGTTACACCGCGGTTAATACTATCCCATTCGAAGCACTTGAAGCCAAGTATGAGTTGACTTTCGATACGATCGTAGCCGACTGCGAAGGTGCTTTGGCTCAGATCCTGCGAGACGAACCTACACTCTTCAAGAACATCACAACGCTAGTGGTTGAGAATGACTACATTGTAGCGGGTGACAAGGAGTTCGTAGATATGAAGCTGGAGGAGTACGGCCTGAAACTGGTTCATAGTGAAGCTGGCGGCTGGGGTGCGTACCAGAGCTGCTTTTATCAGGTGTACCAACGCTAATAACAACATTTACAGATGTTGTTATTATAGTCCCACTAGCTTTAAGCCTTGATGGGTGACGGCTATGCCAAACAGTCGCTCGTAAGCATGTTCAATCATACCATCGCAAAATATCGTGTTGCGCGCAAGACGTGCGACTAAGCCGTTAGGGTAACGCCCTTCGCTCTTGCCAAACCGCTCCCAATGTTCATGAAGTTGAACCGGTGTAACGACACCATTACTACCGAGGTCTGGATATTCGTACGCGTACCACGCCCAATCACAACTGGTCGGAGTGTTTAGCTCCAAGTGGAGCTCTTGTAGGTTCTGGTCGGCGAGTAAGCGTGAGAGTACGCTTACTCGCACCCAGAACATAGTACCACCTATGAAGCGAGACGGTAAGAAGCGACAATTATACCTCTTAGTTAATACTGATAGGTGTGCCTGATTAGCAAGCCGCGTATACTCACCCTCTGTAATTAACCACTTATCAGCACCTACCAATCCGACCTCTTTATCTGTGGAGAAGACTTGTAGTACCCGCTTAACCGCGTCGTCGGAGCCGCAGATAGGATCAAGTAGTTGCCGTCGCCATTCGACGAGACTTTTACTATGGAGTTTCAAGAGGAGATCGTAGTCACCCTTAAAGATATCAGGTAGTACCGTGAGGAACCCGCCGATATCCATACCTCGGTTAGGTTGATGTGGATAGAGGTGAACGTGCGGCCACGCGGCAGTGACTAAAGCGCCATCATCTGGTACCGTAACGAAGAGCTCGTATGGACAGGTTATGTTCCGAAGATAAGTTACGTACTCCTCTAGTAGTTCATAGTTGAACATGTGAAGTGCGACGGCGATACGCATTAGCTTTAGGTACGGTTTCTGTTAGCCCTAAATGGAAATATGATGCTAACCAGAGTAATATCTTTCTTCGATACCGCGATGTCGAAAAGGTACCTAGTGACGCATGTATAAGTTTCTTCATAACAATGAAGAATCGAACTGACATGGCGTTATTACAAAGAATTACCCGAACTAAATAGCAGCGATGATCTTCGATACCGATTACTACTTAAAGCGGTATCCCGACGTGGCGCAAGCCGGCGGCGAAGCCTTGACTCACTTCATAACCCATGGCTTGAAAGAAGTTCGTTACCCGTGCGCGAGACTTGAAGCTGAGTGCCGACTTCACCCCAATCCGGAAACTAACCTTCAAGATGTTAGCTTCTATCGCGAACGCTATCCGTTAGTGCGTGCTTTTGTCACCGAGTTTCCGACGATGACCGAAGGCGAGTTCTTTCGCACCTACGGGAGATTTATGGGTCATCTTTGTAGAGCAGACGATCCACTACGCTCGATACATGACAAACTGGACGGTAACGCCAGTAAGGCGTATAACTTCGACCCTGTCTACTATAGCGAACGCTACGGTCGAGATTTATACTACCCTTTCGATGATTATCAGACAACCGGTGCGGCCTTACAGCACTCGCCAACTCAATGGTTCGACGAGAAGTTCTATCAGGCTTTCTACCCTGATGTATACGCGGCAGTGGTTGCGCAAAAGCTGGCATCGGGGTTCGAGCATTATCTTCAAAGTGGCGCAAGAGAAGGTAGGCTAGCACGGCATGATCTTGGTGCCTGTCTCGAAGTGTACTACCACGGTATCACGCGATCAATGACAGCTGGACTGCTGAACTTGTTCGAGGACTGGCTTAATCATCCTCCATTAACTATCGAACCCGCGAACGAGCCTGTGGTGTGGTTGATGTTGGAAACCTTCAACCCCGATATCTTCTTCGGTGGTTACCAAGCTTTCCTTCAACTGCTAATCGCCTTGGTTACAGCGGGTTACAAAGTAGGTCTATATTTGACCGCTGTCGATGTAACTATTGTGCGTTACTACATTCATCACCACCCCACTTCAGTAGTTACCAAGTTATTACCGCAAATTAAACTGTATAGTCCGCGCGGCACCATACCTTTTGTGGTCAGTCCGAACGATGTATTTGTGGCCTATTCGGCGTGGCACGCGTTACGCGCTAATCACTACTCGCAGCAACTCGGGCGCCGCTTCATCTACTTCATTCAAGAGTTTGAAGCGGCGTTTAGTGCTTCCAACTCCACGCGATTTCTCGTCGAAAGCACTTATACCTTGTCACACTATGCCATCTTTAACAGTGAAAACCTCAAGGACTACTTTCAGCGCGAGAAGATAGGTGTATTCGCTCATCAAGATATAAAACCTCACTACACGTTCGAACACGTATTATCCGCACGCTCGAGTGAAGTAAGAGAATTATCACCTAATCGCAAGAAGCGCTTAATCTTCTATGCGCGGCCGGAGGGGCATGCCGAACGTAACCTATTCGAGATCGGAATCCTCGCCCTGCGAATGGCGGTGGCGGCGGGGCATTATTCCAACTGGGAGTTCCAAGGTTTCGGTGCACTGACGGCGCTACCAGATATAAAGTTAGGTAACAACGCGGTAATGACCATTGAGGCTAAACTCGCACCGGCCGCTTATTACGACTTGTTAGCCTCGGCTGACGTCGGCCTGAGTCTAATATTTACACCGCACCCTGGCTTAGTCCACTTCGAAATGGTACGAGCAGGTGCGATAACTGTAGTCAACACGTTACCGCACCGGCCAGCGGCTTACTTCGAGGAGATCAGTGCGCGCTTCGTCCCCGTCGCACCGACGCTTGACGCGTTAGTGGCGGGGTTAGTATTAGCAGCCACGCGTAGTGACGAGCAAGAACTTCGTACGAGCGTGGAGCAGAAAGCACCTGAGAAGAGTTGGAGTGAGGTGTTCTCGAAAGAAGTATTATCAGCAGTGATCTACCTCACTCGTATCGAATAAGCGCCTGCGTAGCGCAGGCACAAAGCGCAGAATACGATCGCAGGCTATTTTATTACACTCTACATTTTGCGCTTGCACAACGTCAAGCGTATGACCACTGTATATCAAACGTCGAGGATACTTCGTCTCGACTAAGAACTTACCATCGCGAAAATAGTAATGGTTAAGTTGAATACGGTCGACGATTACCCCACCGTTGTATTCACCGCATTCGGAGGCGTCACTATTAACAGCAACCGTCCCTTGTCGACAGCAAGCGGTATGCTGGTGCCGAATGTATTGGCAATTACGCATCTGGACAATACTTTTAATGAAGGTGTTAGTTGACGTATCTACCAGTGCTTTGTTCGTCAAGACTTCAATCATCGTTTTATCAGCCGGAACCGTCTCTACTCCGGAAGTCCCAAACATCTGCCAGTTAATTAACAACGCTCCGTAGTTCTCGTAGTAACGTAGTAAGTTGCTAACATTGTCCGTAATGATAGGTACCATAAACTCGTCCGAGTCAAGCATTGCCAGCCATTGCGTCTCTCCAAGTGCTAAGTAGAAGCCATACCGAAATGCTTCGACGACCGTAGTCATAAATGGTTGTGTCCATAGCTTGTAGGTGACTAAGCCTTTGTTCACATACGGCATGATTATATCTCTCGAACTGTCGGTGCTGTTATTATCAAGAAGATATATATGCTCGACTCCCACGACGAACTGATACTCGATCCACTCGCGGAGAAACCGCTCCTCGTTCTGAATCATGGCGAATGCGCAAAGGTAGTATTTTGGTAATGCGGTTTGCCGTAGTTCGTTCATACCCGTCGTTAAGTAATGCTGTTCGACGGCTTCTTGACTCGGAAGCGCCCGAAGATCGGGGTTACATTCCAGATACTGTTGCCACTCAAACGTAGCCGGTAGCGATAGAGGCGATAATGGCTTCGCTACCTCTTGGTGAATATTAATTCCACTTACTACACCCGCCAGCGCCGCGACAACTAACGAGAAGGTGCTACTCGGAGTATAGTATTTAAAGTTGGTGGTAGCAAGGAGCAGCATACCACTGGCTCGCTGCCGTTCATCAGCACCGAGTAGAAGCGTGGTGACGCGCTCGCCAAATAGCTCCTTCGCGGTGCTGAGCACGGCGTCGTGATTACTACATAAAAATACAGGTGCCGTTTCACCTTTGATCGCGGTACAGACGTGGCGCATCACCATTGGAACGGTATCGGGTGCGGAGACCTTCGCATGTATACCAATCGTACCGGCACTTAATCGAAGTGTATTCGTATACCCTTCGAGTAAGTCCGAATGCCACACAATACCCTTCAATGTTTCACAGATAAAGGCTTGAGGTATTTCATCAAGTATGCCATTGTAATCAAGGACTTGAGAGGTTACTAACTCGTTCAGGAGCGAGGCGAGGACGTTGGTGGTCGCGCACTTGGGAAGAGTCGAGAAGCCTTCGTCCCACTCAAGCAGCTCCAGTGGCGACGTGAATAGTTGCTCGACTGTCGATGGCCATGTATAGGAAATAACCGCAGAACTATACTTGTGTAGATACATAGCGTTAACGAAAGCTGCTACTCTCGCGGTAAAACCGAAATCTACGGTCTTTACGATGATACACGGTGTCATTTATAATTGCTAATAAATATCACACATATAAAATGCGCATTCTCTACGGTTCATCGCCTTATTGGAAGGATGTTACGATCTTAGCGCGTCAGCACTATACCAAGTACGGTAAACTCGTCATTCCAAGTGATGACTACCAGAGAGCGCTGGTATTTGGCGATGTAGTTCCCTTTGTTCAGAAGGAGGTTCGTATTGTCACTGGTAGTGGTAGTAAAACTTATACTGGTGAAATTATTCTCGACGAACCGTTGCTCACTATAGCCGAGCAACGTGCTTATTTCTGGTCGTATATCGGCTCGAAAATAAGCGAGCCGGTAGCAAAACTGGCTCACATCCACAGTCAAGTTTCGCTACTGGTCGGTAGTATGGCCGAAGAGTATCCAGAACAGCTATTAGCTGTTCGCTATGTGGACAAAGATGCCACTGTGTTAGAACTAGGAGGTAATGTTGGGCGTAACTCATGCACTATCGCCTCCTTGCTTCGCGATGATCGTAAGTTAGTCAGCGTGGAATCCTTCGCCGCAACGGCGAATATCTTGTGTCAGAACCGTGACCATAACGAGTTCCATTTTTCCGTTGAAGCCGCGGCCTTGTCTCGTGTTCCACTAGCGCAGAGTGGCTGGATTACCATTCCGTATCAAGGAGTTGTACCCGCTGGTTACACTCCGGTAAATACGATCTCGTTCGATGAAATCGAAGCCAAGTATCATCTTACCTTCGACACTATTGTTGCCGATTGCGAAGGTGCGCTCGGACAGATCTTGCGCGACGATCCGACGATATTAAGGAATATCAAGACGTTCATCGTTGAGAATGATTACCAAGTACAAGGTGACAAAGAATACGTTGATACGTTACTCGCGGAGAATGGGCTCAAACTGGTATACAACGAAGCTGGCGGATGGGGTCATTACAGTGGACAGTTCTATCAAGTCTTTCAGCGCTAATGGTATCTTCATATTCACGTGAAGATAGTTTACTACTGTAGTTGACTAACGCCGTACTACGACCGACGACCGATTGTGTAATTTTTTACACAAAAAGATTTTCCACGGACTCCTAAAACAATGGCTTCTCTCGTTGGATCTATCGGACTTGTTCTCGCTGGTACCGAGCTTGCCGTTCAAGCTCTCAGTTCTGACCAACGCGGTGTGGTCGCTCGCGTCTTCAAGTCGAACCAGAGCGAGCGTGTGGCAAAGGGTGCGCTCGCTGCCATCTCGCTGCTGTCGCTCGCTGGTATCGCGTTTGATACCAGCGCTAGCGTCCGCCCGCCCCGTCGCGTCTAAATCATTCAACCACAACTATTCTTCTTTTCGTTTCCGAAGAATTATCTCTACTGTTAAATGAGCAAACGGCAACGGCGTTCGCAAGCACCGCGACTGATGTTGCGGGGGCAGCTACTCCGCTGGAATGGTGAATATAGCGGTTGGCGTTGTATCAATGAAACAGGACAGTATGTTGTATGTCCATCTGAAGTTGAGAAAGAGAGAAGAGGTCTGGCGCCACCGAGCGGGGAGACTATGCTCGGGGAGACTATGCTCGGGGAGACTATGCTCGGGGAGACTATGCTCGGGGAGACTATGCTCGGGGAGACTATTCTCGCCCCCATCGCTCTGACGTCGCGGCGATCACCGTCGCGGCGATCACCGTCGCGGCGATCACCGTCGCAACGTCCGCCCCTAAGTCCTATGCGAAGCACTGCTGCGAGTCGTGCGCGATCACGATCGCGTTCGCCGACAATAGTTCAACCAGTATGGCGTTATTGATTGTAATAACGGAAGTAGCTTGTAATTCTAAACAAGCTATGTTATCTTATCTAGCCGAGCATGAGAGTGTTTGGTTCTCACTCGAAGCGCTCTTCCCGCGACAGCTGAACCGTTGGTTCAATCAACCAATCTCCACAAAAAACTACCTCCATATGAGAAGATTAGCTGCGCGTCTCAACCTACTTGCACCTCATATGGGAAGAAGTGGTGTTCACGCAATGTCACCAGCTAGCTGCGAAGAGGCGCGGGCAGAGTTCGACCTCACTTGTTCTTTCGAGCAGACATCGCCGTACCTGCTCGAATGGCTTGACCGGCGCATACCCGACATTACATATGCCGTGTTTCTACTACCGGAGAAGATAGAGTTTCGGAACATGCGTGGCTTGCGACCGCAGCAGATCTTCGACTCCCCGCAGGTTCAGAAATACTTGCGAGCGCAGGGCGTTAGCGTGCGGGCGGAACGAAGTTATGAATTAGCATGAGCGTAGAAGTGAACTTTCTTTTCTTCCACCTTTTTCGAGTATCAAGATGCCGAGTGCTTATATTCTCGCCGCACTCAGTGGTCGTCGTGAAGACTACGCGCTCGCGCTGGCAGTTGTTAACCGGCAGCTCACGCGGTTGAACTTCTCTCGCGCGTTACAAGTGGAGTTGGTGCGTGCGCGGGTTTACTTAACAGTGTTACCGTTAGCTGTCGTGGCGCAGCATCCACTTGTCGTGGCACAGGTGAGGCAGTATCTGCGTCCGTCGCTTGTCGTTGAAGTAATCGCGCCTTTGATCGCCCCATCGCAACAAGAGTGCGACTTTGAACTGTTAGCATTAACATCGTTACTTCTGAATGTAGTCGAAGAAGTAACGAGTGCCGCGGGTGTAAGTGCCGCGCTGGCTTCCGGTGAGCGTATGTTGCTACACGGCGCACTCTCCTCGCATGAACTACACCTGTTGGCGGAGGTTCACAGTTACCTGCGCTTGATGGGCGACCGGCGCCTGCGATTAGCACTGGTCGAACATGTGACGCAACTGGCAACGACGGTGGTAAATTACCTAGCATCGTTATCGGTTGAGAGACAGATGGCGGTTGACGCTTTGTGTATCAGTATGGGTGTCACAAATTACGTGCTACCATTTCACCCCTACTGATCTCGAATTACTTTCTTCCCTCTAGAAGAAAGGATGAGCGTATCGCTCGATACATTGCTGCGTATGGCTCTCGGTAGCGAACAGGTCTTCCCGCGATTACTTGAGTTGTTTGAACGCGAGAGTACTACTGATAAAGGTCGCTTATGGGAGGAACTGTGTGTGCGTTACCTCCGCGCCAAAGGCTACGATGAAGTATGGACGCTTACTACGTTACCGGTTGCCGTGCGTACAACGTTGTCACTGCCGCCGAACCGCCGTGATATGGGTATCGATCTGATCGCACGCCGTGGAACGGTGTATTCCGCAGTTCAATGTAAGTATCGCAAACGTCACCCCGAAGGCAGGCGCCGTGTGACGTTGCGCGCGGCAGTTACCAGCTCGTCGACGGGTATTGCCAGCCTCGCGATACCGCGGCAGGTAGTTATCGCGAGTAATCGTCTGAACTGGCGCGAATTAGCTACATTCTACGCACTTTGTGCGACTACTGGTACGTGGGCGCAGTATATCGTGATGACCACAGCGACCTCTATCAATCACCAAGGTCGTCGCGATGCGAAGAGAAAGACATATGCTTTTGGTAGTTTCGAGAGTATTACGCGGAGTGTGTGGGCGGAAATGGCGGGAGCGATGGGGCAACGAGTGGGGAGTAGTACCGAAGGCGCTGCGATGGTTGCGGGCGGTGTTGTGGCAGCAGCGGTGAGCAGTAGTCACCCTTCGGTGGAGGAGTTGCGCGCACGGCGACTGGCTTTCTACGGGGTGAAAAATTGATTTCGATTCAACAATAAAGAACTATTGTTACCTCCGATGCTTCGCCGTCTGCGCTTCGTCTCGCTCGATGTTAGTGGCACTGTTGCTGATGGCGGCTGTAAAGCTCCCGTCGCCCTCTTCCAACAAGCCTTCTCCGCCGCACGCGTCCCCATCACCGTAGCCGAAGCCCGTAAACACATGGGACTGGCGAAGCGTGATCACGTGCGCAGCATGTTCGCCCAGCCAGCACTTCAGCAACGCTGGCTGGGCACGCACGGCAAGCTACCTTCCGAACAAGATGAAGAAGTCATCTATTCTTCTTTAGCCGCGTTTCAAACACCGGTACTGCGCAAATACAGCACGCCCATTCGCGGTGCCCGAGAGACCTTCGAGTGGTGTCGCAACCAGCGCCTACTAATCACTGGTACGACTGGTTACACCCACAGTATGATGGCCGCCATTGCGCCGCAACTCGCGCAAGCAGGACTGCGCTTCGACGCGCTCAGTGTCTCTGACGGTGTGGTGTGCGGGCGGCCGTCACCGCTGATGATCGAAGCGAATATGGCCAAGCTCGGTTTATTCGAACGCCGTGCCGGTGTCAAAGTAGGTGACACGGCCGCGGACATGGACGAAGGTCGCAATGCGGGGCTGTGGACGGTGGGAGTGATCGATACCAGCAACACCGTTGGTTGCTCAGAGCAGGAGTTCGCGGAGCTGGATAGTGATACGTGTGACTTGCTACGCGACGAAGCGCGGCAGCAGCTGAAGCACGCGGATCTGCTCATTCCTACCATCGCCGATCTACCAGAGGCGCTATTGGCAATTGATCGACTGCTGGCCTCAAAGCCGCGCTAATCTTTTTCATCCTACTGTGATGAAAGCAAACAAGTTCTATTTTCGGATCTAAACAATGGAAGCTTACAAATTTATCCACTTTCCCAGTCCGGCACCGATCGGACCCCTGATCCACGGATCGTTACTAGCTAGTAGTAATGTCAACCTTCGCTCGTTTGCCGCCGCCATGCCGACAGAAGTCGATCTACGCCCCACAACTACGTTTCCGATTTACGATCAAGGTAATATTGGGAGTTGTACTGCCAATGCGGTTGCTTCGTGTGTTCAATACCTCGATCCAACTTTCAGCCCATCGCGGCTCTATCTTTACTACTACGCTCGCGCCATTCGCGGTAATGCGGCCATCGACAGCGGTTCGGCGATTACTGACAACGTTACAGTAGTTAATACACGCGGTGCGGCTACAGAGGTTAGCTGGCCTTACGTTACGGCTAAATACGCAGATCGGCCGCCGGTGGAAGCTGATATCTCCGCGGCAGGGCATCGTGGAGTTGACTCCGAGCAACTCTTCAATTCACCATCGTCGCTGAAAGCAGCCTTAGCCGCAGGGTATCCAGTTTCGATCGGCTATTGCGTCTATGACAGTTTTCTAAGCACTCAGAGTATGACTACTGGTGTAGTACCGATGCCCGTAATCGCAACTGAACGTTATCTCGGTAATCATTGCGTGGCGCTATGGGGCTACAGTGATGCGAATCAATGGTATATTGTGCGTAACTCGTGGGGCGAAGGACGAGGCGACAAAGGGTATTACTACATGCCATATGCGATGATTCACGATGCTACCCTGTCGTGGGATCCGTGGGTAATTCGTAAGGTGACTACTGTAGCACCAGTGCCTCCGCCCGTCGTATATACTGCGCCGAGCATTGACATTGTTACTGGTAATGTCACTGCTTCACAAGGTACTTACACTTATCCCATTACGTTCAAGAATAATGACAGTGTCCTAGCTACAATTAATCTTGATAAGACCATTCCTTCGGCGTTAAGCGGCGCGATTGGCGAGAATGTCTATGTGGTACCAGCTTTCGGCACGGCGCAAGCAACTATAACCATTACCGTACCGCCGAACACGCCAGCTGGTGTATACGAGATTGGGGTTGTCGCCACGAGTAGATTATCACAGCTCACGGCAAAAGATACTTTTACAGTAACAGTGCCGGTACAGGTGCCGTTTCCACCCACGCCCGTTCCCGCACCCACGCCCGTTCCCGCACCGGTATCCCTTCTCCCAATTATAACTTTTACAGGTAAAAGCCTTACCTTACCAGTAGGAACTACCGTGCTACCTTTCACACTCGAAGGTCGCAGCAATGGCACTTCCATTCTCGCATTAAGTAGCACTGTAGCGCCCGCATGGAGCAGTTTCTTCTCTACGAAGATCCATTTACTGACAGTTGGGCAAGTTAAGACCTTCACGCTAACAGTGACGATTCCGGTCAATACAGCACCGGGCGCTTATACTATCACGGTTAACGCGCGTAATATCGAAAGCACATCGAGGACAAGATTTGTCCTCGACGTGCTTGTAGGGGCTGCTTTGCCAACCAGCGATATCTTCTTGATTACAAGTAACATTAACACCAGTGATACGTTACTCGCACAGAACAGGCTTGATACAACCGTTAGTTACCTATCCGCATTACGAGTCCGACTACCAACCGTAAAGATCTATTTACTTGAAATCTCCACTTTGACCTTGACACAACGGACGCTGCTTGCTCCGCTTGCTACACTACTCGAATATAGCTCGAGCGCAACTGCTAAATTAACTGCTTCCGGCGACGATCAGTATCTTGTTGCTCGCGCGCTCTTACACCTTCAAGCTCGTCGTATCGCTTATACTACGATTACGAGGGTGCTAGGCAGTATCAGCGACTCTTCTGAAAGCGATTGGAATAAGAGGGGCTTGTTGGTCTTAACTAGCGCGAGTCAGGCAACGTGGTTAGAAACAGCCTTTGACGCGATAACACTCGCACTGGTGTGAGTATGTTAAAAGGAATATGCTTATCCGAGTAAGAAGGATGCTTCCCTCTTCGAGCCGGCTTGAATACATCCTCGGTTCTGACGGGATCTCAGTACTCTGTTACACGGATGGTAACATCACACCGTGCCCTGTTGAAATGCTGGCAGCGTTAAGCACGCTTTATGAGCGAAAGCTAAGAGATGGTTATCTCGCTCTTTTCTACTAACTAACTAGTAGAAATGCGCACGCGGGAGGGCAACATCAACGATCCAGAGTTTTCTGATACACTGCGAAAGAAGTAATGGTTATTTATTCTTCGGATGACTAAAATGATGCTGCCTCTTGTGACATTGTTAGCGTTGGTTATTGCGGCAGTAGTAATCTATTACTACTTTCTTCGTAGCAGCGCAACGGCGACACCGAAC
>Ga0326733_1000452_pt1 | contig 11846 bp, 12 predicted proteins | sample 14_GP2_308_FD_207946 | JGI IMG/M metagenome (GOLD analysis project Ga0326733, IMG submission 207946) | Glacier ice microbial communities from Ngari, Tibet, China - 14_GP2_30.8 | ecosystem: Environmental > Aquatic > Freshwater > Ice > Glacier | place: China: Ngari, Tibet | collected 2018-07-17 | reverse complement strand
TCAGAAAGAACGCAGTACTAGTCGCTAGTATTCCTTGAATCGTGAAGATTAACGCGAGCGCACCGGCAAAGTTGTTACAGCCGTAAACTACTAATGTTACGAAGGTAGTAACCGACATTAGAGTTTGAAATCCAGCGAAGAGAGCGATGAGTGGGATTTGTTCCGACAGTGGACTCGTATCAACGTGTGCGAGTAGACACATGTTGATTGCGGTGACTGCGCTTGCTATGTAGGTGAATGCTTGCTGTCCCGATTCGACACCGACGACAATCGCGATCGCCACGAGTAGCCAATCAAGCCCAAGCGTGACGAGGACAGCACGGCACCAATGTTCACGGCAGATGGTAGGCATGATGACGACGGGGAAGTGCTTCGGAGTCGGAGGGAGTTCGGGAAGAAACAGTTTTTCTCGGGCAAGAAAATTGATTTTCTTTTGAGGGGAGACGGGAAGAGATAAGATGACCACTCCGTTTCGACTGAGCAAAGCTTTTGTGGAGACGTATGCTGATCGCGAGCCGCCTTTTGGGTTCTCAGGGCTTGGGAAATTGGTCTATACTCGGACGTACAGCCGTGTGAAGCCTGACGGTTCAAAGGAACAGTGGCATGAGACTGTGGAACGCGTGGTGAACGGTACCTACACGATGCAGAAGCGCCATATTGAGAGTCAGTCACTGGGTTGGGATGACAAGATGGCTATTGCGAGTGCGGAGGAGATGTATGATCGTATCTGGAATCTCCTTATGTGTCCCCCAGGGCGCGGGTTGTGGGCGATGGGTAGTTCCATAACGGAAGAGCGTAATGCTTTCGCCGCCCTCAATAACTGTGCATTTATTTCTACTGAGAACATCGATAAGGAAGGGTCTAAGGTGTTCTGCTTCCTGATGAGTTCGAGCATGCTTGGCGTAGGCGTGGGCTTCGATGTGCGCGGTGCCGGCAAGCTGATCATTCAGCGTCCAGATGCGAACTGTCCACAGACCTTCGTCATCCCCGATTCACGCGAAGGCTGGGTAGAAGCACTACGCCGACTTCTCGACTCCTACTTCATTCCTGAGTCATGTGTCCAGCAGTTCGACTACTCGCTCATCCGCCCCGCCGGTAGTCCCATCAAGACCTTCGGTGGCACTGCGAGTGGTTCGGCGCCGCTGAAGAAGATGTTCGAGGACATTATTGTCGTCCTTGATCGTGAGGTCGGACAAACGATCAGCATTACCGCCATCACGGATATCTTCAACCTGATCGGCTGCTGCGTTGTGGCCGGTAACGTGCGAAGGAGCGCAGAGTTGAGCCTAGGGCCACACGACTCCGAAGAGTTCCTCAAGTTGAAGGACTACGCGGTCAATCCGCAACGTGCGGCGTACGGCTGGGCGAGTAACAACAGCATTCTCGGCGAGATCGGAATGGACTACGAGGCCGTTGCCAAGCAGATCGCGGTCAATGGCGAGCCGGGTATTGTGTTTATGGACAATATGCGTCTGTACTCCAGAATGAATGGGGTAATTGACAACAAAGATTTCCGAGCCAAGGGAACCAACCCATGTGCCGAAATGGTCCTTAACTCTTGGGAATTGTGCTGTTTAACGGAGGTCTTCATCGCGCGCCACAAGAGTATGGATGATTTCTTACGCACCCTGAAGTTCGCCTATCTCTACGCCAAGACTGTCACGCTGGGGAAGACCGAGTGGCCAGAGACCAACCGCGTACTGCTCCGCAACCGTCGCATCGGGACGAGTATCAGCGGTATTGCGCAGTTTATCGCACAGAGAGGGCTGGAGGAGCTGCGCCAATGGACGGAGGAAGGTTACGGCGTGATTGCTCGCTATGACGACATCTATAGTGATTGGCTGTGCTGTCCACGCTCTATCAAGACGACCACGATCAAGCCTAGTGGAACAGTGTCGCTCTTGGCGGGGGCTACCCCTGGGATGCACTACCCAGAAAGCCGGTTCTACATCCGCCGTGTCCGCCTCGGCGACGACTCCGAACTCATCCCAGCGCTGCGCTCGGCCGGCTACCACATCGAACCGGACGTGTTCTCGCAGAAAACGTCCGTGGTCTCCTTCCCCATCGATGTTGGTGAAGGAGTGCGCACACTGAAAGACGTGTCGATGCACGAGCAGTTAGCACTAGCAGCGTTTCTACAAGAGCATTGGAGTGATAATGCGGTTAGTGTGACCATAACCTTCGATCCTGAGACTGAAGGAAAGCATATCGCCAGCGCTCTTAACTACGCTCAATACCACGCAAAATCGCTTTCGTTCTTACCTCGGCTCAAACAGGGTGCCTATCCGCAAATGCCTTACACTGAGATTACGGAGGAAGAGTACCGCACTGCGATCGCACAGATCAAGAGCGTCACTCTCACTGACAGCCGCGACGCGGAGATCGAACGCTTCTGTGACTCACAGAGTTGTATACTGGCGCGCTAGAATTTTCATCACCGAGGTGATGAAAATAGTAATCGGGATTACTCCACAAAAGCCCACGTATGACCCTCGAACAAACCTGTCTTGCTCGTTAAGAACCAACGGAGAGCGCCGTGGGTTACATCATTCAATGATAACGCCGCCTTTCTTATACTTGAAAACACGATAATTTCTCCGTTAGGCGAGGCTCGACGTACCTTCTTCCCAGCAGCTAAAGGTTTTCCGTCGACATGGACTGTCGGAGCCTCGGCATCGGCGTTTCGCCATATGTAACCGAACGCCGAATGTGTTGTTCCCAGACAGCACAATCTAATACCACTGCTGCTACCATTAACAGCGGCAGCAGCAATATCAGCGTTCACAAACTCACCTTTGTATACACACTGTAGCGTGTACTGCTTCACTGGAATGGAATTTGGTCCCGCGGTGTATGGAGTTGTCTGGTCGATGAATTGCCACATGTAGCCTCCACCGTGCTTAATTCCACCGCGACAAACAGTTCCTATCACTCCAGCAGTAACATTGGAAGCCTCGCTAGCCTTATCAATACTAACGTGATCGGCAACGAATGTACCGTCTAAGTTAGACTGACGCACCGGCTTATTCCTCGAGTGCCGTACGTTGTCACCGGCAGTTAGCCATTCAAGGTTAGAAGGTGTATTGTTACTTCGGTTGAAATCTTTGTGGTTGACGACCATACCGAGAGAAGGAGCCTCACCGTTAAACGCAGTACATACAAGGTCGTGGACGGTGTAGTGATCCTTCGCATGGAAGATCCTACGGTAACCGCTGGAATTGCTTCCAAATGTGGCACGTCCGTTCTTGAAGCGAATTCGGCCTATATTAGAAACATACAGAGTAGTACCGCCCACTTCACGCCAGTCATCTTCTCCTTCTATTACGGACTCTTCGTACTCCCACTGGAAACCGGCGTGATTGTTCCTTTCGCCAGTACAACATTTGCAGATGTGACCATCGCTACAGTTCAGCGAAACTGCCGCTTCGGTTAGCGATATCCAGCGCTTGATGAAGTTACCGTCAAGATCATACTGGTTGACAGGCCTGCGCAGACCAACGCCGTTGTTCGACCAGTCGCGATTGAGGGTATTTTCCGACCGCGTGGCAAACCGTAGATTTACCACGCGGTTGTCGGTTTTGTTGCGATTGATATGATCAACAACCATACCCGAAGGGGTTTTACCATGATAGGTTTCGTAGATCATGGCATGTGCTGGAGCACACTTGGACGTTACTCTTCCACCAGATGCCAATACGACCGTAATAATGATGTATCCGGTCGCGCGAGGCTTAGGGTTGAGGTAACGCTTCCTCGAAACGCTCCAGACACCCAGTTCTGGATGAACTTCATACAGCCCTTCCTTAAGACCCAGATGAACACCCATCATGACTCTACCATCGCTTGTACGAGTTACTGGTATGACAGGGTCAATTCTCGTGGTGGTGGACTCGGCGGACTTAGAAGAACTGGCAGTAGAGGACATAACTTTTGTTCGAGTAGAAATTGACGGGACGAATCAATCTTGTACTAGATGCCCTACGAATCCATCACCCAAGACGTCAACAACACCATGGTCGCACAAATCCACCAAGTCACCCTCAGCGACAAAGAGGAGAGCGTCCCTGACAAGTACTGCGACGGCGTCTCCTGCAGCATCCGCTAAACAGTTGTTACCAAACTACTTCTTTTGAGTAGTTTTCAACGCATCCAATGCTCCAAGCCAATATCTACTCTGTAGTAAAGGTAATACATCGGCTGCGCTCTTCGAGTGGAAGATGCGCTATTGTCATATAGCATTCTCTTCTACATCCACCCGATCTTCACATTGTTACATATAATTCTACAAGAGTAAACCGAGGACGGTTCTTGTCATCGGTTCACAGAAGGAGGTAATCGCGATCCCACTCAGTAGCTACTGGTTCTACAAACTTTCTTGCTTACAAGCAAGAAAGACACTTACAACGTCTCGCGTTCACCCCACACGATCTGCGGTGATGTATTCTGGCGGGCGACTAACCGTCCGCCCTCATACCACTCACGACTACCCCACATGCCAGCACCGTCGCAGCTCAAATACTCTACGGAGAATTTGAGCTGCGGATGCTCCTTGATCCATTCATCAAGCTCGGATATGCGATCGTAGTTGTCAGTTTTAGCTACTTCGCCACCAAGTAACAGTTGCGCTCGTGCCCACGCACGCTTCGCTTCCCTACACGGTATCGTCTCGAATGATGACAACGACATGCAGTCCTTGTTTTTACACTCACACGCTTCCATCTGCGAGATCGTTAACTGTGCCAAGGATCGAATAAGGGGAGGTAGCTCCTCCTTCGCAGGGGTCTTGTTCTCTGCCCACGTCAGTGTCGCGTAGTAGCTTGGATCCATCGGCATAACGGTTGGTACTTCTTGAAGTAGCGAGAGAAGAGACTTTCAGTTCGAATCCGGTAGTGGAACTGAAATCCCTCTTATCCTTTCAGTAAGAATTAATAGGATGCTACAATACCTCGTTAATATCGGTTTACCATCGGCCTACAAGCAGGTGAGGGCGCGGACAACCGTTTTCACCTGCTTATTCGATCTACGATGCTCCGATAATGCCATCTATGAAGAACTTACTACAAATGGCATTATCGGCAAGACAGAGGAGATAGTCTTCTCGGGTACACCGGTAGCCTTTACGTATAACGGTCGTTATATCTTGTGTAGCGACGGCTCACAGTACGAACTTTCGCGTGAAGGTATCGAGGGTATTTCACCGATCTCGCTCGGTGATAGGTATGCGCTACGACGCTATATTCTACCAAGGTAGCCTTTCCAATTAATTTCAACCATTCGAAAGCGCTTTACCTCTACCTTCTGCGCGCTGGTGGATACGGTGTATTATAATACTACTTGAGAAGTAGTATTTAGAAACGATGTAACGCAGCCTGTTCGCACAGTTCAATAATCTGCTCCCGCGGATCAGTATCTAAAATACCCGTAGGATCCTCCCGTGGATGATCATGTAGGAACTGTTGAATGATAACCTCGATCTCTTCCAGCGTCAGCGAGCAAGTCTCCCCGTCATACCAAGAACCACCCTCGGCGAACTCTTGGTGAAAGATCGCTGCCATCGTTGTAGGGACAACAAACGGAGAAGTAATAATCATTTTCATGACAAGTAATTCTCCGTCAATAACTCCGGTGAAATAATTGATCTCGAAAGAAGAGCCACCCCTCATCTTCAGCAGATGACTACAACCACCATCGCCGACGCCGTCTCGCGCTTCCAACTCCAAGTAGCTGCACATAAGGTCGATATTCAAGAGCAGTTCGACCGTACACTTACTGCAGCTTTCTGCGCAATGGTTGATAGTGGTGAGCTAGCGAGTTTTGCTATAGCGGGTTTCAACATAGAAGTATGTGTTGGTAGTTACGCTGATCTCGCCGAGCAGTTAAACTGTAAATATGACCTGATAGCACCGGCTGCTGCGGTGTATTGCGCGAAGCATACCACAGCGCACATGACCTTCTACTGTTACGAAAACGATGATAACTACCCCTCGGAAATACGAGTGTCGTGGGCGAAGGAGTAAACCCGAAACTACTCTTCTGAAAGAAGAGTAATGATGCTCCAGTACTTGGTCAAGGTGCGTCGGTGCCGTATCGCTATCGTGTACCAGTGGCGAGACACAGTGGAGCTAATCTCGCGTTCCATACGGAATTTGATACCCGTGCACGCGCAACGGTAGTGAGTACGAACTCACTCTTGCTGGTACTTATATCCGATGTAACGCTATACCTTCTGACCAGCGACAGGATCTAGCCCGTTACTTCGCTCTCGATACTAAAGTGCTGTGGAAACCTAGTAGCTAAGGCTTATATACATCACAACCGTGATGTATTTACGAAGGCATTGCCACGTTTTCACCGTCTCGCGTGCTCGCCTCCTCCGTCTTGGCTGGCCGCACCACACTGCTAATCTCATTACAACAGTTACACTTCACCGTCTGAACCGGCGGAGTATCATCGTCGCCGTCAATGTAGAACGCCAGCTGACGGCTGCGCGGATCATAGATGCAGCCCTCGAAGTTCATACCAACCTTCGCTTCGAAGAAGCGACTAACCTCGTCATTAAATTGAACGATACCCGTGAACGACTTCAACAGCTTCACGCCCACGAAGTGGTCTTCCGCACCGTGCTTGTACTTGTGCTGATAGCTGAAGTTCCCGAACCAAGTCTTGTTCTTGCGCTTGACACCCATAGCTGTTAGGAGCAGAGGGAAGGAGCGGGAGAAGAATCAAATAGTACTAAATGAGTATGATACCCACTAGCGAGGCCGATGTCAACCTAGAGCAAATGTAGCTCGAAATGAAGAAGAGGTATCTATAATCTTTCTTGTTCAGTGAACAAGTAATGCTTAGCTATAGCCCCGATAGGCTACTGCAAGAGCTTCCGCCGTACCCAGCCCCTCAATTATCGACTTCCGCAACCGCTCTACTCCCTGAGCGTCGAGGTTAATCTCTAATCTTTCTATCATCTTACCTCTCTTGATCGTTACTACGCCTAACTCTGAAGTGACAACGGGCGTAAGATCTTCTGGCTCGGCCGAGTACCACGCCCCCATTTATGCTACAATTCTTTATTTTGTATACGAACACCGTTTCATCTAGATAGATGAAAGCTTACAAGACCACGCGTGGTCGAAACCACTCCGTTGGATCATCGCCGTCGTAATACATGTAAATAGCGAAGGTTTGCCCCTCCGCCGTGACAGGATTAGCTCTCCAGTACCTGATCATACGCACGAGTTGATCGAGACGCTCTTTGATCGGCACCTGTTCACCCTGTCGCGGTTTGTACTTGTCAGGGTTAAACCTGATGAAGAGTGAGCGGCTGGCCTAGAGATCCGGTGACATATCAAAATAGTCATCTAGTAGGAATGGTGACAGGAAATCGCTCATTCCCGCCTTGATAACCACTTCAGTTTCTCCTGCGTCCGATTGGTGTAGAATAAAGTTACACTGATAGATAAGTGTAATGTGATCGTCCGCGTTTTCTCACGCGAACTCTTTATTTTTCTCCCTCAAATGACTAACTGGACGCTCGTAATTCTAGTAGTGTCTAGCATAGTCATTCTCATTCTCATTGGGATACTCATTGGTCCCCTCACCGAAATGTTCAAAGAAGCCGGCTCTGGCGCCTCCAGTAGCGGTGGCTCATTCACCGAGTTTGCCACGGCCATCAACAATATTGTGACCTCCTCTGCGAATTTCGTCACATCTGCCACACCCGTCGTCGGCAACGTTCTTACCAGTGTCATCGACTCCGTCAGCAACAGCGTCAGCGTCGCGGGATCCGTTTTGACGGTAGCAGTACCAGTGGTCGGCAACATCGTGTCCGAAGTAGTCGACGCCTTCGGTAATACGGTTAATACCGTTGGCACCACCCTCACTGCCGCAGTACCCGTAGTCGGCACAGCTGTAACCGATGTAGCCAACGCCTTCACCAGCACGGTCACCACGGTCGGTAACGTCATTAACACCGCTTTACCCGTCACCGGCCAAGTCATCAGCTCGATTATTGGCGGGGTTAACAGTCTCTTCTCGACTGGCGCCTATGCGGTTACTTCAGTCGTGGCCAGTGGCGTTAACGCGATTGGGGTTACTGGTAGCTCGATTGCGGGTATTGTGACTAGTGTGACACAGGGTAGTGCTTCAGTTATCGACTCGTTGTCCAACGCGGTAGATGTCATTACCAAGCCACTGAGGTCTCTGCTTGATATAATCAAGGAAATCGTTAAGGCCTTCTAATGCGCATCATTATGAACAAGAATCTTTCCCTTCCTAAATGCTGAATTGGACGCTTATCGCGCTAGTCTTTAGTATTATTGTGGGACTCGTAACGCTCTACTTCGCGATTAAGCCCGTGCGCAAGTTCATTGCTCAATCGTCGGCAATTGCTGCTGCTTTCGGCAGTGTGGGTGCTTCTCTTGGGACAACGCTCGCAACGACACTCGATACAGCACAAGCTTTAATTGTGAGCGCACTCGCACCAGTTAGCGGCGCGATTACTACTGGCAGCGCCGCGTATAATAGTGCTGTCAGCACACTAGGCTCGGCGGTAACGACAGTTCTACCGCCGATCGGTAACGCTATCGTGAGTGGTATCGATATCAGTAACCAGATCATCGCACTCACGGGTGACATCATCACAACTGCCGTGCCGCCAATTGGCAGCTTGATATCAGATACTATTGTGTTAGGTAATACTGTAATTAGTACGATTGGCGATGCTGCTGTAACTAGTGTGAATGCAATTGGTACGGTTACAGGTAGCTTGGGTAGTGTAGTCTCTGAGATTAATACTGTAGTTGCTTATGTTGGTAGTATCGCTCCGAAATTCGTGGGTGTAATCGGCTCATTGGGCGGTGCGGCCATTCAGATTACCGACGTTATCCTCCAAGGGACGTCAGCTGCAGTTGATGTGGTGACGGGTGCGATTAAAGATATTTCCGACCCAATCCTTGATGCCTTAGAAGAACTGAAGAAAGTGTTAAAAACGCTTATCGGCGGTGTTAAAAGCGCAATCGGCGGTGTTAATGATGCGGCGAGCAAGGTCGAGAACTTCTTTAAGAGTTTCTAATTAGATAGTACAAAGATGCGAGGCGTCATCCTACTATTACTCTTCTTGTTACTATTACTTCTACTTGCTGTCACTACTCCTTCTTCACCCACAACACGCTTCGATACCTCTTCGTTTCTTGCTACTTGCGGCACCACTACCCTGCGCACAGAATACTTCCGCGAACTCTCCACGCATACGCCAACACTTCATCCAACCGCTAATATCAACGCAAGCGTACAACAGTGGTGTTCCGCACCCGAGAACTTTGACGGCTACTGTGCGAAGCTCAAGTTCCGCAACGATACGACGCACCCGATCGGGCTTTACATGTTGAGATGGTTACAACAGAAGCGGGAAGCGTTACCACTCGCGCTACAACAGCGTCTACAGACTGATCTCAACCCCGAATACTGCCTGCGTTTCAGTAATGGTACTTGGAAATATCCGAACCATTACGATTGTATTGATAACTACGCACTCGTCCTCACGGGCACACGCTACGTTCGCCTCGATCGCGGGACGCCGCAGAAGCTGGCCGAGGGGTCGGTGCTTTACATCCCAGCCGAACAAGAGCATGAATTCTGGTGCGAAGATGCTGCCTCGCGACTTCAGCTCCTGTTCAACATCGACTTTGCTCCTCGTGAGGCGGGAAAGCAGCGACGATGCACGAAGAACTTCGAAACATTGTGGCCGCAACAGGCGAGACGCGTAGTGGCAAAGCTAGAATATACTTAACTTTCTTCTTGTGAAAAGAAGAAACTGCGGCTTCGTACCGGCGGAGCACGTAATTCAGATTTGATTATTCTTAACCGTACGAAGCACTCTTCCCAACAATGGCTCCTGTTACAAGATCGAAACGCAAGCCCGAAACCGCCGCTCCGCTCTCACCGCGTAAGTTGCGACCGAGAAAGAAGGCTCGTGTCGTTGAGCCGCCGATAGTGAAGGAAGTCGCGGTTCTCTCACTGCCAATACCGTATACCAGTCCTGTTGTAGCTGCCGACGCGCTAGTCATACGCGCCTCAGCGACGCGCAACTATCTACTACGTGATCCGTTATTGGATTGGCTGAAGGAACATGCCGCGGGTGACGCGCGGCTATCAACACCCTTGAGTAACGAGCATAACTTTACGGACTTTATTATGGCGCAAGGTACCGAGTTCGAGCAGCGAGTGGCGCTCCTACTTCAGGGTAAGTTCGGCACGGATTTCGTTAATATCGGTACTACTGGTAGCAACGTTGACGATCCGCGGTATGAGGCGGCGACGATTGCCGCTATCCGCAAAGGCACTCCCCTGATTTACCAAGGCGTGCTTTTCCACCAACCCAGTCGCACTGGCGGAATACCCGATTTACTGGTGCGTTCAGACTACCTCGCGCAGTTAGTCGAGCATAACCCGCTCTCCTCGGAGAAGGCTGTCCGGCGCGCGGGTCGTTTAGTAACGGGGAGTTATCATTACGTTGTCGTTGACATCAAGTATGCTACTCTCAACCTGCGCGCCGATGGCACCCATCTACTCAACGCGGGTAGCGTGCCGGCCTACAAGGGGCAGCTGTTCATCTACCAACGTGCGTTAGCTGCGCTTCAACAGTATGACCCCGAAGCGAGTTACTTGTTAGGACGTCGTTGGATCTACACTACACACGGCGAACGTTACGAAGGCGGTAGTTGTTTCGGGAGGTTGGGTAGCATCAACTACACTACGATTGATCGCGCAGTTCCGCAACTAGTCGACGAAGCAGTTGCTTGGGTGCGCGCCGTTCGCACGGAAGGGGCTGGTTGGGACATTCTCAACCCGCATCGTATCGAACTTTATCCCAACATGTCCAATGCTGCGGATTGGCCTTGGACGCGGGTCAAGAAGGAACTAGTTGAACAGGTGGGTGACTTAACCAAGTTATGGATGTGCGGTGCCAAAGCACGTGCTATCGGTCATGCTAACGGTATTCGTCGTTACGATGACCCGCGTTTAACAGCTGAGTTATTGGGTATTAAGGGTGAATACACCTCGCGTATCCTCAACCGCATCCTCGAGGTTAACGCTCCTGCTTGTAAAGAGGTTATTCTCTCTGCAGAGTTGAACCTGCCGCCAGTCGAACTCGAACTCTATGTTGACTTCGAAGGTTTGTCTTCGGCAATGGAGGACTTCGTCGACCTACCGCTTGCCGGTGGTAGCAATGGGATCTTTATGATCGGGGTGGGACACGTAGATCCAAGCACAAAGCAGTGGATCTATCGCGATTTCACCGCGCATCACTTGGGTCGCGATGAGGAACAACGTATCGCACGCGAGTTCGTGGCCTACCTTGCTACTTTTCCCCAGAAACTTGGCCTGCTTCATTGGTCGCATTACGAGGCGTCGCAATGGGGACACATCCTTGATGATTCGGCTGACTTGTTTGAGGCGTGGTGTGCGTTGAACGCGCAGTGGATTGACCTCCTACGCGCCTTCAAGGAAAAGCCCGTGGTGGTCAAAGGCGCTTACGGGTTTGGGTTGAAAGAGATCGTGCGCGCGCTTCATAAATACGGTTTGATCCAGACCTCTTACGCGGCAAGCACCGTGGTAGATGGCAGCGACGCGATGGTCACAGCACTACGCGCGAGTCGACGAGCGCGCGCGGAAGGTGTATCTATGACTACCACGGAAGAGATGAAGGCTATCCGTGCCTATAACGAAATCGACTGTAAAGTGCTCGCGGAAGTGCTGTCAGTTGTGCGCGACGCGAATGCGTTCTAAGTTTCCACTACGTAGTGGAAAGAATTATAGTTGCCAGTAGCACTGAAGTGAGGTTGCGCGCA
>Ga0326733_1000451_pt1 | contig 11852 bp, 9 predicted proteins | sample 14_GP2_308_FD_207946 | JGI IMG/M metagenome (GOLD analysis project Ga0326733, IMG submission 207946) | Glacier ice microbial communities from Ngari, Tibet, China - 14_GP2_30.8 | ecosystem: Environmental > Aquatic > Freshwater > Ice > Glacier | place: China: Ngari, Tibet | collected 2018-07-17 | reverse complement strand
GGTGGGATACGGCTGGCGGGAGATCGGTGTCGGGTTCACGGGTGCCGCCGACCCTTTCAGCTATGTTCTCGCCGTGCTCGGCTCGCTCGCCTTCTGGCAGCCCTCCGTCGCGATCGTCGCGTTGTACGTGCTCGCGCTGCCCCTGGCGACACTCGGCGCGTGGTTCGCGGCGCGCCAATTCACTGTGCGCCCCTGGCCGCCCGCCCTCGCCGCCGTGCTGTGGGGCATCGCGCCGCCCTTGCTCTCCTCTCTCGGAACCGGGCACCTCGGAGCCTCGATCGCCCACCTGCTGCTGCCGTGGCTCGTGCTTCTGGCCTTGGCTGCCGGCAGGTCCTGGACCGCCGCCGCCGGCGCAGCCCTCGTCTTCGCGGCCGTGACCGCCTCGGCCCCGGTGCTCACGCCTGCGCTCCTGATCATGTGGCTCGCCCTCGTTCTGTCCCGCCCGCGCAGCGCCTACCGGCTGCTCGGAATCCCTCTGCCGGCCGCCGCGCTGTTCGCGCCGCTGGCGATCGACCAGATCCTGCGGGGAAACCCGCTCGGCCTGCTCGCCGACCCCGGGGTGCCAGCGGCGGGAGGCGCCACCTCCGGCATCCAGCTCGCGCTCGGGTCCGCCGCGGGCGGCTCGAACGGCTGGACGGCGCTGCTCGACCGGGTGCTCCTGCCTGCGGCGACGGCGCCCGGCGTCGTCGCGGCCCTGCTGCTGCCGCTCGGCCTGCTCGCTCTCCTCGGGCTTTTCGTGCGCGGGTCGAGGCGATCGATCCCCGCCCTCGCGGTCGCCCTGCTCGGCTACGCGACGGCCGTCATCTCCACCCGCCTCGAGCTTGCCGCCGTCGGCTCGGAGACCGTGGGCATCTGGCCCGGTTCCGGGCTCAGCCTCTTCTGGCTCGGGCTGATCGGCGCCGCCCTCGTGTCGCTCGACGCGATCGGGGCCGCGGCGAGGGGCTTCGCGGTGCTGCTCGGCGTCGCCTCGCTCGTCCTGGCCGTCCCGCTCGTCGGGGCCAACCTCCTCGGAACGCTCGCCGTGCAGCCTGGCCCGGCGCGACTGCTGCCCGCGTTCGTCGATGCGGAGGCGACCTCCCGCCCCGAGATCGGCACACTCATCCTCGCGGGGGAGGGGGACGGCGCCATCTCGGCCTCGCTGGAGCGCGGTCGCGGCACCCTGCTCGAGCAGCAGTCGACGCTCGATGCCACGGCGGTGGAGATGAGCGACGCCGACCTTCGGCTCGCGAACCTCGCCGGCAACCTCGCCTCGCGCAGCGGCTATGACTCGTCGGCCGACCTCGACGACCTCGCAATCGGCTTCATCGTGCTCGAGGGGGCGGATGCCAATGCCGGTGCCGACGCCGGAGCCGACACCGACACCGCCACCGATGCCGACCCGGATGCGGGGGAGCAGGCGGCTGCGGGCACGGATGCCGATGCTGATGGGGCCACGGAATCCGACACTGAGGAGGACGCGGCCGTGCTCCGCCGCACCCAGGACGCCCTCGACGGCAACCCTCTGCTCGTGCCGGTCGGCGAGACGTCGCGCGGGCTGCTCTGGCGCTACGTCGGCGAGGGGGATTCCGTGGCGAGCACGGGGCCGTCGAACACCGGTTCGATGCTGGGGATGATCGTGCTCATCGGCCAGGGGCTGATCGTCGGCATGACCGTGCTGCTCGCCGTGCCGACCGCCCGCCGACGCCGGGAACACGTCTCGCGCACTACCGAGAACGACGAGCCCGCAACGACGTTCGACGAGGACACCGATGACTGACCGCGACGACATCGAGTCCGGCGGGATCCCCCAGGACGGGCGGACCCCGGCCGATCCCACCCCGGCCGAGCCCAGCGGCTCGGCCGCCGACGAGCCGTCGTCGCTCGAGTCCACTGCGAGGGACGTGCCGGACGAGACGAACGGGCCCGGCCGCGGCGCCCGCCGAGTCACTGGCAGGGGAGCCGTCGTGATCGGCGTCCGCGGACTCATCGGCATCATCGGGGGCTCCGTCGCCGCCACCGCCGTGGTCGCCGCGACGGTCATCACGGGCCCCATCTACACGCTGAACCCGCCGTCGGCGTCGATCGTGCCCGTGCCCACCGGCCAGGAGCGCGTGTGCCCCGGGCCGCTGCTGCGGCTCGGCGACGACGCCGGGCAGGGCGCGACCATCGCGTCGTCGGTGAGCGACGCGAACGTCGTATACCAGTCGGTGCCTCAGGAGGCAACAGCCGAGCGGCTGCCCGCAACGGACAACCCGAGCGGCGTTGCCCCCCAGCTGCTCGTTCTCCCGCCCGTCGAGCCAGGCGGGAACCCGGCGCTCGCCGGCAGCCAGTCCCAGTCCGTCACCTCCGGTGGGCTGCTCGGGCTCGCGGTCGCCGAATGTGCCGAGGCGAGCGGTGACTCCTGGCTCGTGGGCGGCGCGACCGACGTTGGTCGCACCACCCTCATCACGCTCAGCAACCCCAGCCCCGTCGTCGCCACCGTCGCCCTGAGCATCTACGGCCAGTCCGGACCGGTCGTCGCACCCGGGGCGGAGGGCATCGTGGTGCCGCCCGGATCGCAGCGCATCATCTCCCTCGCGGCCTTCGCCCCCGAGATCGTCGCCCCGGTCGTGAGGGTCGAGAGCCGCGGCGGCCAGGTCGTCGCCAACCTGCAGCAGTCCATCGTGCGCACCCTCGCCCCCGGCGGCGAGACGAGGGGGCCATCGCGCAACGTCGTCATCCCCGGTCTCGTCGTCGCGTCGGCGGACCGCGTCGCCGAGGTGCAGACCGAGCCCGGCTACGTCGACGTCGAGACCGCGGTGCGTGTCCTGCTCCCCGGCGACGCCCCGACGACCGCGACCATCACGGTCACCCCGGAGCGCGACGAGCTCGACCCGACGGTCTTCGACCTCGAGCTCATCGGCGGGCAGGTGGGCCAGGTCGCGCTCGGCGGACTCGACGACGGCAACTACACCGTGACCGTCGAGGCCGACCTTCCCGTCGTCGCCGGGGTGCGGGCGAGCACCGTGACGGACGACGGCGCCGCCGACTTCGCCTGGCTGGGCTCACCCGCGGCGCTCGGCGACCGGGCGCTGCTTGCCATCGCCCCCGGACCCTCTCCGCGCCTTCACCTGGCCAACCCGACCGCCGCCGGGGTGACCGTGACGGTCGAGTCGGGCGGGCAGACGCGCAGCATCGACGTCCCGGCCGGGCGGAGCGTGTCAACGCCGGTCGCGCGCGATGACGTTGTGCTGACCGGAACGACGGGCCTCATCGCGAACATCAGCTACACCGGCGACGGGCAACTGGCCTCGTTCGGGGTGACGACGCCCGGTCCGGGGTCGACGGTGATCACGGTGTACCGCTAGGTCCGGCCGCGACGGCACGGCCGATCAGCGCAGGTGGCGGAACCGGTCGGGCGCGAGGTCCCACGGGTCCTTGCCGAGCAGCTCCGCGACCGCGCGGAACACGCAGCTCTCGACCAGCATCCGCCGGTGGAGCGCGTCCGAGCGGTGCAGCTTGGCGAGCCGCTCGATCGGCAGCCGATAGAGGATCACGCGCCGCTCCGCGACGGACACCCGCCAGCGATCTACGCCCCCGTTCGCGCCGACCTCGCTCGGCAACCCGGCGATCTCGAAGCTCACCTGGCGCAGGTCATCCGGCCACAGGTCCTTGAGGTATTCGGCCGTTGCCACGACCGTGGTCTCGAAAACATCCGCCCGCGTCGTCAGAAGCGGCAGGTGCGGCCCGGTGACGGCCGAGCGGATGCCGCGCCCGTGACGGTCCCGCCAGCCGCCCCGCACGGAGTGGTGGCCGGTGACACGACGGGAGGAGCGGGCCATCGTGCAAGTCTAGGCCGCGACCCGGGGCAGTGCCGGTGGGTCGCGACGCCGGGCGGCCGCCCTCGGCCTAGGCTGGGGAAAATGGATGGACGGCCCTGCAGCAAGGTGGCCTGCGTCGCGGACGCGGTGTCGACACTCACCTACGATTACGCCGACTCGATGGCGGTGCTCGGGCCGCTGAGCTACACCCCGGAGCCGCACAGCTACGACCTGTGCCCGAAGCATTCGGAGCGCCTGTCCGTGCCGCAGGGCTGGCAGGTCGTGCGCCACGTCGTAATGCGTGACCTAGGCTTTCCCGCATGACTGACCCCCAGGCCTCCACGGGGCCCATCGACCTCGCCCCGTTCATCAAGGCCTACGACGTGCGCGGGCTCGTCGGCTCCCAGCTCACCGTCGGAGTCGTGCGGGCGCTCGGCGCCGCCTTCGCCGACGAGGTCGGCACCCCCGGCGGCGAGATCATCGTCGGCCACGACATGCGCGACTCCTCGCCCGGCTTCGCCGAGGCGTTCTCCGCCGGGGTGCGAGACCGCGGCGTCGACGTCGTGGCGATCGGGCTGTGCTCGACCGACGAGACCTACTACGCCTCCGGCCACCTCGGCCTGCCGGCCGCGATGTTCACCGCGAGCCACAACCCGGCCACCTACAACGGCATCAAGTTCTCCCGGGCCGGCGCCCAGGGCATCAGCTTCGACACCGGACTGCGCGCGATCCGCGACCGGGCCACGAGGTTCCTCGCCGACGGCATCGACACGGCCGAGGAGCTCGGCGGCGCCCGCGAGCTCGACGTGCTCGCCGACTACGGAGCCTACCTGCGCGACCTCGTCGACCTCTCCGGCATCCGCCCGCTCCGCGTCGTCGTCGACACCGGCAACGGGATGGGCGGGCTGACCGTGCCCGCGGTGCTCGGCGCCGCCGCCGGCCTGCCGGAGCTCCCGATCGAGGTCATCCCGCTCTACTTCGAGCTCGACGGCACGTTCCCCAACCACGAGGCCAACCCCCTCGACCCCGCCAACATCGTCGACCTGCAGCGCGCGGTGCTCGAGCACGGCGCGGACCTCGGCCTCGCCTTCGACGGTGACGCCGACCGCTGTTTCGTCGTCGACGAGAAGGGCGAGGGCGTCACCCCGTCGGCCATCGCCGCGATCGTCGCTCTGCGTGCGATCGAGCGCGCCAAGGCGCTGGATCCCGACGGCGAGGTCGTCGTGCTGCACAACCTCATCACCTCGCGCGTCGTGCCCGAGACGATCTCCCGGGCCGGCGCCGTCCCGGTGCGCACGAAGGTGGGGCACTCCCTCATCAAGGACGAGATGGCGGCCACCAGCGCGGTGTTCGGGGGAGAGCACTCGGCGCACTACTACTTCAAGGAATTCTGGGGTGCCGACAACGGCATGCTCGCGGCGATGTATGTGCTCGCCGAACTGGGCCATCAGGGCGACCCGATGTCGGGCATCTCCGCGCGCTTCACCCCCTACGCGCTGAGCGGCGAGATCAACTCGACCGTGACCGACATCCCCGGGGCCTACTCCCGCATCGTCGACGAATTCGTGGGCACGGCCGAGTTCGACGAGCTCGACGGGCTCACGGTCACCGGCATCGTGCAGCCGGGCGCCCCCTTCTGGTGGTTCAACGTGCGGCCGTCGAACACCGAGCCGCTCCTGCGGCTCAACGTCGAGGCCGGCACGAACGAGGAGATGGTGCGCGTCCGCGACCTCGTGCTGGGCTTCATCCGCGGCTGACGTCGCCCGCGCGTCGACGCCCCGCTTCAACCCCGCGTCGACGCCCCGCTCCCGCTCAGGCCCAAGCTGGCAGAATAGTCTGATGACCACCTCCACCACCGCCGTTCCGTTCAAGGTCGCCGACCTCTCCCTCGCCGAGGCCGGGCGCCACCAGTTCCGCCTCGCCGAGAACGAGATGCCGGGGCTGATGGCCCTGCGCGAGGAATTCGGTCCGACGCAGCCGCTCAAGGGCGCGCGCATTGCGGGGAGCCTGCACATGACCGTGCAGACCGGAGTGCTCATCGAGACCCTCGTTACCCTTGGCGCGCAGGTGCGCTGGGCAAGCTGCAACATCTTCTCCACCCAGAACGAGGCGGCGGCCGCCGTCGCCGTCGGGCCGACCGGCACCGTCGACGCGCCGACGGGGGTGCCGGTCTTTGCCTGGAAGGGCGAAACCCTCGAGGAATACTGGTGGTGCACCACCCAGATCTTCGACTGGTCGGCGGAGGCCGCTGCCGCAGGCGAGAACTGGGCCGGACCGAACATGATCCTCGACGACGGCGGCGACGCCACGATCCTCGTGCACAAGGGCCGCGAGTTCGAGGCCGCTGGCGCAGTGCCCTCCGCCTCGGCATCCGACAGCCACGAGTACCGCGTCATCCTCGACACCCTGCGCGCGTCGCTCGCCGAGAGCAACGACCGCTGGACGAACATCGGCGACGGCATCCTCGGCGTCACCGAGGAGACCACGACCGGCGTGCACCGGCTCTACGAGCTCGCCAAGAGCGAGAACCTGCTGTTCCCGGCCATCAACGTCAACGACTCGGTCACCAAGTCGAAGTTCGACAATAAGTACGGAATCCGGCACTCGCTGCCCGACGGACTGAACCGGGCCACCGACGTGCTCATCGGCGGCAAGGTCGTGTTCGTCGCCGGGTACGGCGACGTCGGCAAGGGCGCCGCTGAGGCCATGCGCGGGCAGGGCGCCAGGGTGATCGTCTCCGAGGTCGACCCGATCTGCGCACTCCAGGCGGTCATGGACGGCTACCAGGTGACGACGATCGAGAACGTGCTCGACCAGGTGGACATCTTCGTGACCGGAACGGGCAACGAGAATGTCATCACGGTCAACCACCTTCTCGGCATGAAGCACCTCGCGATCGTCGCGAACGTCGGCCACTTCGACAACGAGATCGACATCGCGGGGCTCGAGGCGCTCGCCGGCGCCGAGCGCATCGAGATCAAGCCGCAGGTGCACGAGTGGCGGCTGCCTTCCGGGCGGGCGATCCTCGTGCTGTCCGAGGGGCGCCTGATGAACCTCGGCAATGCGACCGGGCATCCGTCATTTGTCATGAGCACGTCGTTCGCGAACCAGGTGCTCGCGCAGATCGAGCTCTACGCGCACGGCGAGAACTACGGCAAGCAGGTCTACGTGCTGCCGAAGCACCTCGACGAGAAGGTCGCGCGGCTGCACCTGGACGCACTCGGTGTGAAGCTCACGACCCTCACCGCCGAGCAGGCCGCCTACATCGGCGTGAGCGTCGACGGCCCTTTCAAGGTGGACCAGTACCGCTACTGAGCGTCCGCGCGGGTGCGCCACGGGCCGAGCGGCGAGTGGCAAGGCGGGGCGGCAGGGTCAGTCCCGCTCGGGAAATCCGTGCGGGCGGCCGCCCAGCACGGGCTGCAGGCGGAGCAGGCGCTGCCGCTCCAGCTCCAGCGCCGCGGACTCGCGCTCGCGCCGGATCGCCGCGATCGCCAGCAGGAACGCCTCCGGGTGCGCATCCGGAACCGAGCTCACAAACGGGGCGGCCTCGGCCTGCAGCTCCCGGGCGATGCGCGTGCGGGTGTCCGGGGTGAGCCCGCCTGCCTGGGCCAGGAACTGCGCGATCCGCCTCGAGACCCGGTCCGGCATCCGCGCCACATCGGCGGTGGTCGCCCACCGCTCGAGCTGCTGCGGAACGCCATAGGTGGGCGACACGATCGACCGCACCCGTTCGTTCTGGCTGTACGTGCCGGCGAGCAGGTCGCCGAGACGCTTCGAGCGGGTGTTGAGCAGCCCGACGAGCGCCGCGAACCCGCCGAGCGTGAGGAAGATCTCGAGGAGGCCCGTGAGCGCCCGGACAAACGCGTGGCGCAGGCCGATAGCGCCGCCGTCGTCGCGCACGATGCGCGCACCGATCGCGAGTTTGCCGAGCGACTTGCCGTTGGTGAGGGTCTCGACCGTCGTCGGAAGCGCGATCGTGAGCATGACGACGAGCCCGATTCCGATGGCCGCGAGCAGGGCCTCATCGATGGCCGCCTCGAGGCCGGGGATGCTGAGAAGCTGCAGCAGTCCGACCGCGATGAGGACGGTCAGCGCGAAGTCGATCGCGGCACCGGCGCCCCGCAGGACGAAGCTCGCGGGACGCAGATCGAGGGCGACGGCCTCCCCGGTCACGAGCTCGTCGTCGCCGACATAGTCGGGTTCGAAGGCAGCCGCTGGCATGCCTAGTATCTAAGCAGATGGATCTCGACGCCTACTCCGCCGCGCACCGCGATGAGTGGGAGCGCCTTGCCCGGCTCGGGAAGCAGCGCCAGTTCTCCGGGGCCGACTCGGATGAGCTGATCGAGCGCTACCAGTCGGGCACGGCGCAGCTCTCGGCGATCAAGTCGACGGCGGGCCGGTCCTCCCAGGGAGACCGGCTTTCGCTCTACCTGAGCCGCGCACGGCTGCGCTTCACCGGGGCAAGCGCGAATGTGCTGAGTCAGCTGCCCGCCTTCTTCCTCCTCCAGCTGCCCGCCGCGCTGTACCGGGTGCGCTGGGTCACCCTCGTCGTGGCGCTGGCCACCGGGCTCATCGCGCTGCTGACGGCGGTCTGGTTCATTCAGAACCCCACGCTGCTCGCCGGCCTGGGGCCGGAGTCGGTGCGCCGCCAGTATGCGGAGGAGGAGTTCGTCGGCTACTACTCGGCGAACCCGGAGGGCTCGTTCGCGGGCCAGGTGTGGACCAACAACGCGTTCATCGCCGCCCAGTGCGTGGCGTTCGGCATCATCGGGGTGTGGGTGCCCAGTGTGATCGTGCAGAACGCAATGGGCCTCGGCCAGTCAGCGGCCGTCATGAACGAGTTCGGGCGGCTCGGCGAGTTCTTCCTCTACATCTCGCCGCACGGACAGCTCGAGCTCTACAGCGTCTTCGTCGCCGCCGCCGCGGGCCTGATGATCTTCTGGGCGTGGATCGCCCCTGGGCCGCGCACCCGCGGCGAGGCTCTCGCCGAGGACGGCCGGGCGCTGTTCACCATCGCGACCGGCCTCGTCTTCGCGCTGCTGGTCTCTGGCATCATCGAGGGCTTCGTGACCCGGCAGGACTGGCCCTGGGCGATCAAGATCGGTATCGGAACGGTCGCGCTCGCCGGGTTCCTCCTGTACCAGTGGATGCTGGGCGGCCGGGCCTGGCGCGCGGGACAGACGGGTGACCTGGACGAGTTCGAGGCTGGCGCCCGCCGGATCATCGCCGCCTGAGCATCCGCCCGGCCCGGCGTCCGCCGCGGGTCAGAGCCGCCCGGCGAGCTTCAGCTCGATGTACCGGTCGGTGACCGCGGGGGGCAGGGCCTCAGGGGTTCCCGTGACCACGTCCGCGCCCAGCTGCCGGATCGCCGCGGAGACCCGCGCGGTGTCGAGCAGCGCGCGCTCGGCGGCGGCCGCGCGATACACCTCGCTGCGGTTGCGCCGCTCGCGGGTCGCGCTGGCGGTGTCGGGGTCGACGACCGACGCGACGACGACGAGATGCCTGCGGGTCAATTGGGGCAGCACCGAGAGCAGCCCGCGCGAGGCCCCGGGGGCGTCGATCGAGGTCATCAGCACGACGAGGGCGCGCTGGGAGGTGACCGAGCGCACCAGTTCCGGCACGCCAGCCCAGTCCATCTCGATGAGCTCCGGCTGCACCGGCGCCATCGTCGACACCATCCGGCTGAGGAGCTCGGCGCCAACGGCACCCTGCACGCGGCCCCGCACGCGGCGGTCGTAGATGACCGTGTCGACCCGGTCGCCGGCACGGCTCGCCAGGGCGGCGAGCAGCAGGGAGGATTCGAAGGCCGTGTCGATCCGCGGCTCGTTCGCGATTCGCGCGGCGGAGGTGCGCCCGCTGTCGATGACGATGACAACCCGCCGGTCCCGCTCTGGCCGCCACGTCCTGATGGTGAGGCGCGGGCCGGCACCGGACGACGGGTCGCTGCGCCTCGCCGTTGCCCGCCAGTCGATCGACCGCACGTCGTCGCCGCGCACGTAGTCACGCAGGCTGTCGAACTCCGTGCCCTGCCCGCGCACCTGCACGCTGGTTGCGCCGTCGAGCTCGCGAAGCCGCGCGAGACGCGACGGCAGGTGCTTGCGCGAGGAGAACGCGGGCAGCACGCGCAGCACGCCCCGCTCGGCGATGGTCGCCTGGCGGGCGACGAGGCCCAGTGGCCCGAATGAGCGGATCGTCACGTGCGAGGCCGTGCGGTCGCCCCGCCGGAACGGGGTGAGCGAGGTGGTCACGGAGCGGCGCTCGCCGGCCGGAATGACGATGCGCGCGCGGCTGGGGGACGCCCCGGCCGACGGGGACCAGGCGTCGCGCACGATGCCGCGGATGCTGCGGCGCCCCCGGTTGGTCATGGTCAGCGAGCTGGTGACGGTGTCGCCGAGGCGCACCCGCGCGGGGAGCTCGCGCAGCAGGGTCACGTCGCGCGGCGACCCGGCCAGCGCGAGGTCGGCGGCGCCGACCCCCGCAACGATCAGCAGCCAGCCCACGAGGGCGAGCGGGTCGCCAAACGCCACGACCGGCACGATACCGAGCGCGAGGAGCGCGACGAACCACCCGGAAACGGCCACTAGATCGGCACCCGCACCTGTTGCAGGATCGAGCGCAGGATCGTGTCGGCCGAGACGCCCTCGAGCTCCGCCTCCGGCCGCAACTGTATGCGGTGGCGCATCACCGGCAGCGCCATCGTCTGGATGTGGTCGGGGGTGACGCCGTCGGAGCCGCAGAGCCACGCCCACGCCTTCGCCGCGGCCAGGAGGGCCGTCGACCCGCGGGGCGAGACGCCGAGACGCACCGACGGGCTGCTCCGGGTGGCGCGGGCGAGGTCGACGGCGTACTCCATGACATCGGTGCTGGCGCCGACCCGGCCGACGAGCACCTGCGCCTCGGCGAGCTGCGACGCGCTCAGCACCGGCGTGACGCCGGCGGCGGCGAGGTCCCGCGGGTTGAACCCGGCAGAGTGGCGGCGCAGCACCTCGAGCTCGCTGTCCCGCTCGGGCATCCCGAGCACGAGCTTGAGTAAAAACCGGTCGAGCTGCGCCTCCGGCAGCGTGTACGTGCCCTCGTACTCGATGGGGTTCTGGGTCGCGGCGACCATGAACGGCACTGGCAGCTTGCGCGACACGCCGTCGACCGACACCTGGCGCTCCTCCATCGCCTCGAGCAGCGCCGACTGCGTCTTCGGGGGCGTGCGGTTGATCTCGTCGGCGAGGCAGATGTTGGTGAACACCGGCCCGGCCCGGAACTCGAACTCGCCGGCCTTCGCGTCGTAGACGAGGGAGCCGGTGACGTCGCCGGGCATCAGGTCGGGGGTGAACTGCACCCGCTTCGTGTCGAGGCTGAGCGCATGGCTCAACGACCGCACGAGCAGGGTTTTCGCGACCCCCGGCACGCCCTCGAGCAGCACGTGGCCGCCCGCGAGCAGCGCGATGAGCAGGCCCGTCACGGCGCCATCCTGCCCGACGACCGCTCGGCCCACTTCGGTGCGCACCTGCGCGAAAGCGTTTCTCAGTTCCGTTGTCATGCGATTCGTTGTCTCCAGGTCGTCGTGCGGGTTGTCGTCGGGATGCTCGGCGTGTGGTCCGGATGTCCGGAGCGCGGCGCCGTCACGGGCCCAGCTCCCTGGTGAGGGCGGTTTCGAGCGCGAGAAGACGGTCGCTGAGGCGCACGAGGTCCGCGTCCGTCTCGGGAATCGCTCCGACGAGCACCGAGCGGATGTCCGCCGGATCGGCCCGAAGCGCGGCCGCGACAGAGCGGCAGACCTGCTCGACGTCGGCCGTCGATGGCAGCCCGCTGCGCGTGGCGAGCCGGGAGATCGTCGCCATGCGCAGAGAGTCCAGCGCCCGCACCCGCGCCGAGCCCTTCTCGTATAGCCGCGCCCGGCCCTCCATCGTCTCGCTCGCCCGCACGACGACGGGGAGGTCCTCGATGACGAGGGGGCCGAAGCGGCGGCCGCGCCAGAACGCGGCAGCACCCGCGACGAGAATGAGAAGAGCGATGGCGGGGGTGACCCAGCCGGGGGTGATGGCAGCGGGATCGGTCCCGCCCGCCGTGTCCAGAATC